>Ga0256841_1001478_pt1 | contig 20302 bp, 9 predicted proteins | sample 356308metaG_FD_185971 | JGI IMG/M metagenome (GOLD analysis project Ga0256841, IMG submission 185971) | Hydrothermal vent microbial communities from Mid Atlantic Ridge, Atlantic Ocean - 356-308 | ecosystem: Environmental > Aquatic > Marine > Hydrothermal vents | place: Atlantic Ocean: Mid... | reverse complement strand
TCGCTCCTTTGTGGGGCAGCAGACCGGACAGGAACCGGTGTCCTTCCTTGGTCCGGGCGATCTCCTTGATCATCGTCGCGATCCGGCCGAGGTGATCGAGCAGGCCGCGGTCAAACTGTTCGGACAAGATGACGTGCTTGAGCCGCTCGTTCCGCTCGAACTCCGGTATCTTCATCATGACGGGCCGGTTCAGGCGGGATTCGAATTCGTGAAAGGGCATCGCGCTTCGCATTTGGGTGCTTGAAAGACGGCAGGGAGAGGCGCTCCGATGGCGTCGGTGGGCCGTGCCTGTCTCGCAGGGACGTTCGAGTTTATGACAAAGGACGCTCCGATCGGTCCACGGCTAACCGACCGGATCCACTTCTTCTTCGTGCCGCGCTTCGGCGGCCCGGCTCGCCGCGGCGTACAGATCGAGTTGCGGCTTCGGGGCGCGGCGCAGGCGCAGATAGTGCACGACGTAGCGCAGGAAGGAGTAGACGAGCAGGGTCGTCGCCGTCCAGATGCAGAACCGCAGAACGGGCGGGTCGGCGTGGAGCAGGGCCGCCAGCGCCGTAACCGCCACCGCCGTGACGGCGATCTTGCCCCACCACATGCTCATGACCACGAAGCCGGTTCTTCGGCCCAGCATGATGCCGCCGAGCACGATCAGCGCGTCGCGCACGAGCACCAGCGCCACAAACCACGCGGGCAGGCTGCCCCGGAGCGCCAGCGCCAGGATCACCAGCCCCCCGCCGATCTTGTCGGCCAGCGGATCGAGCACCTTGCCCCAGTCGGAGACCGTGTGCGACCAGCGCGCCACACGCCCGTCGAAGTAGTCCGTCGCTACGGCCAGGAGAAAGAGGCCGAAGATCCACAGGAGCGGGCCGTCGATCAGCACGAGGTAGGCGATCGGAAACGTCAGCACCAGACGAAACAGGCTCATCATGTTGGGAACGGTCCAGAACCGCCCCAGGTCAGGCCAGCTTCCCTTCTCCTTCGCACTTTTCTCGGGCATTGCGCTTCTTTTTAAGCCTCAACTAACGAATAATCACGGGCGCAGGCAAGATACGCATCAGCGCCGCATTGGTTTATCGTCTGTATGGCTTCTTCACAGCGCGGCCGGCGGCGCAGACCTTCAGCGGGCGTCTTCCTTCGCGCCGACGTGGAAGGCGAGGGCCGTCCCGGGCGGCAGCGCGAGCGTCGCGGTTCCGTCCGGGCGCACGGTCACCGTCGGGCCGGTGCAGCCTTTGCCGTCCGCGCGGCGCTCGCCCGCGATCACGTCGCAATAGACGCCCGGCGCCATGCCCGTGGCCAGCGTGGTTTCGAGCGCCGTCTCGCTCCGGTTGAGCGCGAAGAAGCCGCGCCCGCCGCGCCCGAAGGCGATCTGCCCGGGCGCGCCGGTCCAGACGTGGTCGAAGGCGCGGGCCGAAGCCGTGGCATTGTAGAAGCCCGCCATCCCGGCGATGGCCGGACGGCGGTGCTCGCACTGCCACCGCGCGCCGCCGCAATCCACCGTGCCGTCCGGGCGATGCACCCGCAGAATGTTGAAGCCCGCATCGGCGGGCGGCCCCTGCGCCTCGTCCGTGAAAGCATAGCTCGACATCACGCGCGGACGCCCGTACGGATAGGCCAGCATGAAAGCCACGGCCAGATCGTAGAGCGGGCCGTCCCTGTGCGTGAGGACGTGCGCGCCGCCGTGTCGCTGCGTGTCATGGTTGTCGATGAAGACGAGCGCCTCGGCGTCCGGCACGAAGACGCCCTCCGCCCAGATCGACTGCGGGCCGAAGAGCCGGTCGAGACGGCCGGAGCGGAAAAGCTCGCCCACCCGTTGGCCGTACCGAAACTCGGTCACGTCGCCGAGGGGAAAATAGGGCGGCGCCCATCGCAGCGCATCCGCATCGTCGACCACCTCCTGATACACGTACAGCGGCCCGTCGAGGCGGTCGAGGATGGCGCGGATGTCTTCGGGAGCGATGTGCTTGGCCGCATCGAGGCGGATGCCGGAGACGCCCAGACGGATGAGGTCGTTCAGATAGGCCGCCAGCCGGTCGCGCACCCGCTCCTTCTCGGTGGCCAGATCGGCCAGGTTGACCAGTTCGCAGTTGCGCACCTGCGCCGGATCGTTGAAATCCCGGATGTCGTCGCCTTCGGTCAGGCCGCAGTGGTGGAAGTCGTCGTAGTCGTACAGGCCGGGATAGTGGTACTCGGAGAACGTGGAGCCGGCGGTGCCGACGCCGCTGTAGACGCCCGTCATGTGGTTGAGGATGGCGTCCACGTAGACGTCGACGTCGGCGGCCCGGCATCGCGCCGTCATGTCGGCGAAGGCGGCGCGGTCGCCGCTGCGGTTCTCGAAGCGGTAGCTCACGGGCTGATAGCGCTCCCACCAGGGGCGCGGCGGATCCTCGACGACGGCGTTCTCCGTGGGGGGCGACACCTGCACGGCCCGGTAGCCCTTCGGCCCGAGGAACGTCTCGCACTCGGCCGCCACGTCGGGCCACGTCCACTCGAAGAGATGCACGATCACCCCGTCGGCGTCGACGACCGTCGGAGGCGCGGCGAGCGGCGACGCCGAACCCGGCCGCGTGCCCGGCGCGCCGGGGTCACAGCCGACCCCAAAGACCAGGACAAGAGCAAGCAACGTTGCCGAAGAGGAGCGTAAGCGCATATAAGTTTCGTTTATGCGTTAGGGACGTTGGAAAGTTAGCGTGTTATAACGTTCAAACGTTCAAACGCCCCAACGCGTTACCGCATCAACGTTCAGTCGCGCACGAGCAACCACGCCGCGGCCGAGACCGCCAGCGTGGCGGCACAGATGGCGAAGATGAGCCCCTTGTCTTCGGCCTGTCCCACGGCCTCGCCCACGCCGAGGCTCGCCACGAGCTGCGGCAGCACCACCGACAGGTTGAACAGCCCCATGTACAGCCCCATCTTCGCCTGATCCACCTTCTGCGACATGATGGCGAAGGGCAGGCTGACCGTCGCCGCCCAGCCGATGCCGATGACGGCCATGAGCACGTAGATCATGAACGGCGTCACGTGGATGAAGGCGAAGCCCGCATAGCCGAGCGCCATCAACCCGAGCGCGAGCGCGTGCGTCTTCACCCGCCCGATGCGCTCCGTGAGCGGCTCCAGCAACAACACCGGCAAGAGCGCCCCCACGGCGTTGAGCACCAGAAAACTGACCGACACCACCCGCCCCATTTCGACGTCCGTGAGCGAGGGCAGCTTGTCCTGCACGTAGGCGAACAGGTACACGAACATCGTCTGCACGCCGATCCACGTGAACGAGTGCGCGGCGAGCACCTTCTTGAACCCAATCTCTCCCGCCTCCTCCGGGGTCCTGTCCTCCTCCGACTTCGTCAGCGCCTCCACGACGAGCGCCAGCGTCAGCCCCGCGCAGAAGTACTCGAAGTAATGGTTGCTCACCTCGAGGTCGGTCACACGAAGCGTCATCGCATAAACGGCATAGAGCAGGAAGCCCCAGAGTGGCCGGATGCTGTTGAGCACGTCGAGGAAGGAGGACGCCCGCGCCGCTTCCGTGTCGTCTTCCTCGTTGCGGAGCGTGCGCGGCTCCTCGATGAACAGGGTGGGCACGACGGAAAAGAGGAAAACCAGCGCCGCCCCCGTGTAGATGAGCACGTAGTTGTCCCAGATCGCCCCGATGGCATAGGCCATCACGCCGAACGAGCCGGAGATGGTCTGCATCCACGTGTAGCCTTTGGTCCGCGCGATCCCCTCGGGCGTCACATCGGCGATGAGGGAGCGGGTGGGATTGAAGCTCACGTTGATGGCCAGATCGAGCGTCAGCGCCACGGCGATGGCCACGCCGAGGATGCCTTCGATGCCCATCGCAGAACTGATGACGTCGATGTTCGGAAGGGCCAGCAGCATCAGCGAGGCCAGCACGCCGCCGATCACGATGAACGGCCGCCGACGCCCGCCCCAGAACCACACGTTGTCGCTGATGACGCCGATGAGGACCTGCCCCAGAATCCCCGCAATGGGCCCCGCCGCCCATACCAACCCTACGTCTTCGATGGCCAGCCCGTATTTGGTGCTGAGGATCCAGCTCAACGCCGAGATCTGCACGGAAAGCGCAAAGCCCATCGCCGTGGCAGGCAGGCTGAGCAGCACGTAGAAAGCGTTGGTGAGCCGCTTCTGTATCGCAAGCATGGGCAAGGGCATTGGGGGGTATGGGTGGTTGGGTGGCTGGGTGTTTGGATGGGAGACGTCAGGGTGGTTGGGGCGTTGAACGTTAAAACGTTCAACGCCTAAACGCGTTAACGCCCATTCATTCGAGGCCGGTCTTGTGGAAGACGACGCCCGTGCGCGCGGGGATCTCGATGCGGACGGTCCCGCCGTCGCGGGTGAGGCTCACCTTGCCGGGGGGGCCGGTGGTGGCAAAGATGGGCGCGAGGCCCTCCCCCGCCCCGAGCCCGAGCGTCGCATACGGCGCCTCGATCGTCCCCGCGTCGTCGCTTCGGTTGAGCACCACCACGAGCATCTCGTCCTCGTGCGACCGCGCAAAGGCCAGCATCTGCGCCGCATCGTCAGCGGCGAGCGTGCGGAAGTCGCCCCGCGTGAGCGAGGGATGCGACCGCCGCAGATGAATGACGGCGCGGTAATAGTCGAACAAAGGTTCGTCGAAAGCAACCGGGTCCGGCGTGCGCGGGCGTCCGAGCGGGTCGGCGGCCTGCGGGTCGTACGTCAGCTCCGGCCAGACCATCGGCATGCGGTCGTCGGGGTCGTCCGCGCCCCACATACCCGCCTCGTCGCCGTAATACACCATCGGCGCGCCGACGTACGTCATCTGAAAGAGCGCCACGAGCCGCTGAAGGTCGCGCTCGCGGGCGTTCGGCTTGCGCACGCGGTAGCCGGGGTCGCCGCGCGGCGAGGCCCGTTCGCCCACGTCATAGTCGAACTTCTCGGGCGCGGCATACGCCTCATACCGGCCGGCGTTGACGATCATCGAAGGCAGGCGCTCGGTGTCGTGCGAGTCGATCAGGTTTTGCGCGGCGTACTGCCGCGCCGGGTCGAACGCCTCGCGGCGCGCGTCGAGCATGCGGGCGAAGCCGGAAGCGGCGAGCTTTCCGTCGATGAGGAAGCCCTTGACGGGGAAGGCAAAGCCGTGATAGTTCATCGTGGCCGAGAAGCCGCCCGCGTCGAGGAACGCGCTCGCTTCCTCCCACACCTCGCTCACCGTGTACGCCGCCGCGTTGAGCCGCCGCACGTGCGCGTTCCAGTCCGCCCAGAAGCCGATCGGCGCCTCGTTCGCCACGTCGAGCCGCCACCCGTCGATGCCGTCGGAGGGGTCGCCGTCGCCGTTGGGGTCCATCCACCGGGCCGTGGCGTCGAAAATGTACTGCTTCGGACCGGGGGCGAGGTCCGTGCCGTCGGCGTTGTCGGCGAAGACGGGCAGGGTCTTCACCCCCCACCAACCCTCGTAGTCGAACTCGTCCTCGGGCGTGGCCGGGTCGTCGAAGGACTTCACGATGTACCAGTCCCGATACGGCGAGTTTTGCTGATTTTTGCGGAGGTCGGCGAAGGCGAAGAAGTCGCGCCCGGTGTGGTTGAAGACGCCGTCGATGATGAGCTTCATGCCGCGCGCGTGGGTCTCTGCGACGAGGCGGAGGAAGAGGCGGTCGGCGGCGGTCCATTGCCACGTGGCGGGATCGCGCGTCTCGGCGGCGATAAGGGCCAGGTCGCCGTCCGGATCGGGGCCGAAGTACGGGTCGATGTGGTGGTACGTGTTGCCGTCGTACTTGTGGAGCGAGCGCGCCCAGAAAACCGGGTTGAAATAGAGGGCCGTCACGCCGAGGTCGCGGAGGTAGTCGAGGCGGTCGAGCACGCCCTGCAGGTCGCCGCCGTAGCGCCGGTGAAAGACGGTGTCGTAAAAGTGATCGCTCATCTCGCGCTCCCACGGCGCGCGGGCGTACCAGTCGGCCGTCCAGCGCATCACGCGCCAGCTCTCCGGCGCGCGCTCGGGAAACTCGATGGAGGCGCGCACGGGGTCGTTCGCCGGGTCGCCGTTGGCGAAGCGTTCGGGAAAGATCTGATACCACACCGCGTCGGCGGCCCACGCGGGCACGGCGTCGGAGACGGCCGGCGGCGGCGTTCCGGACCGGCACGACGCCAGCGCGACCATCAGCCCGATAACGAGAGGAAGGGAGCGTTTCATAGTTCGTATTCCGTTGATTCGTTCGTGCGTTAAAACGTTATAACGTTCAACGTTCAAACGCCCTAACGCCCCCCGCTCACTTCACGAGCACCATCGTCCTCGTCTCCACCCGACCCGCGGCGCGGAGGCGATAAAGATACGTCCCGCTCGGCAGACGCGCGCCGTCGAACACGGCGGTGTGCGGCCCGGCGGCGCGGAAGCCGTCCACGAGCACGGCCACGCGACGGCCGAGGACGTCGAACACGTCGAGGCGCACCGGACCGGCTTCGGGCACGGCGTACCGGATCGTCGTCACGGGGTTGAAGGGGTTCGGGTAGTTCGCCTCGAGGCGGAAGGCGAACGGCGTCTCCGCCGCTTCCGCTTCCACGCCCACGTACACCGCCCCGAAGGGCAGGTCGGGCAGGTCGGGCACGGTGAAGCCGGGGTCCTCCGAAGTGATGTACACCACCGTCTCGTACGGGGGGATCGTGGTGGTGAACGTCCCGGTGGTCGTGGCCATCGTGTCGGCAAAGATGTCGTAATACGGCGTCGGCCCGTCGGTCGACATCCGCACCGCCGCGCTCGGGTTGAGCGTCACGGTCTGCGGCGCGCTCGAAAAGTTGATCGCCACCACGGCGTTCGCGTCTTCGAGCGGCCGCACGTAGCCGTAGACGCTCTTGATGGTGTGGATGGTGATGAGCTCCTGCGTGCCGAAGGCTTCGAACTGCCGGCGGGCGTGGATGAGGCGCTGATAGGCGCGGGCGAAGCGGCCGTTTTCCGGCGTCTCCCACTGCACGGGCACGCGCCGCTCGTCCCCCGGCACGTCGCCGAAGCCGACCTCCTGCCCGTGATAGACCATCGGCACGCCCGTCGTCGTCAGGAGGAAGCCGGTGAGCGGGAGGATGCGGTCCGGGATGGCGGCCTGCACCTTGGCGATGCGCGTCTCATCGTGGTTTTCGAGGAAACGGAAGTACCGCGCGTTCGGACCGGGCCAGAAGTCGCCGTTGTGCGCCTGCGCGTCATAGTTCGAGATCGAACCGTACGCGCCCCGGATGCCGCCGAAGTAGAAGTTCCAGTCGTACGCCGCGTCGAGGCCTCCGACGACGGGGCTGCCGTTGTCGTCGTCGGCATAATAGACCTCGGTGCTCGCGCCCGTGCCGGCGATCTCGCCGAGGAGCCAGGCGTCGGGCCTGAGGCGTTTCATGCGCTCGCGGATGGGCCGCCCGAAGCGCTCCGGGCCGTACCGCCGCCACGGCCCCCAGTACACGTCGAAGCGCCACCCGTCGATGTCGAACTCGCGCACCCAGTATTCGATCACGTCGAGCATCGCCGCCTGCAGGTCGTCGTCGTCCCAGTTGAGGTTGGCCAGGTCGCCGAAGCCGTCGTACTTGCGATAAAGGTTGACGCCGCCCTCCACCTGCCAGATCTCCGGCAGGTTCGCCCCGCGCCCGTCGAGGCCCCGGTCGTGGTTGCTCGGCGTGGTCTGAATGAAGTCCGAGAAGACGCCGCCCTCGCGCAGGCTCTCCACCCACGGATGCGCGGGCGAGACGTGGTTCGGCGTGAGATCGAGGAGGATCTTGAGGCCGAGTTCGTGCGCCCGGTCGACGAGCGCCCGGAAGTCGTCGTTCGTGCCGAGCTTCGGATCGACGTTGAAGAAATCGACGATGTTGTACCCGCCGGAAAGCTGATCCATGAACTGATTGTCCATGATGGGCATGAGCCAGAGGGCGTTGAACCCCATCGCGGCGATGTAGTCGAGCTCCTCGCGGATGTCGTCGAACTTGTGGCCGGGGTTCGACGCCGTGCCGGAGCCCTCGGGGCCGAAGGTGAGGGGAAAGATTTCATAGACGACGGCGTTCTTGACCCACGCGGCGTTCTCCTCGTACCGCATCGCACGCGCGGCGCCGTCGTCCTCGATGATGACGGCCACGCGGAGGAAATCCTCCTCGCCGTCGTCGCGGGTGAGGGTCACGTCGAAGTACAGCTCGCCCGGCCCGTTCGCCGTGCCGGAGGCCGTCAGGTCGCCCATCGTGAGGCCGTCGACGCCCGTCGTGCTGTTCGCCTCGTCGAAGCTCCACACGGTCGAGAGGTTCGGCGCGAGGTCCGTCGGCGTGAGCGTGACGGTGAAGGCGCGGTCGGCGCCCGCGACGCTTGCCTCGGCGAAGACGCGTTCGAGCGGGTGGAGCCGCCGCGTGAGCACGAGCGTCCCGGAGGCCGTCGGCTGCCCGTCGATGACGGCCTCGAGCCGCAGCGCATTCTCGCCGAGCTCGAGCGCCACCTCCGTCTCCATCACCCCGTCCGCGACGCTCACCACACCGCGTTCGACGTCGTTCACGAAAAGCGTGGCCTCGGTCAGCGCGGGATCGACCGTGCCGTCGAAGCGGGTGAGGAAGGCGCGCACGGGGAACGACGCGCGCACCGTCGTGAAGTCCGCCGTCTCCCACTCGATGGGAGCGAAGAGCTCGCCGATCTCCGCCGAGACCTCCCGTCCGAGGGCGTCCGTGGCGCTGATCGAAAACAGCGATCCGGCGCGGATCTCGGCGTCGAGCGGGAAGCGGAAGACGCCCGTCGCAGGATCGTAAAAATCCAGCCCGTCCGTGCGTTCGACGCCATTGACGGAGAAGCTGATCTGCGTGAAGGTCTCCGTGCCGAAGAGCCCGGCGGAGACGGCCTTCATGAGCCCGCTCTCGGAAAGCTCCTCCGCGGGCTGAAAGAGCATCGGGTCGGTGACGGTGATCTGGGAGTCGTTGTTCGCGCCCACCGAGACCGGGTTGAGCGGGTCCGTGAGCCACTGGCAGTCCGTGCCCGCCTCGTTGAAATGCACCTGGATCTTGTACTGCACCGTCTGGCCCACACTCAGCGGGACCGTGTGCCGCCAGTACCCGCCGTCGGCTTCGAAGGTCATCTCCGACTCATCCCCGGCCATGATGCACGAGGCGGTGCCGGGGGCGTACGGCTGCCCCCACCCGTTGAACGAACCGGGGACGAAGGCCCGAACCGCCGAAGGTTCGGCTTCGAGGTACCGAAACGTCACGTCGAGCGTCTGCGCCCCCGCCTCACCGGCGAAGCACAGGACAAACAGCCAGAGGAACCACCGAAAGGGCGCGCGCGGCATCATAATCAATGTGGGGTCAAAGGCTCGCCTTTCGGCTCGCCGTCATTGGATTCACGTTGTTTGCCGTCATTTGCGCCCGGCAGAAGCGCGCCGTGGTCAGAAAAAAGAACCCTCCCCGTGCGAAGCGGAGCCGGCCCCGAAGGGGTCGGAGGGGTAGCAAACGCCTCCCCTCCCCGAGTTTTTTTCGAGACGTTCGGTTCGAGAGTAAGTTTTCCCCAAAAAAATACGGTTGTGAGCGGGGCCCTGGCGAAGGGCGAGGAGCGTCCCGTACGACGCGCGGGAACGAGCGTCACGGCCGGGGGGTCGCCATGCTCCCCGCATCGCCCACACCTCCCGCACGGAGCGCGCGCCCGGAGGCTTCGCCGGACACAACCCGGGGCCGGCCGCACCGCTTGGATGCCGCCGGCCCCGGTCGCGTCTGTCTCCCGTGCACGATGGCCTATTTGATCAACACCATGCGGCGGGTGATGACCTGGTTCGGCGTTTCGAGGCGGTAGATGTAAAGCCCGCTGGCGAGGTCCCCGGCGTCGAACGTGACGCGGTACGTCGCCGCCGGCTGCACGCCGTCGACGAGCGTGGCCACCACGCGGCCGAGCACGTCATAGACCCGCACCTTCACGTCCAGCCGCCGGTCGAGGCTGTACTCGAACGTCGTGGAGGGGTTGAACGGGTTCGGGAAGTTCTGCTCCAGGCGTATCTGCGTGGGCGTCTCCCCTTCGACGGTCTCGATGCCCGTTACGACGGCCGGGTTTTGCTCGAACGGAAGCTGCGTCTGCTCCGGCTCGAAGACCTCATCCGGGAAGACCCAGTCGCTCGGCCACGTGCCGTCGTTGTTCGGCACGATGAAGCGCGTGCGGCGGCGGCCCGGCTCGGAACCCAGCCCCTGTCCCGGCTCGGTGAAGAACGTGCCTTCCTTCCCGTACGTGTACTGATACTGGATGCCGCTGTACGTCGGCCCGAAGATGGTCAGGACGCCGGTATAGACGCCGTCGTCGTCGGGGTCGGTGAGCAGCGTGCGGCGGTCCACCTGATCGAGCCCCTGCGTGAAGCGCCAGATCGGGTCCCCGAGGTCGATGAACACCGAGTCGCCCATCAACGGATCGAACGGCTGCGCGTCGTTGGCGAGCGCCGGGGCCATGTCCACCGAGAAATGAACGTCGATGGACACGCCGTCGGGGATGATGTTCTCCTCGAAGATGTCGTTGAAGCGCTGGTCCGGGAGGAACTGGTCCTCGTTCGGATTGCCTTCGAAGATGAACACGCGGTTCGAGCCGGTCGTGGTGATGGGTTCCTCCCATCCACTCGGCGGCTCTTCTCCGAACTCGGCGATGAACGGCTCGTTGTTGAAGTCGATGAAGTACTTATATCCGATCTCCGTGCCGGGGATCAACGTGAGCGGCATCGCGCCCTCGAAGAAGTTTTCCTCGATGCGCTGGAGCAGGCACAGGCTCGGGTCGCTGCATCCCCATCCGTTGAAGTCGCCGCGCACCTGAAGCGTATCGCCACGGGCCCGGCTGAAGATGCCGATCTCTTCGAGCGGCGTCAGGTCCACCGAGAAGACGACCGTCTGCGTGACGCGCTCCGCCTTGGGCGGCGTCGAGTCGTCGAAGTAGACCCAGTGGAGGGTCGTGTCCTGCGCCGGGACGGTAAAGATTCGGTTGCCGATGGTTCCTTCCCAGCCTTCGCTGCCGATGATGAACTTGTACTCCTGGTTCATCCCGGCGGCGGTCATCGGGTAGTACATCACCCCGGAGAAGAGGTGGTAGCCCGGCTTCGTGTCGTCGTCGGATTCCGGGGAGAGGGTGACGTTGTTCACGCCCCAGTCCAGCATGCTTTCGCCGTTGAGCGGGTCCCCGCGGACGCCGATCTCGAGGTCGGGACTCTCGCGGTCGTATCCGGCGGTGAGGGCGCTCTCGGTGTTCATGTAGACGCGGAGCCACACGGCGATGGAGTCTTCCTTCTCCTCGTAGGGCCGCCAGTCGTACGGCTTGTCGTCGCCCTTTTCGAAGAAGTGGAGCACGAGCGACGTATCGCCCACGCCCGCGTCGATCGTGTGGTTGCCGCCGTCTTCCCAACCGCCCACGAGGTCGTCCTCGGCGAGCTGGTTGTAGAATTTGAAGTCGAGCTTCTGATTCTCGGGGATCTGGAACATGATCTCCCAGTAGTCGCCGCCGGTGTTGGCGGGTTTGAGCGTGGTGTTGTCGCTCCAGTCGATGATGTTGCCGTCGGGCAGCGTGAACGGCCCCTGTCCCTCCACGGCGCCGCGCACCTGGATCTCGTCCATGGCGTCGACGGTGTCGGGCAGGGTCGCCGTGTTGAGCTTCAGCGTGACCGTGCGCTGAGCCTGAGCGGTTCCGGCGAAGGCGGCGAGGACAACAAGCATCCCCAGCCACCTCCAGCCTCTCGTAACGGTTCGCATAAGATTACTCCTCCTCTTTGGTTGACGAAAAGAACGTCCGGATAAGGGCGCGGCGCAACGCCCGGCTCTCTCTCGCGCCGGTTAAAGCCTGACGGGCAGGCCGGTTTTTTCGTTCATGCAGTTCAGGGTTGAGGTCCGATCCGGGAGCGTCGCGTTCCCGGCGCACGTTCTCGGCCCGTTCCGGCTCCGTGCTTCGCCTTCGGAGCGTGCGCGCGATCGGCATGAGAGATCTCTTTTTTTGCGGCATGGTGGTTGGCGCCCGGAGCGACCTCAAAACTGCAAAGCCAGGGTGAAACGGTTGACGCCGTCGAAGAACGCCTGCTGTTCGTAGGCATAATCGACGACGAAGTCGAGCGGGCCGAAGCCGTAGTGCAGGCCCGCGCCGAGGGTGAACGAACGCACGTTGTCCTTGAGGAACAGTTCGCTGTAGCCGCCCCGGAGCATGAGCAGGTCGCCGAGCAGGCCGAGCTCCGCGCCGAGGTTGACGTACTGTTCGCTGTTGTTCGGGTTGAGGGCCTCCACCGAGAGCGTCAGGCGGGCGCTGCCGGAGCGGAACGCCTCGCCGGCCACGCCGATGCGCATCATCAGCGGCAGGTCGAAGGCGTCCGTATTGAGCGAGGCGCGGCTGCTCTCGTTGTTGCCCCGGTTGTTCGGGTCGATGTCCACGCGCACGAGCAGGTCGTCCCCGCCGATCTTCATCTTCGTGCCGAAGTTGGTGATGGCCGCGCCGAGCCGGATGCCGCGAAACGGCGTGACGAAGGTCGTGCCGAGGTCGACGGCCACGCCGCCGGCGTTCGAGGTGGAGATGCGCTCGGTGACGTACTTGACCGAACCGCCGATGGCGAAGCGGTCCGTGAGGGCGCGTCCGTACGAGACCGCGAAGGCGTACGAGGAGGCGTCGAACGTCTCGCCGGTGCCGTTCTGCGCCTCCACCGTGGTCACGTCCATCTCCGGCGTGCGCATGGCCGTGACGCCGAAGCCGAACGTGCCGAAGCTCGAAGGCATCGCCACGGCCACGTAGTTGAACGTGACGCCGGCCAGCCACTCGGCATGCTCCACCGTGAGGCTGCCTTTGGCGAGGCCGCCCAGCCCCGCCGGGTTCCAGTAGACGGCCGTCGCATCGTCGACGAGCGCGGTGATGGCGCTGCCCATCGCCGTGGCGCGCGCGCCGACGGGAATCGCCAGAAACTCCGCCGCCGACGTGCCGCGCCGCGTCACGTCCCGCGTGACGTTGTCGAACTGCGCGAAGGCCTCGCGGCCGCCCGCAAGCGTCATCACTACGAGGAGCCCGAGCGCCGGGAGCAGGCCGTATCTTCGGTTGGTTGTCATCATGCCGGAAAGCCGGGTTGCGCGCATGCGAAAAGGGCGTTCGCGCCTCTCGATGCGTCCTCCTGTCTATTTAATGATGGCGAACGTGCCCGTCGTCTCGCCGATGCCGGGCGCTTCCACGTGATAGAGGTAGACACCGTACGACACCGTCAGGCCGTCCTTCGTCTCGAGGTCCCATTCGAGCGTGCCGTCGAGCAGGTCCGACGGCGTAAGCGTGTCGTTCGACCCCTCGTTCCGCCGAAGCTCGCGAAGGAACTTGCCGCTGACGGTGAAGATGCGCACCGTCGCCTGCGGGGGCAGGTTGATGAACTTGATCGCCCGGGGGCCGCGCCCGGTCGTGAACGGGTTGAGCCGCTCGAACCGGTTCGTCGCCACGTACGGGTTCGGCACCACCTGAATGTCCGCCAGTTGATCGCGCGCCTTCTCCGGATCGACCTTCGGCCCGACCGTCGTGAATTCGAACTCGTCGGTCGAGAGGAAGGGCTTGCGCGTGACGATGTCGGCCTCTTCGCCCTCCACCGGATCACGGCGATCCGCAAAGACGAAGTTGAGCCCGATCGACCAGGTGACCACCTCCTCGCCGCTGTCGTCGCCCACCTTCGGCTCGATGAGGATGATCCGGTCGCTCTCGCCGATGGACGGGTCGGCGCTGAACGTGGCCGGTTCGGTGGACTCGGCCCCGACGAAGTCCGGCCCGCTCAGATCCCAGAACGCATATTTGACCGGGACCTCCGTCCCGTCCGGCATCACGCGGAAGACCTCCACGTTCGTCGGACGCGCGGGCAGCGAGGTGCGGCGCGTCACCTTCATCGCCACGGACATGCCCTGCGCCGGCCCGACGACCCGCACCCGGTAATCGGCCGGGTTGCGCAGCCCCTTGATGCCGAGGAAGGCGGAGAGGAAAGGTTCGAGCGTGATCGGATACACCTCGTCGTCGTTCCACCCGGACTCCGACGAGTTCAGCGTGATGAAGGGTTCGAGGAAGAACATCAGCTTGAAGCCGATGGGCCTTCCGAGGTCGTCGAGGATGGGGAACTCGGAGCCTTCCCGGAAGGCCGTCGAGCGCGCGAGGATGGGCTCGCCGGTCTCCGCGTCGAGGATCGAGAAGTTTTTCGTGGTGAGCGTGTCGGGCGTATTGCGGTTGCCGGCGATGAGCGTATCCTCGAAGACGATGCGGAAGCGCCGCCCGTCGTCGAGCACCGTCGGGTCGATGATCTCGTATCCGATGCGGCTGCTCGTCGTGCCTTTCGTGCGTTTGAGGTCGGCGATGTCGGCGCCCTCGAAGCCCGCCACGGGCGCCGTCGGCGTGATGCGGACGACGTTCGGCCCGGTGCGGATCGAGCCGTCGGCCAGGCGCTGAATGCGGATGGAGGACTCGGTCGGCGAGATGTCGGCGTTGGGCGCGCCGAAGTCGTAGGCGGTGACGGCATAGAAGTACTCGATGCCGTTGGTGACGGTCGTGTCCACGAACACGTGGGTGAGGCCGTTGTCCGCCTCGCCGGGATCGCGGCGGTTGTTGCCCAGATAAAACTTGACGCCGTTGACGTCGACCGGATGGAAGCCCTCGTGCTCGTCGATGAGGTCGAACTGAGCGATGGGCTTGCGGAAGATGAGGTTGCCGCGCCCGTCGGTGATCTGGAGAGCGTCGAGGAAGGCGGGGTCGGTGGCGCGGTAGACGCGGTAGCCCTCGAAGTCCTTCGCAGGCAGCCCGAGGCCGGCGAGGAACTGGTCGAACGACTCCTCGGCGGCGCTGTCCCAGTAGAGCGTCACGCGCCCGTCGCCGGGCACGGCCCGCACTTCCGGCGTGATGGGCGCCTGCGCGAACTGATAGTCTTCGAGGTAGGCGTTGAGCGCATTGTCGCGCACGGTGAGCACCGTCTCGCGATCCGGGTTGATCTGAATCGAGAGGGAGAAGCGCTCGGTCTGCCCGGCCTTGAGCGGGAAGAGGCCGCTCGAGATGGCGAGGTCGTTCTCGCCCGGGGGCGGCTTCTCGACGGTGATGTCGCCCGGGATCATGTAGGTAAAGAAGAGGAAGCGGTCCGAGCGCGAGTTGAAGTTGAGCGAGCCCGCGGGGAAGATCTGAGCGTTGGTGATGCCGATCTGGTCCGACTCCGAGATGTCGGTCACGTCGATGTTGCGCTCGCCGGGGAAGCCGGTGCCCGCGCCGGTGGTGGGCCGGCCGTCCTGGTCGCCGGGATCGCCGGAGAAGGCCACCCCGTCGAGGCCGTTGTCGTCCTGGAGCGGGTTCCAGTCGCCGTCGTTGTCGATGCCGTCGGCGCGGCTCTCGTCGATCATCTCGTCGATGCCCTCGTCGATGCCCTCGTCCACGGCGCCGTCGCCGTCGTTGTCGAGGCCGTCGGCATAGCACTTGCCGAGGTCGCCCGGACCGACGTCGTAGAGGATGATGTCCGTGCCGGGCACGCGCACGCGCCCGTACGGGTCGGCGGCGGCCTCATCGACCATCGCCTGCGTGACGGTGGGCGAGCCCGGCTCGGAGAGGAACGGGAAGTCCGCCGTGGGGGTCACGCACGAGTCGTCGTTGTCGAGGCCGTCTTTGAAAGGCAGGCCGAGGTCGTCGTCGTCGAGCAGGAGCAGATGCACGATGGGGCTTCCGTCGGCGCGCTGCTGCACGGGGTCGTTTTCCGGGTTCGGAGGCCAGCGCAGCCACCGGTCCGGCGAAGCCTGCGCGATCATGTCCTGCGTGACGACGGGGCCGCCGCGCTCGCCGTCGTCGTCGTTGTCGATGTAGTCCGCAAAGCCGACGCCGGCGCTCGTCCCGAGTTCGCCGGAGAACGGGATGTGGCTGGCGTTCTCGTCGATGAGGCCGTTGCCGTTGTCGTCAATGCCGTTCGCGGCGTCTTCGCCCGCGATGAGGTCCGCCGAGACGACGGGGCTGTTGCACTCGCCGACGAGCGGCGTGCACTCCTCGGCGGTGGAGCCGTCGGCGTCGTTGTCGATGCGGTCGACGGCGTTTCCGGGCGTTTCGAGGAAGGCGATGGCCGCCTCACCCACGGGGTCGGAGCCGAAGGGCTCGGTGCCCACCCCGTCGGCATCGGTCATGAAGGCCACGTCTTCGAGCACGTCGAAGAACGGGATGTCGTCCTGGCTGTCGCCGCCGACGAGGTCGGCCAGCCACATCGTCATCCCGACTTTGCTGAGATCTTTCGTGCCGTCGTTCTTGACGGCGTAGAGCAGGAAGATGGCGTCGTTGATGAGGATCTGCGTCCACGCCAGCACGCGCGTCTCGACGATCAGGCCGAGGCCGCCGCGCGAAAGGTCGGTCGAATCGGGGAAATAGGTCGGATAGCGGTTGTAGTTGTCGTCCCCGGCTTTGTAGAAGAACTCCTGGTCGGCGTTGAAGATGTTCTTCCCGAAGAAGCCGTTCCACGAGCCGCGCCAGCCGGGGTCGCCGGCGTCGTTGAGCTTGTCGGGCCAGAAGTCGGGCCAGGAGGTGGGTTCGTCGGACTGCGCGATGCCGAGTTCGCGTCCGCCGGGCTGCACGTATCCCTTGATGGGCTCGAACGTCCAGGACTCGCTCGTGACGGGGTCGGACCGGAAGTCGGAGACGTCGACGATCCAGAGTTTGTCGCCGTTTTCGTCTTTGACCTCCGCGCCGACCCAGAGCTGCGAGAGCGCCACGTAGATGCGGTTGGTGTTCTTCGGCCACTCGTAGAAGACGTTGTCCGGCAGGTCGGGGCCGCCGCCCTCACACTGGGCCGTCTGGTTCCAGTTCGTGATCGTCGCGGCGAGGTTGTTGCCGTTGACGATGTCGCACCGCCGCTCGTCCGGATCGACGCGTTCCTTGCTCGGCACGTGGTTCCGGTCGATGACGCCCTGCGCCCACGCACCGGCAGGCATCGCCAGCGCCAGCGCCAGCGCCAGCGCGCTCCATCCCAACCCTTTACGCATGTATGGCCTGTGGTTCATGATGCGAACGTCCGAATCGCTCAGAAATTAAACTGGATGCCCACCTGAATCCGGCGCGGCTCGCGGTAAAAGTCGGGCCGCACGAAGAAGCCGGGGTCGAAGGAGCCGGTCTGAAACTGGGTCACCGTCACGTCCGGCTTGCCGGTGTCGGAGAAGACCGCCTCCACGTTGCGCGTGTCGAGGACGTTGAAGACCTCGGCGAAGAGCCGGGGGCGAAAGCTCCCGAAGGAGAACTCCTTGTACACGTTCAGGTCCACCTCGAACGTCGAGGGGATGCGGCGCGAGTTGCGGGGGAACGTCGGCGCGACGTCGCGCCCGAAGAGCGCCGCCTCGGGGAACGAAGGCGTGTAGGGGAAGCCCGAACCGAAGCGGAACCGGAGCGAGCCGCCCCAGCTCGAGGGCGCGAAATAGACCGCCCCGGCGATCTTGTGCCGCTGATCCCAGTCGAGCGGCAGCAGTTGGAGCGCCGGCTCGCGGTTGCTCCGTATGGCCACGAGCTCGTCCGCCGGGTTCGAGTTCGAGCCTTCGACCACCTGGAACGTATAGTTGAGATCGAAGCCGAAGTGGTCGACGAAGTTGCGCTTGAGCGTCAGCGTCACGCCGCGCGTGTTGGCATAGTCGCGGTTGGTGAAGATGGTATAGTTGACGCCGGGCCGCGCCGTCTGAAGCACCACCGAGGTGGAGACCCAGTTGCGGATGTCGCGGTTGTAGACCGTCACGTCGAGCACGAAGTCGCCGAAGCCCTGTTTGAAGCCGAGTTCGTACATGGTCGTCTTCTGCGGTTCGAGGTCGGGATTGCCGAAAGGACCGTACGTGCCCGTGGTGCCGCCGACCTTGTAACCGAACTGGTCGAAGAGGTTGACGAACGAGGGGATCTGGAAGAAGATGCCGTACGAGAAATGCACCACGCCCTGCTCGGTGATCGGATAGGCGATGCCCAGACGCGGCGAGACCTGCGCCTTCGGCGACGTGCTCTTCCACCAGTACGTCTCACGCTCGGCCCGCGTGATGCGATTGTCGTCTCGCTCCTCGTCGTCGGTGATCTTCCCGTTGCCGTCGAGATCGTTGAACTGATTGACCTTCTTGAGCGGGTTGAAGATGTTCGGATCGGCAGGGTCGGCGGGGATGCGCGAGCGGGCGTCGAAGTAGTCGAAGCGCAGACCGGCATTCACGATGAAGCTCTCGAACTCGATCTTGTCCTGCACGTAGGCGCTCACGGTCACGGGCCGGACGTCCTTGAAGCTGTTGAACGCGGGCGACTCCTCGGGCGGGATGGCCGGCTCGAAGGGCTCGAGGCGGGAGCCGTTCTCGTCGGTCCTGGGGATGAGCCCGAACCCGGTGGCGCTCATCTCGTCGACCTTCACCTGGAAGCCGGTCTTGACGAGGTGATACCGCCCGAACTGGCTCGAAAGATCCCCTTTGACGAGGTACGTCCGCGTCTTCCGGGTAAAGCGCCCGAGCGCCGTGCCGCCGCGCGCGAAGCGGTTCGACCCCGTGACCACCGGCATGTACTGCCCGGAGCCGGGGATGACCTCGACCGAATCGGGCGGGCTGATGAGAAAATCGTTGTATCGCGGATCGAACGGGTCGTCGAAGGTCCAGTTTTCGAGCGTGCGGTTGAACGTGGCGACGGAAAGCGTATAGAAGGCGGTGGCGCTGAGCAGGTGGGTCAGCTTGAGCTTCGTGTCGAAGCCGTTGTCGGTGGTTTCGGGCCGCCCGTTCGGGGCCCAGCGCCAGAACTGCCCGCCGTCGCGTCCTTTGCTGAACGACCCCAGCCCGATCAGATTGAGGATGAGGCTGTTCGAAATCCGAAAACGCAGGTTGCCCTGCCAGCTGAACTTCTCGAACGTGTTGAGCGGCGTGAGCGACGAGTCGGCCGGCGTGCCGTCGGTGTTGAAGATGTCGGCCCCGTAGAGCCAGCCGTCGTTCGAGAAGTAGCGCCCGAGCACGAACAGCGTGGCGCGATCGGAGAAGAGAGGGCCTTCGAGCGAGAGCCGGCCGTTGTAATAATACGCGGGATCGACCGGGAGATACGCGTACGGATCGACGTCGCGGTACTGAATGCCGTCGACGGTGTAGCGTTCGGCCTCGACGCCGCGCACGTAGGCCTTGCCGCCGGCGCGCTCCCCGGCGACGAGATAGCTTCCGGTATAAAACTCCGCCGAGCCGCCGAAGTGATCGCCCCGTCCCTCTTTCGTGACCACGTTGATGACGCCGGACATGGCGTTGCCGAACTCGGCGTTGAACGTCCCGGAGATGACCTGAAGCTCCTGAATGCCGTCGTTCTCCACCTGAATGGCCGCCGAGCCGTCGTAGCTGTCGGTCACGGGCACGCCGTCGACCATGTACGTGATCTCGCTCGAGCGCCCGCCCCGGATGTGGAGGCCGCCGCGCGTGGTAATGCCCGCCTGCACGTCGAGCACCTGGCTCAGCTCGTTCACCGGCAAGCGGTCGATGGTCTCGCTCGTGACGCGCGCCTCCGCACTCGTGACGTCCTTGCGCACCCCCTCGGCCTCGGCGGTGACGACGATCTCCTCGCCCTCGATCACCTCTTCCGCCATCTGAAAATCGACGCGCGTGGTGAGATCGACGTTGACCTGCACGCCCGTCCTCCGCTCGGTGCGATAGCCGATGAAGGAGGCGACGATGGTATACGTGCCGGGCCGCACGCCGATGATGACGTACTCGCCGTCGAGGTTCGTCGCGGTGCCCTGCGTCGTGCCTTCGATCAACACGTTGACGCCGGGCAGCGGCTCGCCCGTCGCCGCGTCGGTCACGCGCCCGACGATCTTTCCGGTCTGCGCGAACGCGCCGGCCACCAACAGGCACGCCGGAAACAGCAATAGAATCGTCTTCAGAGTGCCTGACAAAACCTGTTTCGGAAAGTGAGCGGGAGCGAACCGTTTCGTCGCAAGGCGCGCGAAGCAGCCGCACCGCCGATACGGCGATGCCGCGGAACGCGGCGACGGCGCGGCGCAGCCACGCGCAACCCGAATGGAAGGTTTGTCTGGTGCTCCTGGGCCTCTTCGCATAGGGTTCCCGTCCGGGTCGTCTTCAAAAAGGGTCAAAAGGAGGTCTTTTTCGTTTCGAAGGCCTTCGCCACGCCGGCGGCGGCTTCTCGGTGAAGCACGACCTCGTAGCGCTCGCGAAGGGCATCGACGTGCGCGCGGAAGCGACGGCGCTCGAAACGCTCCCGCAGCCGGCGCTCGATCTCGGGCCGCGCCTCCTCGAACGAAGCCGGCCGCGCCGGCCGCCGCGCGCCGACCTTCAGCAAGACGTACCGCCCCGCCACTTCGAGCGGGCCGAGCACCGCGCCCTCGGGCGCGTCGAACACGGGACCGGCCAGCGCGCCGAGTTGGTCCGGCGTGACGAAGCC
>Ga0256841_1001477_pt1 | contig 20315 bp, 15 predicted proteins | sample 356308metaG_FD_185971 | JGI IMG/M metagenome (GOLD analysis project Ga0256841, IMG submission 185971) | Hydrothermal vent microbial communities from Mid Atlantic Ridge, Atlantic Ocean - 356-308 | ecosystem: Environmental > Aquatic > Marine > Hydrothermal vents | place: Atlantic Ocean: Mid... | reverse complement strand
AGTAGCGGTGGCCGGGATGTCCACATAGCCATTGAGGGTCGCTTCATGTCCCGTGTCATGGAGGGCCTGGTTGATCTCACCGGGGTTGTTATCGAGAAAACGGTTACCCTGATCTGCCGTCCAGGCAGTGTGATCAGCCGTACTGATCGCCCAGTCACCCTGCAGGTTCCAGTCCGAAGTTTCCGCAGCACTCTCAAAACTATTGGTATAGGGATAGCTGAACGTATTGACCTGATAATTCCCTATTCTGAATTCATCGATCGTCCATAATCGGGCTCCACTCCGCCAACCATTGATCTGCCGAAAACGGATCTGCACCGACTGGCCTTTATACGCAGACAGATCCAGCTCCTCTGTCGCATAGTTCGACTGGTTGTTCTGTACGGTATAGCGCTTCAGGGTTTGCCAGCTACCACCGGGTGTACGGATCAGAACCTGCATCTGATCCGGATATCCGACCAGACCCAATTTGTAACGGTAACTCAGCATCGGCTGAGTAGCGGTGGCCGGGATGTCCACATAGCCATTGAGGGTCGCTTCATGTCCCGTGTCATGGAGGGCCTGGTTGATCTCACCGGGGTTGTTATCGAGAAAACGGTTACCCTGATCTGCCGTCCAGGCATTGTGATCGGTCGTGCTGATACCCCAATCCCCCTGCAGGTTCCAGTCCGAAGTTTCCGCAGCACTCTCAAAACTATTGGTATAGGGATAAGGGAGTGCCAGAACCATACCCGTCCAGAAGACCGACAGACTGATCACAACTTTTAATATATTATGAATAATTTTCATACCTGACCCGATGCAACGGTGCCACTCTCAACTTCCAGTAAAAAAGGGAATTCCGATCTGTCATGATCGGCAGGTATTAAAAAAACTTTAGAAAAATGGTCATTATTCTTTTGAGTTATCGACAGGATGCATCTTTTCAATCAGGCGATGGATCTGCATGGCCAATGTTTGATGGGCAACAGCCGAATTGACCTTGAGAATATTGGAGGTCAGGGTGACAATATAATGCAGACGATGATCGCCCGCAGGTGTTTCGATAATGGCGACCGAATTCATCAGGTTCATGATATTGCCATGATATTTCTCGCAAACAAATTCCGGATCAGGATCCTCGCCACATTTGTAAAGCGAACCAGATTTGAAGTAAACGGCTGAGTCCTTGAGTGCTGGATGGGAGGCATAGCGGATACGTCGCTCCGTCATATACAACAGACGTTTGATCTCACGACTTGAGAAATTATCGATCAGATTACCCTGCTCGATTTTGAGCATCAGATTCATCAACTCACGCGTAGTACCATAACTGTTCGTGCCGGGCACCAGACGTTTACCCTTCCAGGTAAAGAAACTCCCCTGTCGCAGTTTTTCGATATCAATACCATTTCTGATCAGGGGTGCCTGAATGGTTTCGGCCAGCAATTCACTTAAGTCTTTTTTAGGTGTTTCATTGAAAAACTGATCAGCCATTTCATCTGAAACAGGATAATCTTTACCAAAATGTCTCAGCAACATCGCCTGTTTCATCACCATACTCGCGGCTGCATTGGAGCTGGCGGACAACATCCAGTCCAGAAATTCCCAAAGAGAGGCCTGATCACCTATTTTTAGTGGTCGCCGATGAACCCGCTGTTTCTCTGGATCCCAGAACATGACCTTATGGTGATCACTAATGATAAATTGGTCGGCAGTAACAGTGGTATTCCTCAGAATCCGCTTTCGTGCTTCCAAGTCATCAGGCCAAGCATCAGCTAGAGCTTGGAAAAGTCCAGTAGCTACGATGATCTTTCCAACTGAACCCGGATTACGACGCGTATTACCGGCATGTTCAGCATACCTGGGATGATCGGGATCAGACAGATCCAGTACGGAAATTGAATAACCATTTCGATTCCCATGGAGAAAGCGCCTGATCTTGCGAGTAAACTCTGGATCAATTTCAGGCAATTCCATATCTTTATGATCGATCAGACGAATATCGACTTCTTCCATTGAAAGCAGCCCACCAGGGGGCTGTTTACTCCCCTGGATTTCACCCTCCTGGATTAGTCGTGCTGCCTCAAGCCGACGAATACCCGTTTCCTCGCTACCGAATAATGGATAGGCCTGACTTGTAAAAATACCTGCCAGAGTCGTAACACAGCAGGCAGTAGAAATTCTGGCTAACAATTTCTTCATGGTTTTCTATTCAAGCGCCTGAAAAAAAGGCCGATAAATGAATATTACAGTTCACTGAACATTTTCGCGAGTCATGGAATTCCGTCACCGCTTTCTTTTACTTTTTCTGACATTGGTAGTTCTGCTCAGTGCATGCAGTTCAGAAAAAAACGTAATCAGCAAACACCTTGAGAGTGCACGCTCGTATGCTGCTGAAGGTTATAACAGCGCTGCTGCTATCCAACTGAAAAGGATCCTGACTCTGAAGCCAGATCATATTCCCGCCTTATTGATGCTGGAAAAGAATATCCACGGACCAACGAAATTCAATGAACTCTTGCCTTATCTTCTACAGGCCAAACATGCGGGTGTCAAAGATGACAGAATCATGTTCCTCCTGATAAATGCATTGATCGATCAAGATAAGTTTGAGGAAGCACATGATTTGATTGAAGAAATGCTATCCCACCATCGTGATCCCATACAAAAAAACCGGCTTGAATTATTAAAGGCAAGAGCATTTTCCGGTATGGGTATGTTTGAAAAGGCAGAGTTGATCTACAAACAGCTCAGAACAGTTCCCTCACATAAAATACTTGCTGAATTTGGTCTCGGGAGGATTATGGTTGAGAAAAAAAGGAATGAATTCCCATACCATCCATCCTATCTCAATCTAGTTTTGCCTGGACATCGACTTTTGTTCCAGCCTGCAAGAAGGACGGTTCATGCAAAGTTAACAACAGAAACAAAACATGAATTACTGAAAAGTGAGCAACGTATCGAGTCTTTTTTAGACCTGCACCCTGAACATCCTAAAGCTTATGAGATTCTCGCTGAGAACCTTTATTTTCAAGGGCGATTTGAACGATCAATCGAGATGGCCAACAAGGCTTTAAGTATTGACCAGGAAAGCCCAGAGGCCCTTTTCATTTTGGCAAAATCAAATACTGCACTTGGTTTTTTCGGTGCAGCAAAACGTAACCTCGAACAGCTACTCTCAATTAAAAAGAATGACCTTTCAGGTACCAATGCCTTGGCAGCTCTTTATCTTCATATCGGCCGGGTGGATGATGCGGTAAATCTTCTGAAACCTTATCTGGATGATAATCTTCAAAATGAAGATCTCTATATCAATTTGGGTATCGCCATGTTGATCGAACATAAGCCCGATAAGGCTCTGGATTATTTAAAAAAAGTTGTCGATATGTTCCCACAGTCGGCCTATGCAAGAGCCGCCCTTGGAATGGCGCTTATCAGAAACAATGAATTTAGGAATGCACTCAGAGAGTTTAGAGAAGCAAGACTGAATGATATTGCTAATCTTGAGATCAGTATTGGATTGATCTATACGAGCCTCCTTGCGGGCGAGCAACGGTATGGCCTACAACTTTCCAGAACACTTAAAGGACAACACCCCGAAAAGCCCTCTCCATATCAATTAAGAGGGATGATCTTTGAAAGTCTCAGGAACTATGATAAAGCCAAAAAGGAGTACAGCGACGCCCTGGGGATTGAACGCCGCTATTACCCAGCAAGAATACAGCTCGCAAAACTTTTTCTTTCTCTCAGCAGCCCCACTGATGCAGAAAAAATACTTCAAGAGGGTTTGAAAGAAGATCCTGACAATATCGAACTACTGTCAGAACTTGCTGTGATAGAGGATCGTAAAGGCAATACGGCCCAAGCTGTCGATCATCTACGCTCAATTGTGATGGAACACCCTGATCACATTAAGAGCCGGGTACTGCTAGGGAATCTATATCTCAAACACGATGAGATCAATAAGGCTCTTATAGAAAAAAGATGGCTTGCTGATCTCGAACCAATCCCCAGTAAAGCTGCCAGTCTGATCGCAATGATTTATCTGAAACTTGGCAACCCTGGTGATGCAGTTAAGCTATATAAGCTTTTGCTAGACAGGTTCCCTGGAAACCCAGACTATCAACTGAAAACTGCAATGGCTTTTTATCTCAATGGGGAACTGGGTTCAGCACGTAAGCACTATCAAGACGCAGCGAAAATACTGGGGAGTGATGCACCGGATGTTATATCTGGACTTGCCAGGGTAGAACTGGCATCAGGAAATATAAAAGCGTCAAAAGCTTTAATCAAAAAACTTCTTAAATACGAACCTGATGAAGCGGAGGGCTATATACTCTACGGTGACATATTGGTCAAACAAAAAAAATTCACTAAAGCAATCAACATCTATTATCGTGCGCTAAAAAAAGAAAAAGATCCCGAAATAATCCGAAAACTTGCTAATGCCTATATCTTGGCTAAACAGAAAGGGGCAGCTTTGAAACTTTTAAGGGAATGGTCGAGATCATTTCCGAACAAGATGGATTTCAGTCTGGTATATATTGATTTTCTTGCCAAGACAGGAAATATTAAAAAGGCAGTCGATATAAGCAACAAGCTTCTGCAGAGTTATCCAGACCATATACTCATACTCAACCGTCTGGCCCGGCTCCTTGAAGGCGAAAATAAAACCCTTGCCTGGGAATATGCAAAAAAAGCGTATGCAATTGCACGCGAAGACAGCCCCGGCATACTTGATACCTACGGTTGGTTATGTATTGTACAGGGACGTTATACTGAAGGACTGCACGTCTTGGAAGAAGCAGTAAAAAAATCACCGGCAAATCTAAACTTTCGACTCCACCTGGCCTATGGACTGCATCGGGCTGGAAAGAGCAGAGAAGCCAAATCAGCTCTGCTCTCTGCCTTGGAAAGTGACCATCCCTCCTCTGAAATAAACAGAGCGAAGAAACTGTTAACAGAACTTGAATGGCCACCTGCAAAATAGATTAACGAGTCATTAAGAGTCATCACTCTCTGAAGCTGATGCAGGGAGAGAAATACTATATAACTCAGCAGAGCTACACAGTATTTTTAGCGCCAACAGGAATCGATCAAGATTATCGATTCCTGTTGGTAAGATGAAAACAAACTGTTCTAGTTCAAGAACGAATGTCTATTGCTATTATCTTCTACGCAAACGAACAGCAATAACTCCCACAATACCCAAAGTAATCAGCGGGAGGATGCTCGGTTCTGGCAAGAGAACAGAGGGATCGAATGCGAACGCATTAGATGAAAATGATAGTGCAGTTACGGTTGTTACAATACCTGTAGGTACTGGAAGGCCAAAAAAGAATGACTTCATTGATAACTCCTCCTTGAGTGAGTGTATGATACAGCTTCCTATAATACTTTATATAGTCTATCTGATTTATTTTTTTGGGCTATACCTCCTGTGTAAATCATTGTCTCAGAAAGTGTTGATGAAAGATCATTATGGAACTTTATTGAGTTCTACCTGCACATTGTCGGTGTGTGATACTGCTTTATCCATCTCTATCAGATATTCATTGCTTCTGGCTCTTTTACTCTCAAGGAACGGTCTGATTTGGAAAAGCTGAAGCTTTCCCTTTAGAAACCCGAATTCAATGTCAGCGGGTAATGGATTTCCTTCTTCATCTACCATGCCTGGGAACTTTTCCGGGATATGCGCCGCAAGCTCGATCAGTTGTTTGATCTCTCCCGGAAACAAAATTGTATCCCGTCCACTCACAGGAACTTCTCTGATACCACCCGATTTCGCGAGAATCTTTTTTGTTTTGGCGCTGGCCTGTGCCATCAGAATGACCTCACCTGTCCTCGCATCCACCTTGATTGTTTCAGCAGCCTGCCCATCTACGGCACCACCCACACCTTCATTGACAGCAATGGACAACCAACCTTGCTCACCTGTATCGATATCACGTGTTACCAGTACACCAGACTTCTCTACCGGGACACTCTGCATAAGAAGAACAGCCGGATAAACATGTTCTGGGTGCTTCATATGAGACTGGCGCCAGTCAAATGCCCGCTTTGAAAATGGAGAGGACCAAACCTTCGCGATCGCTCTCAGTATATTCATATATCCAACAACATTTGGAACGGTCAGATTCAGCCCAGCTCCAGTAAAGTTTGGTAAATCTTCAACATTGGTATCACTCCTGACGAATACTCCATAGCTTCCATCTTTACCAAACACTTTATTCATCTGCTTTTTCAACCGTAACTTGAAACTCTTGCCCGGGTTGGCATTGTTGATCCATTTTGTCAACTTTTTACGAAAAAACTGTTCAGCTTTTTTGCGCTTAGGTGAATCCTCAGGCAGGCTTGCCATTGACTCATATTGGTCCACCATCCAGTAAAAAACACTTTTCCCTGCACCCGGCATCGGCTGCTGTAATAACTGTCTGAAAGACCCAAAGGGAATGACGATACCATTCGCTACAGAGTCAGGAAAGTGGTGACGCAACTCTCCAAGTTTGGCTGCTTTGGGACCTACTGTCACACCGGAATCAGTTGCTCGCAGGTCGTCCAGTGTCCGAAATGTCAAATCGTCCAGATCCAGTTTTTCCAGATCGGGCTCAATAATTACTTCTGTTTCCTCAGACTTTTTATTGAACAGATAATCGTAACGGCTATCATCCTCGAAAAGACGAACGACACCATCATGACTGACGGCAAGAATGACCTTTTTGTTTTTATAGGGTTTAAGTTTCTTGATCAGGGTTTCATCAATACTGACATTTGGGATCCCAAGGTTTCTTGCCAGTAACTGCACGTGGGAGAGTGGATTTCCTTCCCCTTTAGTAATAATACCGGCAACTGGTGGTAGACTGGCCACAGTTTCAGACAACAAATAGATCCCTTGAGGGTCAAACTTCGATACCTGCCCCCCTTGTAGAAGATAAAGTGTCCCACGTGCAATGCCAGGATTCAAGCTCCGCAATCCTCCTGCCAGTTCTTCACCAAATATCTCCGATCGGATCCCTGCAAGGTGGTTGGCATCCCTGATCAGGGAGTCGAGAACCTCTACATGAAAAAGCAGTGGACTACCGCGCAACTGATCCTGTATGAATAACTCAGCAAGCGGTTCAATCTCTACCATTTTCTTCCAGGAGTATTCAAACTCGGTTCGCAGGTTGGTATCGGCCCAGCCTGGTACTCGCGACAGGTAGTTGATTTGCCTGCGATACTCTTTCAGAGAAATTTCCTCAACGTCCAGTTTGTCGAGGGCTTTTAACATGGCATCAAGTTGGCGCCGTGAAAGCAATCCCGTACCATAGGTCGCTTTTAGATTACTTCTCAACCACTGCAATCGTTGTGAACGTGTTGCCTGATCGAGATGTTTCATTAATTCCCGTCCCAGATCGAAATGCTCAGCTTCAAGCAGGACACTGGTGTCGAGCACATCCAGACGAATACCGGCCTTTGGCACGTTCGCCAACTGATCACGCAAAACCATCATGGTGTTTGCAATGGTCTCAAACAATATTTCAGGGTCATTGGTACTGATCAGGCGTGCCGACATATCACGCAGGGAACGAGACATATTCGGCATTTTCCGGACCCGTTTGGACAGGCGTGAGATAGGAAGATTCAGCGGGGGTCTCGCATAAATCTCATCGATCAAGTCAGCCAGTCTGAGAAACTTTTTGGCCTTATCCTCAGGCAAACCGGCAGCATATTCCCGTACGGCCATGGCATCCGATGCATCCGGGGCGCTATGGATCTTGTTCCTGAGACGCATGAATCCTTTATCGTCAGCAGAAAGATCCGCAGCCATCTGTCGCATTTTCAGAACCGACGGAGTATCGATACCGTGTGGTAATATCTGGACGGCCATAAACAGGGTACGATAGCCTCGCTTCAGCCAGTCTTCCGAACGCACCAGTTGCAGCAGGATATCCCTTGCTCCTCGGATCTCGTCTTCGGACTGGAACGCACCACGGTAATAACGGGCCTTACGCATGATCCAGCCATCATCCACTGACATGAGGTATTTCTCGATTAAGAGCTGACGTAGCGGATCGGCTTGTTCTGGCCCTTTCATCAGTGCTTTGTCTTTATCAGCAAGGAGTGTCGCGATAAAGTAGCCCTTTTGTCGCATGGTCTTCGTGCGTTTGCTCCATTCGCCATGCTGGACACCGCCACCATGATCACTGCAGGCATAGGGTTGCGGAGCTAAAATACTGCCATCCTTACAAAACCAGCGCAGACGCGTAAAGGGACCACGATCCCGTTGTTTCATCTCATCAATCCAAGAACGGAATTTCACGGCTTCAGAAACCTCTCCGGCCAATGCTGATGAATCATGAGTAATAAGGCAAAGGATGGTACCCAAAACGCCTGAAAGAATGATGCACAAAGCTTTTTTCATAAACTGGTTTCTGTAGAACACCGACAGGTTTTTTTACGCTCCCTCTAAACCTACGTATTTTAGAGGTTTTCGGTGATCAAGCAAAATTGGATCCTCTTATGCCCCTCCAGGGAAACCAAGATCTGCCCAGGCCTGGTAGACCATAACTGCTACCGTATTCGAAAGATTAAGACTTCGGTTTTGTGCCCTCATTGGCAGGCGCAATACATTTTTTTGACCCACATGAGCAAGAACTTTGTCAGGAAGTCCTCGGGTTTCCGGTCCAAAAAGCAATGCATCACCAAACCTGTATTTTACTTTGTTATACAATTTTTGGCCCTTTGTAGAACAGGCAAACAGGCGTACAGGAGCGACGTTGTTCAAAAATTCCTCGTAGGAAGTGTGTTGCTCCAAATCGGCCCATTCGTGATAATCCAGTCCTGCGCGTCTCAGCGATCGATCATCGAGTCTGAATCCCAAGGGGTGGATCAGATGAAGTTTTGCTCCAGTGTTTGCACAAAGACGTATAATATTCCCTGTATTTGGTGGAATCTCGGGTTGATAGAGGACAACATGGATCATGGCAAAGAATAATCTGACAATCGAATTTTGCGGGCTTGAGTTCAATACGCCGTTGGTGCTCTTGTCCGGATGCGTCGGCTTCGGTGATGAGTATACCCGGGTTGAAGGTTTTTCCAACAAGGATGTGGGTGCTGTCTGCCTCAAGGGGACAACATTGGATAAACGGCTGGGTAATCCACCCCATCGTATCATGGAGACACCGGCTGGTATGCTCAACGCTATTGGATTGCAAAACCCTGGAGCTCATACCGTGGTCGAAGAGATTCTTCCCACTCTGGATTTTTCCGAGACACGTTTCATTGCCAATGTTTCTGGATCTACTGTCGAAGAATATGAAGAAGTCACCCGGTTATTCGATGATTCACCTATAGATGCCATTGAGATCAACATCTCCTGTCCAAATGTGAAAGAAGGCGGCGTTGCCTTCGGCAACAATCCCGACATGTCTGCATGCGTCGTCGAAGCCTGTCGTCGTGCAACCAACAAGCCTCTAATTACCAAGCTCTCTCCGAATCAGACAGATATCACCGAGAATGCTCGACGCTGTATCGAAGCGGGTACCAATGGCTTGGCAGTGATCAACACCCTGATGGGAATGGCGATCGATATCGAAAGCCGCAAACCAGTCATCGGTAATAATCAGGGTGGGCTTTCTGGTCCAGCGATCAAACCTGTCGCACTTCTCAAGGTTCATCAGGTCTATCAGGTGGCCAAAGCGCACGACATCCCAATCATTGGACAAGGTGGGATCTGCACTGCAGAAGATGCCATTGAGTTTCTGATCGCAGGTGCGACTGCAATCGGTGTTGGTACAGCTCTTTTCTATGACCCGACGGTGTGTAAAAAGATCAATACCGGTCTGATTGACTATCTGGAGCGGCATCAGCTGGCCGATCTTTCTGATTTGGTGGGCACGTTAACACTGCACGACTAACTCTCTCCTCAAGTATTTTCATCTACTGCCGCTAACCGGTAATGGACAGTTGTGCCTGATTATCAGCACACAAAAAAACGAAATAGGGTTGATTCAACCACTTATCGGTCGAGGTTGACCGAATATCCGGTTATCACTTGCAGGACACAATCAGAAAACTATGTTAGTGCATATGAAAAAGGAACAGAAAGGTTTCACATTGATCGAACTCATTGTCACGATTGCGATCGCAGGAATTTTGATCGGTGTCGGTATTCCGAGCCTGCGTGACATGATTATTAACAATCGTGTGACAGCCTATACCAATGACTTTGTCAGTGCACTCTACCTGGCTCGAAGTGAAGCCATTAAACGTGGCAAAAGAGTAGCCCTGTGCAAAAGCACCGACTATGCGTCCTGTGCCGGTGGTGGTGGCTGGGAACAAGGTTGGGTCGTATTCGAAGACGAGAACAACGACGGTGTCTTCGCACCAGCCGAAGTGATCCAGATTCATGAGCCACTGGCGAGTGGCGTCACATTAACAGGAATTGGAACCACTGCGATCTACATTTCATTCTTGAGTGACGGCTCGACACAGACTCTCGGTGGACTTCCCGTTGCCGGTCAACTGACAGTTACAAAAAGTGGGAAAACCCGCACTATCAACCTGAGCCGTATTGGCCGGATCCAGGTGACGAAACCTTAACGACAAGGAGAGATGATGACACGATTACAGTCAGGAATCACGTTGCTCGAATCACTCGTCGCGCTGCTCGTTCTATCCATTGGCTTACTGGGCACAGCACATATGATGGCGACAGGTTTGAAACAGACCAATGGTTCATTCGCCCGTACTCAGGCAATCTATATCGCCGAAAACCTGGCCGAACGCATGCGGGCGAATCCTGAAGGTATCGAAAATATGAATTATGCAGGCTTCGATTCAAATACGATTGGAGATTGCACCAACCGGCCTGCACCTTATTGTGAAACTATTGGTGGAGCCGAACCAGTCGCCTGTACAGCTGCACAACTGGCAGTTTTTGATCAATATCAGGCAACCTGTGGCAGTGGCGGCAGTACCAATGGCAGTAATGGTGTAAAAGACCTACTGCCTGCAGGTAGGATACAAATTATCTGTGAAGACGGTGTCATTGCCTGCACTCCTGATTCTACATACACGATTATCGTCAGCTGGAATGAAACGGAACAAAACGGTGCCGGTGATCAGACCAAAACGAAACACGTTCAACATAAGATACTGCCATGACTCCAGAACATAATCAGACCATGAAACTGACAGTCGCTTACCATCAAAACGGTTTTTCACTGGTTGAAATGATGATCGCCATGCTTATCGGATTATTCCTGATGGGTGGCGTGATCAGTGTTTATATGAGCAGCGCACAATCCTCCCGGATCAATGAAGAACTGCGCAACCTGCAGGAAAATGGCCGCTTTGCTCTGAACAGTATAAAAAACAGCATTCAAATGGCAGGTTATATTGACAGCTACGATCCCTCTGCGCTGGTCAATCCCTTTCCTGCTGCATCGAACTCAAGCCTGACTGCTCGTTTTGAGGCGCCAGCCGATTGTACCGGTACCACAACTGCTGGCCTCGCACCGCCCGACACAGGCGTTGCTGAGAATACACTGTCGGTCAATGCCGCCGGCGAGCTGATCTGTACAGGAAATGCTGGCGGTGCTGGAGCACCCATTACCATTATCGAGGGTGTTGAACAGATGCGTATTCTCTATGGTCTGGATGATGACGGTGATGGCGATACGGATCGTTATCTCACCGCCGCTGCCGTCAATGCAACCGGTCTGCCCAATGTCTGGAGAGACAATATCAACAGTATCCGTATCGGACTATTACTCCGGTCCGATCGGGATCTGAAACCTGCCAATGAAAACAAAAATTATCAGCTTCTGGATATCCAGGTCGCAAAAAATGATCGCAAGTTATACAAAACCTTCTCAACCACCATCCTGATTCGAAACCGGATGAGCTGAACATTGCTATGGAGACCGCGAAAATGGATTTACCAACACCTCACCAACAACAGGGCGTCGCACTGGCCATCAGCCTGATCTTTCTGATACTGATCACCATCATTGGTGTCACATCGATACGCACCACCACAATGAACGAACTGATGGCGGCCAACGCCCAGCAGAAAAGCATGACCTTTCAAGTTGCAGAATCAGTGATCGAAGGGGTCTGGGATACCGGTTACATTCTCAAAAACACACCCGCGCAACTGCAAAATCCACCTGCTCAGGTATTGGACAAGGATATAAACAATGTTCCTTTCAATACGATGTTCGATGTCCCGGCCAATGGAACATCGGCAGCCATCGATATCAATGCAGAAGCAACACTTCAATATTGTGGTGAAGATTTCAAGCTGCTTGGCTATCAACAGTCGGCAGATGAATCCACACCGGCATTCGTCGCTCATATATACAGCATTCATGGTGTTGGTGATGTGGCCGCAGCCAATGCATCGGCTGATCATGATCAACGCGGTTTTCTGGTTCGTCCTGAAACAGGCCGAACAGGTAACTGCCCCTGAGTTACTCAAGCGTGTTCATGCAAGGGAAACTTTGTTGAGTTACAGGTCTGGATTTTGCATGACCTCTTCGAACAAAAGGATTTAGATCGGAGGATCCCATGAAAAAACTCTTACTGACAATGAAAACATCCCTGTTTCTCTTTGGTGTGGGTCTGATAGTAATGACATCTCCAGTCCATGCCGATGATATCGAGATTTATGGCATTGCAGATGCCAATAATCCTCCAGTCAATGTGCTGTTTGTCTTCGATCTTTCCGGCAGTATGAATCTCAATATTGATGGCACGGCACTGGCGCGAAAGACAGGAGAGCCGAGCCGCTATGATATTCTCAAACAAGCCTTGACCAACGTGCTTGCAAAAAACAAGGATATCAGTAATCTGCGTATCGGACTTTCATGGTTTTCTCACTATGCATCGGGCATCCGCTGGCCGATCACAGGGATCCGAGATGATATTAGCGGCAGAGATCCTTCGATTCCCGCAGGCACCTATGAAACCTGGGAATACCTGCCCCATGCCTTTGAATCCTTTGGCACTATCAATGACAGATGGAAAACGCGTATGGTTCCGGCTCTTCTTGAAGCCGCATACTATTATAGAGGCGAGAAGGTATGGCGTGGCGCACGTGAGCCAGAATTCTGGCATGTAAACAAAAAAAAATTCACGTGGGGCAGTAAATATTCAGCACACTTCAGTAGTTACGAGCCCTCAGCAACTGCTCTCTCTTCACCTTATCCGCCCTACAGGGGAACAAAAGCCTATGCGAAATACCCACAAGTAGGCTACACCCCTAAAAGATATTGCAACTCTTCGCCCGTCTTTCCTGAAAGCACTAAACAGAAACCATCATGGTGTCACAACGGTTATAATACTGTTGCCGATCCACTGGTGAACTGGGGTATCAACCGGTTGAGAATCAATGTGAGAAACTGTGGTTCAGAAATCGCTTACAGGAATAAAACAACATGTAGCGTTCCGAGCTCACAATATGAGTGCACACCACAAGGACCCGATCCAGAAACCGGACTACCTAGACCGCCTATATGTAAATGTCCTTCTGACAAGCTTGTCACGACGAAAACCCCATACACACGCTATTACTGCAGTCATGACTATGTCTATGATAAAAAAAGGTGGTTGGGCGCAACATACATCTCACCCATTACCGCGACCTGTACCCCAAGTTATATCGTCCTGCTTTCAGATGGTGCACCGACTTTAAATACCTCGGGTACCCTGAAAAGAATAAAAAAAATGACAGGCAAATCATCTTGTGCTGATATCCCGAATGCCCCTGACGGCAAGTGCGGTCCGGAACTGATCGAATATCTTGCCAATAATGATCAAGTGCCTTCTTTTGAAGGAAGCCGGGTTTTCACCTATACCATCGGCTTTAATGTGGATGGACCAGGACGGGAGTATCTCGAACTCCTTGCTCAAAAAGGTAACGGTGCTTTCTATCCGGCTTCCAATGCAACTGATCTTGAGGATGCGTTCGATTTAATCATCGACTCTATCACCGGTGACAACGAATCCTTTACTGGCCTGGTTACGACGATCAAGGCAAGTACACTTTCATCGGATAACCGAGTTTTTATGAATATTTTCAAACCGGGAGATACCCAGAGCTGGAAAGGGAACACCAAAGGTTATTTCATCAGCCCAGACGGTCTGAAAGACACAAACGGCAACGATGCAGTTGTCTTTGTGGATGGAGCCGAACGTTTCAGGGATGGTGCGCAGAGCTTCTGGTCAACAAGTCCGGATGGAAACTTTGTCGAACTTGGAGGTGCCTCTGAAAAACTCGGGGTCAGTACACGCAATATCTTTACCTATACCGATACCGACAGCCCTTCGAATTCACCATTGACACGCATCACAACCAGTGAAACAAAAATCACACCAGCCTTGTTGGACGTTTCAAATGATACTGAAAAGGATGATCTGATCAACTGGCTTTACGCTTCGAAAATGACCGATCCATTGCATGCCAAGCCGGTTATGATTTCCTATTCGAACATGGATATCCTCTTCTCTACGACAAATCAGGGGCTTCTGCATGCAATAGATGCAACCAACCCAACCGATTATGGTGACCATAATGGTGGCAACGAGATTTTTGCTTTTATTCCTAAAGAACTATTGCCTCAACTAAAGGATCACAAAGCGAATCTTAATGCTGCTGGTCATCTGTATGGGCTTGATGGTCCCATCTCTTTCTATCATGATGACATTAACAAGGATCATATCGTCAATAATGGTGAAAGAGTCCTGTTGTATATGGGCATGCGCCGTGGCGGAAATCACTACTATGCGCTTGATATTTCGGATCCCGCCACACCCAAGCTTGCCTGGCAGATTGACGGTGGAGATGGTGACTTTGCCGAGTTGGGACAGACTTGGTCTCGTATGGTACCAACGACGATCAAGTGGTTTGGATCAAATAGAAAAGTCCTGATCTTTGGTGGTGGTTATGATCCCGATCAGGATGATCATGATCAACGTCAGATCGACGATCTCGGCAATGCAGTTTTTATGGTAGATGCTCTGGATGGAAGCTTGCTTTGGAAAGCCACCAAAGGCAACCCGTCAGCGGAGATGAAATACAGTATCCCAAGTGAGATCACCGTAATTGATACAGACGATGACCGTATCGCTGATCGCATCTATTTTGGCGATATGGGAGGACAGGTTTGGCGCTTTGATCTCGATCAGTCCGGTGGTGGATCATCGATCAACGGTTACAGGCTTGCTGAACTGGCCAATAATGGTTCCAAGCGTAAAAACCGCCGGTTCTATTCTGCACCGAGCGTCGCCAAGGTCAGAGGGAAATCCGGCTTGTTTTGGGCCATTACCATTGGTTCCGGATACCGAGCGCATCCCCTTGATTTTGGAACTGACGATTATTTCTACATGATCAGGGATACCAATGTGGATGAAGGTGCACCATCATTACCCTGGTCACTGGTGAGAGAAAATGACCTGTATGATGTAACACCAAATACTATCGGTCAGGGTAACGGAGGTACAGGCGCACAGGTGGAACAGGATAAGGCCGATGCCTTGGCCATTCTCGAAAGCAAACACGGCTGGAAACTAAAGCTGAAGCATTCAGGAGAAAAGAACCTGACACCCTCCCTTATTTTCGACAACAAGGTTGCCTTTACAACCTTTGCACCTGCCAATGCGGGGAATTCGATCTGCGGAGGCGGAGGAGGTATAGGCCGTCTGTATCTGGTGGATCTTGCAACAGCGACACCGGTTAAGGATTTTTATGATGACACCACTCCAACACACAATCTCACAGCAGAGAACCGCTATGCCACAGTCCCAGGAATGGGGATCCCAACCGAACCCATAGCCTACTTCCCGCCAGGACTAGGCAGAGCCGACCTCTATGTGGGTAAACACAAAACGACCTCAATTGATAACCCACTGGTCAGAATCAACTGGAAAATCGTGAAATGAGAAATGCCGTGATGAAATTCAATCAGTCTGGTTTTACCCTGATCGAAGTGATGATCGCAGCTGTCATTCTGGCTATTCTGACAGCCATCGCACTGCCCTCCTACCAGAATCAGATGCGTACCAACAAACGTACGGAGGCAGAAAACCTGTTACTGGAAGTTGCCAGCAAGCAACAACGCTTCTTTTCAGATCAGATGACTTATACAAATGACGTCACGGCACTTGGCTACACGGCACCATTGCAAACAGAATCTGGGGCCTATACCCTCACTATTGCCTTGGGTGCCGGTGGTTCTTCCTATACCATCACCGCGACAGCGACCCCCGATCAAGCCAAGGATGGTTGCGGAAATCTGACTCTGACCAATGTGGGTCAAAAGGGAAAGTCCGGAAGCAAATCCTTGGCTGATTGCTGGAAGTAGAACCGTTCCTCCCCTTGCTTCGTCTTATTAGGACAGTGGATCTGATCATTTTGCTTTATGCCTTATTAATTCAATTATGCTATATATATAGCATAATTTATTCCTTTTATGCATAAGTGATAGCTGCTATCGTTACCGTATCTTCAGCTAACTCTGTAACCTGCAATGTATCAATACGATCAATACGATCAAAAAGCCGTGGACGAACGCGTTGCCGAGTTTCGTAAACAAACTCAGCGTTTCCTGGCCGGTGAACTGACGGAGGAGGAGTTCCGTCATCTGCGTCTACGCAACGGTCTTTATATCCAGACGCATGCGCCGATGCTTCGCGTTGCTATTCCCTACGGTACACTTTCCTCAAGACAATTACGGATGCTGGCACAAATCGCCAGAGAGTATGATAAGGGGTACGGGCATATCAGTACCCGGCAGAACATCCAGTATAACTGGCCTGCGCTGGAGCGTGTTCCCGATATTCTTGAGAATCTGGCCAGTGTGCAGATGCATGCAATTCAAACCAGCGGTAACTGCATTCGTAATACAACGACAGATCACCTCGCTGGGGTAGCCGTGGATGAAATCGAGGATCCCCGTCCTTATTGCGAAATCGTTCGTCAATGGTCCACTTTCCACCCTGAGTTCAACTGGTTGCCCAGAAAATTCAAGATAGCCTTCTCCGGAGCTGAAAACGATCGGGCGGCGGTTAAATTCCACGATATTGGTATCTATATCGTACGCAATTCGGACGGAGAGACCGGATTCAAGATCCTAGTTGGTGGTGGCCTCGGACGTATGCCGATCATCGGTGTTACCATCCGTGAGTTTCTCGAGAAACGGCATCTTCTCTCCTATCTCGAAGCTATTCTACGTGTCTATAATCTGGAGGGTCGAAGAGACAACATCCATCGGGCCAGGATTAAGGTGCTGGTCAAGTCACTGGGCATAGAAACCTTCAGAGACAAGGTGGAAAAAGAGTGGAAGCGTATCAAGGATTCTTCTCTGAAGATTGATCAGAAAGAGATCGATCGCGTTACTGCCTTCTTCTCATCTCCAGAATATGATCGGGACGCCGTGAACGATACCAGCTTTATCGAGATCCTGAACAGGGATCCCGATTTCAAACGCTGGATACAGCATAATACGGTGATTCACAAAGTTCCGGGATATCGCGCCGCTTATATTTCCTTGAAAGCACCGGGTGTGCCCCCTGGTGACATCACCGATATACAAATGGAGACTGTTGCAGATTTGGCAGACCGGTTCAGTTATGGCGAGATAAGAACTACCCATGATCAAAATCTACTTCTGCCAGATATCAAACAGGCTGATCTCTATGCCCTGTGGCAACAATTGAAGGTCCATGGACTGGCAACAGCCAATATAGGAACCCTGAATGACATGATTTGCTGTCCTGGTCTGGACTTCTGTTCTCTGGCCAATGCCAGCTCCATCTCCATTGCCAAACAGATTAACGAAAGGTTCGATGATCTGGACTACCTCTATGATCTCGGACCGATCAAGATCAAAATGTCGGGCTGCATGAATGCCTGTGGACATCATCATGTCGGCCATATTGGTATTCTCGGTGTCGATAAAAAAGGAACAGAGTTTTACCAGTTTACCTTGGGCGGTTCCTCCGAGAATGATGCCACCCTTGGTGATCGACTGGGACCAGCTGTAGCCAAGGATGACGTTGCGGATACCATTGAACATATACTCAACGTATATCTTGATGAACGTCTCAATGCAGAAGAAACCTTTCTAGAAACCTACCGCCGTATCGGTATAGAAACCTTCAGGGAGCGTGCATACGCCTGATATGAAAGTTCTGAAAAACAAGCAAATTATAGAGATTGAGTGGAAGGTTAGCGATCAGCCCGATGCGGAAGGCAGGATCATCTTTCCCTATAAAACCTTTCTTGCGAACCAGAAAACTCTGCTCGCACGGACAGACCCAACAGGCGTAATACTGGATGGAGGGGCCTCATTAGATGACATTGCTAATGCGTTGGATAACCTTGAGCTCATAGCCCTTGAATTTCACAAATTTACCGATGGACGCTGTTTTACCCTTGCACGCCTGTTGAGAGAGGCTTATGGATTTCAAGGTGATATTCTTGCCACTGGAGATATTCTCACTGATCAGATAGCGCACATGCAACGGTGTGGCATCAATCTGCTCAGACTACGCAATGAGCATGAAATAAACATGGCTCTGGGTGCCCTGACCAGCCAAACGGTTTTCTATCAACCTGCTGCTGACGATCAGCAAACCATCCGCCAATTGCGGTACGATCTTGACACCAGATGATTTGTTGCACTGCACAATTCCAATGTGCTATAGTTAATTAATATCAAACGTACTTGGAAGGTATTGCTATGACTTACTGGAATGCAATCTTCAAAGAATGGCAGGAAATGCAGCAACGTTTCATCGAAAATCTTCCCATGAAACTGCCAGGTATCGAATACCCTACTCAATCCATGAACCCTTGGGAGTTACCACATCTAAAAACCTTCATGTCCTGGGGGCAGTCTGCTGTGAGGCAGTCTCTGGAACTGCAAACACACTGGCTGGAACAGTGGGCCAACCAGATGAGCCGCACGATCACCAGCTCTAATGATACCAAATCAGAAATGGTTGAACGGATTCAAGAATCAATGAAAGGCTGGTCACAAAACCAATCTGAATTGTGGGAGTACTGGTTCAAAATGGTCGAAGAAACAGCCAATTCTATGGAAGATCCTTCTGCATTGTTTGAAAACATTTCGTCCTGGAAAGAGACTGTAGAAGAATCACTTGCAACACAGTCTGACTGGCTCAGAAAATGGAGAGAAGAGATCAATATCGAAGAGCTTTCACCCGATGAACTGCTCAAGGTTTCTACTAAAATTCAGGAAATCATGAACGGATGGCTTGAATTGCAGGGTGAACTCTGGCATCAATGGTTCGATTTTCTGAGTCTGAATGAAATCGTATCTAATGAAAATACAGTCCGTCCCAAATCAAACAAAGAGAAGTCCGTACCAAGAAAGTCAACCGAACAAAAAAAACCTAAACCCAAAAAAGAAAGGTTACACGACAAAGACGATCTGGAGAGGATTTCAGGCATCGGACCAACGCTTGCAAAAAAACTGTATGAACAGGGGATTACCAGTTTCAAACAGATCGCCGAGCTGACAGAAAAACAAATCGAAGAACTTGAAGAAACCATTATCAAATTTCCCGGACGTATCCGACGCGAAGACTGGATCAATCAAGCAAAAAGGTTCCTTGATGAAACCCCGGGGTTCTAAGAGGTTAGATCTTTTCCCTCCAAACTCGGGTTGATTCCATGACAATATCAACCAGTGATTGTTGCCTGATGACAGGCTCTTGTGACTGAGATATCGATCACGTCAAATATTCGATCAAAATACCTAACGAAAACCCACCTTGTTGCCTCAGACGAATGGTAAATGATTCTGCACTGGGCTAAAACAAGGCTTCCCTAAAGCATATTTATACATTGCCGATAGAATCCACATGGTCAGTCTAGCGGTCAATGCATAAATTATGTCGATCATCCGTAGCGAATCTTTTCCTTCTGAGTTATTGTTTGAAGGTCATCCTTTGTCTTACGACACTGAAAGGAAATCTATTTCTTTACAGGTTATCCAGTCAGAAAATGATCTCAAACAGCTTCAATCTGAGTGGAATTCCTTGCTTGAGCATTCAGCAGCCAATTCCATTTTCCTCACATGGGAATGGGTTTCTACCTGGTGGAAGTATTTCAATCAGCGAACTAAATTGTGGATCACTACTGCAAGATTAACCTCTACTGGTGAGTTGGTTGGCATTGCTCCGCTTGGCATCAGGCATCGAACGAAACGTACTGGTATGGTGGAACGATCCCTGATCTTTCTGGGTAATGGACAGGCTGCACCCGATCATCTCGATTTCATCATTCGTGTAGGTTACGAAGCGATGGTAGGAAAATCTTT
>Ga0256841_1001476_pt1 | contig 20329 bp, 20 predicted proteins | sample 356308metaG_FD_185971 | JGI IMG/M metagenome (GOLD analysis project Ga0256841, IMG submission 185971) | Hydrothermal vent microbial communities from Mid Atlantic Ridge, Atlantic Ocean - 356-308 | ecosystem: Environmental > Aquatic > Marine > Hydrothermal vents | place: Atlantic Ocean: Mid... | reverse complement strand
TTAAAAAAGAAGCCAATTAAGATTCTAATTTTAAGATTCGAGTGGTACGCGCTCTTGTTTTTTTGCATAATTCAGCGTTTTCTATCAATGACTGTCCGTAAGTTGGTATCATTTCTTTAAGAGCCTGTTGCCATCCTTTTGTTTTTAAAAAGGTAGGGAAACATTGCTTTAAAACATCTAACATTATAGAAACCGAAGTTGAAGCCCCCGGAGAAGCCCCTAATAAACATGCCATTGTACCGTCGTTATCTTTTACTATTTCTGTACCGAATTTTAAAATACCGCCATCGTCTTGGTCTTTTTTTATAATTTGAACACGTTGCCCGGCAATGGCCAATTGCCAATCGTCAAATTGCGCTTCCGGATAATAGGCTTGTAAGGCTTTGAACCTGTCTTCAGGTGATTGTATTACTTGTTCAACCAAATATTTGGTCAATTTAAAATTGTGAAATCCTGCCGAAATCATGGGCCAAATATTATGGACTTCCAATGACAAGGGCAAGTCAAAATACGACCCGTTTTTTAAGAATTTTGTTGAAAATCCGGCATAAGGCCCAAATAATAAGGCTTTTTTGCCTTGCATCATCCTAGTATCTAAATGTGGTACAGACATGGGCGGAGAACCTGTTGCCGCTTTGCCGTATACTTTAGCTTCGTGTTGTGCTATTACTTTTTCATTCGTACATCGCAACCATTGGCCACTTATCGGAAACCCGCCATACCCTTTGCCTTCGGGAATATCGGTTTTTTCTAATAAGGTCAAAGCCCCGCCTCCGGCACCGATAAACAAAAAATCTGCTGTAGTAACATAATCTTTATGGTAGGATAGGTCTTCAATTTTTATTTTCCAAGTACCGTTATGTTGTTTGTCAAGCTCTTGAATTTCTTGCCCTAAATGAACCGTAACATTCTCCAACGTTTCTAAATATTGAATCATTCCGCGAGTAATGGCACCGAAATTAACATCGGTACCAATAGCCATTCTGGTAACGGCTATTTTTTCATTGCTGTTTCTGCCTTTCATCATCAAGGGTATCCACTGAGAAATCTCATCAAAATCTTCAGAAAAAAGCATGTCTTCAAACATGGCATATTTTGTAAGTGCCTGATATCGTTTCTTTAGAAATGCAATATTTTCTTCGCCCCAAACAAAGCTCATATGGTCAATGTCATTGATAAAAGGTATTTTGGCAGGAAATGTATCTTGTTGTTTTAAATATGCCCAAAATTGTTTTGACTCTTCAAAAGATTGGCTGATGCGTAGTGCTTTTGATATGTCTACACTTCTGTCTTTTAAAAGAGGTGTGTAATTCAATTCGCAAAAGGCAGAATGGCCGGTTCCGGCATTGTTCCAAGCATCTGAACTTTCTGCGCCTATTTTATCCAATCGTTCGTAAATATTAATATTCGCAGCGGGTATTAATTTATTGAGAATTACGGCTAAGGTAGCACTCATTATTCCGGCTCCAATAAAACAAATTCTCTTAGGTAGTTGAGTCATAAAATATTCATTTTTGCTAATGTACTGATGTTTCTTAATAATGGCTTTTGTGGTAAAAATGATAGATTATACTAAGAATCACCTTCAATAATCCCCATACGTTTGGCTCTTTTTTCCCAATTTTTTCTAGCAAGTTGCTGCATATCTGAATCGGTATCACTTTCGTCTATAATTTCAAGTCCCAGTAATGTTTCTATAACATCTTCCATAGTTACCAGCCCGCTTATAGAACCATATTTATCAACAACTAATGAAATATGTTCTTTTTCTTGAATCAATTTTTCAAATAAATTAGGAATGGGTACATTTCTATGAACCACCAGTATTTTGCGTTTTAAATCGGCTAATGTTTTTGTGTCTTTACCCTCAGCAAGATCTTTATAAACATCATCCTTTAAAATATAGCCTGTAATGTTATCAGTATTATCTTTATAAATAGGAATCCGCGAAAAGCGTAAATTTTTATTTTCATCAAAAAAATCTTTAATGTTTTGATCTTCAGAAGCAATTTTAAGTACGGTACGCGGTGTCATAATATCTTTAACCTGTATCTTTTTAAAATTCAGTAAGTTTTTTATCACTTTCGATTCTGCTTCTTCAAAAACCCCTTCTTCATGAGCAATATCTGTCATCACATGAAAATCTTCACGGCTTAACACACTGCCGTGATGCCCTTTATTACCAATTAGCTTTGTTGTTAATTGCAATAGCCATAAAATACCTGTCCACTTCAATGGAAAAATTAAAATGGTAAGTACCTTACTTGTAAAATTTGCTAATTGTTTCCAGTAAGTTGCACCGATAGTTTTAGGGATGATTTCTGAAGCTACCAATATTAAAAAAGTCATTAACGCAGAGATGATAAAAACGCCATAATTATCTCCATTTCCATAGAGTTTTTCGGCTTGTTTTCCAACAAGAATGGCACCAACTGTATGTGCAATTGTATTTAATGTAAGAATGGCTATTAAAGGCCGGTCAACATCTTTTTTTAATTTTTCTAAAGTTGTTGCAAAGGCTTTGCCTTCTTTCTTTTTTACATTCAAAAATGTTGGTGTAACACTTAATAAGACAGCTTCTAGAATTGAGCATAAAAAAGAAAAAAAGATAGAAATAGTTGCATAAAAAATAAGTAATTCCATAAAGGTTTTTATTTAGTTGCTAAAATAGAAGAATTTAATTGTATAAAAAAGAGTTCTTAAATTTTAAGAACTCTTTTAAATTAATTTGTTATACAATCAAGCTAGAAAGCATAATTCAGCCCAAACAACCAATACGATTGTAATTTATTATCAATACTGCCAAAAGTAGCATTGGGTACTGGGTTAACAGGCCTTGTTTGCACATAATTTAATGTTTCTTGTTTGTTTTGCCTTAAGCCAAAATCAAATCCTACCCCAATTTTTTTCCAGAGGGTATAACCGAAAGAATTAATCCATGTCCAATTTGAAAAATCTGAGCTCTCATAGCTTTGAAAGGCAGAAAGGTTTGTTTTAAAGTTAATAGCGCCTATTTTTTTGGTATAGTCGGCCACTATTTTAGCTCCTAATGAAGACTCAAAAACACTATTTGTTTTACTAAACACGAAATTGTAATTTAACGGATGTATAACTACTACTAAATCGGTAACCGGCGTCCAGGTAAAACCAACCCCAAGGTCTAAATATCCGGGGTCGTTAAAATTACTTAAAATGGTAGTTCTGTATTCACCTAAGGTTGAAACCGCCCATTTATCACTTAGTTTACGCCCGTATAAAGAAGTAATGTTAAAAACATCAGTAGCTTCTTGAAAGCTGCCTTCGTCATTAGGATTGTCTTTATCGTCAATTTTTACCCAACTTAAATTAATATTTGTTGAATTTCTCCAGAAGAATTTTTCTTGTTGTAAGTTGGCAAAAGCATTTACTGTAAATCCGATATTTCCGGCTGATGAGTTTGGTATCCCTTTAGAAAACCAATTATTAAAACCCGATAAGGTTCCGCCAATGGTACCGAAAGCCCCTTTTTTCCATCCGGGCAACGCGTCAATTTTAGCTTGTAGTGCATCAACTTTTCCTTGTAGTGCGGCGATAGAATCTTTTTTAGATTTTTGTTCGGCTTTTAGTTCATCTTCGGTTTGTGCATAAGTCACTGATAAGGTACATAAGAGTATCAATGTAAAAATTAATTTTTTACTCACAAAACTCCTATTCCTTTTGTGGCAGGTGTAATTTTTCTTTAAAAAGTTCATGGTTACATTTTTTAGTTTTAAGCGTGCAAAATTACGCTTTTTTCTGGTTAGACCCAATTGCAGGGAATTAAGTCACTAAAAAACGTTATTTTTTTCTTTTAAACAACGGAACCGTTGAGCAAGCCTCTCCAAAAAATATAGCATTGGCTATGGGCAGCAATTTTTTAACAAGCTGTACAGTAGCGGTTTCAGGGATGGGTTTTTTAGAGCAGCCCTTAATAATAACAGGCCTGTCTTTGCAGTTGCCTAAAGGTAAATTTGAGATGATATCCTGAAAAATAACAGTCTCTAATAACGCTACATCGCCCACCACTATTTTCTTTGCAAAAAGGCCTAATTGAGTAGTAATTAACAGATAGGTCCAAGAAGGGATAATGGCATCAGTAGTACACGTTAATGCTACATAATTATCTTTGTATTGACTCCAATTGTGTTGTTGAATGGCTTTTCTAAAATCTTTTTCTTTAAGGATGATTCCTTCGTAAAGCCATTCAGAAATATCGATAACAATACGTTTTCCTTCAGGGTAAAATTCTTCCAAATCAATAGTAACCAATTTGCTGCCAGCAACCCTATTTACTATTTCTTCTTTCATATTTATATGTCATTTAGAGTGAAGCGAAAAATTTTTTATGAGATTGCCACGTCGTAAACCTCTTATAATGGCTTTTAGTAATAATATTAGGTACATTACAAAAAGCCAAGCTCTAATTTGGCTTCTTCACTCATCATATCTTGTGACCAAGTTGGGTCAAAGGTTATTTCAACTTCGGCATCTTTAACCTCCTCTATGGTTTTAACTTTTTCTTCAACTTCAATGGGTAAGGTTTCTGCCACAGGACAATTAGGAGAAGTAAGGGTCATTAATATTTTTACTTCTTTATCTTCATTTACTAAGACATCGTAAATCAAACCCAATTCATAAATATCAATCGGAATTTCAGGGTCGTAAATAGTTTTGATTACTTCAATTACTTTGTCGCCAATTTCTTGTACTTCAACTTCAGTCATTCTTTTTCCTTTTTAAAATGATTCTAAATAAGAACAAAAATACTCAATTTTCTCAATAAACAATAAATTACCTCAATAGGTACTTATTGTTTTAGTTTAGACTGATATCCGATGGCATATAGTTTTAATTGTTTTATCATAGATACGAGTCCGTTGGCACGTGTAGGCGATAAGTGTTCTTTTAAGCCAATTTTGTCGATAAATGAAGTATCGGCATCTAGAATTTCTTGAGGGCTATGATTTGAAAATACCCGCAACAAAAGCGCAATAATACCTTTGGTTAAAATAGCATCACTGTTTGCAGTAAATAAAATTTTTCCGCCCTTTTCTTCTGCATGCAGCCAAACTTTTGATTGGCATCCTTTGATAAGGTTATCATCAGTTTGGTATTGTGGGTCAATTAACGGAATTGATTTTCCTAATTCAATAAGATACTCATAGCGCTCCATCCAATCGTCAAACATTGAAAATTCATCAACAATTTCTTCTTGTATTTCTTTGATAGTCATTATTAAAACTTATTTTTGCAAAAATAAGTTTAATTTATGATTTTAGATTTACGAATTGTAATTAAAATAAATGCGTAAAATCTCAATACTCATTACTTAAACGTCACTACTGAATAAAATGAGTAAACTCTTAATTGTTGGCACACTGGCTTTTGATAAAATAGAAACCCCTTTTGGTAAAACCGATAAAATTTTAGGGGGCGCTGCTACTTTTATTGGCTTGTCGGCATCACATTTCGGAATAAAATCAGGCATTGTTTCTATTATAGGAGATGATTTTCCGGAAGAATACTTGGCATTATTAAACGATAAGAATATTGATACTTCAGGGGTTGAAATTGTAAAAGGCGGCAAGACATTCTTTTGGAGCGGTAAATACCACAATGATATGAATTCAAGGGATACCTTGGTAACCGAACTCAATACCTTAGCAGATTTTAATCCTATTGTACCCGATAATTTTAAAGATGCCGAAGTAGTGATGTTGGGCAACTTACACCCGGCAGTGCAGAATAGTGTGCTTGACCAATTATCGGAAAAACCGAAATTGGCCATTTTAGATACGATGAATTTTTGGATGGACTCAGCCTTAGACGATCTAAAAAATGTCATCAAAAGAATTGATGTGATAACCATTAATGATGAAGAAGCAAGGCAATTGAGTGGAGAATATTCACTGGTCAACGCGGCCAAAAAAATCCATGAAATGGGTCCCGCTTATGTAGTTATTAAAAAAGGAGAACACGGAGCTTTATTGGTAAATGATGATAAAATGTTTTATGCACCGGCATTACCCTTGGCAGAAGTTTTTGACCCTACCGGGGCAGGGGATACGTTTGCAGGAGGGTTTGCAGGATATATTGCCAAAACCGAAGACAAATCGTTTGAAAACATGAAAAATGCGGTGATTTACGGTTCAAACTTAGCCTCTTTTTGTGTAGAAAAATTCGGAACCGAAAGGATGCAACACCTCACAAAAGATGAAGTAATGCAACGCTTACGACAATTCAAACAACTAACGCAATTTGAAATAGAATTTAATTAATACCCTTCCGCAATTTTCTTGCGGATTTTTTTTACTTACAATATGAGTGACGCCATTAAGCATGAATGCGGAATTGCATTAGTAAGATTGCTAAAACCGTTAGATTACTATCAAAAAAAATACGGTACTTCTTTTTACGCTGTCAATAAAATGTACCTCTTAATGGAAAAACAGCACAATCGGGGCCAAGACGGTGCCGGTTTTGCCAGTATAAAATTTGACGTACCTCCGGGTACTCGGTATATCAGCCGTGTTCGATCAAACCAACAATCGCCCATTCAAGATGTATTTGCACAAATTAATGCACGGTTGAATGCCATTATAGAAAAAAATCCTTCTAAACAAAATGATGTTCAATGGCAACTTAAAAATATGCCTTATGTGGGCAATTTATTTCTCGGCCATGTACGATATGGTACTTTTGGTAAAAACAGCATAGAAAGTGTACACCCGTTTTTACGTCAAAATAATTGGAAACACAAAAATTTAATCGTTGCCGGCAACTTTAATATGACCAACTCTAATGAATTGTTACAAGAACTGATAGCATTAGGGCAGCATCCTAAAGAAAATACCGATACGGTAACCGTAATGGAAAAAATCGGGCATTTTCTAGATGATGAGGTTTCTGATATTTACCAACAATGTAAAGAAAAAGGTATTGGTAAAAGGGAGGCTTCGAGTGTTATAGAAGCCGAATTGAATATTAAAAGAATACTGCAAAGAGCCTCAAAAAATTGGGATGGCGGTTATGCCATGGTAGGGCTAATTGGCCATGGAGATGCGTTTGTTTTACGCGACCCATCCGGAATTAGGCCTGCTTATTATTATAATGATGATGAAGTAGTAGTAGTGGCCTCAGAAAGGCCGGTCATTCAAACAGTTTTTAACGTGTCTTATGATGCCATTCACGAATTAGACAGGGCACACGCTTTGATTATCAAAAAAAACGGTTCTATGTCTATTGAACAGATATTAGAACAACTTCCTAAAAAAGCCTGTTCTTTTGAACGTATTTACTTTTCGAGGGGAAGTGACGCCGAAATTTATGAAGAGCGAAAAAAATTAGGAAAACTAATCTTTCCGGCGGTACTCGAAAATATAGATAGCGATATAGAAAATACGGTTTTTTCGTATATTCCGAATACCGCCGAAACATCATTCTTCGGCATGTCTGAAGCCGCTGAAGATTATTTAAACCAACACAAATTAGCACGCTTGTTAAAAGGACAACGCAATTTATCGGCTAAGAAAGTAACCGAAATACTTTCTGAAAGGCCACGTATAGAAAAGATTGCTATAAAAGATGCTAAATTGAGGACTTTTATAGCTGATGATAATAGCCGTGATGATTTGGTAGCCCATGTATATGACGTTACGTACGGAGTGGTAAAACCTACCGATAATTTGGTAATTATTGATGACAGTATTGTTCGGGGTACCACTTTAAAGAAAAGTATCATAAAAATTTTAGACCGGTTACATCCCAAAAAAATTGTAATTGTTTCTTCGGCGCCTCAAATACGCTATCCTGATTGTTATGGTATTGATATGGCAAAACTGGAAGAATTTATCGCTTTTAAAGCCACTTTAAAATTGTTAAAAGAAACCGGCCAATATCATATTGTTGAAGAAATTTATCAGAAATGTAAGCAGCAAGATAACATTGAAGACACATTGATTCAGAATTACGTACGCGATTTTTACAAACCTTTTACCGCGGCACAAATTTCTGATAAAATTGCGCAGATGTTAAAAACTGAAAGTATCAATGCAGACATCAAAGTAATTTTTCAGTCTATTGAAAATTTACGTGAGGCCTGTCCCAACAATGCCGGAGATTGGTATTTTACCGGGCTTTACCCTACCGTTGGCGGTACTAAAATGGTAAACAGGGCATTTGTTAATTTTTATGAAGGTAATAACAAACGGGCTTATTGATTAAAAATCAATATTAATTTTTAGATTGGCATCTAATTTGTTCTTTTTTCAACAAACATATTACTAATTATGAAGGCAGCGATACTTATTTTAACAGGAATATTTACAATAATTTTTTTAACACAATGTGGAAGTACACGCCAAACGGATGGCAACGCTTATCGCTTTGAAAAGAAAGCACCTTTTACCATCAGAAAAGCCTATTATAGTGATTGGGTAGGCGGAAGGCCCGGTTCAAGAGGTACTTCAATCACGATAGAATTAGCAGCTCCGGTGGCTGATGATATTAGGGTAGATTCTATTTTCTTTAAAGGAAAAAGAAGCCCGATAAATCTTGCCGATTACGACAACACGTATCGTTTAGAAGCTAATTTTATGGCTTCTATTGTACCCGGCCAAGATATTATTATGCATACTGACCCGAAAAAAGAAATGGCAAATAAAGTGCCTGATGTGCCTCTTTCTTTCCCTTTCAAATTAGCTGATAATGAATGTGTTATAAGTTATTTTATAAAAGATAAAAAGTACTATTACAAGGTAACAACCCTTCAAAAAGAAAAGACGGTTTTTCGCCCTTGATAATTTTTTGGCACAGAGTTTGGTTTCTTCATATTAGAAATATAAAATTTTTGACGTATGAAGGCTTTAAAATTACTTACAACATTAATACTAACCGTTACTTTATTTACCTCGTGTGTAGTTACTACTGTCGATAATTTTGACAATTCGGTTTCATTAGAACAATTGGTTACCTCGTATGATTTGTGGTATGTAGACTATAATAAAACTACCGGTAATGGCGAAGTTCCTTTTTTATCGAAAGCCTTTACTATTTCATTTCAAAACGGGCGATTATATGCCAATAATAATTTAGTTGGCTTGGGTACCATAGGCAATGGGCTTGGCTTGCAAATTGGGTATTACGACACTTCAAATGGCGTATTAGAAATAGATCATGACCTCGATGGTTTTATTGATTTGGAGGTAGTACAGCTTTCTAACGACGAAATTAAACTACGTGATACTTTTACAAACACATCGTATTATTTAATTGGTTATCAGAAAAGTAACTTTGATTATGACTTGGTTTTTTACGATAATATAGAATACTTTTTACAAGAATATGTAGCTTGGGAAAAAACTTATACCAGCCAAGAAGGGGCGTTGAATGATTTTGATAATGAAAATTTCTTACAATTTACGCCTGAAAATACGACAACATTTAGGTCGTCTCAAGATGAGTTTGGCACGAATATTGACTTTATAAATTGGGATTTTGTAGGAGGATATGAAATTTTTGACGTAGAAGGATTTAACGATGTAAAAATTTTAACATTAGATTATGATTTCTTTGACAATGAAGAGTTTGAATTGACCGTTATAAACGATGGAGAAATAGATTTATTTCATGTGAGTTCAGGAACAACTTATAGTTTTGTTGGACGCGGTAATATTCAGTTTAAAAATGCTTCTAAAAAAGGAGCAGTATCTAAAGGTAGAAAACGCTTTAAAGTACACAGAAAAACGAAAAAACGAAAGTTAAAAATATAAAGATAAGGTTTGGTTAGTTGATTTTGGTTGATTCATTTCAACCAATACCCGCCTCAGTAGTTCTGAGGCGGTTTTTTTGTATCTTTATACAAGATATTTTCTTTGTAAGATGTATAAAATAAAAATAAATATCGGTTCTATTATTATCTTAGTTTTATTGGTGGCATGTAGTAAAAAAACCATCAATAAACCTGAACCGTTAGAGGCCATCAATAGTGCATCAGTTGCTTTTAAGTACAAAGGGAATTCTTTAGGAGAATTTTTCCAAAACCCTTCTAAAGCATATATAAGCGGCTATTTTTATTTTGATGATACGTTAGCAGATGATGTTGTTTTTGGCCTCGATATAGAATGGCTAGAAGGCCTTGACAATCCAATTCACTTTCAGGGAGCCGATTGGATGGCTTTGGCCGGATTTACACGAAAAGGGGTGTTGTGGTTTCCTGTAGGCTCTCCGGTTAATGTAACAGGAACCCCTACCAATACTGACAAATGGGAAATGCGTGACACCGGCACAGAGCTTCGTCCGAACAGCTGGTATAAAATAACCATAGAAGCCGATTTTGAAAAAAGAGAGTTTACATCGGTACGGTTAGAAGGAAATGGTTCGGATATTTTAGTTGATATTTCAGGATACCCGTTAGAATATCCCAACTACATTCCCTTAGACAAGCCAACATTGACGTTTTATACTTTTGCTTTGAGGTCTAAAGAGTTTGCTCTAGCAAATGACAGAGAGACAAAAGTGTTTTTTGATGATATTGAAGGAGGGATTATCAAGGGTTCAGAAAAACAGATAGTTTTTTCTAATGGTTTTGAACATCAACATAAAATTGAAGAAATGCCTATTGTATTACCCGTTACTGCATTGAACACTATTCAAGAAGACTTTTGGTATTTTGAAAATGAAAATGCTAAAATTACTATTGTTTCAACTATTAAAAGGAGTGGCAACAATGCCATTGAATGTAATGCTGATTTAAAAAATGATTAACAAACGCCTTTTAATTAAAAACTTACTGGCTTATAACGATGAAAATAGCTTTTATGATAAAAAGTTACAACTGAATCTAGATTCTAAAGAAGGCAAAGCAAAGTTTTTAAAACACGTATGTGCCCTTTCTAATTCAAATCCTACCAATAATTCTTATATCGTTGTAGGTATTGAAGACGAAACCAATAAAATTATCGGGGTTGATTTTTATGACGATAGTAAAATTCAGAATTTGGTAAATGCTTATTTTGAAAACCCTCCGAAAATACAATATGAAAATATTGCTTTTCCGAGACTTCCTCGCCATAAGGTAATAGGTTTGGTAACCATAAACCCTAATAAAAAAGTTACTTCGTTAGAAAAGAATATTTGGAAATATCCTAAAAACACCAAATTTTTAAGGCAAGGAAGCAATTCTAAACCAATACAAAATATAGTGTTGAAAAACACTAATAAATCGATTGTTGAAAGCATAGAAAAAAATGCCCGAAACAATATAGAACTCACCTTAAACGGGGTTTTTGACTTTATAAAGCAACACAAAAAAGAGTTGCACCCTACCTATAAAGTATTTAAAGACCAATTTGTGGTTTGTTGGGCAGGATTAAAAAAAATAGTTGATGAAAAAACATTGTATTCAAGAGTTGATATTGAATTGGTCAATGAACAGATTCGGTTATTTTATTCTGCGTTAGATGAAGTTGAAATTGCCTACAACAGCCAATCGTTTATTATTACAGAATATTTACAAATTGGCATTGATAAAGACCACCATTATTATCCGTTAGAAAAAACCGTTATCCACTTTAAAGACAATGGCGTGTATGATATGGCCACGGAGCTTCTGTTTACGCCTCCGGTATACGATGCAATCGTTTTACAGCATATTTACAATAGCAATAACACCATCCTAAAAAAACTTCAAAAGAATATTCCGTTACGTAAACAAGAGCTAGTAGATTTAGAACAATTACCTTCTACGTATATGATTTGTTCGTTAAATGGCTTTAAAGATGCCAAGCAAAAATTAGAAACCGCAAAGCCCTATCTGAGAAATTTACCTAAAAAAACGGCTTATATAAAGCTAAAAGAAGCCTTGCGTGTACTTAGAAAGGTAAAATATAGCTAAATATTATTTATTGCATTTAACTAAAAATGCCTAACAAAAACTTATTCTTAACCTTTTTTAAAAAAGTAGGCCGCTTTTTTAAATGGTCTTTAATTTTTAAGTAGATATGATAGTCAATTTCTGTATATTCAATCCATTTCTCCTTTTCTTTTTCAAAGGTTTTAATGTCTGTAAATACAGCTACTTTATAGTTGATATTTGTAGCATTTAACAGATGCTGAAGGGAAATAGCATATAAAGAGAGTGCTCTTTTTCCAAAAAGGACATAAGCAGGTGATTTTTCAGAGCAATTTTTCATAATTAGCAATTTTATTTGATTTGAAAACTCCTATATTTTCGCGGTTACAATTTACAATAAAAAAGAAAAAAACCAACAATTAGCGATATTTTTTATATAAAAAAAGAGCCACAAACATACGCTAATGGCTCTTATTATTTTGATTGTTAATTAATTATAATTTTAATTAAACTATTTATAAATAACTAAACTAAAAATTATTACAGGCGTAAACCGGTTGCTAAAACTATTTTATAGTAAGAAACCAGTTGCCTAGTTAGCCATAATATCGTAGGTTTTCAAAACTTGTGAGGCTATCAACTAAAAAGAATTTAGATTATTTTAGATTCATTTTAAAGTACGCACATAATTTACCAAATCCCACCGCTGTTCATCAGATAAAATAGGCCCCCATTTTATCATGTCATTTCTGCCATTGGTAATTTTCCAAAAAATTTCACCGTCAGTTTGCGATTGTACCATTTTCAAGGTTAGGTTTTGCGGTTTTGGGTTTAAAGCTTTGCCACCAATTCCATCACCTTTTCCTTTTGTACCGTGACAAATCATGCAACGTGTTTTAAATAATTTGGCACCGCGTTTGGCAGATTGCGCTTTTGCAGACGCTTTTACCGGGTTTTTAAGCTCTTTTGCCTTTTCAGGAGCTTTCCACCTGTCTTCTTGTGACGATATGCCTATAAAGCTCGCCAACACTAAGGCAAATAAAATATATAGTATTTTTGTTTTCATAATTCTCTATTTACTGTTTTTTGTTGATAATTATTGTATTATCGCTATAACTATGGCAAATGATATGCCATTTTAACCACCAAAAATAAAAAACCACTTCTTTAAGAAACGTTTTTTAGTGTTATTTATTCTAAAATTAGGGTATAAATAAGAATTTACGCTTTGAAATAGAGGTAAATTCGTAGCGGTATAGAAGTATTTTACAGTTGTTTTTAACCTAAATTATAAAAGTTGCATAAAAGCCGCTATCTTTAGTATGGAGAACCTATTCACTATAAAAATATTCGAATTGACGCTACAATAAGACATATAAATAATTATTTATCAATAACTTATGTATAGATTATGCAATAGACTTCCTATTCCGTTCAGAAATCACTGCAAAATAAGTCGTTTCACTGTGTTTTCAAAATTAACCGTAGCGGTGCTACGCCTAATTTAGTAAACACCCTATTTTATTGCGCTTTCCTAACTCATAACGTAACTCTATTGCATAATCTGGGTTAAATAAAATTAGGCATTAATCGCGGCGTTTTTAGGTTAACGCATAATGCGGGTTTAATTTAGGAAAAACCCTGTTTTACTCAGGAAAAATCCCCTTAAAATTCAGGGTTTTTCCTCTTGTGGCATTGTAAATAAGGGGTGACATTTGCAGTATTATAAAATTGTATAATTATTATTCCAACCCAAAAAACCTCATTTCTCCCAACAACGTTCCGGCATTGAAATGAGGTTTTATCCTTTCCTTTATTTTACAAATCAAACTTGATACCTTGTGCTAAGGGTAAGTCAGTTGTATAATTTATGGTGTTTGTTTGACGGCGCATATACACTTTCCAAGCATCAGAACCTGATTCGCGCCCACCACCGGTTTCTTTTTCACCACCAAAAGCACCGCCAATTTCGGCACCTGAGGTGCCTATGTTTACATTGGCAATTCCGCAATCAGAACCGGCAACCGATAAAAAGCGCTCTGCTTCTCGTAAGTTATTGGTCATAATGGCTGATGACAGTCCTTGAACCACACCGTTTTGAATTTCTATGGCATTTTCTACACTTCCTGAATATTTCAACAAGTATAATATCGGTGCAAAAGTTTCGTGTTGTACAATCTCAAAGCTATTTTCGGCTTCGGCAATAGCAGGTTTTACATAACAGCCGCTTTCATAGCCTTCACCTGATAACACTCCTCCTTCAATTACTAAATTACCGCCTTCATCAATTATTTGTTGCAACGCATTTTGGTACATGGCTACGGCATCTTTATCGATAAGCGGCCCCATGTGATTGTTTTCGTCTAACGGATTGCCAATGCGTATTTGCTGATAGGCATCTACGATGGCATTTTTAACATTTTCGTAGATACTTTCGTGTATAATCAACCGGCGTGTTGAGGTACAACGTTGCCCGGCAGTGCCTACGGCTCCGAAAACGGCTCCGATTACCGTCATTTTTATATCGGCATCCGGGGTTACGATAATGGCATTATTACCACCTAGTTCTAGCAGTGATTTTCCTAAGCGTGCCGCTACTTTTTGGGCTACTATTTTTCCCATTCTAATAGAGCCTGTAGCAGAAATCAACGGAACGCGTTTGTCTGTAGTCATCAGTTCTCCTACGCGGTAATCTCCGTTGATTAAATTTGAAATTCCTTCGGGTAATCCATTGGCTTTAAATACTTCGGCGGCAATATTTTGACAAGCAATTCCACAAAGCGGTACTTTTTCTGAGGGTTTCCAAACACAAACATCACCACAAATCCATGCCAATGCCGTATTCCAAGCCCAAACAGCTACCGGAAAATTAAATGCCGAAATAATACCCACAACACCTAGTGAGTGGTATTGGTCATACATTCTATGCCCAAAACGTTCGCTGTGCATGGTTGAGCCGTCTAATTGGCGCGATAGGCCTACGGCAAAATCGCAGATATCTATCATTTCTTGTACTTCGCCTAAGCCTTCTTGATAACTTTTGCCCATTTCATAAGACACCAATTTCCCTAATGGTTCTTTGAGCCGGCGCAATTTTTCTCCAAACTGGCGCACTATCTCTCCACGTAGGGGAGCCGGCATTACCCGCCATGTTTTAAAAGCATCGGTAGCCGTACGCATAAGTTGTTCATAATCTTCTTTGGTAGTCGTTTTTACTTTACCGATTAACTGTCCATCTACGGGTGAATAACTTTCAATGATTTCTCCACTGGAAAACCATTGAGAACCTGTTGAAGTACCTTCGTTTATCTCTTTAACACCTAATTGTTGCAGTGCTTTTTCTATTCCAAAATCTGTAGCTATTAATGTCATAATTACGTATTCTTTATATTGAAATACAAAATTACAAATTATTCAGGCCTTGTAAGTGTTTTCTTTTGATAAAATAATTTACAGAATTATAAGGGAGCTAATGTTATTTTTTAGTAGGCGTAAGGTACACCAAGGGTTGCATAAAGAACACAAGGTTATTTTGCCGTAAAAACAGATGTACATTTTCTAAATTATTTTTATATCAGTCTGATTTCCCATCTTCTTCATTTCAGGAGAATTCGGCAGACGAGTCAAAATTTGAAGGCTCTTTTTTTATTACGAAAAAAGCCGGATGTTAACACCCGGCTTTTTGGCATATTTGGTAACCAGCCAAATATAATTAACCAACTAAAACCTAAAGTTTACACCTGTATAAATACCTAAATAGTAGGGTTTAAAACCTCCTGCATTTTTAGAAAATGTATTGAATTGGTATTTAAACATGGGTGATACGTTTATATATAATTTTTTACTGATGTTATAATCAAAATCTAACCCTAAATTGCCGCTAAAATTCATAGCGTTGATATTTGAAGCTTCTCCTAGGGTTGTGGTTTTTCCGAAAGTAGTAATCGATACTTTATTTTGATATAAAAAATAGGTGCTGACTCCACCAATTACATTGACACCTAATTTTTTTTGTAACATGTTGTATTTAATTTCCAAGGGTATTTCTACGTAGCTCAAGGATTGGCCTAAAGACCCCGAGAGGTCAAAAGAAGCCCGCTGGCTCAATGCATCTGAATTTTGTGATACTGTAGAAACGGCTGCAATGACTACGCCATTGACATTGGTTTCTATATTTGTATTTGTACCGGCCAATAATGACGAAGATACCAAGGTGGTTACATTTTCTGTGGTATAACCTAATTCTAAGTTGTTAATACCCGATTGCAAGCTGAACTTATCTGATAATTTATAGTTTACCTTTAACCCGTAAGAAATAGAACCGTCGCCATTTTTATTGTTATTTGCCAATGCCGGGTCTATGGGTGAGCCATTGCCAAAAGAATTGTAATATACAGGAGCCACCGTAGAGCCAACCGACCATTTATTAGTATTTTTTGCTACTGTTTCGGGGAGTTTATTCTTTTCAATTTCTTCTTGAATGGCTACTTTCTTTTGTTCTTTTTCGGGAGTTATTATTGTTGCAATACCTGTTTTATCAATAGTTGTTTTTTCTTGAAGGCTGTCTATTTTTGTATTGGCAACAAGAGTTTCTGATTTTTTCAATTCAGCAGTTGTCTGCAGTACTTCTTTATTTTTATCGTGATTATTAGTATGAGCCACTTTGGCAATGGTACCCTTTAGAACCGGCCGTATTTTTTTACTTGTGATTGTTGGTTGGTTGGTATGGGTTAATTTATTTTGTTCAGCACCTTTTACACCTTTATTTTCTTGTTGCTTTTCATTGGCTTTTTGATACGTTATTACACTATTGTCAGTTGGAGTTGACAACGTTCTAGGCAGTGTCTTTTCACCTTGATTGGCTTTTTCACTTTTATTGGTTTTGGTGACCGTGTTTTCATCGGGGTATTCGGTTACTTTTGGTTGATTGTAAAACCAAAACCCTGTTGAGATTAACAATAGTAGAACTGCCGCTGCGCCTCCTATTTGAAACCACAGCGGTACAATTCTTCTCTTCTTCTTTTTCGAAAGCCTTTTCTCGATATTTTCCCAAACAGATGCGTCAGGAAAAACTTCGTAATCTTTGAATTTTTCTTGAAATAGTCTATCTATATTTTTCTTTTCTCCCATCACTTAAAAACTTCATTTTTTTTTACTTGCGATTGGCTTGTGTCAATCTTATCTCTTAAAATTACCCTGGCTCTTGAAAGGTTTGATTTCGATGTCCCTTCAGAGATATTCAACATAGTAGCAATTTCTCTATGTGAGTATCCGTCTAATACATATAAATTAAATACCAATCGATATCTATTCGGCAATTCTTGAATTAGTTTTAATAAAAAATCGAGGGAAACGTGTTCTTCATCAATTTCAACGTCAACTTCTTCGGGAATTTCTTCGGTAACCAGGTTTAATACATTTTTTTCTCTATAGGTTTGTAAGGCTGTATTGATGATAATTCGTTTTAACCATCCTTCAAAAGAGCCCTTAAAATTATATTGTTCTATTTTATTAAAAATGGTAATAAAGCCATTTTGTAAATTGTCTTGTGCTTCTTGATAATTTCTAGAATATTTAAGGCATAGCGCGAACAACTTACCTGTATATAACTGGTAAATTTCTGATTGTGCTTTCCTGTCTTTTAGCTTACACTTATTTATGAGTTTTTTTAAACTCATGTTGATTTATTGGGTTACCGGGACAACAACTTCTTCAAAAATGTCGTTTCCACTATTATCTTTTCCTTTCCAAAATTTAAAGGTATAATCTTCTACTTGAATGGCCCTTACTTCAAAACTATATTCAATTTCTGTTACTTCATCAGTACATGCTAAATTAGTATTTACTAGAGAATTTACCGCTACAATTCTCGAAGAACCTTCGTGTTTGTAAAACAACTCAAAAAAAGTATGGCAGTTACTCGGCAAATCATACGTTATTGTAAGCGTATAGGTATTCCCAAAAACAAATGCATCAGGCACATCTGCCGTTTTAACGGGCAGCGTTTCAATTTCAAAATTGTTATTGTCATCAACGCTACATGAAAACATCGAAAAAATAACAACGGTTAGTATTAAAATTTTCTTTACCATATTATGTTGATTTTGTCTTATAAGATGCCTAAAAATCATTAGGGTTGCGTATAATTGCGCTACTTTTGTATCAATTTACAGTTTTATGTGGTACCCGGATATTTTTTCTATACAATCATTGGCCGATTTTGAACGGTTGGCATTGGCGGTTTTTAAGTTTCAGGCTACACATAATGAGGTGTATAAACAATTTTTATCGTATTTACGTTTTGATAGAGAGTCGGTTATCGGTTATAAAGACATTCCGTTTTTACCGATACAATTCTTTAAATCGCATACTATTGTAAGCACAAAAAATGCTGTTGAGCAGGTTTTTACCAGTTCGGGCACCACCGGAAATACCACTAGCAAGCATTTTGTTACTGACATTTCTCTCTACGAGAAGAGTTATATGACGGCTTTTGAGTTTTTTTACGGAGCTATTGAACAATACACGGTATTGTGTTTATTGCCGTCTTATTTAGAACGTACGGGTTCGTCATTGATATATATGGCCAATGATTTTATTGCAAAGTCTAAGAAACCTGAAAGCGGATTTTATTTAGACAATATCCATGCCTTGAAAGACACCTTAATCGAGTTGGATAACCGTGGCGAAAGGGTGTTGTTGATAGGTGTTTCATATGCCTTGTTAGCAATGGCAGAAAAATATCGGCTTCGGCTAAAAAATACTATTGTTATGGAAACCGGTGGCATGAAAGGAAGGCGAAAAGAATTGATTAGAACCGAATTGCACCAACGGTTACGAGAAGGTTTTGGCGTAGCAGCCATTCATTCTGAATACGGAATGACAGAATTGTTAAGCCAAGCCTATTCTAAGGGTAACGGTATTTTTGAAACCCCACCATGGATGAAAATTCTGATTCGCGATACCGAAGATGCGTTACAATTAGTACCTCATGGCAGCACCGGCGGCATCAATATTATTGATTTGGCAAATATCAATTCGTGTTCGTTTATTGCTACCCAAGATTTAGGCAACATGCTTACTGATACTTCTTTTGAAGTATTGGGCAGGTTTGACCACGCTGATATCAGAGGCTGTAACTTGTTACTTAACTAGCAAGGGCATCTTCATAAAGGTAATACCGTGTTGTTTCTTTTTCTTCTTTGGGGATTTTTAAGGTATCTAAATAATTTTTAAACTGTTCTACATAATTATAGAAGATGGCTTGGTCGCTCGTGGTTTTTTTTAAGGTTCTGGCGCCTTCTATAGAAATTATCATAAATTCTGCTACCGACTCGGTATTGATATGCCTATTTAGGTAGCCGTCTTCTATACCGCGGTGCAATAAGCCAATTAAGGCTACTTGCCATTGGTTTAAAATATCTTTTAGCGTACGTTGTAAGTCGTAATCATTAGGTTCGTGGCTTAGTTCTACAATGAAATTGGTCAGGGGGCTTCCTACATTTTGTCCTAATGATTTATCATTTATCAATTTGTCTTGAAGTAAATCGGTTAAAATAAAGATTGGGTTTCCGCGTTTATTGATGGGTTCTATAAATTCGCTGTGAATTTCTTTTTCTATTCGCTCTTTGATAATAGCTTCTACAAAATGGTGTTTATTTTCAAAATGGTAGTAAAAAGCACCTTTGGTTAAATTTACTTCGTTTAAGATACGTTCTATGCTAGTGGCGTAGTAACCGTACATATTTATCAGTTCGTAGCCTTTGTCAATTAATGTTTGTCGGGTGAGCTTTCTTTTTATTTCTTGAGTCATAGGGAGATTTTTTATAGTTACTTCACTAATGAAACATTTTGAAGGTGAAAATTCCTACTTTAGATGATAAAAATATTTTTCATCATTAAAAAATGAAAAAGATACCAACAGGTTTTATTTTGTAGAGAGTTTTTTATAAAACGACACATATTTAATTTATAATCAACAGTTTATATAAATAAAAATACCGGTGAGTTTGTTTTTAAACTCTTCTGTTGTTTGGTGTTTGGGTGTTTTATTTAGAAATTTTTGCATTGGAAAGGAAATAAAAAGGCATTAACTGTATGTTTTTACACATTTTTTTTCATGGGTATATTGGATACAGCTTCGGTTGAAAAACAAAAAAACAATAGTATATTTGACAAGTCAGGTCAAGAACAATGAAAAAATTAGGCCTGAAACTCAGAAACATAAGAGAAAGCAAAAACATCTTGCTTCTTATCTTGAAATTGACACGGCAATGATTCGTAAAATTGAAAGGGGCAAAAGAAATCTTAACCGAAATCAAGTAATAAAACTTGCTGAATATTACAATGTTCCAGAGGATAAATTTTTAACTCTTTGGGTTTGTGATAAAGTCTTAAACGTATTAGAAAATGAACCTTTTGCACTCAATGGGATGCAAAAAGCCTTAAAGACACTAAAAG
>Ga0256841_1001475_pt1 | contig 20349 bp, 16 predicted proteins | sample 356308metaG_FD_185971 | JGI IMG/M metagenome (GOLD analysis project Ga0256841, IMG submission 185971) | Hydrothermal vent microbial communities from Mid Atlantic Ridge, Atlantic Ocean - 356-308 | ecosystem: Environmental > Aquatic > Marine > Hydrothermal vents | place: Atlantic Ocean: Mid... | reverse complement strand
GTTTGAATGCGAACACCAACCAGGTGGAGCCCATATCATTGAAAGTCACTTCATCGAAGAAGTCATTGACCCAGACACCGACAAACCGGTCCCCTACGGGGAAATGGGCGAGCGAGTTGTCACCTCTTTTGGTCGCGGCTTTCTCCCGATTCTTCGGTATCGAACGCGGGATTTCGTCGTCAAAGTTCCCGCCTCGCGCTGCTCCTGTGGACGGGGTTGGGACATCTATGATGGAGGGATCCGAGGACGTGTGGACGACATGAAACTCGTGCGTGGAACCAATGTCTATCCTCGTGCCATCGAAGCAATCGTTCGGGAGTTCCCGGAGGTCGACGAGTTTCAAATCCATCTCTACACAGCGGAAGGGATCCGAGATGAGATTGAAGTTCTCGTCGAGTTACCAGGCGAGGGCATCCAGAAGGAGAGTGTTTTAAGTCGCCTTGACACACAGCTCCGAGAGGCACACGAAGGTTTAAGGATCGATGTGAAAGCAGTGGAAGCAGGAAGCCTCCCGCGCTTCGAGTTAAAAGCGAAACGCGTCAAGGATGATCGCATTGTTATTGGTGGTTCCGGTGAAAAGAGGAATACCTGAAAATGAAAAACTGGATGGGGTATGAACTGAATGAAGCAGAAGAAAGCCTTGTTGAATGCTACAAGAAACTTTCCTCTGTCTTGAAGGACCGGAGTGAACAGCTTTCTCCTTTCGAAAGGAGAAACGCACTCAAGGCCCTCGCTTGCCTATGGCAGGTCGCGAATGGCCTCGATATGGATCCTGAACAGATCTACGACTTGGAATAGGGTTGGTCCAGGAAGATCCCCCGGACCCGATTGCAAGAAGGACCTAACGGTTTGGGCGCATGGGGCGGCGCCCAAGGGGCCGCTCTCCTGAACCCATTCGAGATCCTCTCATTCCTGAACCCGCCCCTACCGGAGAGCGTCCGGTTCCCATGCGCCCGCCCCCTGAAGATTCGGAACCGGGCCGAGCATTTCGCTCCACCTCGTCAGGGCGATTCGCCTTCGCGACGGCATCCTCTAAGGTAATCAAGCCCTGGTTGACCAACCTAACCAGCTCCTGTTCCAAGGTTGCCATTCCGAACTTGCTCCCGGTCTGCAACAAGTTCAGTAGCTGAGGGGTTTTTCCTTCTCGAATCAGAGAACGAACCGCATCCGTGGCAACCAAAGTCTCTCTAGCAGCAATCCGCCCTCCTCCTACCTTGGGAATGAGGCATTGCGAGAGAACTCCCTGTAAGGTCCCCGAGAGTTGTACTCGAACTTGTTGTTGGGCATCGGACGGAAACACGTCGATGATCCGATCCACCGTCGAAATCGCGCTCGTCGTATGCAAAGTCCCAAAAACCAGGTGCCCAGTCTCCGCAGCCGAGATCGCCAAGGAGATCGTCTCCAGGTCCCGCATTTCGCCAATCAGAATCACATCAGGATCTTGCCGAAGCGCCCGCCGAAGAGCCTGGGAAAAGGACTTACAGTCCAAGCCGATTTGTCGTTGGGTCACAAAGCTCTTTTTATCTTGATGGATGAATTCAACCGGATCCTCCATCGTGAGAATATGCCCCTCATCGGTGGAATTGATGTGATCAATCATTGCCGCAAGGGTCGTGGATTTTCCGCTTCCAGTGGGTCCCGTCACCAAGACCAAACCCCTGGGTTTTTCGGAAAGTTCCAAACAAATCGGAGGCAGCCCCAATTGCTCCGCAGTAGGGATGGCTTCGGGGATGAGTCGAATCACAATCCCAGTCGTTTCCCTTTGCATCAAAACATTAACCCGAAATCGCGCTTGACCGGGAAGAGAATAGGAGAGATCAAGATCCCCTTCTTCCTCGAAAACCTCCTTCTGCTCCTTGTTCATCATCGAAAAGGCAAGAGTCCGAACATCCTCCGCAGACATAACCCCGAATTTCTCTTGAAGTTGAATCTTCCCATCCTTCCGAAGCCCGGGAAAATTCCCAACTTTCAAGTGGAGATCCGAGGCTCCCTGATGAACCATTTCTTGAAGAAGATCTTGTATCGATGGTGCCATACCCTTTCCCCTTTCCAGGCTTTCCGAGCCTAATTGATCCGCTTTCCGTGCCTATCGACCTGGGAAAGGAGACGCTTGAGAATGCGAACTAAATCCCTCTCAATGTGGGAGGTTGGAGGCCATCAATTGAGTCCGAGCCTTCTGGAGAGCATGGATCATTTCAAGATCCTCGCGGTATTCAAACGAATGGATCAAGTTGTTGATGGAGCGCAAGACCATAGAAGCCTCGGAAACCCCCTTTAAATCTTCGGATGTAAGCCCATACCCCATGGCACTCAGCCGCTCGATACATGCCTTCTTTGTCAAAATACAACCCCTATGGAAGGGATCCACCAAGACAGCCCTCGTACCGCATACACGGAGAATGAAGTGCCCGGGGAGAGCAACCCCCTCCAACTCCAGCCCTAGACGATTTCCTATGCAGATATAGACACTGCACAAGCTGATAGGAATCCCCTTTCTGTTTTTTAAAACTTGGTCCAAAAAACAATTATCGGGATGGTAGTAGGTTTGCTGATCACCCTTGAACCCAAGCTCCTTGCCTAAGAAGGTCCAAAGCTCCTTGGCGATCCCTTTCGGATTTAAACCTTGAACCCGAGGCTTCAAAGTTTGGGCCCAAGAATCAAGCTGTTTTTTGAGCACATCCTTTCTGAGGAGGGGCCGAGGGAGTTTGCAAAGCTGGAGCAAACTATCTTCAAGGGAAAAAGAGCCTCGATCCAAAAAAGCTTTGAATTGCTCTCCCCATTCCTTGATCTCCACTTTGCGTAGGAGAGCTTGGACCCGTCCTCTGGCTGCCGGATCACTACATTCGACAAGGCGGCGAAGGGGAAGAATCGCTTCGGAACCACTTGCAAGGAGTTTCTCGGTGCAAGGACCATGGACCTTTGGATTTGGGTCGAGGAGAAGTTCGGCCGCGGCCTCCACTTCGCCTCTTGGACTCATCGAATCCCGAACCAGGTATTCGCCCTCCATGCAAATCCTCCGAGTATCTCCCCCAAGGATATCAAATTTCTCTTTAGAAAAACAAGTGCTTGTGGAAGGAGGAATTGATTAGTTCTTCCGATCATCATCGGGAGAAAGGCTGGCTGCCTGGGTCGGCACCATGGTCGTGATCGTATAGCCTCTTGCTCCAGGGCTCGTCAAAGAAGCCCCTAAATCCACAGGATCGGGGCTTACAACTGTTTTCGCCCCATCCTCATGAATCCACACAAAGTATCCCGTGCCCTGTTCTTTATACCTCCTGATCACAAGAGCGGGATGCCCACCATCGCTTGGAGGCGGACAGGGTCCCACATGGTCTGGATCCGGAACCAAAGCCTCCTCGGGAGGACGCAGCTTGGCCCAAAGACGCTTGACATCTGCCCCATAGATTTCTCCCTTTAGGAGAGATGGTTTTGTCGTGGCCTCCCTTTTTTTGATGGCCGTTTCGATTGTAGCTTGATCCAGGCTCTTCCCCTTATCCAAGGTCTTAACCTTGCTGCTTTGATCCAGCTGCGGCACCTTGGAAATGTTTTTTGGGGTCTTCCGCATTCGAGTGAGATAGAAGATTCCTCCTCCCCCAAAAACAACAACCAAAACCACAAATAAGAACTCTTTCATAATCAACCCTAAGAATGACGTTCCGGCCTTCCCTTGCCTCAAACCCAAGTCCTAAAGGACTCACTCCCTAATAGCTTACACGATCAATCCCGGAAAATTCATAGGATCAATCTTTGAGGATCCAAAGCACCCGGATTCCTCCAAAAATCTTCCCCCCCAATCCCCGAACCCATGCTGATTCCGGGGATACTTGCATAAAAGGAAATATGGGTAAGGACAAAAAAAGAGCGAAACCCAAAGGCTCCGCTCTTTTCTCACGATCCTGCCTCCGAGGAGGCAAGTTCAAAAAACGGCTAGGATTTAACCGTTGTATTTGTAAGCGACATCAACCTTGCTGCTCTTCTTGGTCTCGATGTTCACCTTGGTGGCCGCGGGGAAGAGAATGACGCGCATACCGGTCCGCTCAGGAACGGTGACGGGCGTGCCGATCGGATTGGTTCCGATGAAGGTCTTGACAGTGACAGCGCCGGGTCCGTCATTCCGAATGTAGAGAGTCCGGTCCGTGACCTTTTTGGACATCGAGATCGGAGTGGAGGAAGTCGTTTCGCCACGGGTGAAGCCAGCAGGCTTCAGGGTGGGGCGGACGGTCCAGAGGGAGGAGAAGGTCGAAGTCTTTCCGGCCTTGGCGACGAAAACCTGCGCGTGGATCGCGGGGATACCAGCGACGATCGGACGGAGAGGAGAGTTCTTCGGACCCAAGTTGAGAGACATCGAGCCGGTTCCGGTAGAAGTCAGGACTCCCATGGGGAAGCCGCCCAGGGCGAAGAGGGGACTTCCGATATCCAAGCTCAGGCTACCGTTGATCCCACCAATCGTGATGGGATTTTGGAAGACGCTGTCCGAGAAGAAGAGGATGCCGATGCCACCGGCATAGTCGCCGCCAGCGTTGACAGTCCACTTGTAGTTATCGATACGAGCGGTTGTGGCTTTGGAGATATCGTTGAAATCAGGATCCAATGCTGCATAGCCCTCGTTGGGGTTTTTGCAGGGGTTGTTGTTGTAGGTGGCGTTGTCAGATGCACCCTGGAGAGTGGGCTCGGCAAAGCCGATTTCGAGACGCCAGGAGCGATCCATAAAGGCGGACCCAGCTTGGCCGTTGATCTCGGACCATGCCAAACGCTCGATGATCTGGCTCGTTGCATCCGCAGTCTTGAATTTCTCAGGACGGGGGATCTCGCGGTGGTAACGATTCTGCCAGCAAGTAGTCTGACCATTCCCGCCACTGGGAAGCTGCGTTCCAGCTTGGGACATGTGGATACTGATGCCATCGGTCGTCCAGTTGGCTTTCTTGGTGAAGTGCCATGCAAAGTGGAAGGCCTCGTTGGCATCCAAAAGCTTCTTGTTCTGGGCATTTTTGAGAGCGGACAAGACAATGGGACCGTTGGCCGCAGTGTTGCGGTTATGAGTCACAAGGAAGGCCCCGATCCCGGATCCAGTGTTGAGCTGAAGGTTTTTGATGATGGCATTGCCACCTGCGTAGTCGGGCAAACCGTTTGCTCCGATGGGGCAGATTTTGATTTCCCAAACTTCTTGGGTCGCCAGGTTTTGATCCTGAATCACGTACTGTGCGTAGCTCAGTTTATCCAAGCCTCGAACAATACCGGTTTGAAACGCTTCGGAAATGTGACCAGCAGCACCACCGACTCGAGCACGAGAAGTATATTCCGTGCTACCATCCCAAATATGAAGTTTGTTCTGGGCGATGTTTTGAGCTGTTGCAGAAACGGCGAGAGCGCCGATGGCAAGCAGGGCGAAATTAAGACGCATATTTAAAACCTCCTCAAAGGAGCAAGGAGAAAAGAGAAAACCTTGTGATCCTTTCCGTCGCAATCTCGGACAAGAGATCACGATCGTTCAAGCTTCCTCAAGAAGCCTGAGGACCAAAGGGACAGGAAGAAATTTGAAAAATTGAAAGTGATCAGATTCGATCACCAAAACATTTCCATTAGGAAAGGAGTAGACCTCACCCCACAGGGAATTGTTGATTCTGAAGGAGTATGCACGAAAAACTCGGAAGCAACAAGAGATGCTAGACTTTTGTCTGCAACAAAGAAACTTGGGGTAGATTTCCTCCCTTTCTGCAAAAAAACCGGCAACAAAGGTATTGCTTCCAACCTCCGATGCCAAGGGGACTTGCCACCACCCCTCCCCAGCACTCGAACAAGAATGAGGGATTTTAGAAGGGCAAATTTACCGACGCCTTGCTCTAAAAAGCCGGAAGGCTGATTCCTACAGCTCCTCCAAGGAGCAAAAAAAACCCGCCGAGGGCGGGTTTTTGGTGAAACGCTTCCTCAGAAGGTTCCGAACTGGTGCCGAGAACAGGACTTGAACCTGCACGGCCTAAACGGCCACTAGCCCCTCAAGCTAGCGTGTCTGCCAATTCCACCATCTCGGCTCAAATGATTTGGCTCGAATCCAACAGTCGGTTGACTTCCAAGAACTGAGGGCGGAAGAAAATAGCCCCCAGCCCAATCTGAGGCAAGGGGAGAAGCTTAGAAACGAAAGAAAGCTTTGAACTCGAAGGTTAAATCTTTTTCCCTGTTCCTCAAATAAAAGGTTCCAGCCTGGATAAATTCCAACCAAGCCTGGGCTTCAGCGAATTTGCGGTCCAAGCTCTTGCCTCGGGCACCCATCTCTTCGGTCCTCCATTTAAGGTTGAGAAGGTTCTCCACGACTTTGTCAAATCGTTCTCGGTCTGCTCCTCGAAGCTCCCCCTTAGACCCATACTTCCCTCGGAAATCTCGCATAAAGACCTCATCCTCCACCCTGCGCCGATGCTCCAGCATCCAAGTGGGGTCCGGCGTTCCACCTTCCAATCGCTTTCTCGCAAACTCCCGGTAGCGTCCCATCAAATCTCGCAGCCCATCCCCTTGGACCCAAGCAAAGCCGGAGATCTTGGAAGGAAGGCTGTCCAACGAAGTGGAGACAAGCGGATCCGCCGCTAAGGAAGACACCCCCCCCTCACTAAAGCGCGCATTGATGATTTCACGGAGGAGCTTGCCGGAATTGGAAACAAGGAATAAGCCATCCATTTGATCCGAACCATTGACAAGAGCAAGCTCGCCGGTTGCGGGTATTTGTGGGTTTCCCCACTCCCGGATTTTCTCGAAACCTCGAGGCCCTGCAGGAAGAGTGAATCGGGCATTGGGATCGAAGCCAAAGTTTCGATAATTGGTATCGAAAAATTGCACCAACTCTTCCACTCGCTTTTTTTCCCGCCGGTTGGCCTGGAAAATCCAAGCTACCGCCGGAGCAGGAGAGGGATTCGCCACCGCGAACTCTTTTTTATAACGTGGGTAGTCATTATTCCGAACGACAACAATGACAAAGGGTTTAAAAGCCGGCCCAACCCGCGCAATCAATCCTCGCAGTCCCCCCCTCTGCCCGGAGGAAACAAGCCCCTCGTCCACAAGCTTGCGCATATCCGGATCCATGGAGTCCACGAATTGCTCCAAAAACACATTGACCGGGATCCTGAGAGCAAATGTAGCAGCGGTTTTTTGCGGGATGTTCTGGAGGAGAGCCCGTAACCAAGTCTCTCTCTCCCCTGGAGTCTCCGACTGAAATCGGTTTTGTGAAGGTGACAGCTCTCCACGATTCAAGTCCACGGTGAGCAGACTCGCTAGATAAGGTGGGGTTTCGTCTTTCTCAGGCACAAAAACCAGGTTGCCCCAAAGTCGATGCATTGCTTTGGGATTCACAAAGGAATGGAGCAACTTAAGCTCCTGAGGCCCATCCTGATTGGGCTTCTCCCAAAAGGGCAAATCCGGTTTGGCCCGGGACAAGGCCGGAACGCTCAAAGAAAACTCAAGATAGTTAGGATCTTTCTCACCAGAGCGTTGTGCCCACTCTTTGAGCCGTTTCACTCCCTGATCCTGATAATCGGAAAGAGAAACAAAGCTGCCTCCTTCGCCCATTCCGGAAATCAGATCGTAGGAAGTCGCCACAAAGGCCCTTTGATTCCCGATCATCAACAAATCCTTGTAAACCGCAGCATAGAAAACCCCTCCAGGTGCTTCGATTTTAAAGAGAGGTTCTTCCCAACCGATACGGACCCCTTGCAACCCTTCCCGGACCCCATCGAAGCGTAAAAACCCAAAGGCTGCCCGGATCTTCCAGCTCACTTTGGTGTAGGAACACCAGGTAGGAATGCCCCCTCCCTGGGAAAACTTACCGGCCACGACCAAATCCTTCCCGATCAGGTCCCCAAGCAGAGAGACCCCTACCAAGGGAACTTGGGCCAACTGCTCCTTAATCCGGTCGATTTCATTCAAGGCATTCTTCAGGTCAGGATTTCGCGCAAGAGAACGGAAAAGGCTCCCATCCTTCACAGGTCCTGCCCCAGGAGATTCTTCGAAGTCCAAATAGAAATAGGGAACCGGGAATTCCTCAAAATCCCCGGCGAGATCTCTTTTCCCTACGAAAAAATCCACATTCCTAGGAACCGCCTTACGGATCTCTGCAACACGCCCCTCAAAGGGGTTCCAGACCAAGGCCGTAAACGCAAAAAAACCAGCAAGTCCCAATACGACGAGAAGGATCCAAGTGATCCTCAAGAATTTCTTCATAACACGTCCATCAAATCAAAAAGAAGAAAGGAGTGGCAGGCCGGAGTTTGTGCCGACTACGACGAAGACAAAAAAAAATCCTTCCCTGCCGGAAAAAAACAGCCCCCATAAGGCATGGCCGAATTCCGAACGAAGGCAAAGTCCTTTTTGGCCGTTGCATTCTCTTGGAACGAAGTCATGAATTATGTGAGCTTACCCCATTGTTTTTTTCTTCCAAAACACCCGGAATCACCAAACCGTGAGAATTTCAAACCTTCCTGGACAAATCTCCGAATCCAAGACCCTGGCCATCACCGCCCTCGCGGCCCAAATGCGGACCCAAGGGAGGCAGATCATTTCTCTATCGGCTGGGGAACCGGATTTCGAAACTCCGAGAGTCATTCGAGAAGCAGGGATCCAAGCCATCGAGAAGGGATGGACACGCTACACACCCGCTGCAGGAAAGCCCGAGGTACGTAAGGCCGTGGCCGACTCCCTACAGCGAGATTTCGGGCTCAACTACAAAAGCGAAGAAATCTGTATTACGGCGGGGACCAAGCCGGCCATCTACGAGAGCCTGCTTGTCCTTTTGAACCGAGGTGACAAAGCCCTGATCTTCGCCCCCTATTGGGTTTCCTATCCTGACCTAGTCAAGATGGCGGCTGGAGAACCCATCATTCTGAAGACCCAAGAGAAAAATGGCTTCCTGCCAACAAAAAGCGACTTGGAAAAGGTCTTTGCCGAGCATGATCTAAGCTGCGTCATCCTGAACAGCCCCAGCAATCCAACCGGAACTGTCTGGCCGCCGGATCTCTTAGAAGATCTTGTTGGACTGTGTGCAGATCACGAAACTTGGATCCTTTCGGACGAAATCTATGGACAAATCACCTACGGCGGCACCTTGCACGTATCCCCTGCCGAGATTCGGGGAGGAAGAAAGTTGACCGTCGTTTTGAACGGATTGTCAAAGGCTTACTCCATGACTGGTTGGCGCCTGGGATATCTTGCTGCCCCCAAAGATGTAACAAAAGCTGTTGCCAAGATTCAGAGCCAGATGATTGGAAATGCTTGCACCATCAGCCAGGGGGCAGCTCTCGAGGCCTTAGGAAAGGATCACAGCAAAGAAAGAAATGAAATGTTGGAGGCCTTCAGTCATCGGCGAGGCTATTTGCTCGAACGCCTGCCAAACCTCAAAGGATTCAGCTTGAGGGCCCCTGCTGGAGCCTTTTATATGTTTCCCGGCGTACAAGCTCTTCTGGACCACCAAAACTGGGACGATGAACGTTTTTGTATGGAGGCTCTGCAGGAGATCGGTGTAGCCCTTGTTCCGGGATCTGCCTTTGGCTTTCCAGGACATATACGCATCAGCTTTGCCGCTTCCCTGGATGACTTGAAAGAAGCCCTCCACCGTCTTGAAACCTGGGTTACGGCTCTCTGGAGCGGTAGCAAACTGGCCAATTAAAATGGACATTCCCATTCATTCCCGGCTAAAAGATCTCGGCGCCCAACAGGCTGTGGTCTTCGCTCGTGTCATGGAGCTCAAGGAAGGCCGTACTCGCAATGACCAACCCTACCTCGCTCTCACTCTGGGAGACCTGAGCGAAACCCTAAGCGCCCGCATTTGGGCGGATAGCCCTGCCTTTGGCAGTGCTCGAACTCTTCAGCGGGGAGATGTTGTCAAGATCCTCGGCCTCCGAAGCAATTACCAAGGGCGAGACCAACTCGAAATCCACCGTATCCGTCCAGTAGAAGAACGAGACAAGGATCTGTGGACTCCAGAAATGGTTCAGGGACCAGGCTACGACAAGGTCCAAGACCTCTTTACCGAGGTTCTTGTATTTGATATCGAAACCGTCCCGGTCACCATCGACATTCGGGAAATGCCCCAAACCATCGTCAAGGGAATCACGGAAGTTGCCCAACGCAAAGAATGGGATATCGAGAAGGTGTTGGCCCTCAATCCCCTTTTCTCGCGTGTTGCTTCTATCGCAGTAGGGTCAGGAGAGGACGCCAGCAAGGATTGCGTCCTCATTGCTCCCCCCCAAGAGGAGTTAGATCGAGGGCTTCCCGACCTCCCCCCCTGGGTTCGCCCAATGTCAGAGAAGGAAATGCTTGGGGCTTTTTGGACTCTTGCTTCGCAAGCAGGAACCATCGTCAGCTTCAATGGACGCAACTTCGATCTGCCCTTCCTCCGCACCCGCTCCTCTATCCTTGAGCAGCCCGTGTTCGTGGACCTGCTTTCGCAACCCCCCTACCAACACAGCCCTCACCTTGACCTATATCTCATCCTCACAGGAGGGGGACGGGGGACAGCTCCCATGAATCTCGACGCGGCTTGCTACGCTTATGGTATCGAAAGCCCCAAGGGGGCCATGGACGGATCCATGGTCGGCCATGCTTACCGCGAAAAACGGTTTGGGGAAATCGCCAAGTACAATCTCGCCGATGTCATCGCAACCCGCGCACTCTATCAGCGCCAAAGAGCAACAATCCTGGATTACTTGGAGTAGGGGGCCAGGTGGCCCAGCGACTTTTTATTTCAGGTAAGCATCTTGAGCATAGGGGAGAGCTTCGTGGACGCGGTTTTGGAGAAAACGCCTCTCCTCTGGATCCAAGGCGGAACTGAGGACATAAACCTTCCAAAGACGGAGGTACGAATCCTCAAGATCTCGGATCCGTGGAAGCTCGTCGCGGAAACTCGAAAGCAAGCGTAAATCCTCACCAGGAAAACGAACAAGAGTCGCACATTCTTTGAGTTGCATGCGGCGTGAAGGACAATAGAGCAGCACCTCGACATCCCTTCCAAACCGCATTTTAAATTCCTCCTCCCGGGCTCGCTCGAATGCAACCCTCCGTTCGCGGGCCTCCAGGGTAAACAACTCAAAAATCATGCGCTCCTGCACCTCAGCATTCTTCTGGTAGGGAAACACGGCAACGCGCTTATAAAGCCGCCGAGTCTCCAAGCGAGCCAGCAAGGACCGAGTTCGGGGATTCTCAGCCCGATCCGCAAGCAGCAATCGTAACCCCTCATCCGTAGTCTCCTGCAACTCCTCCACCCGAAGGAGCCCTTCCGCGAGGAGGTCCTCAACAGCTCGCGCGATCATCGCCCCTGCAGCCACCTTGGCGTGATGGTAATACACCCGCTCCGAAAAAAAGTAGCGCGCCTGCAACATCCTCAAGATCTCAGAGACAACATCCTCCCTAAGCAACCCTTCCTTAGCGCAATCGACAAAGAGTCGCCCCTTTTCGTCGATTCGAAAATACTCCGCAACGCGCTGGTCATACTGCAAATCAAGCCCAGTGAAGTAGGCATCCCGCCGAAGATAGTCCATCAGGTCCGGACAAATCGAATCGCTGATCATCTGCTGGAGATACGGTTCTTTCACCTCTCTGCCCGCACCAAGAACAGAAAGGACATCCTCTCTTATCCCCTGCTTTTCCAGCTCAGCTCCAAGGGCGGTTGCTGGGGAAAGCACCTTTTGAAAACGAGCTGGGCTGTCATGCCTCTCCAACAACCCGGACTGATCCTCAATGTTGTGACCGAAGGGAATGTGGGTTACATCATGAACCAGAGCAGCAGCACGCAGGACACGTACGGTCTCGGGCTTTAAACCACGCCCCCCTTCCCAGAGTGCATTTTCCTGGATGGCGTCGATCAGAACCTGCGTCATGTGCAAAGTCCCGATCGAATGCTCAAAACGACTATGCCGGGCTCCGGGGAAAACAAGGTATGCAAGGCCCAACTGATGGATACCACGCAGCCGTTGCATCTGGGGCGTGTCCAGAAGGCGGCCCTCGTCTTCTGTCAGACTTATGTCCCCATGGACAGCGTCTCGGATCCTGAGTCGCTTTTTGCTCATGGGGATGTTTTAGCCCTTTTTTTGGGTCGGGGATAGAAAACCCCCGAAGGGGTTTTCTTGCAGCCTCTTACTGAATCTCGACCCAGGTTTGACCGTCATTGGCAACTGCACGATTGGCAATGGAAGAGGTCATGGCCGTAGCCCCTTGGAGATAGGCAGCAAGACCCGATGGTGGATTCGCCGTTCCACTGTAATGCGATTTATCGTTTGGACTCGCGAGCAAAGTCCCTTCTTGGTTGATGAAGAAGGCCCTTGTCCCCGACCGAGCATAGCTCACGGGCCAGGCATAAACCGCAAAGTAACCCTGAGCCAACTCTCCGTCCACCGCAGGGTAAGCAGCAGTCTTGCTCCCCTCACCCAGGGGAACCGCACCCGCCCCGGGAAGAAAGAGATGAAAGAAATACCCCGATCGCTGCACACGCCCACCGCTGTCCACCGCCCCATAGGCTGCGGAAAAGAACGCGGGATCTAAGCGTTCACCGGATCCCGAACGAATCTCCCGCACTCCAGCAATCTCCTGAAGGAAACCGAACTCCCCCACCCCATCATGGTTGGCATCAATGGTTCCTTGGAGCTTGAGCCTGAACTGAGCCGAGTGCATCGACTTCAAGGCTTGAATCGCGCTTACTTCGTTGGCCCGTGCTCTTGCAGCCGTCAACTTTGGGACAGCAATGGAGGTGGTCACGGAGATAATGGCCATCACCGTAATGACCTCGATCAGAGTAAAACCGTCTTCCCCATGACCCCTGCCAGCCTTCCGCTTCTTTCTTCCAAACATCTCACCCCCCTTTGCCAGTTTTTTTTAACGGATGAAACCGCTCTGCCCCCCTATCGATGTTGACATGCCCCATCTTGAGAAAAAGGTTCGGAGAAAAATCCTAACTGTATTTTTAGCAATAGGTTATGGTAACAATCCCACAGATCCCTCCTTTTCCCTCACCTAGAAAACCTCCGAAAAACTCATAGCCAGCCAAAAACAGGTTTCTTTATCCTATTTATGGCGCAAATCCAGCCTTTGGCTTTCCCGACCCAAGAGCAATGCGACAAAAAACCCTTATTTATGGCACTTTTCGCTTGCCAATAAATAGGAACTCTTTAACCTATTTTTACTATGAAAATCCAATCTTGGCTCGTCACCGAACCCAATACCCCAATGGTCCTGGAATCACGGGAAGAGACTCCCGGGCCCTTAGAAGTCCTGGTTCAGGTCAAAGGTTGTGGGGTTTGTCATACTGACCTCGGTTTCTATTACGATGGTGTGCCCACCCGCCACCCTCTTCCCCTAACTCTTGGGCATGAAATCAGCGGAGTGGTGGTCGAGGCAGGTGAGGGAGCAGAAGACTGGGACGGCAAAACGGTCATCATTCCCGCAGTCATACCCTGCGGAAAATGCGAAGCCTGCTTAAGTGGTCATGGCTCAGTTTGTCCCGACCAAATCTTTCCGGGTAACGATGTGCATGGGGGCTTCGCAACTCACGTGAAAGTTCCCGCCCTCGGACTCTGCCCAGTCCCCGAACTTCCAAGCGCCATCGCCCTGGAAGACCTCGCAGTCATCGCCGATGCTGTCTCAACCCCTTATCAAGCCGTAATTCGAAGCGGTTTGTCTGAGGGCGAACTCGCCATTTTCGTCGGAGTCGGTGGAGTGGGTGGATTCGGGGTCCAGATTGCAAAAGCCTTCGGTGCTCACACTGTTGCAATAGACGTGGACACCCAAAAACTGGAATTGATGAAGGCCCACGGAGCGGACCTCTGCCTTGACCCTGGGGCTACTGATTTTCGCACGATGAAAAAAGAGATTCGGGCCTTCGCCAAAGAAATCGGCATACCCACCTGGCGCTGGAAGATCTTCGAAACCTCAGGAACCCCCCAAGGCCAACAGACTGCCTTTGGCCTCATCGGCCATGGAACTCACCTCTCCGTGGTCGGCTTCACCCCCAAAAAGATAGAGCTTCGCCTCTCCAACCTGATGGCTTTCGATGCAACCGCCCAAGGCAACTGGGGCTGCCTCCCTAATTACTATCCAGCAGTCCTTGACCTTTGCCTTCAAAACAAAATCACTCTCGCCCCTTTCATCGAACATCGCCCCCTTTCCTCAATCAATGAAACCTTTGAGGATCTCCACGCCCACCAAGTCGAAAGACGAGTCATCTTGATTCCCTGAGCACATAAAAACAGAGAAAAACCATGGAATGGAAAAACCACGATCTTGCATCGGAATTCTCCTTTGAAGGAATTCGGTACGAAACGCGCCCACTCAAAACACCAGACGGAAGGGAAGACACGGGCCTTCACAGCACCTGGATCATTCTCGATAACGAGAAACAACTCAACTCCTACACAACCGACATGGTCAAGGGTGTCATCCTTGGAATGCGCAAAGCATCCAACGACCGTTCTTGCACTGCGGTTGTATTCACCGGAGCAGGCAACCGCGCCTTCTGCACGGGAGGCAACACCAAGGAATACGCGGAATACTATGCCGGAAACCCCGAGGAATATCGGCAGTACATGCGGCTTTTCAACGACATGGTCAGCGCCATCCTGCACTGCGATAAACCGGTGATCTGTCGTGTCAACGGAATGCGCATTGGGGGAGGGCAAGAGATTGGAATGGCCTGCGATTTTACGATCGCCCAGGATCTTGCAAGGTTCGGACAGGCTGGGCCTAAGCATGGCTCCGCGCCCGATGGTGGTAGCACCGATTTTCTTCCTTTATACGTAGGAATCGAGGCTGCAATGGAAAGCTGTGTCCTCTGCGAACCTTGGAGCGCCCACAAGGCTTCGCGACTTGGGCTCACCACCAGGATCACCCCCGCGCTTCAAATAGACGGAGCATTTGTACCCAACCCACTTGTCATCACAGATCGTTGGGTAGAACCCTCCAGCGGAGAAATCGTCTACGGAGAACCGAAATCCGGCAAAGATCTCGCCGAAGCAAAGGAACTCCTGAAAAGCGGAACAATCAACCTCAAAAAGCTCGACGATGCCGTCGAGGAGATGATCTGGAAACTCACCAACACAGTTCCCGGCTGCCTTTCCAAGACCATCGAAAGCATTCGCAAGCATAAGCTTTCCCACTGGGATCAAAATCGGGAAACAAACCGCGCTTGGCTTGCTCTGAACATGATGACCGAGGGCCGGGCAGGATTTAGAGCTTTTAATGAGGGGGTCGGAAAGAATCGCGAAGTCGATTTCCTAAGGCTCCGGAAACTGCTTGCTGAAGGCAAAACTTGGGGAGATGAGCTTCTCGAAGAAGTGCTCCCCAAGAAAGAGGGAGTTGCATCTTGAGCGAAAAAGAGAACAGCCCCAGAAGCCCGACGAGAACGATCGCCGTTCTGCTCAGGGAACTACTCCCCGAAGACCTCGAAGCCTTGATTGCTTTGGATCAACTTCATGTCGCCATGGGAGAACAAGGGAGCGGTGATACAAAACGTTGGAGAAAAGCGCTCACACGTTTTCTTTCACAGGGCCATGAGGATGAGGGTCGCGTCGCGCTTGGTGCTGAGACGGAGGAAGGTTTGGTTGGGTACCTTTTGGGCGAGGTGCGCGCCTTCGAGTTCGGTTCGGAACCTTGCGGCTGGGTCTTTTCGGTGGGCGTGCACCCGCATCTCCAAAAATCCGGAATCGCCACAAGTTTAATGCGTGAGGCTTGTCGCCGCTTTTCAAAAGCCGGCGTCTCCACTGTGCGCACGATGGTCCGCCGAAACCAGATCCCCGTGCTTCGTTTTTTTCGAGCCAACGATTTCACGGGCGGAAGGTTTGTGCAGTTGGAAAAAAAATTGGAAAACGGGAACCGAGGGGAACAAAGGTAATTTCATCATGGAAAACAAATTGATTCTCTCTGAAACGCATTTTGGTGGCCAGGTTCTGGAACTCCGCCTGAATCGCCCCAAAGCCAACATTCTTGACGCAGCAATGACCGAGGATCTTTTGTCTGCTTTAGACCAGGCACGAAACCAAAAGGACCTCAAGGCCATATTGATCGAAGGGGAGGGGGACCATTTTTCTTTCGGAGCAAGCGTCGAGGAGCACCTCCCCGGAAAATACCAAGCGATGATTCTTGGTTTTCATCGAATTTTTCGGAGCATGCTCGAGCTTGGAGTCCCCACCGTAGCTGCCGTTCGAGGACAGTGTTTGGGAGGAGGACTGGAAGTAGCGATGTTTTGTACCCGAGTCTTTGCATCTCCCAGCGCAAAGATGGGCCAACCGGAAATCAATCTCGCCGTCCTTCCACCCATCGCCTCGTTCTTTTTAGCCGAACGGGTAGGTCGCCCTACGGCCGAAGAACTCTGTCTCAGCGGACGGAGCATCGGAGCCGAAGAAGCACTCCAGCGGGGACTTGTCGACCACATCTCCGACGACCCACACCTGGCTGCGATCACATGGATCGAAGGAGCACTCCTCCCTCACTCTGCTGCCGCTATCCGCCAAACAAACTTCGCTCTTCGCATGGAATTACAAGAGCGTTTCGAGCGAACCATCCCCCGCATCGAGGAACTTTACTTCGACGAATTAATGCAAACAAATGACGCTGTCGAAGGCCTCACATCCTTTCTCGAAAAACGGGAAGCCAAATGGAGCAACCGATGACCACCAAGAGCAAAAATCCAGCCTCCGCCCTGATTGGGGAGCAAGAGGCTCTTTATCGCGATTACAGCTTCCCTGAAGTTCAAAAATGGAAAGAGCGCACGGGAGGTCTCGCTGTCGGCTATATGCCGATCCAAATCCCGCGAGAACTTCTGCACGCAATGAATGTTCTCCCGGTCGGAATCGTCGGAGCGGGGGACGACATCGAAATCATTCGCGGGGACGCTTACTTTCAGTCCTACATTTGTCATATCCCGAGGTCTACCATCGAACTGGGTCTCAATGGCAGTCTCGACTGCCTCGATGGAATGATTTTTCCCGCAATTTGCGATGTCATCCGCAACCTCTCGGGAATGTGGAAACTGCAATTTCCTGACAAGTTCTCTTGGTATCTCGATGTCCCACAGGACTTCGACCCCAACATAGGAGGGGATTTCTACAGACACGAGCTGACCGAGATGGCAAAAGAGTTGGAACGTCGAGGGGCCGAACCTCTTTCCGACGAAGCCCTATCCGCATCGATTCATATCTTTAACAAGCACAGAGCCCTTGTGCAGGAACTCTATAACCTAAGGATCCAAAAGCCTTGGAAGGTTCCTACAGCAGAGCTATATGTGCTTTTGCGTGCAGGCTTGGTCGTTCCCGTAGAAGATTCCATCGCAACCATGCAACGCTACTTGGACCTGGTCCAGGCTGACGAAGACCGTAAGCCGATGGATCAAGCACGGGTCATCCTTGCAGGCTCGTTTTGCGAGCAACCCCCCTTGGGTTTAATTCGAAGCCTTGAGCGCGCAGGATGCTACATCGTTGATGATGACCTTGTGCAAGTACACAGATGGATTAAGCACAAGACCGATCCGGGGACAGACCCTCTTGGAGCCATTGTGACGGCCTTTCTCTCGGATTCTGTAGAAAGCCCAACCCGCTATATCGACGAGGGCCAGCGCGGTGAGGAGATCGTGCAAAGGGTTAAGGACGCAGCTGCCGAAGGCGTGCTTTTTTGCGCCCCAAGCTTCTGCGATCCAGCTCTCCTGGATCAACCCATGACGGTCAAAGCCATTGAGAAGGCAGGTATCCCCTGGACCGGTTTCAAATACTCAGAGGACACAGGCCAATTCCAGGTCATCCGTGAACAAGCTGGGACCTTTGCCGATTCGATCAAACTATGGAGTGGAGTCTAAACATGCGCAGTAAAAACCTAAAAGCCTATGGGCAGGAAGGAACACTCGTCCAGAAGGATTCGAGCCAGCTCCGTCAAAAACAGATGATTGCTGCACACTACGACCGACTTGCCGAGGCGGAGAAAACAGGGGAAAAGGCGGTTTACACCTTCGTCCCCGGAAATCTGACCGAGCTGATGCTGGCCTTCGATCTTCTGCCCGTTCTTCCGGAGATCAACGCTCTACAATCCGGAATGCGTGGGAAATCTCGTGGCTATATCAGTGCGGCTGAAAAACTTGGGCACTCCGAAGACGTCTGCACATATGTCAAGTGCGATGTCGGGATGCTCAAGTCCGGCAATGTGGGCCCCACAGGCAAGCATCTCCCCGATCCCTCGCTCTTACTCCTCTCTTACACGGGTTGTTTCACCTTTATGAAATGGTTCGAGATCCTGAAAGAAGAGTACGATTGCCCGGTTGTCATGTTGCACGTGCCTTATCAGGCAGACGGTAAGATTACGGATTCGATGCGCAATTACGTTGTCGACCAACTCAAAACCAAGGTCATCCCCATCCTTGAGGAAGTCTCGGGCGTCCCATATGACGAGGATCGACTCAAAGGTCTCCTCGCCAACTCGGCCAAAGCCGAAGATGACCTGGTGGCAGTTCTGGAAATGGCCAAAAATAAGCCGTCCCCCATCGATGCTTATTTTGGAGGTGTCTATTACATCGGTCCCATTTTCACAGCATTTCGAGGGACCGAGGATGCTGTCGAATACTACAAATTGCTTCGGGCCGAGGTTGAGGAGCGGGTTCGCCTAGGTAAAGGACCCATCACTCCCGAAGGGGAAATGAAAGAAGAGAAATTCCGGGTTGTCGTCGAGGGGCCGCCCAATTGGACAAGCTTTCGGAAGTTTTGGAAGATGTTCGCGGACGAAGGTGCGGTCGTCGTCGCCTCGTCCTACACCAAGGTCGGCGGAGTCTATGATAACGGCTTCCGACACGATCCGGAGAGGCCCCTTGAGAGCTTGGCCGAATATTGCCTCGGCTGTTACACCAACCTGAACCTACCTTCACGGGTAGACATGCTTGAGCGCTACATGGACGAGTATCAAGCCGACGGTCTCCTGATCAACTCCATTAAGAGTTGCAACTCCTTCAGCGCAGGACAACTCATGATTCTTCGGGAAGTAGAAAAGCGTACGGGCAAGCCCGGCGGCTTTATCGAGAGCGACCTTGTGGACCCTAGGTATTTCTCGGCCGCCAACATCAAAAACCGGCTCGAATCCTACTTCCAGATGATTGAACAGAAACGAGAAGGCAAAGCCAAAGCATTGGAAGGCACAAACACCGAAGAAACATCCGGAGAGGTGCAGGGATGAAATATTGCGTTGGAATCGACCTTGGCTCCACCACAACCAAAGCTGTTATCCTCGACGAGGATGGAAAGGTGATGGGACGGGGCATCACCAATTCCCGCAGCAACTATGAAGTCGCCTGTGAGGTCGCTGTGGCCGAGGCATTGATCAACGCACGCTTCGGCCTGATTGACGGAAAGCTCAAGGATCGGGGAGTTGAGGAAAAAGCACGGAAGGATCAACTCCAGGAGCTGGAACAGGGGTTTCGCCTTGCCCAATACCTAGACCAATGCAACATCCTTCGCGAAGAGATTATGCCATTGACCGAGACGGCCAGGTCTCCGTATGGCGAGGCAGTGGGAGCCATCCTCATAGAGATGGAAAGGGAGGCAGGTGATCTCTTCGGTAAGGGGAGTAGAAGAAAGAGTGATTTCTTCAGGGACCTTGCCGGGAGCCGATACCTGGTGCGGGCGGAGAAAATCGCCAAAGACATGGAAATCAGTTACGACCATCTCGTGGGATTCTTTGACAAGGCCATCCTGCGTGTGGAAAACCATCCAGCCGATTCTCATTCCTTCGGTCGCTGTATCCGGGCGGCTCTGGATGCTTCACATTTTGACTCGACGGTTTTCCGCGAATCGGTGGAAGAAGCCGGCTCCCTTGAACTGGAACAAATCGGCAGCGTGGGGACAGGCTATGGACGACAAACCTTACCTTTTCCCAAAGAGGACATTCGATCGGAGATCTTGTGCCATGGGCTGGGCGCTCATGCCATGTTTCCAGGCACTCGAACAGTACTCGATATTGGTGGGCAGGACACCAAGGCCATCCAGGTTGACACAGAAGGCATCGTAACTTCTTTCCAGATGAATGATCGATGCGCAGCCGGCTGCGGTCGTTACCTGGGTTATATCGCTGATGAAATGAACCTAGGCTTGCATGAGTTGGGGCCTCTTGCTTGTTCTTCCAAGCGCTCGGTCAAGATCAACTCGACCTGCACAGTATTCGCCGGGGCGGAACTGCGCGAGCGGCTTTCACTGGGTGAAAAACGTGAAGATATCCTCGCGGGTTTACACCGGGCGATCATCCTCCGGGCCATGTCCCTCCTGGCACGCTCGGGCGGCGTAGCGAACGAGTTCACCTTCACGGGTGGGGTCGCGAAAAACGAAGCCGCTGTCGGCGCTCTGAAGAAGTTGATCTTCG
>Ga0256841_1001474_pt1 | contig 20352 bp, 16 predicted proteins | sample 356308metaG_FD_185971 | JGI IMG/M metagenome (GOLD analysis project Ga0256841, IMG submission 185971) | Hydrothermal vent microbial communities from Mid Atlantic Ridge, Atlantic Ocean - 356-308 | ecosystem: Environmental > Aquatic > Marine > Hydrothermal vents | place: Atlantic Ocean: Mid... | reverse complement strand
CAAACTTGGCCCACTGGCCGCCCCAACTTCGAAAAAAGCGCTCGATTTCCTCCCATCTGCCCAAAGGCGTCGAGGGGCATCGACGGAAAAAACGCTCTGAGGAGCCTGCTTTTACCGGAAACTAGAGGGCATCGGGGCTTCTAGCATTTCATCCAGGCCTACCACAAGGGGAGGGCCTCGGCTCCTGTGGCCTACCTCGCCGCTCCGGAAAACCGGGATCTCGGCATTGTGAAGATGGTTCGCAAACCCAATCGCATCTTCAACACCGCTCCCTACCCAACTTGACGATCCCTTCGCTCTTTTGATCGGCGTCTCGTGCGTTTTGGTTCCCTTCATCGCCTTTTCACCGGAAACTAGAGTATGCAACAAGTCTAGTGATAGCGATTGACGTCAAAAGGAGTTTTGACATGTCAAGTACACCTACTTATCTGATAGACATTGTAGGCCGTGCTATTCCTGTGGTTTTGAGCATCTTTTTGCTCGCCGCGTGCGGTCCCTCCGAGATCCAGTTTGCAGTGAAACATTTGCGCGATAAGGCTGGTGCACAAATACCCGAAACAATTTCCTATACCCAGGAGGCCGGTCTGGACAACAGCGCGGGAACGGCTCCGCTGCAGGTGCAGATTCAGTTCGAACGTAATTACAAATACCAGATCATTCAGCGGTTACAGTCAAGCGAACTGTCGGGCAAACGCGTTGAAGACAAAATTGTTGAACTATACAAACTTCCGCCAAATGATCCCCAGGGGACAGTTCAGAAGGCACTTTGCCCAATATCGGTAGTAATTCCACCTGGCAAGAAGGCCTCGATCACTGTGGAATGGACCGAGCGCTGGGCCGAAGGTGTGATCAATGAAGGTGCGCAGGGTGAAGGCAAACGTCTGGGAACGTTTGAAGTGTTCCTGGGCTACAACGAACCATGCAGCCTCGTCAACCAGGAAAATGCCGATTAGCCCATTGTCATCCCAGCTATCACGTGGGGAAAGAGAATGCAGCAGCGTGTCGAACTTCAGGCCATAAACATCGATGTCTGTCGTAAGGGCAGACTGATTCTGCGCGATGTCTCCTTTTCTGTGAAACCGGGTACGCTGACGGCCATCATTGGACCCAACGGTGCCGGTAAGACGACATTGATGCGTGCGCTTTCCGGTGAACGACCCGACGGGGGTCAGGTGCTTATCAACGGTGAAGACCTGTACGCTGCGCCCGAATATTGGCTGCGGCGCATTGGCTACGTCCCCGTGGACAACATCCTGCACCACCATCTGACTCTGTATGAAGCGCTGATGTACATTGGGCGATTGCGCCTACCCCAACATACTGACGAGGAGATCGCAGATCGCGTCGATTCACTACTGACTGAGTTTGATTTCAAACCCGAAGACGGCCGCCGCAATCAGATGATCCGTTCGCTCAGCAGCGGTGAGCGAAAACGGGCCAACGTCTGCTCGGAGCTGATCATCGATCCGCCGCTTCTGATGCTGGACGAACCTACCAGCAATCTGGACCCGGACGCCGAACGCAATTTGATGTATCTCCTTGCCAACTATGCTCACAACAACGGACAGACCATCCTGGTCATTACCCACACCCTCAACACCATTGATGTGTGCGATGAAGTCATCTTCATCGAGAACTCGCAGTTGAAGGCTGCGGGTGAGCGTAAAGTTGTGTTGGAAAGTCTGGAAGAAGAGATAAAAAAAGATGTGGATGTCACGGTCAGCGAATTCTATCGTTGGGCAAAGGTCTTTGAACATTACAAAACCCGGGAGGATCGTCAGCCATGTAGTGCAGGCAAAATACCTGAACGCACAGGGAGATTAAGTCGGAATGATGAGCAGACAACCACCGCATCTTGGAGTCACCAACTGCGCCATTTGCTGAGCCGCTATATGCAGGTGCGTCTCGGCGACAGGTGGAGTCTGGTCGGCACGCTGCTGGCTGGTTTCAGCGGCGTAATGTTCTTCATCCTGCCAGGTAAGACTTTCATTAAACCCTACGATCCGGCCGAGGTGGGACTAGCGCTCAACCAGGCCAGGCAGTCGGTCTACTTGGTGGCTTTGGTCGTTACTCTCATCGGCCTGATCACCAGCTACACGGAAATCTCCAAAGAGTATCATATTTATAAGCATGAGAGGTTGAAGGGGCTTTCGCCATCCGCCTATTTCACTTCCAAATGGATATGGTTAACGGTTGCAGTAGGAATTTGGGCGCCCATCGTGCTGATGGCTTTCATTGTATTGGTCTATCGACAGCCTTTGCCCGACTTTCCAGAACCACGCTTCGGCGAGACAGTCACATGGTGGGATCAGTTGATCCGTTTTCAGCTGGTTGGTCTGCTGACCCGCAAGGCAAGTTGGTTGATCTTGGCGACCCTGATTCTGGCCTGTATCACATCGGTGACCCTCGGTCTCTGCATTTCAGCTCTGGCCGGTGACAGCGACAGAGGCTATCTCTACCTCAGTTTCGTCGTAGTATTCGTCGTCCTCTTTTCCGGTTTGATCCAGAACCAGAAGTTGGAGCAGTTAATAGATAGACTCTCGTTCGCATCGACCGGGAAGTGGGCATACGAGGGTGTAGCGTCAAGCATCAGTGTCTACTGTTGGTTGGACAGTTGGCGATTTGACGAATACAACAGTACCGGTCATCTGCTTTCCATCTGGTTCGCGCTCAGTGCATTCATGCTAGTGGCGGGCTTTATAGCCGTAGGTGTGCTGCGCCTGCGTGACCCATGGTATGGGCGGCGGAAAAATCTGGCCTATCTGATCGGTCAGGAGCGCAGATGGGTTGCTATCAGCCTATCACTACTGATTCTGTGTCTCAGTTACACCCTGTTCTTGCGGCAAGGTTCCTTTGCCTACCATTCACTCAATTATTGGAGTCGCCAGGAGTATGGAGGCACGAATGCCTATGTATTTGCCAATATCGGCCAGGTGGAAGATGCTAATCGACTTCAGATCTGGAATGGCAAACTGAGTCAGTCCTGGTGTGGAGAACAATAATCTTCACCATTGCAAACAAGGGACAAAAACCATGAGATTCCTGCGCATCTTGACCAGTTCGATTGGTCTGGCGGCCCTACTTTCCCTACTCTTTGCTGTTTCTGTGGCTGCCCAGGCCCAGAGCTGCCAAGCCGGGGAGGCCCGGCAGCGTACTGTCGGTAGCCGTACCGTCACAGAAGTGTGTGCGTGTCGCGGTTTCTGGTGGTTCCGGTCGTGTAGATGGCGCAGTGCGGCGAGTACGCGTGCAACTGCCACGTCGACAAGGCCGCGACGAACGGCGACGCCTACTCCGACGGCAACCCGCACGCCTACACCCACTCCGGTCGGCCCGCCACCAGAGCCTCTTTTCTATAACCTGCCCCCGGCAACCCTGACGACACCCACCGGTCTCTATGCGTCGCCCAATCGGAGTGAGTTTATCGTGCCTGTCACCATCCCAGCAGGACAGACTGTCTATGTGATGGGACGAAATGCCACGGGCAGCCATCTGCGGGTGGTCTGGAATACGGGCGTCGGCTGGGTTCCCGTCTCTTTCACCGACTACAATGGGCGCAGAGACAAGCTCAACCCACTCCCCATCTTCACCCGGGAGCCGCCCGCCTGCGCTATCCCGGTGACCACCCAGTTTGGGTTGAACAGCACCTGGACCAGCAAAAGCAAGCAGCGGATCGCTGTGGTGGTGGACCTGTTCCGTTCCAAGTATGGGCCATTCCCACAATCGTTCTTGTCCCTGAAAGTCAACAATACAGTTGTGACCACCAGTAGGCGTCCGATTGTAGAACGGGGACAATTTTCGCTCAAAGATGTGGTCTTCTCCGTGCCCCAGGATGTCCAGCCAGGCGATGTGGTTGGCTATTTCTTAGAGACGAGCAGCAAAGAGCCGTTGACTTTTATGGCGACGATCTTCAGCGTGCCCAACAACTGCCAGTGGAAAATCGACTGAGCGGAGGACGAAGAATGCGCACCCATACAGCATTCGCTCTTGTTGTCGTCCTGCTTGCACTGGCAATTGCACCTTGGGCCATCAGTAGTTGCGCCCAGGAGCCGCTGTTGCCGAATGAGCTACGTCAGCAGCCAACCCGTTACCAGCTGACGGTCGATGCCTCCCAGAACGCGACCCGGCAAGCGGAACGGGCCGCCACCAGCGCGCCGCCGAAGGTCATTCCCCTGGGGACGGCCCCTGTGACCCCGGAAAATCAGACATCCGTTCCACCCACAGAAGCGCCGACGGCCACGCTCACCGCGGCCGCACCTACCATCACAGCTACGGCTCCAATTAGCACAGAAGTGTCCCTGACGCCAGCGGTGGAGTCGTCCACGGTTGTGGTGATCAGCACTTCCGCCGTTACGGACATGCCAGAGGCCACGCCCCGAGTGATTGTGGTCCGCTCCCCATCGGGTGTTGCCGATGCCACCAACATGCCGCAGAGTACGCCAACCCCTGCGGCGTCTGCGCCAGTGACAGCCACCGCGTCGGCGACAACACCCACACTAGACACGGCTGTTGTCACAGCACCCTCCGCTGCTGCGGGGGCGCCGACACCCACTGGAATGATGGATGTAGAGGATATCCTCACCGAAGAGATGTTGGCCGCCCAGATGAGGAAGGATGCGGAGGGCACATCACTTTCAGACCTGACCGTCAATCTGGACAGGAGCGGCGTTGCTGCTACGGGGGTTGTCAGAATCTTCCCGGCTTTTCGGCGGCCGATCACGGCCACAGGGAACTTCGCGGTGGAGAACGAAAGTCTGGTCATAAAGATATCGTCGATTCTCTTCAACGGGCGCGATGTGACCGAAAAGCACCGGGCCGAACTGGAGAGCAATGTCAACACCAGCCTTTACCGACTGCTGCCCCAACGCTACGTGCAGTCGTTTGAAATGGAGGATGGGAGAGTGATCGTCCACTCGAAGATGAGACCATGACCCACAGACTAATACACCGCACACTCAATCGATTGGTCAATTTGAGTTTGCTCGCTGTATTGCTGATTGCGGGTTGTGTTGCGCCGGCCACACCGGTGCCGGCTACAGTCGTTGCAGTTGTCACTGAACCGCGGGAGGCGTCTTTGCAGACCCGCGCGCCGGCGACTGCCACGCCAACAGCAGACCGCGCCACGCCCACACCTACTTTCGGGCCGACGCCCACGCAGCGCAAAATTACCGTCACATCCGGAGGCGGGAGGTCGAATGTGACGGTGTGGGCTGTGACCAGCACGCCGACGCCTGAGGCGCTGCCGACCCCGACAGCCGATGCGACCGCACTGGCCGTAGGAGAGGATGTAGATCCACTGATCTTCATCGGCCTCAGCATTGATCAAAAATGTGGGCGAGGCGATGTGGTGGCTGTGGATGGACACGAGTTGCTGGCTACGCCCCGTCTCCTGGTGGACAACAGCAACTTTCTCGAGTTGCTGCCCGAAGGTGCGCAGGTCGATCTGATCGACTGCCGGCTGTGGACGGATGAGGAGGACCTGAGCTGGCTGGCCGTGCGCACGGACAAGGGCAAGCTGGGCTGGATGCTGCTTCAGCCAGACAAATTCTACGTCACCCTCTATCCAGTGACGCTTACGCCGCCCCGTTCCCTCACCGGCATTCCCGCAGGGACGACTGTTGCCTATGTGCCGCCTTCAGACTGCGAGGACGGCCCGGTCTCCGATGAAGCGCTGGCAACCAGCATCGGCATCGATCTCATCCCTGTGGTAGGCGATGTAAAGGGCCTGGCCGAAGCCGCTACGGGCTGCGACCTGGTCACCGGCGAGAGCTTGGGCGACTGGCGCTGGTTCGGTCTGTTGGGGATCGTCGGCCTGAGCGAGCTGGCTCTGGCTCGGCATGGCGACGATGCAGCCCGGGGCGCCCGCATCATCGACAATCTGGACGGCAGCCTGCGCTACGGAGATGACGCAGTTGCATTCGCGGCTCGCAATGCCGACACGGTTGCCGATCTGGCCCGAGGGGCCAACAAACTCGCCACTGCGGCCGACACGGCTTCCGACGCGGTCCGGGCCGCCGAAAAGAGCGCTGGTCTGTCCGAGGAGGCGATCCAGGCCCTGGCAAAGCTGGAGCAGCCATGTAGCTTCGCCGGGGATACGCCTGTACTGACCGTGTCTGGCCTTGCGCCCATACAAACGATTCGACCCGGGACGTTGGTCTGGGCATTCGATGAATCGTTGGGAGAGGCAAGCTACTATCCTGTCACGGCAACCTTTGTCCACACAGACCCTCTGGTCCTCGAATTGGTCATCGGCGGAGAGACGATCCGCACTACGCCGGAACATCCATTTTTCGTCGACGGGGCGTGGCTCCCTGCGGGCAAAGTCGAGATCGGCGATGGCGTGCTATCGGCTTCAGGAGCATCCAGCACAGTTGTCGGAATCGCCGGGATTCGACAGAAACAGGCTATGTACAACCTGGCCGTTGCCCAGGCCCACACCTATTTTGTCGGAGAGGGTGGGTGGCTAGTCCATAATGCGTGTGGGCGTAAGCTGCGCCGCCACTTGTTGGAAACAGACACTACAGCCAAACAGTTTGACGCTGACGGGGTCAAGTGGCAGGCTCATCATGTTATTCCTGGTCAATTGGAAGATCACGACTATGTGCGTAAGGCCATCGACGACTACGGTTGGAATATCGATGGGGCCAGCAACGGCATTGCGCTACCGGTATCCGAGGCAGATGGACTGCGTCTGGCCATGCCGTCTCATCGGGGACCTCACGCCAGTTACACGAGTGGTGTTGAGGCAGAGCTAAACGCCCTCCAGTCACGCTCCCTGGCTGCAGAAAAAGCAGGTGCACCGTGGACAGCGTCCCAGCACATTAGTGAGTTAGAAAAGTTGGTCAAGAAGAAGCGACAGGAAATACTGAAGCGCCCACCGGGGCGTCTCAAATAATCTACCTATGGAACAGCCACTATATTGGGTCTATCGAACACACATACTGACCTGGCGCAATCAGTACGTGCAGGCAAAGTTGGTGTCACCGCCAGCCAGATCGTTGCGAGATATCTATGGTAAGTATGGATACCGCAGCGGGTTGCAGGATGAACCATATGGTGTTGATCTGGATCTGACTTTTCAGGTCGATCCTCACCATCCCCATCCGGACAACTACTTCCAGAGCGCCAGTTTCACCCTCTTTTCGGATCGACTGGTGCAGTTAATGTCAACCTTCGGTGTCAAAGCTGAGGTTTTTCCTGTCAAACTGGTGGATAAGCGCGGACAGTCCCTGTCCGATCTGAAATACTTTGTCTTTCACTCGCTGGAAGGTGTACTGAACGCGATGGACGAAGAGAAGTCCGGTTGGAACGGAGATTATGATGTGGGCATTCCCCAGCTTGTGCTGGACTACGAAAACTTCGAACACCGCCCGCTTTTCAAATGTAATCACATCTACGTCCCGCTCATGCGCAACGACGTGAAAGAGGCGATCCTGGCTCAGGGGATGACCGGGTTCGCGTTTCTCGCGCCGGAGCGGTACCGATCTGGGAGTTTTGGACCCACGCCGGAGTTTGATGAATGAGTGAGTGGCCTAGTTCTATGACGCGAATCACAATGGTACTTCGACTGACAAAGTGGGTGAAATTCGTTGTCGTTTGGCTATTCGGTAGTCCCCCCCCAATTGTGTTGATGTATAATATGCTGCTCAAGCCGATTGGAGGGTGTTATGGAACACAAGCGATTGGTTTCGCCTGGTTCTTTCTGCTGGAACCTGGATTGCCCTGATTATGGCAAGATCAGGCATGGCAATATCGTCAAGTTCGGTCGGACCAGGAAAGGCACCCAACGCTATCGGTGCAAGACCTGTGGAAAGACATTTGTGGAAACCAAAGAGACCGTCTTCTATGGACGCCATCACTCGCCGGAGATGATCCTGGAGTGTCTGGCCTGGTTGGCCGAGCGGAACAGCCTGGTGGCCATTCACCGGGTCAAAGGGATCCAGGAAGAGTCCGTCATGGCGTGGTTGAAGGAGGCGACCAAACATGTGGAAGAAATTGAAGCCCTGCTGCTGGCCAATTATCATCTGACGCGTGCCCAACTGGACGCCTTGTGGGCCTATGTGGGGCATAAAGGGAAAAGGAGGGCATCCAGAGGAGGACGACCGGAGGGACCTTCTGGCGCGGGGCGATCATCGACATGGAGACTCGCTTGCAGGTAGGGCGAGCCCTTGGGAAGGAAGAAAAGGAGGTGCGGCGGCATTGATGGCCCAGCTCAAGGCCCGAGGGCATCCCGAAGCGCCACCGGCTATCGCCACCGATGGCAATGGAAGTTATCGGGAAGCCATGGTGGAGAACTGGGGGCAGGCACCTGCCTACAGCGGACGAGGGCGACCGCCAACACGCAAGCAAGCCCCACCGGATTGGCGCTATCTCCAGATCGTCAAGTGTCGTTCAGGAAACCGGTTGGCTGGGGTGACGATCGAAATCGTCTATGGGGATCCAGAAGCGGTGCGGGCGTTGCTGGGTGAGCATAGGGCCTATATCGAGCGCACTCACCTGACCTCTCGGCAGATGAACGGCCGGCTGGTGCGTAAGACGCTCTCCTTTTCCAAAGAACGGGAGATGCTCGCGGCCTCTAGCGCATGGGAAGATGGGGTGTACAACTTGACGCGTCCTGTCGAAACCTTGCGCCTGGAGGTGAACGATGGGCAGCGCCACTGGCTACCGCGCTTGACAGCTATGAGCGATGGCCGCCGGCTTGACCGACCATATTTGGAGTGTTAAGGAGCTACTGATGACCGTTGTCGCTCCAGATATCATCGACACAAAATAGGGAGACTACCTGCAAACGACATCAAAGATAGAGTTGTTGCTAGTCGTTTTAAAAAGAAGCGACCGCAATGTTCCCGCAGGAGACATATCTCCAACGACGATCTGAGACTCACGTTTACTTAGATCAGCATGGTGCGGCGACATGTACAAAACAGTTCGGCTATTCATCGGCGTCTTGATCGGCTTGTTTCTGACAGGCTGTGTCTCCTCCATCGACACCAACCTACCCTACCCCCAACTTCCCACCATCACCGTCGGCGCGGAGGTGGCGCTGGTGGCCTCGCCCACCCACCCCACCGCCTACCTGCCCGTGGACCCGCTCCCCGCCGGCGCAATGGTGCAGGTGGTGGGCGCCAACGAGGACAACAGTTGGCTGTTGGTTTTGAACGGCGACACGCTGGGTTGGATGCCGACCTTATTTTCGCGCACAAATGTCAGCACCTTCAGCGCGGCCATCATTCTCACATCCCTCGACAGCAACTGTACGAAATTCCTGAGCACGTCTGCTAGCCTGGGCAGCGATTGGGCCGTGGGCAGCCCCGGTTCGGCGATCATCCAGGGCAGCCTTTACCGTCCCCAAATGGGTGATAGCTTTGACGACGCGGTGCTGGCCGTTTCGATTGAAGAAGACGGCATCGTCACCGCCGCGGATTATATCCATACACCGCTGACCGAAGAGACTGGGGTGATCTTCTTCGCTGTCGCGCTGGATGGGCTGACAACGGACAGCCAGATCCGCTTTGATCTGACCGATGCTGACAGTGAACCGGTTACCTTTCAGGCAGCGCTATACAGCAACGATTGTCCGGAACAGATCGATGTCGGATCGAGTGAGTTCACAGATCTGCTCCCGGTGGGCGTCCTGAAGGCCGAAACGCCGCAGATCGCCGCCACCCAACCCGACCTCCCAGCAGGTCCAGACGAGACCGGTCAACCCGCCAAAGGCGTCCTGGAAGGTGAAGTGCTGGCCGAGATACTCAGCGTACGCTCTGGGCCGGGTTTTGTCTTTGACCACACAGGCGACAAACTGCGTGGGGAGCGCTTTGTCATTCAGGGGCGGGTTTGTGGCGGACCGGGTGGTTACGACTGGTTGCTCATCGAAAGCAGCAGGAACGCCGAAGCCTGGATACCCGGCGCGCCCCATCTGGTAAAGATAGACGACGTGAGCGCGCTGACCTGTCGGGCTCCACCGCCGACGCCAACGCCGCCGGCGACCACCGTCACGATCCAGCGAGCAGGTACACTGCTGGCATCCAAACTCGTCACCGACGGGGCCGAAGCAGCCGACTATCTCACCACCGTCGCCCGCTACCGGCTGGCGATGAAGGCCGCGGTTGCCCTGCCCAATTCGCCTACGGTCGCCCAGCTTGGCGACTACGCCGAGGGCGAGGCTCTCAATACAGCCCTCAACGAAGTGCGACAGTTGCGCGCCCGCCGACTCAGCGGGGAATTCACCATCACCCAGATGGATGTGCGCTTTATCGCCCTCTATGATATCGGCAAGGCCGCGCTGCTGGTCGATGAAGTACACACCCTTGTTCGCCAGCGGGCCATGGCCAGCGGCAGCCAGCCGGTGGAGATTCAGGTCTACGAGGGGCCTGTAGTCTATCGCATGACCTATCGAGCAGGCATGTGGCGAGTCAGCGAAGTGGTGCTGCTCAACAGTCCCGTGCAGGCCCAGGGTGTGGGCAACCCAGCCCGACGGCCCGGCCCCGCGGAAGAAGGTGCCTATTTGCAGCAGGCCCGGGCCATTCTGGCGGAAAGGAATGTGCATCAGGTCTCCCTGGATGTGCTGCTGCCGGCAGTGGATACTTCCGCCTTTGTCCGGCCTTCTGGGCAGACGCTAGAGGGACGAGTCAGCGCCAATACGGTTTTGGAACAGGCCCTGGGACCCTACGTCATCCGCGGCTCTCTCTCCATCGACCAGGGCGTCACCCTTTTTATCGAACCAGGTACGGTTGTGAAGTTCACAGATGATGCGATTCTGGAGGTATACGGTACACTGGTGGCCCGAGGCACCCGGGATCGACGTATCATTTTTACTTCCTTCAAAGATGACTTTGCCGGCGGTGACACCAACGGAGACGGCGCATCCAGCGCCCCGAACCCGGGGGACTGGACTTTTATACGCTTTCGGGATTCTAGTAACGATGCCAGTTCGGTCATCGAGCAGGCGATCATCCGCTACGCGGGCGAGAGCCGAGGCAACTGGCACGGGGCGATTTACCTGGAATCGGCTTCGCCGACGATCGTCAACAACATCTTCGAGCGTAATCTCTGGTACGCCATCAGCGCCGATCCCCAATCCTTCCCGGTGGTGAGCGGCAATGTCCTGGCCGGGAACGGCGGGAACGGATTGCAGATTCGGGAAGGGGATATGCGCATCAGCGGGGTCTGGCGCAATACGGATATCCCATACGCAGTGACGGGACGGGTTACAGTACACGAAAGGGTGACGTTGACGATTGACCCCGGCGCGGTGGTCAAGTTCGGCGACGACATTTACCTGGATATTTACGGATCATTCCGGGCTATAGGCACGCCGGGGGAAAGAATTGTCTTCACATCCCTAAAGGATGACACAGTTGGTGGCGACACGAATGGGGATCAGGAATCGAGTGCACCTTCTCCCGGCGACTGGACCTTCATACGCTTCCGGGACAGCAGCAACGACGCCAACTCGGTCATCAAGCAGTCGGTCATCCGCTATGCGGGTGAAAACCGGGGCAACTGGCATGGAGCCGTCTATTTGGAGTCCGCATCGCCTACAATTGTCAACAATACCTTCGAGCGTAATCTCTGGTCCGCCGTCAGCGGCGACCCCCAATCCTTTCCAACAGTGAGCGGGAATGTGTTGGTCCAAAACGGCATCAATGGGTTGGAGATTCGGGAAGGTGACATGCGTATAAGCGGCACGTGGCGCAATACGGACATGCCGTATGTCCTCACCCGCCGCGTCGCCATCGCCGAAGGGGCAACGCTGACGATTGACCCCGGCGCGGTGGTCAAGTTCGGTGATGATGCCTATTTCGATGTCTACGGCGCTTTCCGGGCTGTGGGCGCGCCAGACCATCCGGTAATCTTTACATCGCTGAAGGATGACACTGTGCTGGGAGACACCAACGGCGATGGCTCATCCAGCGCGCCGTCGCCCGGCGATTGGACGATGATTCGCTTTCGCGATTCGAGCAATGATGCCAATTCGATCATCGAACAGACGGTTCTTCGCTATGGAGGCGAGCATCGAGGCAGCCGTTACGGCATTATTCACCTGGAGGCGGCGTCTCCCGCTATCACCAACAACGTCATTGAGAACAGCTACAGCTACGCGATCTGGTCCGACGTCAACTCCGCCCCTCGACTGGATGGAAACAGCTTCTCCGGCAACCGGGAAGGCGATGTCTTTCAAGCACAGAGGTGACGCATGCGGTGTGTGAAGCAGAGGGAAAGGCTTTATCTATCTTTGATGAATCGATATGAACCACGCGAAAGAAATCTTCGCCAGAATTTTGACTGCTCTCGCCTTCCTGGGTAGCCAAAACAGTCAGAATTCTGTGATCGAAGATAGTGAACAACAAGCTGATCTTGGTAGTAGGCGGAGACAGGTGGGGACAATATCCCTTGGCGCTATCATAATCGGGATTTTAGCCGTAATCGCCTTCTGGGCAGATTCCCTAACCATCTTAGAATCGCTGTCTGCGAGGCTAGTTCCGCCTACACCCACTAGCATCCCAACTTCTACACCTGTACCGTACTTCGATTTCTATGTGCGAATCGTGGATGCATCCACAGACGCAAATGTGCCCGGCGCACAAATTACGATAGAATTGGCGGGCCAGCCACCACATGACGAGTATTCGGATAGCAACGGGTTCGTGCGCTTTCGAATTCCGACAAAATACCAAGGGGAATGGGGGAGGCTACGCGTTCAAGCTGAGGGTTATATACTGTATGATCAGCATACCAATCTGGAATCGGATCGTCTACTAGAAACAATCAAACTGACTCCCAAAACCCAATCACTGATACCCACCCAGACCGAATCGTCACTGGTCTACAATCTGCCTCCAGCCTTACTAACCAGGTCAAGTGATATGTTTGCATCCCCCAATCGCAGTGAGCTGGTTGTGTCAGCCACACTACCTGTTGGTGAAACCATCTACGTCATGGGCCGGAATGAGACTACAAGCCATCTCCGCGTGGTGTGGAGAAACGCTGTAGGCTGGGTGCCAATTTCTGTTACCAGCTATGATGACCATCCACTGCTGAATAGTCTGCCCGTATTTGACCGGGAGCCACCCGCCTGCGCCGAACCCATTGTCACCCAGTTTGGTCTGAACAGCGTATGGGTCAGTGACCGAGTCCAAAGAATCGTCATAGTGGTGAACTTGTTCCGATCCCGCTACGGACCCTTCCCGGAATCATCTCTGGTGTTACGGGTCAATGGCATTGTGGTAGAAGATACTCGTCGCCAGATCGTGGAACGAGGCCAGTTCCCGCTCAAGGATATCGTGTTTACACCTCCGCAAGACATACAGCCCGGGGATACCGTTGGATATCAATTGAATACGCCCAGCGATGAGTTGCTGAGCTTCACGGCCACCATCTTTGGCGTTCCTCAAAACTGTCAGTGGGGAATCCATTAGATTCCTGTTGTGTCAGGCACTTATCGGATGAGATTCGTGTTGCCCTTCTGAAGCGAGCAGAAGGTTATGGACCGATATGTTACGCATAATTGTTATACTTTAGGACTTTCGCTCACCCGGGCTGAAAAGCCCGGATAGTGGGGGCACGGAGTTCAGCACGCAAATAGTCGCTGAATAGATCTCTCCGGGCCTGATACAGGGTTTTGCCTAACGCCTGGGCGTGGGCCTTCAAGGAGAGCCAGGCATGGTAGCAACAGGCCAGATGGTTGCGTTGGGAGCGAGCTTTGCGGCATTGGCATTTTTCACTGCCTGTCAATTGCTTCAGTTCCCGGTGAAACGTTTCGACCTGCCAGCGCACGTCGTTCGCCTCTTGAGCGACCTGCGTGGTGAGGGTCTCATCCAGGTCATTAGTGATCACCCAGTCAATGTCACCGTTTGTGGCAACTATCTTGAACAATTTCACGGGGAACGGCACCTTCTTGAGCTTGACAATGAGGCCGTGCCTGAGCCGCTTCTCGGTCCATTCGATATCTTCCAAGTGCACATACCCACTCTCCTGGCTCAAACTGACCAGCCGGTTGCTCCTGAGCGTGGTGTAGAAGGTCAACCCCAGCCGATGGACCAGTTTCAGGTTCTTCCAGGAAGCGTACCAGTTATCGAAAAGCACGGTTTTGGCCTGGATCTGTTTATCCGACACCGCCCGCACCAGCATCTCCTGGAAATGGTCGTTCTTGGTTTTGCCATCGGCTTCCTTGGCATACACTCGGAAGTCGATGGGATAGCACCCTCCCCCTCCTCCGCTCGTATGCACCAGGTTGACCACGCCGATCCCCCGCACCAGCCCGCCCACCGCACCGCTGTACTGACGCTTGACCAACTCGATCGACCGCGAGTACTGTTTGTTGTGCACGCTGTCATCGAGGATCAAGAAGGCCTCCGGACTGTCCTCAATCAGCCCCTCGACCAGCTCCCACAGATGGCGAGCCGTCAGACGCTCCCGTTGCAAGTAGTCACTCACCACATCGTGGCTGACGCCTTCCAGGTGTTCGGCCAGGTTGGTGCAGGTGTAGTTGATCGGCGTACTGACCAAATACTCGACATACTGCTGTTTTGTAATCATGTCGATAAACTACCTCGTCTCCGGTAAAAGCGAAAGTCCTATACTTGTCGTTGGCGCCGTTCTGAGTGTGACACTTGGCAGTTGCGTCACTTTCGTGGACAACGCGTTGCCCTACACTCGCCTGCCGGAGATCACCATCGCCTCCCCCATACAATTGGTGGCCTCGCCCTCCCACCCCACGTCCTATCTGACGTCTGATCCTATCCCCGCAGGGAGCAAAGTGCAGGTGATCGGCGCGGACGAGAATCAGGCCTGGTTGTTGGTTCTGCACGACGAACTTCTGGGCTGGATGCCTGCCTTCATTGCCGGGACGGGAATTGCCACGCTGACGCCGGCTGTCGCATTCAGGCCGATGACCGGCGAATGCACCCAGTATTTGGGCGCGACTTTCGATCCCGACGAGGAGTGGGTGAGCAGTACGGGGGGCGCTGTCTATGTCCTAGGGAGCATCTACCGTCCCCGGGCAGGCAAGCGGTTCGATGAGGCCACCCTCACGTTGGATGTCAGCGGCCGAGGCGTGGTCGTGCAGTCCGATTACGTGCACACGCCTCTCACTGCGTCGAGTGCGGCGGTGTTCTTCGGGTTCTCGTTGCGCGATCTACGGGGAGGTAGTCGTATCAGTTTCGATGTGGCAAATCCAGGCAAAGAAGCTTTCATCTTTCAGGCAGCGCATTTCACGAACGAATGCGCGTCAAGATGGGAGCGGTTGCCAATTGGGGTCATCCGAACCCCAGATCAGGAACAGATCGTATCCCCAGATACACAGCCACCATCGGCAACTGGTGAAGCCCCTACACCCACACCGATCGTCATCAGTAGCGGACCTCCTTCGGCCCACGAATTTGACATCGCACTTACACTTTGCAAAGACAACTGCGATATCTACCTGAAGAAGGCAGGAGAAATACGCGATGCAAATGATGTGATGGAGTTGGTGCAATTGACCACCGATCCCGCGTATGACAATGCAGTTGCCTGGGCGCCGGATGGGAAACAATTTGTGTTCGCATCAGATCGTTCTGGCTCTTTGCAACTCTACATTTTTGATATCGACAGGAAACGTGTAATTCGACAGATCACGAATTCTTCAAACTACAAAACGCACCCAGCATGGTCACCCGACGGTCAGGAGATCGTGTATCAGGAATGGATGGAGGCAGAGGGCGAGTGGCATCTGTGGAAGGTGAATCTGAAGACACTGGAACGTCGTCGGCTCACCCGAATCGGCACCAATAAGACGCCCCGGTGGTCGCCCCAAGGAGATCGCATTGTGTTCAGCGCTGCCCGTCGGGACACTAACGACGATGGCGTCATCGATGACAACGATGCACGACATATTTGGATCACGGATCGCAATGGGAATAGTGTGCGTAGTGTGACCAACGAGACGTACTACTATGACTGGAATCCATTCTGGATGCCCGATGGACAGCACATCGTGTTCAGCCGTCATGTCAAGGGGAACACCGTCGGAGAAAATGGTCCCGGAGAAATCTACATAGCCAGTCTGGAGACGGGCACATTGACGCCCCTGACCTTCACGTCCGCAGACGAATCGGCGGCGATACCTTCACCAGGCGGAGATCAGTTTCTTATTGTCAGCAAGAAGAAAGACGAGGACAGCTACAAGATGTACCTGGCCAACTGGGACGGTGATCTGCTCGGGGAGCTGGCCTTCATCGCCGAGACAGACTGGGCCCTCTGGAGACCAAGCTCGGAGGAGGAGTAGAACGTTACGGCCTGAAGAAGGTGCAGGAGTTGGTGAATGCACAGAATCATACGGATTACCCTAGTTGTGTTCTCTACAATCCTGGTTGCCGGCTGCATCAACTCGATTGACAGCCGTCTGCCCTTCCAGCGATTGGAGCAGATCAGCCTGATCAACGAGTACACATTGAAGGCGTCGCCCGCCCATCCTGAATTCGATCTGCCAGCGCCGCCGGTGCCGGCAGGGGCCACGTTGCCCATTCTCGGCGTCACCACCGACTACGCCTGGGTGCTGACAGTACACGACAATCGCTTGGGGTGGCTGCCCAGCTTCTTCTCCGGCATCAATATCGGCCGGCTGGAACCGCCGCTCACCATCGAACCCCTGGACAGCACCTGCACCCGCTATGTGGGCGCCACTCTTTCCCCAGAGGAGCCATGGATCAGCCCTTCCGCTGGTTCCCTCATTGTCGAAGGCAGCATCTACCGGCCCCAGGCTGGAAATAGCTTCGAGGATGCCGCACTCAAGGCCATCGTCACGGGAGGTGGCAAGGCCGTAGCCGCTGAGTACGTCCATCTTGCATTGACCCCCTCTAGCAACGTCATCTTTTTCGCTTTCTCCATGGAGAATGTGCGCCAGAGCAGTAGAATCCATTTTGAACTGGAGAACGCCGGCCGGGAAGCGGTCTACTTTCAGGCCACCTTTTTCACTGACAACTGCGGTAACCGCTGGGCGGGCAGCGACTATATCTCCCAACTGCCTGTGGGCCGCATGAAGAAAACATTGCCGACGCCCGCGCCCACGTCAACGCCCAGAACACCCGTGATACTCACGCCGACGCCGACCGGTCCGCCGCCTATTGTCACCATCGAAGTGACCAGCGGTATTCCTGACAATGCCCCCTCCCGACAGGAGATTCAAGCTCTTGTGGACCAGTGGGACAGAATTCACCACGAGGCGGACCGCACCCTGGATCCGTCTGATCTGCCCCTGGTCCTGACCGGTGGGGCCTTGCGTCAGCAGGAGGAAGCTCTACGTAAACTACGCGCCAGTCAATGTCATTGGGAATTCCGCGACCTGGCGCCATCACAGATCGTCGGCTGGCAGGAGATTTCCGCCAACGAGGTGCTCGTCACCATGCGCAAACATTGGGATGGACGGCTCTACTGTCGGGGACGGCTGGACCGGCGCTCCTCTTTCGACGATCCCTTCCAGGTGCGCTACCAGATCATCCGCACCAATGCAGGCTGGCGCATTGCCGAGAAAGTGCCACTAGATAGCGCCGAGAGCCTGCCCACACCCCGCCCACCGGTCTCTGCCCCGGTTTCCCCGCCGTCGTCCGGGTCAAGTCGCATGGTCTGCGCCAATACCTATCCCACGCGCTTGCAGGTAGGCGGTCAGGCCTATCTGGCGAGCAGCCGACGCAACAATGTACGCACAGGCCCCAGTACGGGCAACCGCATCGTGGGCCAACTGCAACCGGGCGAAAGAGTCTCGGTAGTGGATGGACCCGCGTGCGGTGAAAGAATGGTTTGGTGGTTTGTGCAGCGCGCCGGGCTGTCCGGCTGGACGAGTGAGGGCTTCGACGGCGAGTATTGGCTGGCTCCCCTCGGGGGAGCCCGAAATTCCGCGCCTCCTCCCACGCCCACTCCTGTGCTCAGAGGCTCCAACGAGCACTTGCGCAACAGTCTGCTCACCAAATCCCGCAATTCCAGCGTCCGCCTCAGCCACCGGGACGCAGCAACCCGATTCGTCGATTCCCTGCTCCGGCGCATAGACGATTTTTATTTGCCCCGGGAAGGTGTCACAGCGCGCGCAATGCGAAATGCGTTGTACCGCAGCGATGCCGGCGATCGGTTGAACGGAATCGTGCAGGAAATCTGGAGTGACTGGCTGGGCATCGCCGCGGCCCAGCGCCTGGACCCCTATCGAACCGATCCCCAGGGCCGAGGGCTTTCTCCCTTCCGCCAGCTTGTGATCCGTCTGATCCAGGGGCGGCAGGGACGTCTGTCGGCTTCCCAGCAGCGAGCGCTCTACAGCCTGTTCACTCGCTACGAGAATAGCAGCGTCTGGTATTCCAACGTGGATGGGGTGATCGGCGCGCTCAATCGGGAGTTTTTCTAATGCAACGTTTTGGATTTCGAGTCTGGCCGCTTTCCCTGGCGCTGACCGGGCTGTTCATCTGGGCCTTTACGAGTGGTTTCAACGTTCGGGCAGTCGCGCCCAGGCAAATACCTACGCCTATACCGACCACAATGCATGTGGTCGCGTCTGGGGAGACGCTCTACGCCATTGCCATACGCTACGGCGTCACCATCCAGTCTATCGTCGAGGCCAACCAACTGGACGACCCCAATCTTATTCAGGTGGGCCAACGGCTGGTCATTCCTGCACCGTCTGCCGTATCTGTCGCTTCCCCAACCCCAACTGCACAGAAACCTTTGTCTTTTTCGCCGTCCATGTCGGTTCAGCGGAACTACGTCATCTGTCCTGACAATGTGCGTATTCACTCCCTCGTGCTCCCCGCAGAGCCAATCCATCTGGCAATTGCCGGTGACAATCTCTACGCGGTCGCCGGTGGCGATCTGTACCACATTCCCCTGTCCGATTTGTCCGCTTCCGGGCCTCTTACCCCGACGAATGTTCTACCGGCGGAACGGCGCATCGGCAGCTATTGGATCCGTGAACTAGTCTATGTGACGGTGGAACCCGAAAGCGACGACCTGTTGCTGCTCGACAAGACCAACGACGTCTACCGCTATACTGCCGCCGGCGAATGGCGCATGGCGATCCCGGCTGCACCCGTACCTGGCCAGTTTCCCGATCCCCAATTTATCGCCATCCAGGCCAGCGTCGGACAAATCTATGCTCTCGATTCTGATTTAAGCCGAATCTGGATGCTGAGCAAGACAGCATCTACACCCCGTCTTTTTCTTACCCACAGTCCCCTTCTGAGTGGAGTGGATATGCAGTTGACAAGCGGGGAGGATGGCTCGACTGTACTGACGGTCCTGACCCGGGAAGGGAGTCTACTGCGCTATCGGAACGGCAGGTACATTGGCCTGCTCAGCCCGTTCAGCAACGGAGTTCCCCCCGCCTGGCCCTCTCAACTCTTCGCTGCGGACGGTTCACTGGCGGTAGTGGAAAGTGAAGAACGCAGCATTCTCGCGGTCGATCCCGCATCCGGAAAGCCGGCATGGCAGGCAGATTTCCGCATCCCCCGGATGCAGCGGTTGCGCAGCGCGACTGTCGTCTCCGACACACTTTACGCAGTGGCAGGTCCCAATCTGTACGTCGCCGATCTCCAGTCATCTACAAGCAATTGCTCTCCAGTGACATACGATAATCACTTCTATTTCGGCGGCGAAAAGATCGGAGACGTCTTGCAGGATGTGATGTTGCCCTTTCCCGGCGTTGTCCTACCGTGGCGTCCCCGCTCCTATCCAGGCGCACGCCGTCTGTATCGCTACGGCATCCATCACGGGCTGGACCTGTACGGTCTCGATGTGGCCGGGTTGGGGCTCGGATCGCCGGTGCATTCGATTGCTGACGGAATCGTAGCCCGAGCAGACATAGATTATCTGGAAATGACACCGAGCCAGTACGAGGCAGCGATTGCACGCACGGCATATGAGCATCGCACCCCACCATATATAGAAGATCTCCTCCGCGGTCGTCAGGTGTACGTTGACCATGGTAATGGCGTGGAAAGCAGATACGCCCATCTGGGAGCAGTGGCGCGAAGCGTTAGGGTAACGTCTCCGATTTCGCGAGGTGTGACCATCGGTTTCGTAGGGGTCTCCGGCACCAGTTCGGGCGCATATGGTACGACCGGCGGTGCGCATCTTCACTTCGAAATCTGGATAAATGGACGATATTTAGGCGAAGGACTTTCACTTGAAGAGACTATGCGCCTGTGGCGGTGGGTTTTCGATCCTGGGCGAATTATTGGGTAGTCTCCCTATTTCGTGTTGATGATATCAGGAGCGACAACAGTCATCAGTAGTTCTATACTAGTAACCTGACACAAATTCAGGTGAAGTAAGGGATGGTTGGTAGAGAAGGCGACTGACCATTGATGAAGCACCTTTCCAACATGTCATAGCCGA
>Ga0256841_1001473_pt1 | contig 20364 bp, 17 predicted proteins | sample 356308metaG_FD_185971 | JGI IMG/M metagenome (GOLD analysis project Ga0256841, IMG submission 185971) | Hydrothermal vent microbial communities from Mid Atlantic Ridge, Atlantic Ocean - 356-308 | ecosystem: Environmental > Aquatic > Marine > Hydrothermal vents | place: Atlantic Ocean: Mid... | reverse complement strand
GGCCGAGGCGATCCAGGCCGAGGTGATCCCCATCACCCGTGCCCGACGACGCCGGCTCCCGGCACCGAACTGGTCGAAGATCCGGGAACGGCTCTCGGTGGTCGAGTTCCGGTGGGTGCTGGCCGCCATCGGCGTGGTGACGACGCTCGTGGTGGCCGTCGTTGCGACGGGGGCGCTGGGACGACTGCTGACCCTCGGCGGCATGTTCGCCCTGGTCCTGGCGGGCCTGGCCGTCGCCGACGATCCGGAGGCCTATCGCTTCCTCCCTCATGCGATCACCGAGAAGGCGCTCGTCATCGGTGGCTTCATCGCCGTCGCGGTGGGGCTGGCCCTCATCTTCCTCGACTGAGCCGCCGACGTCTTCCCATCCCGTTCCGTCACATGTGACGCTATCGACCTCATCCCGCACCGCCGAAGCGGGGCGCCGCTTCCGACGGACACACGTCCGCAACCGACCGAAGGAGGCATCGCGGCACCGGATCCACGAGCGGGCCATCGAACCGGAGGCGACGGCCGCTGGGAACGGGGCGCCGCTGCGGCGTCTGTCGGCCACGCCGGCGGGTTCCGGTTGGTGGGCCGCGCCGGTCGCCGGCCCCGCTCTCGGTCCAGGACGAGGGATCCTGCCCGGCGCCCATAATCCACGTTATGTCAAGTTCCTTCCGCGGCTTCTCCTGGCCCGCCCGAGGTGTTCCGCCCCCCTCCCCTCCTAGGCTCTCGACGATGCCCTGGTACCACGACGCGGTCGTCTACGAGACCCATGTCCGCTCCTTCGCCGATGGGAACGGCGACGGTTACGGGGACTTCGCCGGACTGACCGGCAAGCTGGACTATCTGGTGGATCTGGGCGTCTCCGCGATCTGGCTCCTCCCGTTCTTCCCGTCGCCGCAGCGGGACGACGGCTACGACGTGTCCGACTACACCGCGGTCGATCCCCGCTACGGGACCCTCGAGGACTTCGGGCGCTTCGTCGACGAGGCGCATCGCCGGGACCTGAAGATCATCACGGAGTTCGTGCTGAACCACACCTCCGACCAACACCCGTGGTTCCGACGGGCGCGCCGCTCCCCCGCCGGGAGCAACCAGCGCGACTTCTACGTCTGGAGCGACAGCCCCGACCGCTACGGTGACGCCCGCATCATCTTCACCGACTCCGAGACGTCGAACTGGGCGTGGGATCCGGTCGCCGGGGCCTGGTACTGGCACCGGTTCTACGCCCACCAGCCGGACCTCAACTACGACAACCCGGCCGTCCGTCGCGCCATCGTCGAGGTCGCCGACTTCTGGCTCGACCGGGGCGTCGACGGGCTCCGCCTCGACGCCGTGCCTTACCTGTACGAACGGGACGGAACGAACTGCGAGAACCTGCCTGAGACCCATGCCTTCCTCAAGGAGCTCCGCGCCCACGTCGATGCCCGCTACGGGGGCGAACGGATGCTGCTGGCCGAAGCCAATCAGTGGCCCGCCGACGCCGCCGCCTACTTCGGAGACGGGGACGAATGTCACATGAACTACCACTTCCCTCTGATGCCCCGGATGTTCCTGGCGCTGGCGCGAGGGCAGCGCTCCCCCATCGAGTGGGTCCTCGACCGGACCCCGCCGATCCCCCCGTCGTGCCGGTGGGGCACGTTCCTGCGCAACCACGACGAGCTCACCTTGGAGATGGTCACCGACACCGAGCGCCGCGAGATGTACGCGGCCTACGCCGCCGATGCTCGCGCTCGGCTCAATGTCGGCATACGACGCCGCCTCGCCCCTCTCCTCGAGGACGATCATCGCCGGATCCTTCTCCTGTTCAGCCTGCTGTTGTCGATGCCGGGCACGCCGTTCCTCTACTACGGCGACGAGATCGGCATGGGCGACGATCTCGATCTCCCCGACCGCGACGGGGTGCGCACTCCGATGCAGTGGACCGACGATCCCGGCGCCGGGTTCACGACCGGCGCACCCTACGCGCCCATCATCGACGATGCCGTCTACGGGTACCGTCGTCGCAACGTCGCCGCTCAACGGGAGGATCCCGACTCGCTCTGGAACGCCGTCCGGCGACTCCTCCACCACCGGCGGGAGCAGGTGGCGCTGCGCCGCGGCGCGACCATCTGGCACGCTCCCGACGATCCCGCGGTCGTGTCGTTCACGCGACACCACCCCGACGCCACCATCCATGTGGCGGCGAACCTCGCGGCGACCCCAGCGACGCTCCTGACCGAACGTGGCGGCGTCGACCTCATCTCCGGTGTCCCCTCCCCCGCAGGACGGTGGAGGCTCCCGCCGTACGGCGCCCGCTGGGTGCTCGAGGATCGGTGAACGCCTCCGGCCTCCTGCGCCAGGGTCCACCGACCCTATCGGCGCCCATCCGACGAGGCCACAATCGAAGGACACGGTCGGGATCTCGCGTCCTCCCATCCCCGTCAGCGGTCCGGTGGAGAGCGTAAGCTGAGATCCGAGCCTCAAGGTACGACCTCAGGGCAAGAGAAGGGAACGATCCTATGACACGACTCAGATGGTTGATCCTCGTCGCTGTCTTCGCCATGGTCGCCGCCGCCTGCAGCACGGGCGGGGCGACGACCACCACCGCCGAAGGCGGCGGAGAAGGCGCAGGCGGTGTCGAAGGCGTCGAGTTCACACTGTTCGGTGCGCCCACCGGTGCCGAAGGCGACGCCATGTCCGGCTTCGTCAACGTCTACAACAAGGAGAAGGGCACCAACATCCAGTACGTCGGCTCCGACGACTTCGAGAACCAGCTCCGCATCCGGGTCGAGGGCGGCGATCCGCCGGCGGTGGCGTTCACGCCACAGCCCGGCTCGATCTGCGGGTTCGCCGACGACGGCAAGCTCGTCTCCCTCGAGGATCTCGGCTTCGACATCGCGAAACTCGAAGCCGACTCGGGCAAGTTCTGGATGGACCTCGGCAAGTGCGCCGACGGCAAGCACTACGGCCTGCCGTGGTTCCCGAACTACAAGAGCCTCATCTGGTACGTCGAGCCGACGTTCGAGAAGGAGGGCTACCAGATCCCCGAGACCTGGGACGAGCTGCTGGCGCTGGGTGACCAGATGCTCGCCGACGGCTACACGCCGTGGTGCTTCGGGTTCGAGAGCGGCAACGCCACCGGATGGCCGGGGACGGACTGGATCGAGGACATCTACGTTCGCGAGGCGGGCGCCGACATGTACGGCAAGTGGTTCCGCCACGAGATCCCGTTCAACGACCCATCCGTGGCCAAGGCCTTCGACACCTTCGGTGAGCTGTTCTTCCGGGATGGCTTCGTCCTCGGCGGTCCCGAGAACGTCTCGGCGATCTCCTTCAAGGATGCACCGTTGCCGATGTTCGACGAGCCTCCGAAGTGCCTCATGCACAAGCAAGGCAGCTTCGTGACGAACTTCTTCCCCGAGGGCGGCGAAGACATCGTCAAGTTCTTCCCGTTCCCGACCATCGACGGCAACGGCGGCGCCATGGGCGGCGGCGATACGATCATCGTCTTCAAGGACGACCCCGGCATCGCCCAGGTGCTACAGGACTGGGTCTCGGCCGATTGGGAGTGCGTCCTGGCGTCCCCCAGCGGCGGAACGGCATCCAAGTACGGCGGCCACGGAGTCGCCGGCGTCGAACGGTTGCCCGGCAACAAGGACGTTCCGGTCGACTGCTACGAGACCGACACGAACAAGACCTTGGCCAAGGTGATCACCGATGCCCTCGCCTCGAACTCGTTCGTGTTCGACGGATCCGATCTGATGCCGCCCGAGGTCGGGCAGGGCACCTTCTGGACCGGCATGGTCGACTGGTCCAAGGGCAAGGCCACCAAGGACGTCATCGACGCCATCGAGGCGAGCTGGCCCTCGTAGTCGACACGCATACCCCTGCCGGGAGTTAGAGTCGCCGAGGCGAACCAAGGAAGGGGGCCCCACCGCCGATGGGCACCACACCATCGCTGGCAGATCACGACACCACGGGCACGTCGTCTGACGGTGGCGGTCCGAACGGCGGGCGTCTCGGCGCCCTGCGGACCGTGGCCGCGGTCGCGGCCATCGCGGCCATCATCGTGGTCCTCGCTGTCTCGGCCTCGTACCTGCGAGACGAGAACGCCAACCGCCTGCTCCAGGTGCTTCTCGCCATCGCCCTGGGCGTCGTCGGCGTGTGGGCCTTCTACTGGGCGATGGATCGCGGCGTCTCGGCGCTGCCCGAGGCGCTCTCCGAACGGGTCCGGCCGATCGTGTTCGTCGGGCCTGCCGCGGTCATCCTGGGCGTCTATCTGGTCTATCCGGCGATCAACACCATCATCATCTCGTTCATGGACCGCCAGAGCGAGAACTTCGTCGGCGTGGACAACTACATCGACGTGTTCACCAAGTCCGACACCCTGACGTCGATCCGGAACTCGATCCTGTGGGTCATCATCGTCCCGGTCATCACGGTGGCGATCGGGCTGGCCTTCGCCACGCTGGTCGACAAGTTGTCCAAGCGGTCGGAGGCGTCGGCCAAGTCCTTGATCTTTCTCCCCATGGCCATCTCCTTCGTCGGTGCCAGCGTCGTGTGGGGTTTCGTGTACTCGTTCCGGCCGGCCGGATTCGGGAACCAGATCGGGATCCTCAACGCCATATGGACCGCGCTCGGGAACGATCCGATCAACTGGCTGTCGGTGCAGCCGTGGAACAACGCGTTCTTGATGGTCATCGTCATCTGGGCCCAGGTCGGCTTCGCCATGGTGATCCTGTCGTCGGCGATCAAGGCGGTCCCCTCCGAGATCGTCGAAGCAGCTCGCATCGACGGAGCCAGCGAGATCCAGCTCTTCTGGAAGGTGGTGTTCCCGTCGGTGCTGTCGACGGTCGTGGTGGTGTGGACGACCCTCGTCATCACCGTCTGGAAGCTGTTCGACATCGTCTACGTGATGACGGGCGGCCGGGACGGCACGTCGGTGATCGCCGAGCGGATGGTCACCGAGTTCTTCAAGAACTTCAACTTCGGGGCCGGTGCGGCCCTCGCCGTCATCCTGTTCGTCGCCGTCACACCGGTGATGGTGATCAACGTCCGTAGGTTCCAAGCCGAGGAGGCGATCCGATGACGACGGCGACGATCGCCGGGGCGAAGAAGACGGGCCTGGCCCGCATCGTCGAACGATGGCCCGTGAAGACGGCGGTGTGGCTGATCGCGATCTTGTGGACCATCCCGTCGTTCGGCCTGCTGGTCACCTCGTTCCGACCCCGAGACGACATCCGCGGATCGGGCTGGTGGACGGTGTTCCCCGACGTGTGGGACAAGGCCCATTGGACGCTGTCGAACTACCAGACCGTGCTGTCGACCGGTGGGTTCGCGAACGCGTTCCTCAACAGCCTGGCGGTGACGATCCCGGCGGTGGTGATCCCGATCACGATCGCGGCGTTCGCCGCCTACGGCTTCGCGTGGATGGACTTCCCAGGACGTCACGTCCTGTTCGCCCTCGTGGTCGGGTTGATGGTGGTGCCGCTGCAGATGGCCCTCATCCCGATCCTTCGGCTCTACACCCGCTTCGATCTGGTCGGGAGCTTCCCGGCGGTCTGGTTGGCCCATGCCGGGTTCGGGCTTCCGCTGGCGGTCTATCTGTTGCGCAACTACATGGGGTCGCTCCCATCGTCGGTGATCGAGTCGGCCCAGATCGACGGCGCCGACCATTTCACGATCTTCTGGCGTCTCATCCTCCCGCTGTCGGTCCCGGTCCTGGCGTCCTTCGCGATCTTCCAGTTCCTGTGGGTCTGGAACGACTTCCTCGTCGCCTTGGTGTTCCTCGGGCTCGAGCCCCGCAGCCAGGTCCTGACGGTCGCGTTGGCCAACCTGGCAGGGAACCGAGGCGAGGCCGAGCATCTCCTCCCGGCGGCGGCGTTCGTTTCGATGGTCCTGCCGATGGTGGTGTTCCTGTCGTTGCAGCGCTATTTCGTCCGAGGCCTGACGGCCGGGTCCGTGAAGGGCTGACCCCTGGCGACCCATCGGACGCGGCGTTGGGTGGTCATCGCGGTGGCGACCTTCGTGATGGTGGTCGCCAACGGCTTCATCGTCTTCGCCTTCGTCGCCGGCAGCGACCCGGCGACGTCGGACGGTGCCGTGGCGGCGCTCGCGGTGGGGATGGCCTTGGCTCCGGTCGTGTTCGTCGTCCTCGCCTTCGGTTCGCACCACCCACGGGCCCCGACGGGTGTTCTGTACGCCATGGGGCTGAGCCTGATGATCGGGCTCCCGCTGGCAGCGATCGACGTCGTGACCGCCCTCGCCGCGGCGTTCGGCATCGGCGGCGCCGTGGCCCTGGCGCGAGGATCCGACGACTCGCTGGTCGCGAGGATCGTCGCGGCGATCCTCGTCACCGTCTACGTCGCGGCGTTGTTGCGGATCGTCGTCGAAGCCGGCGTGTTCGGCGGGGCGGTGCTCCCGCTGGTGACGATCGGCGTCGCCGACGAGATCATGGAACGCCACGCCGAACGGGTCCGGCGGGTCGAGGGGAGCTGACCCGGATCGAGCTCAGCCGAGATGCTCGGGCGTTTCGACGCTGAGGACCTCGTCCCGGGCGCGGAGCGACGTGACGACCCGGTCGAGGGCTTCGCCGCCCAACCCGGCGATCTCGAGGGTCACCGTGCGGAGCCCGTCCTGTTCGACCAGGCTCATGTTCTGTACGTGGGCGCCGATCGCGTTGAGCGTGTCGAACAGCGGTGTCAACGTCCCGTGACCGGGCCGGTAGACGATCTGGAGGTGCTCGATCCGTCGGATCCGGGACCGGAGCGGGGCGAAGCCGACCATGACCACCAACGCCACCACGAGAGCAGCGAGCGCCACGGGGTACATCCCGAAGCCGACGGTCATCCCGATCGCGGCCGCGAACCACAGCGTGGCCGCCGTCGTGATCCCCGAGACGGTGAACCCCGAACGGATCATGCCGCCGGCGCCGATGAAGCCGATGCCGGTGACGATCTGCGCGGCGACCCGGGTCGGGTCGACACCGTCGCCGGAGAACGCGAACGCCCCGGCCACGGTGAACAGCGCTGCACCGGCCGCGACGAGGGTGTGGGTCCGCAACCCGGCGGTCTTCTGGTTGATCTCCCGCTCGGCACCGAGGATGGCTCCCAGCAGCGCCGCGGCGACGACCCTCGCCACGAGTTCGAGCTGTCCGACGTCCATGGGGGACCTCCTCGGAGAACACCAGACTACGCCACCGCCGCGGTCCGCCCGGACATCTGACCGGCGGCGGGTGGAATCGCTCCAGCCCCCGACCGGAGCGATAATGGGCGGCCCGAGCGGAGGTCTCCCGCGGTGAACGACGTCGGCACGATGCTCCAGGCCTTCCTGGTGGCCGCGGGGAGCGGTGCAGTCATCGGACTCGAACGTCAGGTGTCGGCGTCGCACGCCTCGACGGTGTTGGGTGTCCGCACCTTCACCCTGTACGCGCTGTGGGGCGCCGGGAGCGGACTCGTCGCCGACCTGTACGGACCGGCGGCGTTCGGGGCCATGGCGGTGGCCTTCGCCGGCCTCCTCGTGGCGTCCTACGTCATGTCGTCGCGGGCTCAGGGCGACTGGGGAACCACCACCGAGGCAGCGGCGGCGGTGACCTACGTCATCGGGGTGATCGCCTGGTCGGGCAACGCGATCGTCGCCATCGGCCTGGCGGTGGGCCTGGCGGCGCTGCTGCGGGCGAAGGAACCGATCGCCGAGTGGACCGGGATGTTCACGCCCGAGGATCTCCGGGCGCTCCTCCAGTTCGGGGTGATCACGGCGCTCATCCTTCCCCTCGCTCCCAACGAGGACCTCGGCCCGTTCGGTGCCTTCAATCCTCGCCAGATCTGGCTCATGGTCGTGTTCGTGTCCGCCATCTCCCTCGTCGGCTACGTGGCGTTGCGGTTCTTCGGGCAGCGAGGCCTCGGGGTCACCGGCCTCCTGGGGGGCCTCGTGTCGTCGACGGCGGTGACGCTCGGTTTCTCGCGGCTGTCGCGATCGGAGGAACGTCTCGGTGCGGTCCTGGCGGCAGGGATCATCGCCGCGTCGACGGTGATGTACCCGCGGGTCCTCACCGAGGCGTTCGTGGTGGCACCGCGTCTGGGCGAGCAGCTCCTGCCGGCCATCGCCGCCATGGGGCTGATGACCGGAGCGGTCGCCGCCTATTGGTGGTGGCGGGCCGAGAAGCGCCGTCACGTCGGCGCCCCGGCCGTCGAACTCGCCAACCCTCTCGGACTGGGCTCGGCGTTGGGATTCGGCGCGCTCTACGCGGCGATCGTCTTCGTGTCGAAGTTCCTCGAGTCGAAGGTCTCTCCCGATTCCCTCCAGGTGGTCGGTGCGGTCAGCGGGATCAACGACGTCGACGCCATCACCCTGTCGACGGCCAATCTCGTCAAGGACGGGCTCGACCCGGTGCTCGGAGCGAAGGTGGTCCTGCTGGCGGTCGTGGTCAACAGCCTGGTCAAGGCCGGCCTGGCCGCATCGCTCGCCAGCCCCCGGGTGCGGAACGCGGTCGCCCTCGGTTTGGTGCCTGCCGCTGCCGTCGGTCTCACGTTCTGGGCGTTCGTCCTGTAGCGCCCGACCTGCGACCCACCCTCACAGGACGATCCAGTCGGTCCGGATCCGGTGGCCGGCCGCGGTGACGATCTCGAAGCAGACCGGCCCGCGAGGGACCTCGTCGATCAGGAAGCGGCCGTCGTCGTCGGTGACGACGACGACGGCCCCGTCGGGACCGATCACCTCGACGGTCGCCGGTTGCGGAGGGACGATCTGGCCGACGACCGCTCCGTCGGTACCGACCGCGACCTCCACTTCGCCGCCGTCTGCCTCGAAGGTCAGCTCGCGGGTCGCCCGGTCGGCGCGGGCTCCGACGGCACCGGTCACGGCGGAATCGAAGGACAACGTGGCGAGCTCGGCGTCGATCGTGCGCCAGGTGTACGCCGCCTTGGCGGCCTCGAGGACATGGTCCGGTACGGGTTCGTCGGCCAGCGCCCGGCGGAGCGCGGAGGCCGTCGGATCTCGTTCATCGGTCATGGCGTTGCCTCCAATGCCCGTCGGAGTCGCTCGAGGCAGCGGGCACGGGTCGGTCCGATGCTCCCGATCGGTCGGTCGATGATCCTGGCGATCGTCTGATAATCCAGAGGCGGATCGGCGCAGGTGAGTCGGAGGAGCTCCCGACACGACACCTCGAGGGTGTCGAGGGCGGCGAGGAGGCGGTCGCGCTCCTCGGCGGCGATGAGCCCATCTCCTGGATCCGCCACGTCATCGGCCCGATCCTCGAACACGGCGACGGGACGTTCCCTGGCGGACCGGCGAAGCGCCCGCAGCGATTCGTTGCGGGCGGTGGTCGCCAGCCAGCCGGCGAGACGTTCGGGGTCGCGGATCCGGTCGAGGTGCTCGACGAGGCGGAGCCACACCGTCTGGCTGACGTCGGCCGCGGTCGCTGCGTCCAAGCGGTAGCCCCGGACGATGGACCACACGAGCCGGGCGTACCGCTCGACGAGTTCGCTCCATGCTTCGGCGCTGCCTGCATGCGCCTGGCTCAACAGATCGGTCGTCGTGACATCGCCCATCGACCGGAACGATACCGTCATGGCACTCGATCCATCTTGGTCTGCTCCTCACGGATCCTCCTGCGCTCTCCCTACCTGACCCACCGGAGGCGGCCGTGATACATGCGATCGCCCGAGCTGCACCGTCGCCGGGTGCCGATCCCGATAGGATCGGTGCGAACCGGCCGGAAGGATGCGAGTCATGAGCGTGAAGCAGGGTCCAGGCGACGCCGTCTGGCGCAGCCGTGGAGCCAAGCTCGGGGGGCGGAAGGTCGCCCACAGCCGGACCGGGATCCCGTACTACTACCGCGAGGGCGTCGTCGTCGTTCCTGCCGAGCGGCTCGACGACCTGCGTGCGGCGTTGCGGCGGGCCAAGATCGCCGGCAAGGAGGTCCGGGTGTCGGACATCCCTCCCAGCGGCTACGCCGAGGTGACGATCGATCGGAAGGGCACCCGGGTCGACGCTCTGGTCGAGGACCTGGGTGCGGACCTCGACGTCGAACCCGACTACGTCGCCTTCCCCGGTACCCACGTCAAGGGTTTCGCGGCGTCGCGTCCTGCCCCCTACCGCGCCAAGGTGTCGCCACGTCCGCGGCGAGGACGAGGCGCAGGGGTGGTCGTGGGCGTCGTCGACCTGTCGTTCTTCGACCCGGCGAAGGCGGGGCATCCGCCGTGGGCGACCGCGGGCGTGCACATCGACGCGGCCGGGGCCGTCCCGCGCAACGACCGCGTCCACCCGCCCTACGTCGGTCACGGCAACGCCGTGATCGGCATCGTCAAGCAGCTGGCCCCGGACGCGACGGTGGTCGCCGTCACGATCCCGTCCGCTCCCGGAGACACGCCCGGGATCACCTCCGATCGGGCACTGGCGACGGCGATCGAGCGGATCCTCTGTCGCAACAAGATCCACATCCTGGTGATCCCCTTCGGCGGATCGACCCGCCATGGCACGATGCCGCTGACAGAAGCGGCCTTGGAGCCGTACCTGCCGACGACCTCCGTGTACGCGTCGGCCGGCAATGATGGCCTCGATCCGACGACGTATCCGGCGGTGGATCCCGAGGTCTTCGGTGTCGGCGCATGGTCCGCCGACGCCGCCAAACTCGGATGGACGGGGCGCGCATGCCGGAGCGTCCTGCGACCCGACGCGGCGTTCGGGCGCCTCGGGTTGGCCACGTGGTCGAATCGAGGCGCAGCAGCGGCCCTCGGCGCCCCCGGCGTCGCGGTGCCGGCGCCGTTCGTGACCGGCGACCTGCGGATCCGACCGGGCGCCGCCGACCGCTCGGGGCCGGCGAGCTCACAGCGGTTCGACGGGTGGGCCCTGTTCACCGGAACCTCCTTCGCGGCCGCGGTCGCCGCCGGTTGCCATGCCGTCGCCACCTGCTGAGGGATGAGCGACCCGCGGCGAACCGGTTCCCGTCGACTCGCCGACGAAGCGCTCGCGACCGCTCGGGCCGATCCCCGTCGGGCACTGGAGCTCGCCGCCTCGTGCCTGGACTCCACCGACGCCGCCACGGCGGCGACGGCGCGCCTGGCTCGGGGGCTGGCGTACCGTGCCCTGTCCGAGGGGGCACGGTCCACCTCCGAGATGGAGCTCGCCGCCGAGTGGGCACGCGAGGCCGGTGACCGGCTGCTTCTCGGCACGATCCTGCGGAGCCTGGCGTTCAACCGGGCGCAGGCCGGCGACGACGTGGCCGCCGACGCCCTGATCCACCGATCGATCGAGCTGCTCGATGCCGACGGTCGCGCGTTGAGCCGCCTCCAGCATGCCTTCATCTTGATCATGCGCGGGGCCCACGCCGAAGCCCTCGAGGCACTGAACGCCGCACTTCCGTCGTTCGAGCGCCCCGGAGCGGAGGATCGCTTGACGCTGATCGTCTACAACCGGGCGGTCATCCACATGGAGCTCGGTGCGTTGCGGTCCGCCGACGCCGACCTGCGCCGTTGCTTCGAGGTCGCCTGCGACACCGGCGACCTGGCGATGGCCGCCGATGCGGCCTTGCACCTGTCGGAGGTGCGGGCCTGGCTCGACGATCTTCCCGGGGCGATGGAGTGGCACCGGCGATCGGCGGAACTCCGGAAGCGGATCGGAGCAGCGAGCCCGCTCGACACCATGGAGTACGCCCTGATCCTGCTCCAGGCTGGGGTCCTCGCCGAAGCCGAGGAGGCGTTGCGCTCGGCCATCCCTGCCCTGGAGGCTGCGGGCGGCAATGACGTCCTGGTCGTCCAGGCGCGGATCTGGCTGGCGGAGGTCCTGGCGCGTCTGGGCCGGCCTGCTGAGGGCATCGAAGCACTCGACCCGGCTCGGGGTCTGCTGGCGTCCGAAAGCCGCTTCCGCCTCGATGTCGAGGCCATGGCGTTGCGCCTCTCCGCCGAGATGGAGCCGGCGTCGGTCACCAGGGCGGTCGACATGGAAGCGTGCGCCGAGGGGATGCTCAGGGCGGGCGAGAACCTCGCCGCCGCCGCGCTGTTGCTGGACGGCGCCCGGCAGGCGATCGCCGCGGGTGAACCGGCGATGGCGGAACGATCGATCGAACGGGCCCGCAGGGTCACCTCCCAGGCGCCCCTGTGGCTCCAGATCCGCCTGTGGACGGAGATCGCGAGGTCCCGCCGGGCCGTCGGCAACGTCCCGGGTGCGTGGAGCGCGCTGCACGCCGCCCGCCGTCGGTTCGCCCGCTACCGCGCCGCGTTCGGATCGGCCGACCTTCGGTTGCATGCCGAGCGCCTGGCGTTCGATCTCCACGACCTGGGCGTGGCGATGGCCCTGCGCGCCCGGCAGGCCGGGACGCTGCTGGGCTGGGTGGAACGCCTCCGGGCGGACGAGGCGGTCGCGTCCCGCCCTGCGGAGGGAACCGACGATCGGGTCTCGGCCCTCACGGCCCGGCTGCGTCGGCTCGAGCATCGCCTCGGTCTCGGGGACGTCGACGTGGAGTCGGCCGCGTCCCGGAGGGACCTCGAGGCGTCCCTCGCCGACGCGCTCCGGGCTGCCGGCGGGGACCGTCGGGAGCGTCCCGTACCGTCGATCCGCGAGATCCGGAGCACCCTCGCGGGCGAGATCGGGATCTCGTTCGTCGAGCTCGAGGGCTCGGTGACGGCCATCGTGACCGAACACGCCAGGAACCGGCTCGTCGAGATCGGCCCCGTCGATGATCTGGCGGCGACGGTCGCGCATCTGGATGCGGCGTTCGCGCGCATCGCTCGCAGCAACGTGTCGGACCGGTCGCTGTCGGCCGCGCTGGCCACGATCGATGACGGCGTCGTCCACCTGCGTCGGCGTCTCGTCGACCCGCTCGGGGTGGCCGGGTCGTCGCGGCTCGTCGTGGTCCCATCCCCGTCCCTGCGTGCCGTGCCCTGGTCGCTGCTCCACGATCCCCCGCCGGCGGTCGTCTCGTCCCTGACGCAGTGGGGCCGGCTGGTCCCACCGCCGGACCGGTTCGTGTCGCCATGCGTCGTCGCCTCGCGCCGGCTCGACAGTGTCTCCGCCTCCTCCGCCCCGAGGGCCGACGCGTTGGGAGCCGAGAGCGTCCCGGCGACGGTCGACGAGGTGGTCGCGACCCTCGGTCGTGCCGACCTGGTCCACATCGCGGCCCACGCCGCGACCCGCCGCGACCGGCCGCTGTTCTCGTACATCGCCCTCGACGACGGGCATCTGTACCTGTCCGAGCTCGCCGATCAGGGCCGCATGCCTGCGGCGGTGATCTTGGCCGCCTGCGAGGCTGGGGGCACCGCGGCGGCCGTCGGGACGGCGGCGTTGGGGATCGCGGATGTCTTCCTCACCCGTGGCGCCAGCGTCGTCCTCGCCCCCGGTGTTCCCGTCTCGGACGCGGCGACCCGCACGGTGATGGAACTCCTTCACGGGCAGATCGCGACCGGTGACCGGTTCTCCGACGCCCTCGGGTCGATCATCGCCGGGAGCGATGGTCGGATCCGCGCCACCGCCGGTGCGTTCGTGTGTTTCGGGCGGAACTGACCGCCGTCGCGAGAAACCTGTATCACGGCGTCGCCGAGCCGCTCTTGTACATCGAGACGGTGAAGGAAGGCCTCCCGGAACGAAGGGGGGACCGGGAGGCCGACCGACCGTCCCATGGTGGCCCGCTCGCCGGGCACCGTTCCAGCGACAGGGGGAGCGTCGTGGCGGGGGACTCCGGTCCTCCACCACGACGCGACTCCTGCACCTCGGTCCCGTCAGGTCTTCTTGTCGGCGATCAACGCCTCGGGATGCTCGATCTTGGCGGCGAGCGGAACCGCCGCGTTGCGTCGCCAGGCCCACCCACCGAACCATCGGACCGCCCGGTACAGGATCGACCGCACGATCGGATGGACCTCGAGGACCGCCATCGCCTCGTTGAACACGTCATCCCAGTACCTGCGGTCGTCCGGTCGATGATGCCAGTAGCCGAAGTCGTGGAGCACCGCGGCAGGGCCGTGGCGCCCCCACGGGGCGACGATCATCCACAGCACCCGAGGAACGGACGCGAAGTCCGTGACGAACCCGTGTGGAACGGCGATGACCTCTCCTGAACCTTCGCTTCCGACCTCGTAGGCGAAGTCGTCGGTGTACAGCACCCACGACCTCGCGTCGCGTCGACGAACGGTTCGACCGCCGGCGCGGCGCAGCTCGCTGAGGGGGACGACGACGAGGGGCTGGGTGAATCTGCTCACTCCCCCATCTTGTCAGGTCGGCATCGCATCTGGGCGGATCTCTTCGACGAGCCGTACCAGCTCGGCAGCGTCCCGGGGGGCGGCTGCGTCGAGGTCGTTGTTGAAGTAGCACCATGCATCGGCGCGGGCGTCGACGAGCGCGTGGGCGAGTTCGATCAGACGGGGACCGTAGCGTCCGGCGAACCGGCCGGTGGTGCCGTGCCTTCGCACGTACACGAACGGCGCCGTCTGCCAGCGAGGGCTGTCGGAACCGGGATGGTCGCTCCACACCAGCGCCGCGCCGTGGGCCTCGAGGACGGTACGGACGTCGTCGTCGAACCACCGCGGATCGCGGAACTCGACGCCGACCTGCCAGCGGTCGGGCATCGCCGCCAGGAAGGCAGCGAGCCGTTCGGGATCCGGTGGGAAGCGCGGCGGGAGCTGCACCAGGACCGGTCCGAGGCGGTCCCCGAGACCGGCGATGGCTGCCGCGAATCGATCGATGCCGCCGGTGTCCCCGAGGCGGCGCACGTGCGTGAGGTAGCGGGACATCTTGGCGGCGAAGCGGAAGCGGTCGGGGACGGCACCGACCCAGCCGCGCACGGTGCCTCCGGTGGGAAGCCGGTAGAAGGTGGCGTTGATCTCCACGGTGTCGAAGCGTTCGGCGTAGAACGAGAGCCATCGACGCTTCGGGACCTCGGGTGGGTAGAACGCGCCACGCCAATGGTCGTAGCTCCATCCGCTCGTCCCGATCCGGACCTGCATGGCGATACCGTATCTCCCCCCGCGTCGCGGTACCATCTCGGCCGGCCCAAGACCAGCGGGAGGAGCGCCCTCATGTCGGAGACCGCGGACAAGAGCGGCCGCGCCTACTTCTTGCTCCTGTCGCTCGGGGCGCTCGGCATCGTCTACGGGGACATCGGGACCAGCCCCCTGTATGCGATGCGCGAGACGTTCGAAGCGCACGGCGGCATGGAGGTCGCCACCGAGAACATCCTCGGGGTGCTGTCGTTGATCTTCTGGTCGCTCCTGATCGTGATCTCGATCAAGTACCTGGCGTTCGTGATGCGTGCCGACAACCGCGGGGAGGGCGGGATCTTGGCGCTGACGGCGCTGATCGTGCCTCGCAAGGAGCGCGGCCTGCGGAGGAGCCGGTGGGTGCTGATCGTCATCGGGTTGTTCGGCACGGCGTTGCTGTACGGCGACGGCATGATCACCCCTGCGATCTCCGTGTTGAGCGCCGTGGAAGGCCTGGAGGTGGCGACGCCGGCATTCGAGCCGTACATCATCCCGGTGGCGATCGCGATCTTGCTGGGTCTGTTCCTCATCCAGCGGCATGGGACCGGGACGGTCGGGAAGGTGTTCGGCCCGGTCATGATCCTGTGGTTCTCGACGTTGGCGATCCTCGGTCTCGTCCACATCGTTCAGGAGCCGGGGGTGTTCGCGGCGGTGAACCCCGCCCACGGGTTGCTGTTCTTCCGGAACAACGGGTTCCAGGCGTTCCTGGCCTTGGGCTCGGTCTTCCTGGTGGTCACCGGCAGCGAGGCCCTCTACGCGGACATGGGGCATTTCGGCAAGCGCCCGATCCAGTTCACCTGGTACGCGTTGGTGTTCCCGGCGCTGGTGCTCAACTACTTCGGGCAGGGGGCGCTCCTCATCGGCAACCCGGAGGCGATCGAGAGCCCGTTCTACCTCCTGGCGCCGGGATGGGGACGCTGGCCGCTGCTGGTGCTGGCGACCGCCGCCACGATCATCGCGTCGCAGGCGTTGATCTCGGGGGCGTTCTCGCTGACGATGCAGGCCGTGCAGCTCGGTTATCTCCCGCGAACCCGGATCCTCCACACGTCGGCGCACGAGGCCGGCCAGGTGTACATCCCGGCCATCAACTGGGCCCTCATGGTGTCGACGATCGGCCTGGTCCTCGGGTTCCGGAGCTCGTCGGGTCTGGCTGCCGCCTATGGCATCGCCGTGGCGACCACGATGGTGATCACCACGTTGCTGTTCTTCGTCGTGACCAGGGAACGTTGGGATTGGAAGCTGGCGGTTGCGGCCGGCGTCTCCGCGGCATTCCTGGTGGTGGACCTCGCCTATTTCGGGGCGAACCTCTTCAAGATCCCCGACGGCGGCTGGTTCCCGATCGTCGTCGGGTTGGCGATCTTCACGCTGATGACGACCTGGAAGCGGGGCCGGGAACTGCTGGCGGCGCGGCTGCGGCGTGGCGAGCTGTCGTTGGAACGGTTCATCGCTTCGCTGGAGAAGCACCCTCCACCGCGGGTCCCGGGCACGGCGGTCTACATGTTCCCCGAGCCGGGGAACACCCCTCCCCCGCTGTTGGCGAACTTCCGCTTCAACGAGGTGCTCCATGAGACGATCGTGGTGCTGTCGATCCGCACCGAGGATGTTCCCCGGGTGCCCACTGCCCGAAGATCCACCGTCTGGGAGCTGGGTTCGGGCTTCTACCAGGTGGTGCTGCATTACGGCTTCATGGAGGAACCGGACGTCCCGACGGATCTGACGAACATCGTCCATCACGGGTTCGGGATCGATCTGGAGGACACGATCTTCGTGCTGGGCCGCGAGACGGTCCTGGCGACCGACCGACCTGGGATGGCGATCTGGCGCGAGAAGCTGTTCGCGGCGATGGCTCGCAACGCCACGCCTGCGTCGACGTTCTTCAAGCTCCCGACGGAACGGTCCCTCGAGATCGGGGTTCAGGTCGAGATCTGATCGGCGTCGACGAACGTGGCGTCGAGGATGACGGTCACGTCGGGGCGGACGTTCAGCATGAGCAGCTTGGGGGGCTCCATCCCCCACCATCGCACGTCGAAGGACCCCCGGCCGCAGATGCGCACCCCGGCGGGCGACTCGGCCACCGTGACGTCGCCCTCGACGAGGACGTCGGCGCCGTGGAACCGGATGGTCCCTTCGAGGGTGGCGCCGCCGTCGCGCACGTCGACGACCCGGTCGAGCGTGGCGGTGATGGTCTCGTCGGCGCCGACCCGGCGCCGGGTTTCCCGATCGGTGATCGGGTTACCGGTCCGCAGCTCGCCGGCGACGATGTCGAGGGACGCCGCGGTCCAAGTCGCCGGGTCGGTCGGATCGCCGTCGGTCTCCAACCGGCCGGTCGGCGGTGCGGTGGCGACGATCGGATGAAGCGAGGAGGCGGCCTCGATCACGAAGCGGGACCGGGTCGGGTCGATGTCGTAGCGATGCATCGCAGGGAGCGTACCGGCGGTCGATTCGTCCGATACGGTGACGACCGGTAATCTGGATGTTGTCCAATGAGTTACGCCGAGGAGGAACCCCATGGACACCGAGACGACGATCACCCACCAGCTCCCCCGCCTCAACGAGCCCGCCCCCGATTTCGAGGCACCCACCACCCACGGCGTCAAGAAGCTATCGGACTACCGGGGCCGCTGGCTGGTGCTGTTCTCCCATCCGGCCGATTTCACGCCGGTCTGCACCACCGAGTTCATCGGTTTCGCGGAGGCCTACGACGACTTCCAGTCGCTGAACACCGATCTGCTCGGCCTGTCGATCGACAGCACCTATTCGCACATCGCCTGGACCCGAACGATCAAGGAGAAGTTCGGCGTCGAGATCCCGTTCCCGATCATCGCCGACCTGTCGATGGACGTCGCACACCGGTACGGCATGATCCAACCCGGCGCCAGCGACACCTCCACGGTGCGCTGCACGTTCGTGATCGACGACAAGGGGATCATGCGGGCGATGATCTACTACCCGCTGAGCAACGGGCGCTCGATCGCCGAGGTCCTGCGGATCGTCGAAGCTCTGCAGACCAGCGACGCCAACGCCGTCGCGACTCCCGAGGGGTGGACCCCCGGGGAGAAGGTCATCGTGCCGCCGCCGAGCGATGCGACCGAAGCCGACAGGCGCATGGACGAAGGCTACGAATGCGTCGACTGGTGGTTCTGCAAGAAGGCGCTCTGAGCTCGCCGCCGCTCCGCTCGAAGGCCCGGATGTCCGGGCCTTCGACGCGCCCGGCGCTCACCAGGCCCCGCCACCCCCGCCGCCGCCTCCTCCGCCGCCGCCACCGGAGAACCCGCCTCCGCCACCCGAGCTCGACGGCGGCGCGAACGCCCCCGACAGGGCCTCCTCGATCCCTGAGATGGCGTTGAGGGAGTGCCCTCCGCTGGTTCCCTGGGTGCCGTACCAGTAGATCGAGCTCTGCTCCTCCAGCTCGGGCGGCGCAGCGAACCGGGCCGCCTCGAGGACCGCTTCGGCCACGCCGAGGACGATCCCGTACACCAGGTACCGCTCCCACAGTTCGATCGCCAACGGTGGCGCCTCGTGGAGGCGGGAGAAGTCCGCCAGGTATCGACCGAACGCCCGCCAGCGTGCGTCGAGAAGGGCACCTTCCGGGGTCCTTCTCACCCAGGCGGTGCGGAGCAACATCGACCCGAACGCCATCGCCGAACCGACGACGCCGAAGACGCCCAACGCGCCACGGAAGGTGGATCGAGGGACCGGTGACGAGAACAGGACCGGCGCGAGGACGTACCCGACGGCGACCACGAGCAGGACCACGGCGAGGACCTTCGCCGGGTACGTGTAGCTGGCGGTGGTGATGAGCCTTCGTCGTTGCAAGATGGCCTCGACGTCGTTCTGGAAGCTGACGAAGTCGTCGTGGTTCGCCTGCGCGTCGGCTCGCAGCGCGGTGCGGAACTCTCCGAGGGGACGGGGGCCGTCGGCGAGGATCCGATGCAGGATCGACCATGCGTCCTGCTCCGCCTCGTCGAGGTCGGAGGGGAGGCCGAGCGAGATCTCCAGGTCGTTGATCGTCTCCTCCTTGAGCCCCATCCAGGTGCTCTTGGTGACCGTGGTCGGGCGGGCCTCGAGGATGCGACGGCGGATGAAGTCGAAGATCACGCCGGTGAAGGCCGCCTCGTCGGGTTTGCCTTGGCGAAGGAGCCCTCCGACGATGGCGGGACCGTCCTCCGATGGCGGTTCCTGTTCGTACTCCCGGTCGTAGGCGGGACGTGGCTCCTTGCCGTGGCGGACGTATCCGACGAACAGGGCGATCGGGACGGCGGCCAGCGCCACGGCGAGGAACCCGAACACGGCGAGCAGCTGGGAACGTTGCCGGCGGGCCTGCTCGACCTCGGCCTCCTCCTGCGCGAGGATGGATGCGAGGCCGTCACCCGCGACCGCTCGGGCGCCCGAGGTCGAGGTCAGGACGTCCCGCGGCAGTACGGTGCGGAACTCGACGAACTGGTGGGGCGGGACGTCGCGGGCTACCAGGGACGGACTGATGCCATCGGCGCCGAGGGAGGTGCTGCCGTCGACGGTGGCAGGATGGCCGAACACGAGCACGTCGCCTCGCTCCAGCGGGGCGGGGGCTCGCAGGGCGGCCGTGACCCGGCCGACTCCGACGTCCCATTCGCTGCCCCAGACCTGGAGGTTCACGTCGACCACGTCGTCGTAGGCGACGGTGAGGCCGCGCATCGTGTACTCGATGGTGAAGGTGCGTTGCTCGTCGACGGCGCGGTAGTGCCAGACGATGCGGACGACGTTGCCTCGGTCCTCGACGCCGTAGGTACCGGGCGTGTCCGTCGAGCCGAGGACCGTGGATGCTCCCGGCTGGTAGGCCACGCCGCCTTCGAGGACGCGCACGCCGGTGATCGACTCGCCGGGACGGACCGGGATGTCCCGGTAGGCGCCTTGGAAGCTGCCGGCGAACGAGAACGTGATGGCCTCCCGCACCACGAGCGAGCCGTCGGGCTGCACGGCGATGTCGACGTCCGCGGTGGGAACGGTGAAGCTCTTGGCGAACGCCGGTGCGCCCGGCGAGGCGACGACGGCCAGGAAGAGGCCTGCGGCCAGGGCTCGGCGAAGGCGGATCCTTCGGTGGGTGCGATGTCGGCGTCGCAACGACACGATCAGAAGTCGATCTGCGGCACGCTCCTGGCGTCCTCTTCGACCTCGAAGTACGGGCGGGGCGAGAACCCGGCGAGGTTGGCGATGACGTTCGTGGGGACCGTCTGGACGGCGTTGTTGAACGTCAAGGTGGCATCGTTGTAGATCTGGCGGGACACCGCGATCTTGTTCTCGGTCTCGGCGAGTTGCTGCTGCAGGTTGCGGAAGTTCTCACTGGCCCGGAGTTCCGGGTAGGCCTCGGCGAGGGCGAAGAGCTGACGGAGGGCGCCGGTGAGGAGGTTCTCGGCGTGGGCCTTCTCGGCGATGTCCCCGGCGGCCACGGCAG
>Ga0256841_1001472_pt1 | contig 20367 bp, 17 predicted proteins | sample 356308metaG_FD_185971 | JGI IMG/M metagenome (GOLD analysis project Ga0256841, IMG submission 185971) | Hydrothermal vent microbial communities from Mid Atlantic Ridge, Atlantic Ocean - 356-308 | ecosystem: Environmental > Aquatic > Marine > Hydrothermal vents | place: Atlantic Ocean: Mid... | reverse complement strand
AACTGGACCGGCATGAGCCCCCAACGCTATCGCAGGCAGAACCGGAAATCGTGCCCCTAGGGCGCAGACCTATAAACCCTGCACCGCTGGCGGGATTGTCGCGAAATATCAACGGCTTGGGGTGCGCCGGAAATAGTGGTTCTATTTTCAAGCGCCCCAAGCCGTTGAGATGAAGCGCCAATCCCGTCCTTCGGATTTGGCGGATTTCCCCCCGTGAGAACAGCTTAACGCGCTGATAATCAACCAGATTACGGCACTCGTTAAGCTATCCTCACAGGTAAAATCTGCCAAACCAGTGGTGCAGGATTTATAGGTCTACGCCCTAAGGGTTTCCTCCTTCAATTGAGTTTTACAGCGTGTCGCACCTGATCGGATTCGGGTATTCACCAGCTGGGGTGCGGCACCGCGCGCGCAAGTGAATGCGGTCGTCAGGCCGGTGAATTCGATTTGGGGCGGCGTCTCGACCCTTGATTTGATGCTCGGCATTATTTCCAGAGACTGCGGCGCCGAAACCGCCATCCGCGCGGCTGTTCACCTGATCTACTCCACCCTGCGCACCGGCCAGCACTCATTATTTTGCGCCACCACACCCCTTTCTGCTCTTTTGGCTGCGTGATAGGATTTGATGGCACAGTAACCTATTGAATACGAAATTCACTCAAACTATTAATTTATTGAAATTTATCCGTTTCACGGCCTATCGATAGATATACTGTTGAAGCACGGATTTTCTGGGCCACGATATGACTGAGAATACGACCCCCCAATATCCATTCATAAGTATTCATTACAATTTTTACTGGAAAGCAATTGAAACCGTTGTAACGTTAGGAAACAATTTATAATAAATCCTGTGTGCTGACTGCTACCAATCAAAAGCAACGGAAGTACGCGAAAAAGACGATATATTGGCAAGGGGATATGTTCTATTCAGAATAACTTGACAGCCCGGGACTGCCCCAATGAATCATGGGCGGTTGCGGGCCCTGCTAAATAAATGCGCCGCAAAAAGGTGCAAACGAAATGAAAGTGGAATTTCAATGGGGACGAAAAAGAACGGGGTCGGTGGCGCATGGGAACAAGAGCGCATCGTTTTTCTGGTTGTTGTCGTGGCCTTCATTGTCGCCGCGATTTTTCTGCCCGGTTTTCTGACCGGCAAGAACCTGGTCAATATCGCACGTTCGGTTTCGGTTCTGGGCATTCTGGCACTAGGCATGTCGATCGTCATTATCGGGCGCGGCATTGATCTGTCGATGGTCGCGATCATGGCGATGTCTGTGGCGTGGTATCTACAGCTTCTCAATACTGGAACCGGCGGCATGGCGGCGCTTGCGTTTGCATTGGGATTTGTCATTTTCATCGGCCTCGTCAACGGGTTTCTGGTGGCCTATGCGGATGTACCGGCAATCTTTGTCACGCTGGCAACCGGATCCTTCGTTTACGGGCTGGTCCGATCGCGCATGATCACCACAGACGCTGTTTCCGTACCTCCCGACAGCTGGGTGCTGGCGCTTGGTTCGCTGCGCTTTGGCGGCATCCCCATAGAGGTATTCATCTTTGGCGCCATGGCCATTGCCGCCTTCCTGTTCCTGCGCTTTACCAAATGGGGCCGTTATGTTTACCTGGCGGGGGAAAACCCGATTGCGGCGCGCAATCTTGGCATACCCGTGCGCCCGATGCTGGTGCTACGCTATGTGATCTCAGCGCTCAGCGCCTTTATCGCCGGTATCCTTACCGCCGCCAGCCTGCATTCGATCAACTCGCGCATGGTCAATTCAAACCTGCTTTATGACATCGTGCTGGTGGTGGTGATTGGCGGCATTGGCCTGTCCGGCGGCAAGGGGGGGGTGCGCAACGTGCTGATTGGCGCGGCATTGATCGGCATCCTGCTCAACGCCATGACCATTCTGGACATTCCGGTTCTGTACCAGCACCTGATCAAGGCCACGATCCTGCTGGGGGCCATCATTCTTGATGGCATCATCAATCCGCGGGATGAGCAAACAGCCCGCCAAGGAGATATCTGACTACGACCTGGTCCGTTACGGCAATCGAAACGGACCTTTTATAAACCGAAAAGGGAGGAAATAATGAAACTTTTCAAGATAATGGCTTGTGCTGCCGGCTTTGCGGCTGCGACAATGGCCGCGGCGCCGGTTGCCGCTCAAGACCCCGGCCCCGGCATCTATTCGCAGGCGCTGGCTGGCAAGCGGATCGTCATGATCCCGATGGCCATGGGTTTTGACCTTGCCCAGGGCTGGGATGCGATCCTCAAGCGCGAGATCAAGGACTTCGGCGGTATATACGAGGTGCGCGACCCGAACTGGAGTACCGAAGCCGGCGCCCAGGCCCTGACCGAAGCCATCGCATCTGATCCCAAGCCCGACCTGCTGGTGGTTATGGCTTTTGACCTCAACTCCTACTCCAAGCTGCTCAAGCGGGCGCAGCGCGACGGGATTTACGTGATCCTCATAGACAACCCGGCCAACTTCAAGGCTGATGCCTATATCGGCCCGGACTGGACCGACATCGGCCGCAAGATGACCGAAGCAGCGATTGCCGGTTGCGGGGAGAATTCCTCCAAGCAGATCGGCGTGGTGCAAGGCGACGAAGTCAATGCAACCTCGCTGTTCATGGCGGCTGGGATTACCGAAGCCATGGCCGCGCACCCGGATTTCGAGATCGTCGCCAAGCCGGTCAGCAACTGGGATGCAACCACGGCGCGTGACGTCACCGCAACCATGCTGCAGCAGCACCCGGATGTCTGCGCGGTGATCGATTTCTGGGACGGCAATGCCAGCGGCACGGCCGCAGCCATTCGCGAAGCCGGAAAAACCGGCGAGGTCAAGCTGGTCACCACGGGTGGTGGCGAGGAAACCTCGGCCTGCAAAGGCATCGAGGAAGGCACCTATGATGCGCTGGTTTCCACCGAGCTCGAGCATGAATCCGATGCCATGGTGGCAATGATCAAGTATCTGCTACAGGCCCAACCAGGCGCAGGCACCTATTCGCCATATCTCTATGACAACCTGAGTGTCATCACCAAAGACAACCTGAACCCGCACAGTTGCTGGAACCTTGCGGCACTTCAGGCGCGTGCTGCCGAGTAATCCGGTTCTGCGTTACTAACAGGGAGGGGGCAACGTGAATTTCTTTGCCCCCGCCCGACAACAAGCTTTACACAACACGGCAGGCAAATCACATGTCATTTCGAGAGCGGCTGCAAGCGTGGCGCTATAACCTGATCCCCGACCATCTGATCGGCGAGATCCTGACCAAACGCTGGACTGACAACGCCATCCCCTTTGTCGCCCTCGTCGTCGTGGTTGCCGGTTTCGGCAGCGCCATCCCCGGTTTTTTCAAGCTTTATTCCCTACAGGAATCGACCCGGCAATTGGGAGAATTCTCCATTGTGGTCATCGGCATGACCGTGGTCATGCTGGCGGGCGGGATCGATCTTGCGGTTGGCTCTATCTTTGCACTCTCGGTTTTTGCCGCAGTATCCGTGTTGTTCATTTTCGCACTGCCCACATGGGTTGCCTTTCTGGCCGCCATTGCGGTTGGCATCACCTATGGCGCCTTCAATGGTTTCCTGATCGGCTATCTGCGCCTGCGCGCCTTCATCACCACGCTGGTGACCTTCATCATCGGCCGCGCCATTTACGATATCCTGGTCACTACCTTTGGCGCCAAGGTGCAGATTTCCATGGTGTCCTCGGATGTCTGGGATTTCATCGGTGACGGCACCATCATGGGCTTTTCGGTGCCGATCCTGACCGCAATCATACTGGCGATCATCACCCATATCGCCATTACACGTTCGCGCCCCGGCTGGCATTTGCTGGCTGTGGGCGGCGCACGCCGTTCGGCCCATAATGCAGGGATAAAGGTCAAACGCGTCGTGTTCATGACCTATGTTTTCTCGGGGTTCTGTTCCGGGCTTGCGGGCTTCCTGTTTGCAACCCGCCTGAGCAGCGCCGGCCCCGGCACCGGCCACGGGCTGGAAATGCTGGCCCTGACCGCTGCGGTGGTGGGCGGCAACAGCCTTGGCGGCGGGCGCGGCTCCATCCCCAAGGGGCTGATGGGCGCGGTGATCGTGCTGGTCATGTCCAACGGGCTGATCCGGCTGGGCTTTGGCACCGGCACCAACCAGCTTGTGCTTGGGGTCGTGCTGGCCGTTGCCGTCACCATCGACATCCGCTGGCTGAAAAACCGCCACAAGCTCTTGAACGAAGTCTATGCGGCCCCGGTTTACCTGCGTCTGGGCGAGGCCCAATCGGCCGAACCGGATTCTGGCACCCCCTATGCGCTCAACAACAAACTGTCGGCGGCTGACCATATCGGCTTGGGCGAACTGGAGGGACCGGAAGACGTGATCCTTGACCGCGACGACCACCTCTATTGCGGCACACGGCACGGGGAAATCATGCGCTATTTCGCCCCCGACTACAAACACTCCGAAGTCTTTGCCCAGGTTGGCGGCTTCCCGCTCGGACTGGCCTTTGACGCCGAGGGCAATCTGATTTCCTGCGTCGGAGCCATGGGGCTTTACAAGATTACCCCGGAGCGCGAAGTGACACGCCTTTCCGCGGAAACCCGCCGCTCGTGGACCTCGGTACAGGACGACGCGCGCCTGCGCGACCCCAACGACCTGGACATCGCCCCGGACGGCAAGATCTATTTCACCGATTCAACCAAGCGCTATGACGCCCATGACTGGGCGCTGGACTCGATCGAGAACCGCGGCACTGGCCGGCTACTGGTCTATGACCCCGCCGATGGCTCCACAAAAACCCTGCTCGACGGCTATCGCTACACCAACGGCGTGTGCATGGCGCATGACAACAAGTCGCTGTTCTTTGCCGAAAGCTGGCGCTGCCGCATCCATCGTTATTGGCTGGAAGGGCCAAAGGCGGGCACCGCCGAATGCGTGATCAAGGACATGCCGGGCTATACCGACAACATCAACCGCGCCTCTGACGGCACCTACTGGATGGCATGGCTGGGCATGCGCACCCCCACGTTCGATCTGTCGCTGCGCCATCCGGGTATGCGCAAACGCATGACCCGCCGTCTGCCGCAGGATGAATGGCTGTTTCCCAATATCAACACCGGCGGCGTGGTGAAATTCGACGAGAATTTCAATATCGTCACCACCATGGGCGACCTGTCCGGCCTGTCGCATCCGATGGTCACCTCGATGCGTGAACACAAGGGCGAACTGTTCATTGGCGGCATCCTCAACAATCGCGTCGGGCGCTTCAAAATCGAAGGAGCCGACCCGACCTGGGACGCAAACGAAGCCTATTGGGGGAAACGCACATGATCTTTGATCCGATCCTCGACATTTTCCGTGGCAAGGCGATCACAGTGCCCCCGCTGGACGGTGCGTTTCGGCCGAATACGGCACTGGACGAGGCCCCGCTTCATAATGAACTCGACGCCGTGGACAATCTGTGCCTGCATGACGGTAAGGTGTTGGCAAGTTCTGGTGCCACCCTATTTGCACTGACCGAGGGCAGCGCTCCCGAACAGCTGGAAACCTTCCCCGCCGAGATCACCGCACTTGCCTCGGATGGCACATCCCTGGCCGTAGCGCTGGATGACGGCAGCCTGATTGAAGATGGCACGCCGGCAAAGACACCCGACACCATCACCTGCATCACCGCTCTGGCCTATGCTCCGGACGGCACCCTGTGGCTGACCAATGGCTCGGACAGGCACAAGGCCAGCGCCTGGGTGGTCGATCTGATGGAGAAGAACGCAGCCGGATCGCTCTGGCGCCGGGCGCCGGATGGCGCATTTGAAAGCGTGGCAAGCGGGCTGGCATGGCCAAACGGGCTGCTGCCCCGCACCAACGGTGTCGTGGCGGTTTCGGAAAGCTGGAAACACCGGCTGATCCGGGTTGAAAATGGCAAGATCACGCCAATCCTGCGCCACCTGCCCGGCTATCCAGCCCGCCTGGCGCCCAGCCATGACGGCGGTGCCTGGCTGGCGCTGTTTGCCCCGCGCAACCGGCTTGTGGAACTGGTGCTGCAGGAAAAGCACTATCGTTTCGACATGATGGAAAGCATCCCCCCGGACTACTGGATCGCCCCGGCCCTGTCTTCGGGCAACAGTTTTCTGGAACCGCTGCAATGCGGCGCCATCCGCACCATGGGCATTCACAAGCCCTGGTCGCCGACCCGCTCCTACGGGCTGGTGGCCCGGCTGGATGAAAACATGGTGCCGACCTACAGCCTGCACAGCCGCGCCGATGGCCAGCGCCATGGGGTATGCAGCCTGATTGAGGAAAACGGAAAACTGCTTGTTGGCGTTCGAGGCGGCAATTGCATTCTTGCGCCAGATACCGAGGAGGCAAAGTGATGGACCCCATTATTCGCATGGAAAATGTCACCAAGTCCTACCGCAGCGTACCGGCGATCAAGGATGTCGATTTTCACCTGAACAAAGGCGAAATCCACGCCCTTCTGGGGGAAAACGGCGCTGGCAAATCAACGCTGACCAAGATGATCGCCGGCGTGGTCGAACCCACCAAGGGCAAGATATTCCACAAGGGCCGCGAAACCGTGTTTACCTCACCCAACCAGGCGCTGGAGGCTGGCATTGCCATGGTATTTCAGGAAACCAGTCTTGTACCTTCAATGACCGTGGCGCAGAATCTGTATCTTGGCTCGGAAAACTTCCTGAACCGTCTGCGCGGCACTTTTATTTCCGCCCAGCAATTCCTGCAATCGCTGAACTTTTCAGTGGACCCGACCGCCATGGTCGAAACCCTCGGTGCCGCGCAGCGCCAGATGGTCGAGATTGCCCGCGCCGTGCATCACAAGGCCGAGGTGATCATCTTTGACGAACCCACTGCAACACTCACCCCCGAGGAAAAGCGCCACTTCTTCGCGCTGATCCGCCGTCTCAAGGAAAGCGGCGTGTCGATCGTGTTTATCAGCCACGCTCTCGAAGAGGCATTGTACATATCCGACCGCCTCACCATCCTGCGCGATGGCGAACTGGTGGAAACCGGCCCGACCTCGGATTATGACCGCGACAAGATCGTGGCCGCCATGGTCGGGCGCACCCTATCTGGCGAGCTTTACAAAAAGCGCGATGCAACAGAATATCGTAAACCCGGCCACAAGATTCTGTCGGTGCAGGATATTTCCATGGGGTCCATGGTGCACAACACCTCGTTTTCGGTTTTCGAAGGGCAGATTACCGGTGTTTTCGGCCTGATCGGCTCGGGCCGGACCGAAACCTTCAAGATCGTCTCGGGGATCTACAAGCGCGACTTCAAACGCGGCGGCCAAATCAGGTTGAATGACCGACCAGTGCGCTATTATACCCCGGCCGAAGCCGTCCGTGACGGTATCGTCTATGTCACCGAGGATCGCAAGACCGAGGGCATTTTCGAAAAGATGGGCATCGCTGAAAACCTGTTTGCCGCCCATCTTGCCAGCGGCAAGGAAAAGGGCTGGATCGTGCGCCGATCGGACATGCAGGCGCTGGCCGAAGACTGGATCGGCAAGCTGAACATCAAGACCATCAACGCCAATGCCGAAGTGGTCGAACTGTCCGGCGGCAATCAGCAAAAGGTGGTGATCGGCAAGGGCATGATCCAGAAACCCCGCCTGATCATCTTTGACGAACCGACCCGCGGCGTCGACGTGGCGGCAATTGCCGAGATCCACCAGCTGATCAACAATCTGGCCGATGCCGGCTTGGCGGTAGTGATGATTTCCTCATACCTGCCGGAAATCATGAACCTGTCCGACCGCATCCTGGTCTGCCGCCATGGCCGGATCGTCGAAGAACTCTCACCAAAAGAGGCCACAGAAGAAACCATCATGTACGCCGCGGTGCATTAAACGGTATTATCGGCCCGGAAAATCCGTGGCGGCTTATCGTAAAAACACTACAGCGGGCGAAAACCTGGGCCATGCCGGCAAAACCCTTGACCTCGGTCGGGTTGCCTGACGGGTCCAGAAAATATGGTGTTCTGCTCGCCGGCTGGCCGGCAAAGCACAATGTGGGCGGGAAGACAAATGCGATTTTAGCCTTGGCACCGCGCTCGAATGGCTGGCCAAGGTGCTGGGAAATCTGGTGGCCGAAGAAATTGAAATCGATCTGGCTAGACAAGAACCGGATGGACACAAATGAGCGCGATGATTTTATCCGGATTCGCAAGGTCGGGGTCGAAATGATGGTGGTAACCCACTGACATATTTGTCAACGCGCGCCTTTGACTGTCAGAAAAACAGAATAAAGCGAGGTTGTCCCAGCAATAAGCAGGCGGTTATTTTTGGGACCGCCAAAACATAGATTTCCCACCATTTCGGGGATAAGAATTTTGCCGATCAGATTTCCATACTGATCAAGGCAGTGGACGCCTTCGGCTGAAGAAGACCAGACCCGGCCTTCACTATCCAGACGGAAACCATCAAAAAGGCCAGCAGAACAACTGGCAAAAACCTCGCCTCCGCCAAGCGACTTTCCGTCTTCGTTGACCGTGAACTTGCGAATGTGGGCCGGGCCATCCGGGTCATGGGTCACGCCGGTGTCCGAAATATAAAGCACCTTTTCATCGGGCGAAAATGCCAACCCGTTTGGTTTGAAAAAATCCGTGGCAACGGCCGTGGTGATCCCATCACTTGGGTCCACACGATAAACATTACAGGCACCAATTTCGGGTTCGGCTTTTTCGCCTTCGTAGGCAGAAAGAATGCCATAAGTGGGATCGGTAAACCAGATTGACCCATCAGATTTCACCACCACATCATTAGGTGAATTCAGCCTCTTGCCTTGCCAGGAATCGGAAATGACACGAATGCTGCCATCATGTTCGGTTCGCGTGACGCGCCGGCTGAGGTGCTCACAGCTGATCAGGCGGCCTTCAAAATCCACTGTATTGCCGTTGGAATTGTTGGCAGGTTGCCGAAAAACCGAAACAGAGCCGTCCGTCTCGTCCCAGCGCAACATGCGATCGTTGGGGATATCAGACCAGACAAGGTATCTGCCTGCGGCAAACCATGCCGGTCCTTCTGACCATCTTGCGCCCGTCCATAGTCGCTCAACCCGGGCATGGCCAACGAAACATTCAGAAAACTCCGGCTCCAGAACTTTAAATCCTGTCCCTTCAATTTCACCGTAAAACATTGTCTGAATTCTCCAGTTGGCAAAGGGTTTTCATCCAGTCCAGGCTGTTTTCCGTCGGACCGGAAGGCTTGTATTCCGCACCCAAAATTAGATCATATCCCAGCTCCGATATTCTGGAAAAGAGGAAAGAATAGTCAATTTCACCCCAGTCCGGCGGGCCGCGATCCGGGACCGAAGCAAACTGTATATGCCCGATATGGGGTTTCAGCGTCTGAAGCCGGTGACAGAGGTCACCTTCCATTAACTGCACGTGATAGCAGTCAAACATAAGTTTCAGATTGGGGCGTGCCACCTCTTCCATTATCGAAACCGCCTGATCGCATGACGTCAGGAAATATCCAGGGGCATCATAATTATTTAGCGGTTCAATCAGAATGGTTATACCATGAGCCAATGCTTGATCTGACGCGTATGTGAGGTTTGCAATGAATGTTTCGCGCGCGCGCGCTCCATGGCTAATTCCAGCCATCACGTGGACATTCAGAGTTCCCGTTTCCTGCGCATAGGCGATGGCTTTGTCGATGTAAATTCGTGCCTGCTTTTCGCGTCCTGGAAGGGCTGCCAATCCATTTTCGCCTGGATTTCCACGGAGTGTGTTCAGCCCCAGCATAGTAAATCCACATGCCTTTAGGGCGTCGTTGACCTCAGACGCTGGCGTGTCATATGGCCAATGGCACTCAACTGCATCAAAGCCAGCATCTTGAGCCGCAAAAATCGCCCGAGGCAGGGGCAGTTCCGCCCATAGGAAACCAAGGTTGGCTGAAAATTTCATCCCTCCCACTCCACACCAAATCTTTCCACAACGCGGGCGATTTGGGATTGATCGAGCATGCAGGGTGATCGCCCCTGTGTTAATAAGGATAGGCGTGCAGTTTCTTCGAGTTCTTCAATGCTGTTGCATGCATCTTCCAGATCTTTTCCTGCCACCACAGGACCATGATGGGCCAGCATGACTGCGGACCGGCGCCCGCATAGCTCACGCACGGCTTCTCCCATTGCCGGATCCCCGGGCAGAAAGAAAGGAAGGAGTTTGACTTTTCCCAGACGCATAATGCTGTAAGGCGTCAAGGGTGGCAAAAAACAGTCTTGGTTGGCGCCGGGCAGTATGGATAATGCTACCGAATGGACCGAATGCAAGTGAACCACTGCTCCGGCACTTGAGCGCGTGTCGTAGAACGCGCGGTGCAAAGGCATCTCCTTGGTTGGTGGATCTCCATCGATCTGAAGGCCGTTTGCATCAAACCTGCTGAGTTTTGCGGGATCCAGTCGCCCAAAACTGGTGCCGCTCGGAGAAACCAGAATTCCACCATCTGACGTTCTGGCCGATATATTACCCGTTGATCCGCCGGTCAGGCCCCGATCAAACATCGACTTTGCCAAAAGACAAATTTTTTCCCGAAGCTTGGTCTCCGCAGTCATGCTCCCTCCTGCATGGTGTTTAACATTTTGATGGCGTCTGAGAAGAATCTTTCGGCTCCAAAATTTCCAGACTTAAGAGCAAGTGCACACTGATGCCCTTCCAAATTGCAAAATGTCCAGGGAACGCCCGGAACAATCTCGGGACCAATTTCAAGTTGCGAAACAGCCAACGCCTTGGTGACGGCACCCGCCGTCTCGCCGCCGGCTATTACAAAACGGCGTGTTCCAAGTTTATAGGCTTCCAACGCGATGGTGGCCATCGCAGATTCCACTATCTTTCCAGCATGATCAGAGCCAAGTTTTTCCTGAGCAAAACGCACCTGATCAGATTCCGCCGTTGTATATAAAAGAGGGGCCGCATTCAGGTTTTGCATTTTTAGCCATTGCAGGGCGGCTCCCGTTCCGTCCCTGGCAATTTTAATCGGATCAAGCCTGAATGACGGGACGCCACTGGCAGTATAATGGGCTATCTGCTTTTGCGTCATCGCCGAGCAACTTCCGGATAAAATTACGGCGCACGTATCTGTTTGAGGCGGGGAAAAACGGTCTGCAAGGTCCTGCGCCTTGAGCTGCCTCAGATAAAGTGCCGGCAAAGGCAGGGCGAGAGCGGAGCCACCGGTCAGCAATGGCCAATTTTGGCACGCTGAAGCGATCGTCTCCAGATCAGCATTTGTAATTGCATCCACAATTACATGGCTTACGCCGTTTTTTTGAAGTGCTTCCATTGCATTCGTAATGGCGTTTACACCCCGGGCAACAACTGTCCGGTCCACCAGTCCGACTGTACCTGTGATCTGGGCAGAGAGCAGGCGTTCCAGGTTTGAGTCTTTCATTGGCGTTATGGGGTGATCTTTCATCGGGCTTTCTTCCAGCAACTGCCGACCTACAAAGAGGTTTCCCATATATACCGTCCTGCCATTTTCCGGGAATGCCGGGCAATAGACTGTTTGACTGGCGCCAGTATCAGATAACAATGCTTCTGCTACCGGTCCGATATTTCCTTCGGAGGTAGAATCAAACGTCGAGCAATATTTCCAATAAAATCGTTCAGCACCAGCAGACCGCAGCCATGTGTACGCCGCCCGGGCCTCTCGAACAGCTTCGTCCCGAGGAACAGATCTGATCTTGAGTGCAATCACTTCAAACGGAGAAGTTTGTTCAAATGATTCCGAGTTGGGATCACTAATTGCAGGGACACCAATCCGTAAATTCACCCTTATTCCGCTTCGCGCCAACAGGCCTGCCAGGTCTGTGGCGCCGGTAAAGTCGTCAGCTATACACCCTAAATATACCATTAAACCTAACTCATCTTCTCCATCTCCAAAGCCATTAACTCGTGCTGTTTGTCTGGATCCGGGGCATTTGCGCCCGACCTGAGTGCCAGTTTTGCGGCAAGCAGGAGTGCATTTTTTGTGGCACCGGAGTTTGCAATACCTTTTCCGGCGATATCGTATGCAGTACCGTGCGCAGGGGTTGCGATCCAGAATGGAAAGCCCGCAATCAGGGTTACACCGCGATCGAATCCGATCAACTTCATCGCAATCTGTCCCTGATCATGATACATGGACAAAACTACGTCAAACTCTCCTTTCATGGCCCGCAAATACACCGTGTCTGAGGGAATCGGGCCCTGCACATCAATGCCGGAATCGGCGGCAAGCCGGACCGCGGGGGCAATGATTTCGTCGTCTTCATGGCCAAAATTTCCCCCATCGCCCGCATGGGGGTTCAATGCTGCCACGGCAATACGGGGGGTGATGCCTTCAGCGTCACGTATAGTTTTTTCCGTCAACATGATACGCTGTTGGATCAGGTCCGTATTGAGAAGCCCCGCAACTTTACGCAAAGGCACATGGCTTGTGACCCGTGCGTTCCACATTTCATCCAGTACATTGAATTCGGCCCCGGAGGCGTCTGTTCTGAGAACGCGTTGGATAAATCCAATTTCGTCCACATAGGTGGAGGAAGCCTGGCGCATGGAGTTTTTATTGAACGGTGTAAAACAAACAGCATTTGCCCCACCTCCGGCGCAAATCCTTACAGCAGCAGCAAAATTATCCAGCGCTGCAGCTCCGGTTTTAGCGTCCCCTTTACCACTAACAACACTGTCCGCGTCGATGTTTTTGCGATCAAGCAGCGCAATTTCTTGCTCTGATCCGGGGTGCCAGTCTGGCACATCCAGAGATAAGCCGGCCTGCTGTTTCCCCTGATCAAACTGCCGTCGATCCCCTATCAAAATGATCCTTGCGACATTCAAGACGCCTTCGTCTGCCGCAACCTTTGCAGTCAATTCACTGCCGATACCTGCGGCATCTCCCAATGCGAAGGCGAGTGTTGGACGGGATCCTGATTTCATTTTGTAAATTTTTCCTTGCGGGTAATCGATTAATACATAATGTATACGTTATGCAATATACACAACAAGAAATTTCTGATGGACCTCGCAGTGGTGTTCTTCGGTTCGACCGGATCGAGAAACATTTTGGGGGGACCTATGCGTTAAAAGGGGTGTCACTCGAAGTTCATGCGGGGCAAATTGTGGCTTTGCTTGGCGAGAATGGCGCCGGAAAATCAACGTTAATCAAAGTGTTGAGTGGAATTTACCGACCTGATGGCGGAGAAATCACAATAGGAGGCGCGCCTTACATCCACGTCCCCGGCAGGATTGATCATCGTCAGCAAGTGGCGTTTATCCATCAGGATCTGGGTTTGATTGAATGGATGTCTGTTGCTGAGAATATGGCGCTTGCGATAGGTTACGCACGAAAATTTGGGGTGATTGATTGGGCAAAGACGCAAAAAGTCGCAGAAAATGCCCTCAAGCTTGTCGATGCCGAATTTTCACCGACTGCACGAATATCGAGCTTGACCCGTACGGAAAAGTCACTGGTTGCGATAGCAAGGGCGCTGGCAGTGGAATGTGATTTTCTGGTTCTGGATGAGCCAACCGCAAGCCTGCCCGCAGATGAAGTGGAACGGTTGTTCGCATCACTGCGCACATTAAGCAAGCGAGGCGTCGGCATCATCTATGTTTCACATCGTTTGGATGAGGTGTTTCAGATTGCTGACCGGATCGCGGTTTTGCGCGACGGGGAGTTTGTGGGATCCGGTGAAGTAAAGGACACAAACCCCGAGGCCCTGGTTGAGTTGATTGTTGGCGGCAAAGCGCGCGAGTTTGCCCGACCAGCAGTGGAGCAGAGCAACTTGGCTCTTGATGTTTCCGACCTAATTGTAGAGCGGACCGGCCCTATATCATTTTCCGTAAAAAAGGGGGAATTGGTAGGGCTGGTCGGCCTGCGCGGTGCTGGGCATGAAGATGTTGGCCGTTCGCTCTTTGGGTTGATCGAATACTCGGGCAGGGTCATGACCGGCGAGGAAGCGGCTGATAATTCTTCGCCCCAGAATGCACTTCGTTCCGGATTTGGTTTCGTTGCACGAGATCGAATAACCGAGTCTATTGCTCATGGACTTACGATCCGGGAAAATTTTCATCTAAATCCAGCGCTTCGCGGGCGAAGTCTTTTTTCTCTGCAAACCGCGGGCAAGGAAGAACAGCTTTCAAAGCGAATGGGGCAGGCTGTTGGCCTGTCTCCCAATGATCCTTCTTTGTTTATAGACGCATTGTCCGGAGGCAATCAGCAAAAAGTTGTTGTCGGGCGATGGATTGAAACGGAGCGAAACGTTCTGATCGCGGAAGATCCCACGGCCGGTGTTGATGTGGGGGCCAAAGGGGAGATCTATCGCCTGCTATTCGATGCCCTTGAAACAGGTATTGGAATCCTGGTTGTCTCCACGGACTTCGAAGAGATTGCCAATATCTGCCATCGTGCGCTTGTGTTCAGTGATGGTAAAATTGTCAAAGAACTTTCGGGGAAAAACCTTACGACAAAATCGCTTGTTACGGCGGCGTCCACGGGCGGCGCCTCTTGAGGAGATGTAAATGCAATCTGTTGAATCTACTGCCTTGGAACCTACAGAAGATGAGCTTGCCAGCATGTCAACAGGCGAAAAGCTTATCCGGTTAATTCCGGTTTATGGGTTGGTCATTCTGACGGTTTTTCTGGTTGTTCTTTTTTCGGCATTGCTGCCCGACACGTTTCCAACAATGTTGAACTTGCGCGCGATCCTTTCTGATAAGTCGATCATTGCGCTTTTGTCGCTTGCTGCGATGGTCCCGATGGCAGCGGGCAGGATAGACCTAACCGTTGGGTATGGCATCGTAATTTGGCATATACTTGCGATTTCCCTGCAAACCGTATTCGGCATCCCGTGGCCTGTCGCTGTGATGATTGTGCTTGTTCTTGGGGCCGGTGTGGGGTTTCTCAACGGTTTGCTGGTCGAGGTTGCGAAAATTGATTCCTTTATTGCAACCTTGGGAACAGGAACCGTTCTGTATGCCATAGCACTCTGGCATACCGGTGGCCGGCAGATGGTAGGGGTACTGCCGGATGGATTCTACGCCCTGAACGGCACCTTTGTATTTGGCTTGCCAATATCCGCATACTACCTTCTGGCAATCACAGTGGTATTATGGGTTGTGTTGGATTTTACTCCAATAGGCAGGTATTTGTACGCGATTGGCGCCAATCCCCGTGCCGCAGAACTTAACGGCATACCAACCCGTAAATTTGTGGTGGGCGCTTTTGTCACTTCGGGGGCCATGACAGCGCTTACAGGCGTTCTTCTGGCGTCCAGATTGCGGATTGGCCAAGCAAGTGTTGGACTGGAGTTCCTGCTTCCAGCGCTTGTGGGCGCCTTTCTGGGGTCCACAACGATCAAGCCGGGACGTGTCAATGTCTGGGGCACGATCGTAGGTGTGGCAATTTTGGCAGTTGGTATCTCTGGAATACAACAGATCGGCGGCTCATTCTGGGTTGAGCCGATGTTCAATGGCCTGACTTTGCTGATTGCGATCGGCATCGCGGGTTATGCGCAACGCAAAAAAGTTGTTGTGCACGTGAAGACAGAACCCAACAAGAGGAGGAAAGAATAATGCTTGGAATTATTTCAAAAGCAGCTGTGGTAGCTGTGAGTATGGTGGCCTTGACGGGGGGCGTACTTGCAGATGCGATGAGTGATGCGCAGGCGGTCGTGGACAAATATGCCGGGCGCGTTACAGAGTGGGATGGGCCTACGACCGGCCCGACTGCGGCAGAAGGCAAGACGATCGTCGTTCTGGCCGGTGATATGAAAAATGGTGGTATTTTGGGGGTTGTCGATGGGGTAACTGAAGCCGCCTCGATTATCGGTTGGGACATTCGCGTCCTCGATGGTGCCGGTTCAATCCAGAACAGAACCTCGATTTTCAACCAGGCATTGACACTTAAGCCTGATGGCATAGCCATTCTGGGGTTTGATGCGATTGAGCAACAGGTAGGCGTTGATGCCGCCCATGCCGCCGGTATTCCGCTGGTCAGTTGGCATGCTGGCCCGAAAATTGGACCGGACCCCGAGAACGGGATTTTTACCAATGTTACAACCGATCCCATGGCGGTTTCCGCCGCTGCAGCTGACTGGGCATTTATCGATGCTAAAGGTGCACCAAAAGTGGTGATATTTACCGATAGCTGCTGCGCTATTGCCATTGCAAAAGCCGATCGGATCAAAGAGGAGATCGAGGCCCTTGGCGGAGAAGTTCTGGAGTATGTGGATACGCCAATTGCTGATACTTCAAACCGTATGCCAACACTGACGACGGCACTTTTGCAACGTTATGGTGGCAAATGGACCCATTCGATTGCCATCAATGACATATATTTTGACTTCATGGGGCCCAGCCTCGCGGCCGCAGGACTTGGCGGCAAGGATCAACCGATTGCAGTCGCAGCGGGGGATGGTTCTGAAAGCGCCTACCAGCGCATACGTACGGGCCAATACCAGGCGGTAACTGTTGCAGAACCCTTGAACCTGCAGGGATGGCAACTGATTGACGAGCTGAACCGTGCCGTACAGGGCGACGACCCTTCCGGGTTTGTTTCACCTCTTCATGTGGTGACTGCAGATAATATCCAGTTTGATGGGGGCGAGAATAATCTGTTTGACCCCGAGAATGGATATCGGGACGAGTATCGTAAGATTTGGGGCAAATAAACGCATTTTCAACCGGAGGGCGATGGCATTTTGCTGTTGCCCCTCAGCCTACTTCAGAAAAGAGGAAATTGTGGCACAAACACTCATGCTCGTAGAAAAGAGCGACCATCAGATCAGCTGGTACAATGTGGAGACAGGAGCGCTGGTGGGACGGCGGGTACGACTGCCAGATTTCCCCCATGAGTTTGTTGTCGATGCCCAAAATCGCTATGGGTACGTGGGGCATTATGGTGTAAAATCATCGGCGGACGAGGGAACCAACGGCAGGTCCGTGATTGTAATTGACGTTGCCGCACAAAAAATACTCCATACATACGATACCGGAAAGCACGCGCGTCCTCACGGCGTTGGGCTTGATCAATTGGGGAGGCTTTATGCACTTTCAGAACTAACTGCCCACATTCTGGTGAAAAACGACCCGCAGGCATTTGACCAGGGATGGGATCATATTACGTCTACCGGCGGGGAAAAGTCACATTTGTTTGCGCTGAGCAAAGATGGGCAGACTTGCTATTCCCTGAATCTCGATTCCGGTGATGTCACTGTTTTCAACCCACATGATGCTTCAGTTGAGCCGATCTCGATTGAAACGGGGGACAAACCCGAAGGCTCTCACCTCACCGAAGATGAAAATACGCTTTATGTCGCCAATCGCGGATCCGGTACAATTGCGGTTGTCGACACCAAGAGCAAATCCGTACTGCGCACATTCAAGGCCGCGCCGGATTGCTGTCGAATCTATCATGAATCCAAGCGCAACAGACTTTTGACGATTAACTATTTGGACCAGTCTTTCAGTGTTTTTGACGAAGCGAAAGGAAATGAGATTCACAGACTCGCGCTACCTGCGCGTGCGCTTGCGATGAATGTTGATCCCGATGAAAAATTTGCCTATGTCGCAGTGGATTGTGGGCAAGTGCATCGCGTCGACCTCGAAAGCTTTCAGGTTGTACAAATCATTGAAACGGGACAAGAACCTGATGTAATGCACATATTGCCCGATGGGTTTTACACAAATGCATGATGGGGAAATACGCGGCACCAAAAGTACTTGCGATATGTTGTGTCTGACTGGCGGAATTATCTGACATTGGCTCTGTTATCAACTGGTCTGTCATCACTGACAAAAAGGCTCTGAGTATGAGAGAATCGAAACATGGCGGGCAGATAAAACGCCAACCTCTGCATGAAATAGTAGCCGGGCGAATTCGGGACCTGATCATCGAAGGAAAACTCGCACCCGGAGATGAAATAAATGAGGTCAAGCTGTGTGAATTGCTGGGGGTATCTCGCACGCCGGTTCGCGAAGCCACGCGGACATTGGCAGGGGAAGGGCTGATCGTTCAATACCCAAGCCGAAGCCCGATTGTTCGCCAATTTTCCCAGAACGAAGTTCGAGACATGCTGGAGGTGATAGCCGAACTCGAAGCATTGGCGGTCCGGTGCGCATGCGCCAAAGCCACTTCTGTCCAGATTGAAGAAATAGCTGCAGCCCACAAGCAGATGATGCATTATTTCAAGACTCGGGAACGTCTGGCCTATTACAAACTAAATCAGCAGATTCACTCCATGATCGTTGAAGCTGCAGGAAATTCGTCACTGTCCGAAGTGCATGGTTTGCTGCAAGCTCGAATGAAGCGCATCCGCTACAGGGGGCACAGTGGCCCCGACCGGTGGGCAAGCGCAGCGCAGGAGCATGTGGCAATCATTGAAGCGCTTTTGCAGAGGGACGCGGAAAAGACCGAAAATGCCGTCCGTTCACACATTCAAAATACCTGGAAGCGCATTCAGAACGATATTCCTGACTAATCCGTGAATTCGCACCGGATGCGGAGTCACATGGCCGGATGTCGGTTTATGAATCACCTTCACGATAATCATCTGTTGTGGGAGCTATTGAAACAAGGCGTTCGGCCCTTTCGGTTGGGGTGACCTGCCCCCCGAAAACCGGTCCATTTGAAAGGAGACTCTGTTCGATTAATGTTCGATTGAACGGCTTTACCGCGAAGAACGACTGGCCCTGCGCCGTCGCAAGCGCAAGAAAATCCCCAAAGGCGTGCGGGAGGGTGCCTGGTGCCCGATTGCAGCCAACCAACGGTGGTCGCTGGACTTCACCATGGATGCCCTTGCCAACGGGCGCAAATTCCGCACCGCCAATCTGAAAGACGACTGCACCCGGGAATGCCCGGCGATCGATGTGGCCCTGTCGATCCCCGGCACCCGCGTCGTGCAAATGCTGAAACGGGTGGCCCGTGAGCGGGGCTATCCGGATGTTCTGACCGTTGACAATGGGCCTGAACTACGCGGTCGCGCGCTGGATAGCTGGGCCGATGATAATGGCGTGCAACTCTATTTCATCGATCCGGGAAAGCCGACCCAGAACGCCTATATCGAGAGCTTCAACGGCAGGTTCAGAGAAGAATGTCTGAATCTGAACTGGTTCACCTCTCTGGCCGAGGCGGAACGGATCATTGAAGATTGGCCTGTCGATTACAACCGGAACCGCCCTCACACGGCCTTTGAAAAACGAACCTCGGACAAGGCATACTCTGACGGCAAAGAAATGATGAAAGCGGCATGAAAATCAAACTGAATACACCTTAAATCAGCCGCAAAAAATCAGCCGCAAACCTGTTCGGAAAAACAGGACCACTTCATTGATTTTGACATCCGGAAGATATGTGTCATGCTTCACCTACTTTTATACACTTATAACTTGATGAATATTTTAGGGGAGATCCAAAATGAATAGACTATTAACAATCGCTGCTGCGTTGGTACTGATGGCAACAAGTGCGAGCGCTACAACCTTCAATTTCAGCGGTGGCGCAGATCTGGCAACAACTGCATGGCAACAGACCAATTCGTTTTCCAAGGACGGCATTTCGGGAACTGTTGCAGCCTATGCCGAAGCATCTGGCGCAGTCGTGTCGGTGCCTCTGAACGGCGGAATGGGTGTGTTTACCGGGCGCCCGGACAACAACCGTGTCGATGGCCGGAATGGCGATGAATGGCTGACATTCACGTTTTCGTCGGCCGTTCGCTTGGTTGACGTGTGGTTCCGTTCAATCGGCAGCCCGAGTGACAGCTGGGACGTTTATGTCGATGGGACTCTGATCGCAGTCAACAGCACCCAGGCCCGTTTCGATTTCGGGAACGTGACTGCGCATGCATTCACCATCCGGGCAAATGACCCGACCGACAGTTTCTACATCAACCGCATGCGCGTGTCGCCAGTTCCACTGCCGGCTTCAGGCCTGCTGCTTGTCGGTGGCCTGGCCGGACTTGGCCTGTTCCGCAGAAAAGCCAAGACCAGCTGAAAACCACTTCCTGATTGCAACAATACCGAAAGCCCCGCCAACATGGCGGGGCTTTTCGCCCCCCGAACAACCGCCCGAGGGCAAGCTATTCTTTTGAGAGCGGCGCAAATATAAAACAACGAATGGTCCGTTGTTTTTGGGGCGACTGACGCCATTGGGTAGGGGGCCGGACCGTGACGCGCGCAAACTCGCGATTGAAATTTTGTTTTGTCATAAAACCTGTCGCTAGAGCGTGTCGCATTTAATCGTTTGTTCGAAAACAGTGGTGCCCCCACACGGACTCGAACCGCGGACCTACTGATTACAAATCAGTTGCTCTACCAGCTGAGCTATAGGGGCACGCGGCTGGATTTACTTGTTTGGTTCGCCGGGTGCAAGCCTTTTAATA
>Ga0256841_1001471_pt1 | contig 20371 bp, 19 predicted proteins | sample 356308metaG_FD_185971 | JGI IMG/M metagenome (GOLD analysis project Ga0256841, IMG submission 185971) | Hydrothermal vent microbial communities from Mid Atlantic Ridge, Atlantic Ocean - 356-308 | ecosystem: Environmental > Aquatic > Marine > Hydrothermal vents | place: Atlantic Ocean: Mid... | reverse complement strand
TGGCCCCTGAAGCGCCAGCACCGGCGCCCTTTTCACCGACCAGAGATTGCCGGAGTTTGATCCGGATCATGGTTGCGGACAGGTAAACCATATAGTTCAGGCTGTGCGGGATGATCCGCGTTTCAACTGAACAGGAGGCAATCATGCCCATTTCGAGAGGAAAGATGCAGTGGTCCGGGAAACTGGTTCTGGGGCTGGTTCTGGCCGCATTTGTCGCCGGATGCACCCCGCCCGTGAAAGAATGTGAGCCGGGGGTCGGTGAGTTGAGCGATATTCAACGCACCCTGCCGCCCTGCACGCCCTGATATTGCCCCGCGTAAAAACGGCCTGCCCATGTGGGCAGGCCAATGTTTTTTCGCGATGTTTTTTTCACTTTGGGCGGTGTCAGATTTCTGACGTACTGCCCCCCGGTGAGGGATGGTTCATCCGGTTCTGGATCAGGTCATCGACAACGTCGGGGTCGGCCAGTGTCGAAGTATCGCCCAGGCTCATGTAATCGTCCTCGGCGATCTTGCGCAGGATGCGGCGCATGATCTTGCCGGACCGGGTTTTCGGCAGGCCAGGCGCCCACTGGATCAGATCCGGTTTGGCAATCGGGCCGATTTCCGTACGCACCCATTTTTCCAGCTCTTTGCGCAGTTCATCACTGGGGTGAACACCGTTCATCAGGGTGACATAGGCATAAATGCCCTGGCCCTTGATCGGGTGCGGATAGCCGACCACGGCGGCCTCGGCCACCTTGGCATGGGCCACCAGCGCGCTTTCTACCTCGGCCGTGCCCATGCGGTGACCCGAGACGTTGATCACATCGTCAACGCGCCCGGTGATCCAATAGTCGCCATCACTGTCGCGGCGGCAACCGTCCCCGGCAAAATAATAACCGGGGTAATCGGCGAAATAGGTTTTCTCGAACCGTTCGTGATCGCCGTAAACCGTGCGCATCTGTCCGGGCCAGCTATCGGCGATGGCCAGCACGCCTTCGGCCTCGGTGGTTTCGATCGGCGTCCCGGTCTGGCTCTCCAGCACCACGGGCTGCACCCCGAAGAACGGCTTCATCGCCGCCCCCGGTTTGGTGGCATGTGCGCCGGGCAGGGGGGTGATCATGTGGCCACCGGTTTCGGTCTGCCACCAGGTGTCGACGATCGGGCATTTGCCCTTGCCGACCACCTCGTTATACCAGTTCCAGGCCTCGGGGTTGATCGGCTCGCCCACTGTGCCAAGCAGTTTCAGCGAGGACAGGTCGCATTTGTCGACATATTCACGCCCCTGGCCCATCAGGGCGCGGATCGCAGTGGGCGCAGTATAGAACTGGTTGACCTTGTGCTTGTCGCAGATCTGCCAGAAACGACTGGCATCGGGGTAGGTGGGCACGCCTTCGAACATCAGGGTGGTGGCGCCATTGGCCAGCGGACCATAGACGATATAGCTGTGCCCCGTCACCCAGCCGACATCGGCGGTGCACCAGAAAATATCACCGTCGTGATAATCAAAGGTCAACTGGTGCGTCATCGCGGCATAGACCAGATAGCCGCCGGTGCTGTGCACCACGCCCTTGGGTTTGCCGGTCGAGCCGGAGGTGTAGAGAATGAACAGCGGATCTTCGGCATTCATCGGCCGCGGCGGGCAATCGGGGCTGGCCAGGTCCATCAGCGCCAGAACGTCAACGTCGCGATCCTCGATCCAGGTGGTCTGGCCACCGGTATGTTTGACCACCAGACAGCGCACCTTGTCCGAACAATGCAGCAGGGCTGCGTCGGTGTTGGCTTTCAGCGGGGTCTTGCGGCCGCCACGCGGGGCCTCGTCGGCGGTGATCACCAGCTTGGCCTGGCAATCATTGATCCGGTTGGCCAGCGCGTCGGGGCTGAAACCGGCGAAAACCACCGAATGAATGGCACCGATGCGGGCACAGGCCAGCATGGCATAGGCCGCCTCGGGGATCATCGGCATATAGATGACCACACGATCGCCACGCATGATGCCCTGGCTGAGCAGTACATTGGCAAACCGGTTCACCTTGTCTGACAGTTCATTATAGCTGATGTGCAGGGCCGGGTCTTTGGGGTCATCCGGCTCCCAGATGATGGCGGTCTGATCGCCGCGTTTTTCCAGATGCCGGTCGATACAGTTGGCAGCGACATTCAGCACCCCGTCCTCATACCACTTGATGCTGACCTTGCCCGGCGTGAAGTCGGTGTTTTTCACCTTGGTAAAGGGTGTGATCCAGTCGAGCCGCTTGCCGTGCTCGCCCCAGAATGTATCGGGATCATCCACGGACTGCGCATACATTTCGTTGTATTTATTGGCGTCCACAAAGGCGTGTTTTACAAATTCCGGGCTGGGTGGGTAGGTTTTTACACTCATTTTTGTTCCTCCTGCGGCCCCTGAAACCAGGGGAAGTGAATTAAATCGCCAAATAATCGGCGCGCAGTTGCTCGTTTTCAAGCACTTCTTCGGCCAGGCCGTCAAACACAACCTGCCCGGTGTCCAGAATGACAGCCCTGTCCGCCAGTTTGAGGGCGGCGATGGCGTTTTGCTCGACGATCACGGTCGTGATACCCTGTTCCTTGATCAGGCGCAGGGTTTTTTCGATCTCCTGCACGATCACCGGCGCGAGCCCCTCGTAGGGTTCGTCCAGAAGCAGGACCTTGATGTCGCGTGCCAGGGCGCGGGCGATGGCCAGCATCTGCTGTTCCCCGCCCGACAGGGTGACGCCCTCCTGTTTGCGCCGCTCGCGCAGGCGCGGAAACAGGTCATAAAGGCGGTCGAGTTCCCAGCCGACCGGCTCGACGATCTGGGCCAGTTGCAGGTTTTCCTCGACCGTCAGGCCGGGAATGATGCGCCGGTCTTCGGGCACCATGGCACAGCCGGCGCGCGCAGCCTCAAACGCCTTCATCCGGTGCAGTTTCTGGTGATCCAGCCAGATTTCGCCGTGGGTCAGCATCGGGTTGTCCAGCCGGGAAATAGCGCGCAGGGTCGATGTCTTGCCGGCGCCATTGCGGCCAAGCAAAGCAAGGATTTCACCCTCATGGACATTGAAGGAGACGCCCTGAACGATATAGCTTTCGCCGTAATAGGCGTGCAGATCCCAGACAGAAAAATAGGCTGGTTCGGCGTGTGTGCGGGGGGTGGTCATTGTCACGTTCCTATACCTCTGCCGTGCCGAGATAGGCCTCGCGCACTTTCGGATTTCCCTTGATGTTTTCCGGGGTGTCCTCAACCAGCGGCGTGCCCTGGGCCAGAACGGTTATGCGCTCGGCCAGCGAAAACACCACATGCATGTCATGCTCGATGATGGCCATGGTGATATCGCGCTTGGCCTTGATTTCCTTCAGAAGATCAATGGTGTTGTTGGTGTCTGCCCGCGCCATGCCGGCGGTGGGTTCGTCCAGCAGCAGCAGCTTTGGTTCCTGCACAAGGCACATGGCCATTTCGAGCCGGCGTTTGTCGCCGCGCGACAGGCTGGCGGCGTGCATATCCTTTTTGTCCTGCATATTCACGTCCAGCAACATCTTCTCGGCCATTTCGATCATGCCGGTCTCATGCTCGACGGTTTCCAGGGCGTGCAGGCGAAACGCGCCGTCGCGGTGCGCAAAGCAGGGGATCAGCACATTTTCCAGCACCGACAGGTCACCATAGATTTCCGGTGTCTGAAACACCCGGCTGATGCCCATCTGGTTGATTTCGTAGGGCTTGCAGCCCAGAACCGACTTGCCCTGAAACGACACGCTGCCGGTGTCGGGGATCAGTTTGCCGACCAGCACATTCAGCAGGGTTGATTTACCGGCGCCATTGGGGCCGATGATGGCGTGCACGGTGTTTTCCATGATGCTGAGGTTCACGTCTTTCAGCGCCTGCAGACCGCCGAAACGCTTGTTGACGTTCTTGACTTCAAGAATACCCATGATCTCGCTCCTTACTCGGCCACATGCGGGGCCGGATCGGGGTGGTGTTGCGGGTCGTCGCCGCCATCCGGTTTGCCCCTGCGCCGGAACAGACGCACCAGACGCTGACCACCCTCGACCAGACCGCCGGGCAGGAAAGTGACCACCAGCATGAACAGCAGGCCAAGTGTCAGGGCCCAGCCTTCGCCGGTGAAGCGGGACAGAACCCAGACCACCGCATCCTGAAGACCGGTTGGCAGGAACGAGAACCAGTCGTGCAGAACATTCTCGTTGATCTTGGAGAAGATGTTTTCAAGGTATTTGATCGAGCCGGCCCCCAGAACCGGGCCCAGCAGGGTTCCGGCGCCGCCAAGGATGGTCATGATCACCACCTCGCCCGAGGCGGTCCACTGCATCCGCTCGGCGCCGGCAAGCGGATCCATTGCCGCCAGCAGACCGCCGGCCAGACCGGCATACATGCCCGAGATCACAAAGGCCGCCAGGGTGTAGGGGCGCGGGTTGAGGCCGGTATAGTTCATCCGCTGCTGGTTGGTCTTGACCGCGCGCAGCATCAGCCCGAAGGGCGAGCGGAATATCCGCATGCTGATATAAAAGGCGATGATGGCGATGACCGCACAGAAATAATAGCCGACGTTGAAGGTGAACACATGGTTCAGCACGTCCCATTTATAGGAACTGCTCAGTTCAAGCCCGAACAGGTTGGGGTAGTTGGCGGATGTCGCGCTGTCCAGAATGCGCGGATCATTGGGGCGCACCTGAAGCCCGGTTTCGCCGTTGGTCAGCGGCGTCAGCACCGAATAGGCCAGCCGGTAGCTCATCTCGGCCATGGCAAGGGTCAGGATCGAGAAATAGATGCCTGACCGGCGCAGGCTGATATAGCCGATCAGCAGAGAGAAAACCGCCGACAGGATGACCGCAAGGATGATTGCCGGAAAGACATTCAGCGTCAGCAGCTTGAACATCCAGACCGCAGCATAGCTGCCCACGCCCAGAAAGGCGGCGTGGCCAAAGGAAAGGTATCCGGTCAGGCCAAAGAGGATGTTGAACCCCATGGCAAAGATGCCGAAGATCGCCACCTTGGCCATCAGATCGGGATAGCCACCGTTGAACTGTGCCAGGGCGCTGTTTTCGGAGAACGGCTGCATCAGAAACGGTGTGAACAGGGTCAGCAGGATGACGATGATCAGAAATTTTGTGTCGCGTTTGTTCAGTCCCAGCATGGCTCAGTCCTCCATCACGCCGCGTTTGCCCATCAGGCCGCGCGGCCGCACCAGCAAAATGATGATGGCTGTCAGGTAAAGAACGATCTGGTCAATGCCCGGCAGAATTTCCTTGACCGCATTCATCGAGGCAAAGCTTTCGAGCACCCCGAGCAGATAGCCGGCAAGTATGGCGCCGGGCAGGCTGCCCATGCCGCCAACCACAACCACGACAAAGCTCAGCACCAGAAAATCCATCCCCATATGGTAGTTGGGCGAATTGATCGGCGCGTACATCACCCCGGCAAGGCCGGCAACGACAGCCGCCAGCGCGAACATGATGGTAAAGCGTTTGTCGATGTCGATTCCCAGCAGGCCGACGGTTTCGCGATCGGCCATGCCGGCACGCACCACCATGCCAAAGGTGGTGAAGCGCAGAAAGGCAAAGACCGCAGCGATGATCACGGTGGAAAACAAAAAGTAGATCATCCGCCAGTAGGGGTAAATGATCGTGTTTGCATCAAATCCCAGCAAAACGCCGAAATCGAAAGACCCGGCAAAAACCGGCGGCGCCGAGGTGGGGATCGGGTTTGCGCCAAAGAACTGCTTGATGATTTCCTGCAGGACAATGGCCAGGCCGAAGGTCACAAGGATCTGGTCGGCATGCGGGCGCTTGTAGAAATGCTTGATCAACCCGCGCTCCATCGCATAGCCGATCACCAGCATGATCGGAATGGCAAAGAGGATCGCCAGTGGCACCGACCAGTGGATGACCGAGGCGCCCATATCCGGCCCGAACCAGAGTTCGACATAGGGTGTCTTGACGACCAGCGGATTGCCGAGGAAATCCTTCTGCGTCGGGTCAATGGTTTCGGCGGACAAGGTAAAGATGCGCTGTAGCGTGACGGCACAAAAAGCGCCCAGCATGAACAGGGCGCCATGTGCAAAGTTCACCACGCCGAGGGTGCCGAATATCAGCGTCAGCCCCAGGGCAATCAGCGCATAGGCGCTGCCTTTGTCCAGGCCGTTGATGAATTGTAAGATGATCTGGTCCATCGTCCCCGTCCGATGTTTGGGTCTGTGTTCCGGCCGCGCGCAGGGCGCGACCGGACGGTCTCTGCTCTGTGTCTGTGCGTGTCGCCGGGGCTATGCGCCCGGGTTGCACTTGCCCAGATTACCACCGGCAAACATCGGGTGATCAGGCGCGTATTCCACCTGAGCGCGCGGCGTCAGTTCCACGATTTCGAGGATGTCGAACTGGTTGGTCGGGTTTTCCTTGCCCTTCATGACCAGCACGTCCTTGAAGCACTGGTGGTCGGCGGCGCGATAGAGCGTCGGGCCATTGCCCATGCCGTCAAATTCAAAGCCTTCGAGTGCTTCGACAACGGCACAGGGGTTGAACGACCCGGCCCGCTGTACTGCATCGGCATAAAGCAGCGTCTGCACATAGCAGGTCTGGGCCGAGTTTGACGGCGGCCGGCCATATTTTTCGCCAAAGGATTTGACGAAGGCCTTGGTGCCGGGATTGTCAAGCTGCCAGTTCCAGTTCATCGAGCCATAGACGCCCTTGATCGCCTCGCCGGCGCCTTCGGCCATCAGTTCGGAGTAGAGCGGCACGACGATTTCGAACTGCTTGCCGTTCACCATCTTGTCGCGCAGGCCGAACTGCACCGCCTGGGTGATCGAGTTGATCATGTCGCGGCCATAGTGGTTCAGGATCAGCACATCGGCGCCCGAGTTCAGCACCGGTGTGATGTATGAGCTGAAATCGCCCGCGCCCACAGGGGTGCGTACTTTCTTGACGGTCTGCCAGCCCACGGCCTCGGTTGCCGAGGCAATGGATTCTTCCTGGGTCCAGCCCCAGGTGTAGTCGGCGGTCAGGTGATAGGCCTTGCGATCGGTGCCATAGGCCTTGGCCAGCACCGGCGCCAGCGCCGCACCGGACATGTAGGCGTTGAAGAAATGGCGGAAGCCATTGGCCTTCTTGTCCTTGCCGGTGGTGTCGTTGGAGTGGGTCAGGCCTGCCATGAAGATCACGCCGGCCTCCTGGCACAGGCCTTGCACGGCAATGGCCACGCCCGAGCTTGAGCCGCCATTGATCATCACAACGCCGTCTTTTTCAATCATCGATTTGGCCGAGGCACGTGCGGCATCGGATTTGGTCTGGGTGTCGCCGGTCACGAACTCGACTTTCTTGCCGAGAATGCCGGTGCCGTCCAGAACCTTGGAATTGAACGTGCTGAGCATGCCGCCGTCGCCGCCACCGTTCAGGTGCTCGACCGCCAGTTTCTGGGCGCGCAACTCGTCCAGGCCCTCATCGGCATAGGGGCCGGACTGCGGCACGTTGAAACCAAGCTTGACCGTGCTGCCGGTCGGCTCATTGGTGAATGCGGACGCGGAACCTGCGGTAAAGATTGTCGGTAGCGCAACGCCAGCACCGGCAATGGCGCCGGTTTTCAGCACGCCACGGCGTGTAAAGTTGGATGTGGACATCTATTCCTCCCTTTCGGTGATCCCTGCGTGCTCCTCCGCACGCAGTTTGCCATATTAGGCTGAGCTATTATCGCGCCAGATCAGAAAATTAGGCAATAACGCCTTTTGAATGCAGGATTATTTTGTTAATAAATAAACATTCCAGCCATTTATTTTGTAAAAAACTTGACAAGCAGGTGCAGAAAGGCACGGTAAATGCTGAATAATCCGGGAGCCGGTCCATGCTGAAAAGAACGCTGACCGGCGGCAGAATCCGCGAACGACGCCTCGATCTGGGGATAAAACAGGCCGATCTGGCCCGTCAGTGCGGGATTTCGGCCGCCTATCTGAACCTGATCGAACATAATCGCCGCAGAATCGGCGGCAAGCTTCTGATTGATCTGGCCCAGGCACTGGGGGTTGAGCCGGTGGCGCTGAGCAAAGGGGCCGATGCCGAGTTGCTGCAAGCCCTGCAAGAGGCCGCAGCCCGCCATTCCGGAGACCCGGCCACGCTGGAGGACGCCAGGGATTTCGCCGCGCGCTTTCCGCAGTGGGCCGGCCTGGTTGCGGCCCAGCAGGCACGTATCAGCACGCTTGAACGAACAGCGGAAACGCTGACGGACCGGCTGGCGCATGATCCGTTTTTGTCGGAAACCCTGCATGCGGTGCTGTCCAGCGCCACGTCGATTCGCTCGGCGGCGGCCATTCTGGTGGAAACCCGGGAAATAGATCCGGCCTGGCGAACCCGCTTTCAGCGCAACCTGAACGAGGACGCGGAAAAACTGGCCGATCAGGCGCAGCGGCTGGTGCAATATCTGGACAGCGCCACCGATGCGCAATCCGACCTGTCCGCGCCACAGGAGGAACTGGAGCAGTTTCTGGCGGAAAACGGCTGGCATTTCCCGGAACTGGAACAGCCTGGCAGGCAGGATGCAGAGCGCAGGATTGATGATCTGGTTGCAGAGCGGGGCGGCTGGCTCGGTCGGGAAGCCACTGCGCTGGCAAAGCGGTGGATGCGGTGCATGGCGGCCGATGCACGGGCCTTGCCGGCCGGAGAATTTTCCGCGGCCATGCAGGCGATGGCCTGCAATCCGGCGGCGCTGGCCGAGGCGTTTGAATGTGATCCGGCGCGGGTCATGCGCCGGATGGCCTGCCTGCCGGCGCAACCGGCAGCCGAGGCAGGCCCGCCATCGCCGTTCGGGCTTCTGGTTTGCGATGGCGCCGGGGCCTTGGTCTTTCGCAAGCCGGTTGCGGGGTTTTCGCTACCCCGGTTTGGCGCGGGCTGCCCGCGCTGGCCGCTTTTTCAGGCCCTGAATACCCCGGCGGCGATCCTGCGGCGGCTTGTCGAGACGCCGGGAGAGGTTTCCACGCGTTTTCTGACCTATGCCGTTGCCCGCCCCACAATGCAGGGCGACTTTTCTGGCGCGCCGCCAATGGAGGCGACGATGCTCATGGTTTCCCTTGAAGCGGCAAAAGACTTTTGCGCGCAAGCCGTGCCGGAAGGCCCGGATGCGTTTGGCCCGGTGCAGGCAGTTGGCAGCAGTTGCCGGGTCTGCCCGCGTACAGGTTGCGCATCCCGGCGCGAGCTTTCGATCCTGACCGAGGGGGGATAGCTGCCGGGCGGCCCCCGGCCCCCGACCGGATTGCCTTTGCCCCGAAGCGAGGGGATGCGCTCCTGAAGCTGACGCAAGGCATGGGCCGGCGGATCAAAACCGCGCGTGGCTTCGCCGTCAGACGGGCATTCCCGTGCATCTGCACAAGCTGGCGGGAAATCTCGGTTTGGCAGCGGGGCCTGAAAAGGGAAATGCACTCTGCCTTTGACAGGGCGGCCCATTCTGGGGATAGTCGAATACGGCGCGACGCCGCCAGGCTGTCAAAAGGGGAGTGACAGGTGGGCAAGAGAATACTCTTGATTGAAGACGAACCGAATATCGTTGAGGCGATCAGCTTTCTGCTCAATCGCGATGGCTGGGAAGTCTCGACCCACAGCAACGGCAAGGGGGCCACAGAGGCCATTGCCCGGGTGAAACCCGATGTGCTGGTTCTGGACGTGATGTTGCCGGGGCGCAGCGGGTTTGACATATTGCAGGAACTGCGGGCAAACCCTGAAACGGCTGGCCTTCCGGTGCTGATGCTGACCGCGCGGGGGCAGACGAAAGACCGGGAGATGGCCGAACGGTTGGGGGCAACGCGGTTTATGACAAAACCCTTCTCCAACACGCAGGTTCTTGAGTGTATTCAGGAGCTTGCCGGGAATTCGTCATGAAAGGCAAGCCGCCCCCGCTGTTTCTGGCGCGTGAAAATTACCGGACACGCCGCATCATTGATGCCGCCCGGCTGTTGCCGGTTCTGGGGGTTCTGCTGATTTTCCTGCCGATGCTCTGGTCGGCGCCGATGACCTCGACCGGCATGATCTATCTGTTTTCCGTCTGGATCGGACTGATTGCTGTCACCGGAGTGCTGGCGCGAAAGCTGGACAGGTCGGCCATGCAGACCGAAAATGAAGATCGGGCGGATCCGGCCCTGAGCGGCGGGGTGCAGGCCAGAACCGGCAGGGAATCCGACTGATGGTGTCTTTCAATCTGTTGATCGTGGTTTGCCTGATCTATGTCGCCTTGCTGTTCCTGATTGCCTTTGTGGCCGAGCGCCGGGCCGCGGCCAGCACCGCCGGCTGGCTGCGCTCGCCGCTGGTTTATACGCTTTCGCTGTCGATCTATTGCACCGCCTGGACATTCTATGGCGCCGTTGGCTATGCGGCGCGCTCCGGGCTGGAATATGTAACGATCTATCTGGGACCGACCATTGTCATGGTGGGCTGGTGGTGGATTTTGCGCAAGCTGGTGCGGATCGGGCGCAGCCAGCGTATCACCTCGGTCGCGGATCTGATTTCATCGCGCTACGGAAAATCCAACCTGCTGGGCGTTATCGTCACCCTGATGGCGGTGATCGGCACCACCCCCTATATCGCGCTGCAACTGCAATCCGTCACATTGTCGTTTTCGGTTTTTGCCAGATCGGGCCAAAACGAGTGGGCGCCGGGGGATATCAACGCCACCGCGATCTGGGTGGCCGCCGGGCTGGCGGTGTTTACAATTATCTTCGGCACCCGCAATCTGGATGCCAATGAGCGCCACCATGGCGTTGTGACCGCGATTGCGGTTGAGGCGGTGGTCAAGCTTCTCGCGCTGCTGGCCGTTGGCCTTTTTGTTGTATGGGGGCTGGGGGCGGGCCCGTCGGAAATGCTGCAGCGGATTGATGCCTCACCCATTTCCGAATGGGCGTTGCGGCCGGGGCGCTGGGTCTCGCTGACCTTTCTTTCGGCTGCGGCCTTTCTGACGCTGCCGCGGATGTTTCAGGTGATGGTGGTGGAAAACGCGGATGAGCGGCACCTGACCGTCGCAGCCTGGGCCTTTCCGCTGTATCTGATGCTGATGAGCCTGTTTGTCGTGCCGATCGCGGTGGTGGGGCTTGATCTGATGCCGAAAGAGGCCAATCCGGATCTGTTCGTGCTGACGCTGCCGCTGTCGCAGGGCCGGCAAGGGTTGGCAATGTTTGCCTTTCTGGGCGGGTTTTCCTCGGCCACCTCGATGGTGATTGTCGCGGCGATTGCCTTGTCGACGATGGTGTCCAACCATATTGTCATGCCGCTCTGGCTGGCGACGGCGCGTCAGGGGGCGACCAAATCCGGTGATGTGCGGCGTGTGGTCCTGCTGGCCAGACGCCTTTCCATCGCCGGCATTCTGGCGCTGGGCTACGCCTATTTCCGCTTTTCCGGCGGTGGTGCGGCGCTTGCGGCGATCGGGCTGATTTCCTTTACCGGTGTCGTGCAGGTTCTGCCGGCCATGCTGGGCGGCATATTCTGGCGCGGGGCGACGCGCTGGGGGGCGGCGACGGGGCTGTTGGTGGGGTTTGGCCTGTGGGCCTACACCCTGTTCCTGCCCAGTTTTGGCGGCGATGTTGTCATGTCCCAGGCGGTGCTGGACAACGGGCCCTGGGGTGTGGGCTGGCTGCGGCCCCAGGCGCTGTTTGGCATATCCGGGCTGGATCCGGTGGTGCATGCGGTGTTGTGGAGCATGGTGTTCAACGTGTCGGCGTTTTGCATCGGATCCCTGGTCAGTTTTCCGGGCCCGCTGGAGCGGTTGCAGGGGGCGCAGGTTGTCAATGTGTTCGATCACAGTGAAAGTGCGCGCGGCTGGGTTCAGGGGGCGGCCGAGGCCGAGGATCTTCTGGTCATGGCCCAGAGAATCCTGGGCGCGGATCAGGCGCAGGGGCTGTTTCAGGCAGAAGCAGCAGCCCAGGGCAAGGCCGGGTATCTGCCCGATCCCTCGCCGGATTTCCTGCAACGGCTGGAACGCGAACTGGCTGGGTCGGTGGGCGGCGCCACGGCCCATGCCATGGTGGGCCAGATTGTCGGCGGTGCCTCGGTTTCGGTGGCCGATCTGATGGCCGTGGCCAGTGAAACAGCGCAGATGATGGAGTATTCCAGCCAGTTGGAGGCGAAATCGGTCGAACTGGCCCGCACCGCCCGCCAATTGCGCGAAGCCAATGAAAAGCTGACGGAACTGAGCGTGCAAAAGGATGCGTTCCTCAGCCAGATCAGCCATGAGTTGCGCACGCCGATGACGTCGATCCGCGCCTTCAGTGAAATCTTGTGCAACGAGGCCGATCTGGCCGCGCCGGACCGCTCCCGCTATAGCGCCATCATCCATGACGAGACCATCAGGCTGACACGCCTGCTGGATGATCTGCTGGATCTGAGTGTGCTTGAAAACGGTCAGGTGGAACTGACGCTGGAGCCGGTCTGGCTGAAGGATGTGCTGGACAGGGCGGTTTCGGCCGCCGGTGTCAACGAGGGTGAGTGCCGGCTGGCCATCTATCGCGATACGGGGGCGGAAAAACTTGAAATCATGACGGACAGCGACCGACTGAGCCAGGTGTTCATCAACCTGATCAGCAACGTCAGAAAGTATTGCACAGCCCCCAGGCCCGAGCTTCACATAAAAACCAGGATACGGGGCGGCAGGCTGGTGATTGATTTTATCGACAACGGCACCGGCATTCCGGAAAAGAGCCAATCGGTGATATTCGAGAAATTCTCGCGTCTCAGTGATCAGCGGGCGGCAGGTGGCGCCGGGCTCGGGCTGGCGATCTGCCGCGAAATCATCAACCGGCTTGGTGGCAGCATATCTTATGTACCGGGGCAGGGTGGGGCCGCGTTCCGGGTGATTTTGCCGGTGTGGCAGGCTGACGCTGCATAAGCGCCGGTAAACCAAATTGTAACCATACTGCCGCAATGCTGTTTTCCATTCCGTGATGGAAAGAAAGATGGGCATGAATACGGATAACAAGGAAAAGGGCCGCAATTCGGCGCTGCACCTGAAACTGGGGGTCGCGCCCGAGCCGAATCCGGCGTTGATGACTCCGGCCAAAGCGCTGCGCATCGCGGTTTCAAAAGCCGCCGAAGAGCAACTGTCACTTGCCGCCACGGTTCTGGAAGTGAAAGAGGAAAAACGCGCGCTGGAGCCATTTCTGGAAACACTTGCCGCCGAGGAAGAGGAGGGAGCACCGCTGCTCATCGTGTTGCAGGGCGAGGAGGGCGCGCTGGGGGTTGCCATCCCCGATGAACAGCTTGTGGCTGCGGTGATCGAAATTCAGACGATGGGCCGGGTGCTTCCGGCGCAGGCTGCCCCCCGGGCCCTGACCGCGACCGATGCGGCCATGTGCAGCGGTTTTCTGGACCGGCTCCTGACCATCTTTTCGCGCGAGTTGTCGGCCGAAACCGAAGTGCGCTGGGCCAGCGGCTATCAGTTTGCCCGCCGGGCGGAAAACGCAAGATTGCTGGGGCTGATGCTGGAGGATGTGCCGTACCGGGTCTTTCGGCTGAGCGTTGACCTTGGCGTGGGGGCAAAGCAGGGCCGGTTGCGTCTGGTCTTTCCGGTAAAACCCGCGGCCGGAAAACCGGCCAAAGCCGGCGGATCGGGCAAATCCTGGCATGAAGCGCTGGAAGACCAGGTGATGGAATCCCATGCAATGGTTGAGGCGATCCTGCACCGCATGTTTCTGACCCTGGCCGAACTGCGCCGCCTGAAAACCGGGGATATCCTGCAAATACCGCTTTGGTCTGTCGGTAACGTGTCGCTGGAAAGCGCGCCAAAGCAAAGGCTGGCGCGGGTGCGTCTCGGGCAGCAAAACGGCATGCGGGCCGTGCGGCTGATGAGGCCGGATGCGGTCTCGGACGGGGCGGTGACCGGTGCGGCAGCCGGTGCGGCGGCGGCCTGTCCGCGGACAGATGGGCCACAGGCAGCCCCCTTGACTGACCCTCTGGCTGAGCCTCTGGCCGCCCCGCCTGTGAATGAGGTTGCACCGGCCGGCGGGCTGGCTGACCTGCCGGAAGCCCCCCCGCCTGACGGGCAAGCCGCAGCGGCGGCCGGTCTGGCAGAACCTCTGGCAGAACCTCTGTCGGCATTGCCCGAAACCGGCGCGGAACCGGGTCCGTCAGATGAAACCGAATTGCCGCAGATAACACCAATGACCGCAATGCCGATGGATATGGAAATCGGCTGAAACGGGGCTTGACCTGCATCAAGGCCGCCGATTGCGTTTTGCGTCAGCATGATCCTGAAAAAACAGGAGGACGCGATGACAACCTTGGCGGAACGGCGTGCAAAACTGGAGGCCCGTCTGAAAGAACTGGAAGAGCGCCGGGAGAACATCAGTGATGAGCTGGTTTCCCATGATTCGGCGGATTGGGACGAACTGGCGATTGAGCGCGAAGAAGACGAAGTGCTTGAGGATATGGGCAATGCGGCCAATCAGGAAATCCGCATGATACAGGCGGCTCTGGCGCGCATGGATGAGGGCGAGTATGGTTATTGTGTCGAATGCGGGGCAAAGATTGCCGAAGAGCGGCTGACGATCTTGCCGGCAACCCCGTTTTGCGCCAGTTGCGCGGCGAAACACAGCTGAAAGGATCAAGGATATGGCTTTCGAACAGTTGAAGGCGGGCATAGCCCTGCTGATGGACGAGATTGAAAAACGCCCCGAAGACCGGCTGGAACTGCAGGAGCAGCTGCGCGAAAAGCTGGCAGAGTTCAAAAGCCTGGGCTTGCCGCTGCCCGAAGATCTGGTGGAGCTGGAAAAGGCGTTGGAAGAAAATCCGGTCAACGATGATCCGGAGAATTTTCCCATCTGAGCGCTGACGCGACGGCCACGGACAGCTTGCCAGCCGCAGGGGCTTTTCTTTTTGCGCGGTACGGGCCATTCTGCGGCAACCGGGCCTGTGTGGCCTGTCCGGCAAAAGAAAAACGAGGAAGTCAGCAGCATGAGCGACGTTGTCACCTACGCATTGGATCAGGGGGTGGCCGTCATCACCCTCAACAACCCGCCCGTCAATGCCTTGAGCCATGCCTTGCGGGCCGGGCTGGTTGCAGCGATTGACCGGGCCGAAGCAGACCCGGAAGCCCGGGCGATACTGATCCGCGCCGAAGGCCGGACCTTCCCGGCCGGTGCCGATATCCGCGAGTTTGGCCAGCCGCCGCAGGATCCCTGGCTGCCGGCGGTCTGCAACCGTATCGAGGCCGCGACCAAACCGGTTGTGGCAGCACTGCACGGAACCCCGCTGGGGGGCGGGTTCGAGGTGGCGCTGGCCGCCCATTACCGTCTGGCGGCCCCCGGCACGCGCGTGGGGCTGCCCGAGATAACGCTGGGTATTCTGCCCGGCGCCGGGGGCACACAGCGCACACCGCGCCTGTGCGGCGCAAAGGTGGCGCTGGATCTCATGCTGCTGGGCAAGCCGATCAGCGCCGAACAGGCGCAGCAACACGGGCTGATCGATGCGGTCGCCGAGACGGATCTGTACCAGGCCGGAATCGATCTGGCCCGAGAAGTATCGACCTGGCAGGAGCCGCTGAATCCGACGCGGGCGCGCCGCGACGGGTTTACCGATCCGGTTGCCTATGAGGCCGCCGTGCGCGACTGGCGCAAGAAGCTGGAGAAGAGCCCGCTGCCCGCCCCGAAACGGATTGTGGACTGCGTCGAGGCCGCTTTGCTGCTGCCATTTGACGAAGGGCTGGAATTTGAGCGAACCGCCTTTGAAGATCTGGTGAAAACCCCTGAATCGGCAGCCTTGCGGCACGCGTTCTTTGCCGAGCGCCGGGCGGCCAAGGCGCCGGAACTGGCCGAGGCCTCCCCCCGCCCGGTCAACAGTGTCGGGCTGATCGGCGGCGGCACGATGGGGTCCGGCATTGCCGTGAGCCTGCTGGACGCCGGTCTGCCGGTGATCATGGTTGAAAGAGACGACGACAGCCTGCAGGCCGGGATCAGCCGGGTGGAATCCACCTATGCCCGCGCCGCGCTCAAGGGCAGAATCAGCGAAGAGGAGGCAGGCGCACGGCTGGCCCGCCTGAAAGGCACGACGAATTATGCCGCATTGGCGGATGTCGATCTGGTGATCGAAGCCGTGGTCGAGGACATGGCGGTAAAACGCGCGGTGTTTGACGCGGTGGAAAAAGTGGCAAGGCCCGGCGCGGTTCTGGCCACCAACACATCCTATCTGGATATCAACGCGCTGCAACAGGGCAGCACCCGGCCGCAGGACATCATCGGCCTGCATTTCTTTTCGCCGGCCAATATCATGAAACTGCTGGAAGTGGTGGTGGCCGAACAGACCGCGCCCGAGGTGGTGGCGACCGGTTTCGCGCTGGCAAAACGGCTGGGCAAGATCGCGGTCAGGGCCGGGGTGAGCGACGGATTTATCGGCAACCGGATTCTTGCCGCCTACCGGCAGGCCGCCGATTATATGCTGGAAGACGGGGCCTCGCCCTATGAGATCGACCGCGCCATGCGGGCCTATGGGTTCAAACTGGGCCCCTATCAGGTGCTGGATCTGGCCGGGGGCGATATTTCATGGGCCCGGCGCAAACGGCTGGCGCCGTCGCGGGATCCGAATGCGCGCTATGTCGAGATTGGCGATCTGATGTGTGAGCTTGGCTGGTTCGGCCAGAAAACCGGGCGCGGTTACTATCGGTATGAGGCCGGGAAGCGTCAGGGGACAGAAGCCCCGGAAGTGATCGCGCTGATCGAACAGGAGCGCCGTCGCAAGGGAATCAGCCCGCGCCAGTTTTCACCGGACGAGATCCAGCGCAGGTGTCTGGCTGCCATGGCCAATGAAGGCGCGCGCCTGATCGAGGAGGAAATTGCCCAGCGACCGGGTGACATTGATACGGTGATGATCCACGGCTACGGGTTTCCGCGCTGGCGGGGCGGGCCGATGCAGGCGGCGGATGCCCGCGGCCTGTTGCAGTTGCGCAAGGACCTGCAGCGCTTCAGCAAGGAAGACCCAGCCTTCTGGGTACCGGCCCCCCTGATCAGCGAGTTGATCAAGAACGGCATGAAGTTCGAAGCGCTTGACGTGATCTAGGCCCGGATCCTATTTCAGCAGAATGCCGACCACGACCATCATCAGGCCGATGAAGGACAGAAACAGGGCGGCCATGTTCAGCCCGACAATGCGTTGCAGCCGCGCCCGCATTTCCGAATCCGGCAGCTTGGCGCGCTTGGCCTTGACGGCCAGGCGGATGCAGTTGATCAGGCCACCCAGGCCCATCAGAGATATGGCCGCACCTGCCCAGATCAGATATTCCATTGCATTCCCTTTCTTTGTCGGTGCCCTAGCGGATCGGTTTGGTGCAGGCAACCCGCATTCTGAATTCCGCCCCTTGCGATACAGTCTGTTGGCGGATAGGGAACTGTTTTCGTCACCAGAATCGGGAGGCCCCCATGAACGACCAGACTTCTGACAGCACCTATCGAGTGACCGCCGACGAATTGCGCCAGTTTATCGAGCGTTACGAACGCCTGGAGGCCGAGAAGAAGGATATTGCCGACGCCCAGAAAGAGGTTATGGCCGAAGCCAAGGGGCGGGGCTATGATACGAAAGTCATGCGCAAGGTTGTCGCCCTGCGCAAACGTGATGCGCAGGATCTGGCCGAAGAGGAAGCCGTTCTTGAAATGTACAAGGAAGCGCTGGGCATGTGATTTCAGGGGGCGATGAACCGCACCCCCTGCATCTGCCGGATGTCTTCAACATCCGCCTCGTATATATCAGTCAGTTGCGAGACGAGTTGCTCGGTCCAGCCGGGGGCGTCCAGTTCTTCTTCGAGAATGTCCTGACGGGCAAACTTGTCAAGAAACGCCTCGATGATACGCTGTTTGCGGGCCTGGCTTCGCGGTGGATTTTTCTGGATGAAACCGCGCATGAGCTGCATGCCCTCGCGTGTCATGATCTCTTCGAGAAGATCATGGATGCCGTTCAGTTCGGTTGCCGGATCCGTCGCCGCAAGCGCGTGCAACAGGCGTTCCCAGATCAGCGGCGTGTCTTCGTTGCACCAGACCGTCACGGTGGCCTGGGGGGCGGCCTCGCGGATGCGGCGGACCATGTGCGACCAGCGCAGATGCAGCGGGTTGGTGCCACGCAGAAACTGTTCAAAGGAAAGCCTGGGCACCAGTTCATGCGCCGCCGGGATGAATCCGGCCGGATTGCGCAGCGCCAGAAAAAACTCCAACTGGTCATCGGGAAAGAGATTGACGAGTTTCATGATTTTCTCGGTCGTGGCCGCATAGAACATCTGCTCCGCCAGGATCTGGCCGGGAAAACAGATGAAACTGTCGTTGGAAAGGATAACCCGGTCGGGGGTGTCTTCGTCCAGAATGGCATCCAGCAGCACATCGCGCGCGTCCGGCGCGGGCTGCGCGTCATCCAGACGCGCCAGCGTTTCCTGCAGCAGCCCACGATAGCGGCCGGGGCCGGTGACGGCAACACCCCTGCCGGCCAGGATGCTTTTGCTTCGGAACAGGCTTTTCAACAGCTTTCCTTGATCGGTTGCATGGGCCCCGATATGAAAGACAATCTGCATGATATCTGCGCCTCCCGAAGAATTGCGGCGCACAGTAGCGGGGATTTCTTTACAGTGAAACCTGTTTGAGGTAGGCGCAGAAGAATGGCTGAGCAAAACACTCAAGAAGGGGCGGCGCGCGCCGGGGCCCTCCCCCGGTTCCGCCCGGATATATGGTCGGTTGTTGCCGCGGCTATTGCCATGCTTGTGCTGCTGCCCATTCTGGCTGTGGTCTGGATCGCCTTTCACCCGGTTGAAAATATCTGGCCGCATCTTTTGTCGACAACCCTGCCGCGCTACTTGTCCAACAGCTTGTTGCTGATGGCGGCGGTGGGGCTGGTTTCGGCAATGGTGGGAACGGGGGCTGCCTGGTTGCTGACCATGTACCGCTTTCCCGGCGCGCGGTGGTTTCAGGGTTTGCTGTTGTTGCCGCTGGCCATCCCCGCCTATGTCGGCGCCTATGCGCTGGTTGATTTTCTGGAATATGCCGGCCCGGTGCAAACCGCGCTGCGCAGCGTTTTTGGCTGGCAGAATGCCCGCGATTACTGGTTCCCGGAAATCCGGTCGCGCATTGGCGCGGTGGTGGTGCTCTCGGCGGCTTTGTATCCTTATGTGTTTCTTCTGGCCCGCGCTGCGTTTCGTGAACAATCCGGGGGCACTTATGAAGTGGCGCAGGCGTTGGGCGCCGGCCCCTGGGGGCGTTTCTTGCGGGTTGGTTTGCCGCTGGCCCGCCCGGCGATTGCTGCGGGCATGGCCATTGTCATGATGGAAACGGTCTCGGATTTCGGCACGGTGGATTTCTTTGCGGTGCAAACCCTGACCACGGGTATTTTTTCGGTCTGGCTGGAAAGCAACAATGCCGGCGGGGCTGCCCAGATCGCCGGCGTGGTGCTGCTGTTGGTTCTGGCCTTGGTGGGGCTTGAAAAGGCGTCGCGCCGCCGCCAGAAATTTCACAATGCCGCCCGCCACCACCGGCCTATACTGCCGGTTCAACTGAGCGGAGGCCGGGCATGGATCGCCACCGGGTTATGCCTGATACCGTTTGCTGTCGGCTTTTTGTTGCCCGGCGGGGTTATTTTGCGCCACGCCCTGGAAAATGCCGGGCGCTGGCAGGATCCGGCCTTGCTGCGGGCCTTTGGCAACACACTGCTGGTTGGGGGATGGGCTGCGGTTCTGACCATGCTGGCCGCACTGTTTCTGGTTTACGGCGTCCGGTTGACACGCAGCCGCCTGCCGCGCCTGCTGCTGCCCTTCACCACCATCGGATATGCTGCGCCAGGGGCGGTTCTGGCCGTCGGCGTGCTGATCCCGCTGGCTGCCCTGGATCATACTCTGGCCGACACAATCCAAGCCCTGACCGGCATGGATATCGGGCTTGTTCTGACGGGCTCGGCCTTTGCCATAATCTATGCCTATTGTGTGCGCTTCTTTGCCATCGCCCAAGGGGCTGTCGATTCCGCCATGGGGCGGATTTCGCCCAGTCTGCCCATGGCGGCGCGCTCGCTGGGGAGGAGTGCGACCGGCACGCTGAGAGAGGTTTACGTGCCGCTGATCCGCGGCTCTGTTGCAACCGGGCTGCTGCTGGTCTTTGTCGACAGCGTCAAGGAACTGCCGGCGACCCTGCTGCTGCGCCCGTTCAATTTCAACACCCTGTCGACCCGGGTTTATGATGCCGCGTCACTGGAGAACATAGGCGAGGCGGCACCCGCAGCCGTACTGGTTATTCTGGTCGGCCTGATTGCGGTATTTCTGGTGACCAAAAGTTCACGGGGAAGAGGGTATTAAAAGGCTTGCACCCGGCGAACCAAACAAGTAAATCCAGCCGCGTGCCCCTATAGCTCAGCTGGTAGAGCAACTGATTTGTAATCAGTAGGTCCGCGGTTCGAGTCCGTGTGGGGGCACCACT
>Ga0256841_1001470_pt1 | contig 20376 bp, 10 predicted proteins | sample 356308metaG_FD_185971 | JGI IMG/M metagenome (GOLD analysis project Ga0256841, IMG submission 185971) | Hydrothermal vent microbial communities from Mid Atlantic Ridge, Atlantic Ocean - 356-308 | ecosystem: Environmental > Aquatic > Marine > Hydrothermal vents | place: Atlantic Ocean: Mid... | reverse complement strand
CCTTCCCGTCGCTTTGTGCCCGGATGGTGCCGCCGTGCAGTTCGACCAGCCGGCGTGTCAGGGCCAGGCCCAGGCCGGTGCCGTGGTACCGGCGGCTGGCGCCGTTTTCCACCTGTTCGAAAGGCTCGAACACACGTTCCAGATCTTGCGGCTCGATGCCGATGCCCGTGTCGGTCACCGAAATTTCAACGGCCGGGCAGGCGTCCGGCGGGCCCGCATCCGGGCCGGTGCCCGTGGTGCACCGCGCGACGACCCGGATGCGGCCGCCGTCGGGGGTGAACTTGGCGGCGTTGGAAAGCAGGTTGTAGAGTATCTGCTTGAGCTTGCGCGTATCCGCGCGAATGGTTTGCGGGATGCCGTTAATGTCGGTGTCAAGATGCAGGCCGTGGCTGAGTGCTTTTTCACGGATCATGCTCAGGCTGTTTTGCAAAAGCGCGGGCAGGTCGATTTCGGAAAGCTCCAGTTCCTGCTTGCCGGCCTCGACCTTGGACAGATCCAGGATGTCGTTGATCAGGGACAGCAAATGGCGGCTGCTCTCCAGGGCGTCGTCGAGGTACTCTTTTTGCTTGCTGTTGAGCGGCCCGAAGCTCTGGTCGATCACCAGTTCGGTAAAGCCGATGATGTGGTTGAGCGGCGTGCGCAGCTCGTGGCTCATGTTGGCCAGAAAGTCGCTCTTGGCGCGGTTGGCCTGTTGAAGTTCCTGGACCTGCTGTTTGAGCTTTTTCTGCATTCCCTTTAATGATGTTTGGGCATCCTCGAGCTGATGCACCGCCGTCTGAAGGGCCTGGTTGTTTTTCTGCAACCCCTGATAGTATCGTTTCCGCAGGTATTCGAAGATCAGGGCAAACGTGCATACCGCCGCCAGCGAGGGGAAAAAACGGGTGCAGAAATTTACCGAATAGTTCGCCCAGCCGGGAAGCTGTGGGAAAAAGACCGCATACGCGAAAGCCGGCAACACCAATACCAGCGTGGCAATGGCGCCGGCGCCGGATCCGAGCAGAAAAACCGCCGCCAATGGAAAAGGGTAGAGCCACAGATGGCCGGTGCCGTCAAAACCGCCGCTGAAAAACAGGTAGAGGAACAGTGCGGCGGTGGCATAAATGCTGGGATAGGCAATGGCGGCATAGTTAGTTCCCTTGCGAAGCGCAATCATGCTGAAGATGAAAAATGCCCCCAGCAGGTTGTCGCCGATACCCAGGGCCAGCTTCCCCCTGATCAGGGAGTAAATGCCCAGCGGGATGAGATTGGCGATGGCGACGATGCCGATCAGGTTGATCATTACAATACGCCATTTCAGCTCGGAATCCTCATCGAAGACGATCCCGCTGGTGATCAGGTTTTCCAGTGCTGTTCTTACGCTCATGGCCATTCCTCGCGGCAGCGCGTTAAGCCTTTGCCCCCACGGGTAAAAACCGCTTGATTTCGGCGATCAGGGTGTCCCGGCTGGCCGGTGATTTCTGGACGATGGATTCGATACTGTCTGAAAGCGCCCGCCTTTCGGCCGCGCTTAAGGTTTTGGCAGTCAGCAGGATGACCGGAATGTGCTGTGTCAGGGGCATCGCCCTCAACGCCTGGATGACTTCATAGCCGTTTATGTCCGGCATGACAAGATCCTGCAGAATGACGGCCGGGGGGCTTTCGATGGACATGGCCACGGCCTTGCGGCCGGTTGCGGCCGTGCGCACGGTTACGCCCTTTTCGCGCAACAGGGCGGAAAAATACTTTAGGTCCCTGGGATCGTCATCGACGAGCAGTACATGCTTGCCGTTTCGTCCGGCTTCCCGCGGGTTCAGCCCGGCTTTTTGGAGGCATCGCAGGAGATCCGTTTTCTCGACCGGTTTGATCAGGTAATCGCAGGCGCCGAGGCTGCAGGCAAAAGGACGGTCTTCGATGGCCGAGCAGATGATGACGGGGATATCGCGGGTTCGTGCATCCTCTTTGAGCCGGGTCAGCACCTGCCAGCCGTCTTTGCCGGGAAGCATCAGGTCCAGCAGGACAATGTCGGGCCGGAGTTCGGCGGTCTGCTTGACGGCCGCGTGGCCGTCGATGACACATTTCACCCGGCAACCCAGGTCGGACAGCAGGATGGATACCTGCCGGCAAATGGCTTCATCGTCATCGGCGATAAGCACCAGGGGCTGTTCAGATTGCCCTGAAAAGCGCGGTGCTCTTTTTTCCGGTGGAGAAATTTCTCTCCCGGCGGCGGTGGTCGCAATGGGAAGCACGAAGGTGAAGGTGCTTCCCTTGTCCGGCGCACTCACGGCCCAAATGGCGCCGTGGTGCAGTTCGATAAAGCGCCTGCACAGCGCCAGCCCCAGACCCGTTCCCTCATATTTCTTGGACGTCGACGGGTCGACCTGTTCGAAAGCGTTGAATATTTTCAGCAAGGATCCGCTGTCGATGCCGATGCCGGTGTCCGCCACTGATATTTTCAGAAAGGATTGGCAGGTGTCATCAAGGGATACCGCGCACTGCTCTTTGAAGATTTCCGGGATATGCGCATCGACCCAGAAGCGTGAAACGGTTTCCGCGTGCAGGGCAATGCGGCCGCCGTCTTCGGTAAACTTGGCCGCATTGGAGAGCAGGTTGTAGATAACCTGTTTGACCTTACGTTCATCGGCGCGGATGGTTTCGGGGCATCCGTCGGCTTGAATCGACAACCGGATGCGGTGCTTGAGCGCCTTTTGCCGGATCATGGTCAGGCCTGCCTGCAGGACCTGACCGATGGGCACATCGGTCGGATTTACCACCATCTTGCCGGCCTCGACCTTGGACAGATCCAGAATATCGTTGATCAGTGACAGCAGGTGACGCCCGCTGTCCAGGATATCCGTCAGGTAGTCTTGCTGGGTGGCATTGAGTTCGCCAAAGTGCTGGTCCACCAGCAGTTCTGAAAATCCGATGATGGCATTCAGCGGCGTGCGCAGTTCGTGGCTCATGTTGGCCAGAAAATCGCTTTTCATTTTCGACGCCCGCGCGAGCTCCAGATTGCTCTCTTTCAGCTGGGCGGATTTGTACCGCAGATCCTCGAAAGTCAGGGCATTGTGGATGGCCACAGCCAGTTGGCGGGATGCGTTTGTGATGAACTTGCGGGTATAGGTGTCCAGCACGCCGCCGCCGGCCAATACCAGTACGCCCACACGCCGTTGTTGAAAGAACAGGGGGTATGCATTAAGATGCGATTCAACATCGATGCTGCTTTTGGCGCCGGAATCCGGTTGAAGGGGGAAATTTTCCGTCTGGCGCAAAGACGCTTGGGCCAGCTTGGCGGCCTTTTCCATCAGGCGCGTGATCACCCGGGAATTTTGCGGCGTACCGGCCTTTAGCGCGCCGGACATGAAGGTTTTCTTCAGGTTGAGTCTTTCGCACTCCGGGTCCTGGAGGTAGACCGCACCCCAAGGGGCGCCGGCCTGCATTGCAATCTGGTTCAGGCTCTTTTCCAGGATCAAACTGACATCGATGGTGTTCAGCTGGCTGACCAGTTCACCGTAAGCCTGCTGAATCCGTTGCTGGAGCAAGAGCTGTTTCTTCTGGGATTCACTTAATGCCAGCGCCTGGGTGCGCAGGGCGACCTGTTCTTCGAGCTTCCTGCGATTTAGTTCGAGCCGGCTGTCACGCTCCTGGATCTGTTCGAGCATGTCGTTGAATCCGTCCATAAGGGTACCCAGTTCGTCGCGGCGGTCGCTGTGCACCCTCACGCCATAGTCCTGCCGGTGCTTTACGTGCTGCATGGTTTTGGAAAGGGTTTCGATGGGCAGGGAAATGATGCGCTGCAGCCTGGCGGATATGAATCCGGACAAAACAATCAATATCAGCATGATGCCGGCCACCATCATGGTGACGGACTGCATGCGCGCGTAGACCCATCGCTGATCCGCACGGATGAGGACCATGCCGATGCGTTTGCCGTTGAGCATAATCGGTTGGAAAACATCCAGGAAGTCACCGCTCAGTCCTTTGAGGCCTGCCTTCACCGCCCGGGCCATGGGTCGCCGATCCGCTGCCGGCAGATCCTGCAGATCGATGTGGCGGGGGATGTCGGGGACGCGCCCCTTGGCATAGGCGGCAAAACGGTCGCCGGCGGCCGTGTAAATCGCCGCCTGCAGGATGTTGGGTTCGACCCGCAGCGCATCCAGCAGCTCCCGGGCGGTCTGGGGATCCTGAAAGCTGAGGGCCGCCGTTGCATTGATGCCCGTGACTTTGGCCAGCGCGGAGATATGGTGGCGTGCATTGTTTTGAAACGAAAATGCTTCGTTCAAGAGAAAGAGGAATGCAAACAGGACCATCATCAACCCACAGGTGAGCACGATCATGGTGGTCAGTTTGTGTTTAATGGAAAGATTCTGGAATTTTGGCATCGGCACTTCTCCGTTCAGGGCTCTGACCGGATGATACGGGCGATTTTCAGCAGTTTTGAGTTAAAATGCAGGCCGGCAGCCCGGGCCGCTCTGATATTGATCTGCAGGTGAATGCGCCGTCCGCGCTGAACCAGATTGACCATGCCGCGGCCGCGGCCAAAAGCCTCGCTGTCTCCCACGGTCAGGACATTGCGGCCGCCGAGGCTTTGCAGAATTTGTGGGGTGTTTCCGGCGACCGCGGCACCCACGAAGAGGATGCGGCAGGCGCCGATGTCCGCCGGGGACCGTAAGGGCCTGATCGCCACCGGGCGCCCTTGGATCCGTTCCCCTTCGGTGAGGATTTCCAGATTTTTTGCAATCTCGTCATCACCGAGAACGGCAATCACAAAAGGGCCGGCGGCCGGGTCGGTGTCGTCCGGCCAGGTGACAAAGCTGGCCAGATTGTAGATAAAGGCGGCTTTGACCTGGGCGGGTTTAAAGGCCGCAGCCCGGCTTTTCCCCGCCGGCAGGCCCGACAGCAGCAGTACCAGGGCCGGGAGAAAGACGCAGTGCCATGCGGTGCGGCGGCCGGGGCGGCGAATTTTTTCGGCTGTCAGAAACGCCATGTAATCTTTCCATAGATGCTGCGCGGCACCTCTGTGGACCGGATGCCCTGGGTGTCGGTGTATTCGGGGTGCCGATTGTCCAGCAGGTTTTCCAGTTTGAGGCTGAACGCCAAGTGTTTCAGCGGCTGCCAGCCGAGGCGCACATCTACGCGGGTATAGCTGGGAACATTCAGGTCGGGCAGGTCATCGACGAAAAAGAGCAGGGTGTCGAACTGCAGATTGCCGGGCAGGTCGAGGTAACTGCCTGCGGAAAACTGGTTGCGTGGCGTGCCGCCTTCATTGAGCTCGAGGTCCAGGCCCTTTTCAGCGGCATCGGCAAACAGGTGCAGGTTGATCCAGGTGTATCCGAGACTCAGTTTCCACCAATCGGCCAGTTGGAGGTTGCCGGCAATTTCAGCGCCATATGCGTCTTCATGAAACTTATTGACGATATTCTGCGGAAGCACACGCGCGGCGGGCGGCGGGAAGGCGGTAAAAGGCGGGATGGGCATGCCGGGCACCGTGGTGCGCAGATCGCGGTAGACGTTGTAAAAGGAGGCGAAGTCCAGTGAGAGGCGTGCCATGGGGACCAGACGGTAGCCGGCTTCATAGGCGATGACCTCCTCAGAATCAAATGCGCTGTTGCCGCGGATCATGAGGGCGTTGACCGTCGGACCGGTGCGAAAGGCGCCCAGTTTAATGTTTGCATCCCGATCCGCCCGCGAAGGCGTGCGCACCGCCCGTGAGACGGCGGCCCAGAGCGTATGGTTCTCTACCGGCGTCCAGCGCAGGCGGGCACTGGGCTGGATTTCGAATCCGGAGTAGTCGTTGTGCTCGAACTTCGAGCCCACGGTCAGATCAAGCTTGTCCGGGATCAGCACGATTTTGTCCTGAATAAAGCCGGAAAAGAGATTTTCCGTGCGGCTGTCCGGGTCGAAAAAGATGGTCTCAGAATTGGTGATATCATCGCGCGTCATCCGATAGCCCAGTCCCCAGATGACCTGCTGACGGCCGCCGAGCCGGAAGGTGTGCTGAAAATCGATGTCCACGGTGTCGCGGTCCTCTGACATCACCTGCATATTGCGGACTGTGCGGTCGTAGTAGGCCTGCAGCGACAGGTCGGAAGTGTCGGTCAGTATGTGCGTCCAGCGGCCGAGGAGATTGCCCCCTGACAGGTCCGCATTATCGGCGAATGTGCGGGGCACAATGGAACCGGTCGTCAGACTGGTGGTGCCGCTGTTGCCGGTATAGATATCGCCCTGGAGCGTCAGCGCGTCTTTGGCCGACCGGTCCCAGTCGAGGCGGAAGCCCGCACGGCCTGCATCCCAGTCGTCATCGGCATCGTTGCCATGGATGTCTTCGAAAGAGGTACGGTTGAAGTATTTGGCATAACCCCGGTACCAGGCATGTTTCCCGATTTTCCCACCGTAGCGGGCGGCCCCGAAGCCTTGTTCCAAATTGCCGCCGCCGGCGGTTATCAGCCCTCCCTGGGTATCTTGCGCTTTCTTGGTGATAATGTTGATCACGCCGTTGACCGCGTTGGCGCCCCATAGCGTGGCCCCCGGTCCGCGGATGACTTCAATGCGGTCGATGTCTTCGAGCAGCGTGTCCTGTACATCCCAGTAAACACCGGAAAAAAGCGGTGTGTAGACCGACCTGCCGTCCATGAGCACGAGCAGCTTGTTGGCGAACCAGGCATTGAATCCCCTGCTGCTGATAGCCCACTTGTTGGCATCGATATGCGCCACCTCCAGTCCCGGGACCAGACGCAGGGCTTCGGCGATGCTGGTAAAACCGCCCCGGCGGATGTCATCGCCGGAGATGACGAAAACCGCTGCCGCCGCATCGGCCAGTTTCTCCGGTTTTTTGGACACGGTCGTGACTTCCAGGTCGGCCAGCTGTTCGATGGTCAGCTGCTTGAGCTGCCGAAGGGCCTGGTTTGCGGAAGGCCCTTTTGCCCGGCATACGGGCACCAGGAACAGAAAAATTCCAGCCAGCATCAGCGCTGCTGTGCCGCCGGAAGCCGCCACCTTACAGATTCCCTTTGCCATTTTCATCTCTCCGAATTTCAGCGCACTGCGCCGGATGGCAGTTACAGGTACTGCGACAGGGTTTTTAAAAACTGCCGCGTATCGATGGGTTTGCTCATGTATCCCGCGCATCCGGCGGCCAGTGCTTTTTTCTCGTCGCCCTGCATGGCATAGGATGTCAATGCAACGATCGGTATATGGTGCGTATCCGGGTCGTCCTTGATCACCTGGGTGGCACTCAGCCCGTCCATGGCCGGCAACTGAATATCCATCAGGATCAGGTTGGGCCGGTGCCTTTTTGCCAGGTCGATGCCGGTTTCGGCATCGACTGCCTCCAGCACCCGGTATTTCCCGATTTCCAGCAGTGTGCGCACCAGTTTCATGTTCATCTCGTTGTCTTCAATGACCAATACGGTTTTCGTGCTCATCTCTCCTGCTCCTCCGCAGTTTCCATGCCCTGCCCAATGCCTCTGCCTGTCGATGCGGCCATCCTTACCAGGAAAGGTAAGAGCCGTTGCTTGGCTGCTGTTCCGACCGGCAGCACCGCCTGCCGGTTATATCGGTATTTTATTAATAAAATTAAGCGCTCCCGGACGATTTTATCCGCCGTCAGGTGTGCAGCCGATGGGCAGTGTAAAAAGAAAAGCGGCCCCATGATTTTTCCCCCGGCTCTGGGCCCGGATGCGGCCGCCGTGCAGTTCAACCAGCTGGCGCGTCAGGGCCAGGCCCAGGCCGGTGCCCTGGTACTGGCGCGCTGTGCCGTTTTCCACCTGTTCGAAGGGGTCGAACACGCGTGCGAGGTCTTCGGGCGTGATGCCGATGCCCGTGTCGGTCACCGCAATTTCGACCGCCGCCGCATCTTTGCCCGCATGGGCCACCCGCCGGGCGGCCAGCCGGATTTTCCCGCCGTCGGGTGTGAACTTGGCGGCGTTGGAGAGCAGGTTGTAGAGAATCTGCTTGAGCTTGCGCTCATCTGCCCGGATCGTATCCGGAATGCCGTCGAAGTCGGTTTCCAGGACAATGCCGTGCTTGAGCGTCTTTTCGCGGATCATGGTCAGGCTGTTTTGCAGCAGTGTGCGCAGGTCGATTTGGGAAAGCTCCAGTTCCTGCCTGCCGGCCTCGATCTTGGACAGGTCCAAAATATCGTTGATCAGGGACAGCAGGTGCCGGCTGCTTTCCAGGGCATCTTGCAGATAGTCTGACTGCGTCTCGTTGAGCGGCCCGAAGCTCTGGTCGATCACCAGCTCGGTAAAGCCGATGATGTGGTTGAGCGGCGTTCTCAGTTCATGGCTCATGTTGGCCAGAAAGTCGCTCTTGGCGCGGTTGGCGGCTTCGGCGGCATCCTTGGCCCGGGCCAGCTCCATGGTGCGTTCGCGAACACGTTTTTCCAATGTCCGGTTGGCCTGTTCAAGCGCTGTTTTTGCTGCCTGTTCCTGCTTCCGGGAGGCCTCCAACTGTCTTCCAGCCGTATCGAGCGCCTTTCCCAACCGGCCGATTTCATCGTTTCCCTGGTTTAAAATTTGCTGCGAAAAACGGCCTTCGCCCAGTGCCTGCGCTGCTCTGGATAATGTTTCGATGCGTCGGCAGAGCCGACGGCTCAACACAAGGCTCAGCGCCAAAATCGTCGCAAGGGCTGCTGCCGAGGCAACCAGCAACGACCGGCGCACGCGAAAAAGCGGCTGGTAGATCTGCTGCCGGGGCGCGGTGAGGATAACGATCCAGTCCAGATTCCGCCCGGCGACCAATTCGGAAATGGGCACATGTGCCGCAATCTGCCGTATACCGCTTTGTTCATATTCGACGATACCGCTTTGGCCGAGGGCTGCCGTACGCAGCGCTTCCGGTTGCATGGGCTCCAGGATTTGATTGTCCCGGGGCGCTGACACCACGATGCCGTGGCGGTCGATGATAAATTCCTGGCCGCTTTTTCCCAGCGAAAATTGGCGTGTGATGCGCCAGATCCTGCGCATTTCGATTTGGCCCACCAGCACACCGGTGATTTTGCCGGCCGCATCCTGCACCGGCGTGGCCACGGTCATGGTGGTCCCGTAGGGGTAGAGCACGGCATGTACGTCTGAAAATACGGTCTTGCCTTTGCGGGCCGACTGAAACCAGCAGGTGGTTTTCCAGGCGCCCCGGAAAGAGTACTTTGCGGAGGCCACAACACCGCCCTCCGGATTGAGCAGGCTGATATCTTTGAAGATGCGGTGAAACTGCTGGGTCGTGGCCAGTTCCTTTTCTTTCTGCGCGTCATGGGCCGCAGGTGACCTGATCAAGGGGTTTTGTGCCAGTAGCAGCACGTTGTGGTAGGCTTCGTTGACTTCCCGCGCGATTTCCTTGCCGGAGGAAAGGGCCAGCTGTGTCAGCATTTCCCGCGTGGTGCGGGAAATGGAGTTTTCCACACGGGTAAAAGAGATCACGCCGACGATCAAAAGCGGGGATAGGCCCACGATGGCCATCAAAAAAAGAATTTTATGGGACAACCGCATACGGGGGTACTTTCAGCCTATTTGTGCTTTACCGTCAGGCGGCTCCAGAGACGCGCGTACAGGGCTGTCGCCGCCCCGACGCTGTGGTAGAATTCACAGCGTTTCCGTATGGCCGGTGACGGGTAGACCGCCGGTGACTTAGCCACTTCCGGGTCCAGCAGGGGCTTGGCGGCCGTATTGGGTGTCGCGTACCACAGCTCCGAGGCAATGGCGGCATTGATATCGGGTTTCAGGATGTAGTTGATAAATGCGTGGGCTTGCGCTTTGTGCCGGGCGTCGCGTGGAATGGCGAAGTTATCCACCCAGATCGCAGCGCCCTCTTTCGGAATCACGTAGCGCAGGCTTGCATTCCTGTCGGCCGCCGCCATGCCCTCGCCGCTATAGATCTGGGCTGCCCAGAGCTTTCCGGAGATCATGCGTTTTTGTATGGTCATGACGTCCAAATAGCCCTGTAGAAGCGGTTTTTGCGCCAGCAGCAGCTTTTCGATTCCGGCAAGCTGCCCGGGGTCGGTGATGTTCAGCGGGTAGTTCCGCAGCTTGGTAGCCGCCCCGACCAGCTCGTAGACGTTGTTTAACATGGCCAGATGCCCCTTGTACTGCGGATTGAAGAGAACCTTCCAGCTGCCGGTGTCTTTTTTGATATATTGCGTGTTGACCAGCAGGCCAGTGGTGCCGAAAAGGTAGGGAATGGAATACCGGTTTCCCGGATCAAAGGGCAGGTTTGTAAACGCTTTCCCAATGTAGCGGTAGTTGGGGATTTTGGAATGATCGACGGGAGAAAGGGTTTTGGCGGCAATCATCTCCCGGATCAGATCGCCGCTGCAGACCACCAGGTCGTAGGCGGCAAGGTCGGATTGCAGGGCGCCCAGCATCTCCTCCTCGTCTTGGAAATTGACTTCCCTGACGGCAATGCCGGTGGCCTTGCGGAAATTTTCCAGCGTGTGCGACCCGATGTAGTCTTCCCAGTTGTAAAGCGTCAGGGTTTTGCCCTTCTCATTTTGACGGCCTGACTGCCCGGCTGAGTAGCCTATGGCCGGCATGAAGCCGTTGCCGGTGAAAACCAGCATGGCGACCATGATCCAGATTCTGCATGTAAACATGTTCGTCTCCTGATAGGACGTTTTTTGGCATGGCAGATAACTCCGACGTCGGCCTGCCAACGGCTGGTTACCATCGAGTGCGGCAGCTGTATGAAAATATTATCGGTGCCTGGCCGGAAAACTTTACCGGTTCGTGCCCTGTAACTGCTGTCGAGGAGGGTGCTGTAAAGATTCGCCGGTGTCCGGCAACAGCTGAATATTTAAATAAATTCAGGCGAAGAGAGCTCTTTTCCCGCTGCCCGCAACCCCATGTAGCGGGAATTTGCGGCGAAAGCAGGCCGTTGAAAATCGCTGTGAAAAATCTAGCGGGATTGTGACGGGAGAAGAAGGCGTTCAAGACCCAGCTCCAGGCTCAGGTCATGCCGTCCCAGACCCCAGAGCGTCACGTGTTTTGCGCCCATCTGCCGCAGCGCGTCGATCTTGTGCAAAAGGCTGGGGCGGTCCTCGTAATACACGGTGGTTGGCCGGCCGTGGTCGATGTAGTGCAGGTACGGCGTGCCATCGGCGGTTCGCCGGACCCGTGCGCCGGCGGCCAGGCGGGGAAAAATGTCCTGGTAGGTGGCGGCGCGGCATCCCTGTGGCTGCCACAAAAACCCCGAGACCTTGAGCACCGGGATGATCGTCGCTGACGGACACTGCCCGCGGACAAAGCGCATGACCCGGGCGATCCAGGCGATGCTTGCCACGGGCCCGGGGCCGGAGCGGCAGCTGTGCAGGTTGTAGAGCATGACCTGGACCTGATCGACGCTTGGACCGAAGGCGGCCAGGTCCATGGCCCCCGCACCATCTGCCACCGTCTTGCGCAAGGTCGGCTGCACGGTGACCGACAGCCGGAGACCCCGTGTCCGGGCCAGGCGGGCCAGTTCACCGATAAACTCCGCAAAGGATCGCCGGTCTTCGGCCGCCAGATTCTCGTAGTCGATGTCGATGCCCGTAAAACCGTAACGCCGGGCCAGTTGCACGATTTTTCGTTCATGGTCGCGCCGCAGGCGCCTGTTGTGCAGGATGCGGTTAACCAAACGTGCATCTTTCAGCACGGCTTTGCGGCTCTTGGCATCTACCGTGTCGTTGACCAGTGTCAGCCAGGTGTGGATTTTGCGCTGATTGAGGCGCAAAACGGTTTTGTGCAAAGGCAAATCAGAACGGTAAAGCTCCGGATCCCCGTTGGGTGCCAGCCGGGCGACAAAGAAATAGACGTCCCGGAAAAACGCCGGCGGCGCCGAAACGGCCTGCAGACTTTTCCCGAAATCCCAATAGGTCACCCAGGCCCCCAGGATCGCCGGGTTCGTTCCGGAGGCCGGCTCGGCCGCCAGACCGGCAGATGCCTGTCCCAGGTATGCCGACAAAACAAGGATCAGCAAGCGCTGCATGTGTTAGGCCCCTCACGGCCTTGCGGTTAAAAACGAAAAGTCACACCCGCGGTCAGGTTTGAACTGTCATAAGTGGGTGTTGTCGCGTAGTCGAAGGCCAGAAAGGTCCGCCAGCGGCCCGACCAGTCTTTTTGCACCTTGGCATGCACCGCCACGGCCAGGCGCAGGCTGCCGCCGGCTTCGTCCACTGCACCGAGTCCCAGGCGGCTGTCGATTTTCCAGCCGCCGGACAGGTGTCTGTCATAAAACAGGTTGAGCATCAGGTGCCGCAGGCTGCGTGGTGTGTAATACTGCGGTGCATCGCGGGCCGCATGGCTGTAACCGAGACCGACCCCGGCCTTCAGGCCGGTCAGCAGGTGCCAGTTGCGGCGATAGCCCAGCCTAACATCCACGCGCTGATTGCCGTCGGTATAGTGCGTGTAGTTCGTGGCGGCATGTACACGACCCTTGACGCCCAGCATCCGCCGGTAGGCCAGCTGGATCCGGTCTGCGGCGATGTCGGCCAAAAGCGCTGAAAGCGTATCGACATCTTCGTGTCCCAGCTGCAGCGCCAGATTGCGGCGGTCATCGACGTAGCGCCCTTTGAGCCAGGCATTGACCCGCCCGTGATGGCTGCCGATATTGCGCCGGCGCAGGCTGGCGCTGAGGATCAGGTGGTCCAAACCCCGCCAACGGACGCCGGCGGTCGCCTGCCTGCCGTAGAGCGCCGGCCGCTGCCCTTCATGGAACTCGATATATGCGGGGGTAAGCCACAAGTCGAAGGGCCCCTTCAGGGGATAGGCAAGGGGTGTCGACCAGAACACATTCCGCCGCTGGTCGGAGTCACGAAAGTATTGCACGCGCATGCCAAGATGCGGACGGGTTGCCCACAAAACCTGCTGCAGCAGGCGTTGTCGTCCGGCAGTCTGCCAGACTTTTATGTGCCCGGCGGAATGCCCGTTCCTCTGCAGAAGATATCGGGCCTTGTGGAAACGGCCCTGCGCGTATGCCGTGGCAGCCAGGTCGAGACGGGCCTGACCGGCCAGCAGCGGGTGTTCGCGGACCAAAGCCTGCAGGCGCTCTTCCGCCCGCCAGTACCGGCCTTGATAATAATCATTGCGGGCCTGTGCCAGGCGCGCCAGGTTCAGGGGATGCCGGCGCACCAGATGCGCCAGCAGCTGGCGGCCGTCCATGGTGTGCATGACGATGTAACGCCTGAGAAAACGGGGTTTTTGCGCACCCACGACGATCCGGTTGTACCCGCTGGCGTCCTGGATGAAGCCAAAGCGGAAATAGCGCTCGATGGCCCGGCGGTTGACATCCCAGGCCTCCGGTGCGCTGCCGCCTTGCTCCTGGCCGGCCTCGGAATAGGGAAAAGCGTAGCCCACGACTTGTTCGAGTCCCAGGTGTTGTTTGAGGGACCGGATGCAGCGACGGTAATCCTGATGCACCCGATGGGTGAATTCTGTTGTGTTTTCGGAACGATGTAGTTCAGCCAGCCACTTGTGGTCGACGAGGAACTTCCCCTGCCGGCCCGAGGCATTCACCGGTATGTTGTCATGTGCATGGTGGCCATGCGCCTGGATGTCCCAGCGGCCGCTTTGCCGATAGGCGGCGATCATTTTCCAGTCGGCCTGAAAGGGGTGGCCGGCACGGATGCCGGCGGTGGGCACGAACATGGTCGCTTTCAGGGCGTATTTTTTCAGCAGCGGGTCTGCCTGAACAAAGGAGTCGATCCTGGCGTCATCGAAGGTGATCAGGATCGGTTTGGCGGGAAAGGCCCGCTTTCCGTCGGCCATGGCCTTTAATTCACTGACGGTGATGGCGGTGTATCCGGCCGCTTGGAGGGCTTTCAGATGGTCCTCGAAACGAAAGCGCGGCAGATTGTGGCCGCTCATGCGACCGCTGGTGATTCCGTGGTAAAGCAGCACCGGGACATAGACACACCGCTGGCGGTAACCCTCGTTCACCAGTGCGGCATAGGCGGCCTCGGTGTTGTCACCCAGGCGTGCCGCCAGCCGGATGCTCTTCAGACGCCGGTCATGGTCGGTGAAAAAACTACAGCGGTTGCCGTTCAGAAATTGCAGGGCGGCGGCATAGTCCCGGCTGCCGACCAGCGAGTCAAATACCCCCATATAGGCATTGCGGTTGTCCGGATGGTCGTGGTAGAGCCTGCGGAAACGTTCCAGGGACCGGCGGTAATCGTGCCGGGCCTGCGCCAGGTAGGCGCGTTTTAGCCGGAAAGGGAGGTAACCGGGATGCCGCACCAGGGCCCTTTCGATCAGGCGGGCCGCGTCCCCGTACTGCTGCGCTTCGATGTACAACGTCGCCAGATCGAGCCAGGGCCGCTTGCGGGCGGCTACCGCGGGCAGCGACAGGAGTTTTTTCTGGTACTCGATGGCGCCGCTTTGGTCGCCGCGCGCGATGGCGTCGTCGCGCAGAAACTGCAGCATCAGCCGCCGCGGTCCGTGCTTTTCGATGTCCTGCCGGGCTTCGGCGACCGCCTCGTCATAGGCGCCCTGTTCGTAGAGGCACTTCAGCCGGTAATAGCGGGCGCGCGGCAAGTGGCCGCCCATTTTCAGCACCCGCTGCCATTGCGCCAGGCCGCGGCTGAAATCGTGGCGCTGCATCAGGATGTCTCCGAAAAAGACCTGGATGGCCAGATGGCCGGGATATGCCCGGGCCAGATCCCGCGCCTGCCGGTCGGCGGTCCGGTAGTGCTCCAGGGCCAGGTGGGCGCGCGCCAGGTTCAGGCGCTGGTCGGGCTGGTCCGGCTGCAGCGCCAGGCTTGTTGCGGCCGTCGCCAGGGCCTGCCGGTAGCGGCTGCGCCGCAGGTACAGGCCGGTCAGCAGGTTCCACGGTTCGGGGCGGCCCTTGAATCGGGCGGCATAGCGCCGCCATACCTTTTCGCAGGCTCCCCACTGCTCCAGCTGCCAGCAGGTCCAGCCCAGGTCCCGGTAGTACCTCCCGGTATTCGGATCGTGAGCCAGGGCGCTTGCAAACATTTTACGGGCCCGGTCGTAGTCCCGGTCGATGTATCGGCGGCGGGCGGAGGCGGCATAGATGCGGGCCAGGGCGTGTTCCAGGGCCGGTCGGCTACCGGAGTTTCTCAAGCGGTCTTCGAAAAAGGCGGTCCCCTGCTCGAGTGCATCTTCTTCGATAAACAGTCGGGCCAACCGCCGGGCCCACTGTGCATCTGCACCCGGCCGGTGCAGCAGCTGGCGGCAGGTTAACAGAGCCTGCTTGGAATCTTTCTGCCTGAAGTAGATCCGGGCGATGTTCAGCAAATCCTGATGGCGTGTCTGCCCGTTGTCGGCCGCCTGCATGTACCAGACCAGGGCCTGGCGCGTATCACCGCCATGGAGGTACGCCAGGGCGATGTTGCGTGCCAGCCGGTGCCTGTAGCCGCTGTCCAGGGCCTGTTGCCATGCGGCAACGGCCCGCTGCCAGTGTTGCTGCCGGTAGTGCGCCCACCCTAGATTTGCCAGGTACGGCGCGTGCCGTGGCCGGTATGCCAGGGCGGCCCGGTACGCTGCGCAGGCCTGTGCATAACGTTGCCTGCCGTAAAGCCGGCCTCCCCGGGCGGCGTAAAGCCTGGCGGCAAGGCGCCGGGCCTTGCGGCTTTGCGCCGGCTTACGGGACAAATACTGTTCCACCAGGGCGATGGCCGCTGCCTGCCGGCCCATGTGCCCATAGACTCTGGCCAGGCGTGAAACACATAGGAAATTATGCGGCTTTTTTTGCAGGATGCCGCGGTACTGCAGGGCGGCCTGATCCCACTGGCCGGCGCCTTCGTATGCGGCTCCCAGCTTCAGCCGAATCACGTCGACATCCCCGCGGATCACCAGCAGCCTGCGGAACTGATCGACGGCATCTTGCCACCGGGCGGTTTCCAGATCGAGATCGCCCAGGGCCTGCGTCAGCCGGGCGTTGCCCGGATCGACCTTGAGAACCATGTGCCACAGGCGGCGTGCTTCGGCCGGGTCGCCATTTTTGTAATGCGCCCAGCCGAGGTTTTCCCAGGCCAGCAGCAGACCCGGATCCTGGTGTGCCGCCTGCTCGAAAGCCGTGCGTGCTGCTGTGTAGCGCCCCTGGCGGTATAGGACCGTTCCACGGTCGAGGTTGTCCTGGCCGGGTGAGCGGGCCTGGACCCGGAGGGCGGCACCCAGGGCCAAGCCGATGACCAATAGTGACAAAGCTGCAAAAGAAAAGCGTCTCACATGGAACATGCTGCAGAGGCCTTTGTTGGTGTGACAGGGGCGGCTTGCGGTATCCGCACCGAGCCGCCGGAGCGGTTGCCCATTTCCTGTAGTGTGCAGATCCGCAGGCCCGGCAGCGGGTGGCGCTGCAGTTCGAGGCCCGCTTTGGCCAGCGCTTCGCCGAACCGGTGGAGCCAGGGCTTGGGGACCGCGCTTTGCAGGTTTGCCGGGTCTTTGGTCTCCGCCAGCACACGTGTGCAAAATGGCGGACGTGTGGCTGCCAGATGCCGGACCAGTCGCCGGAGCCGTATGGCTTGGCCGCAGCCGGCGGATCCGCCACCGTCCATCCGCAGGGCCGCCAGCACTTCAAATGCGTACCGCTTGGCGAGGAGGGCCAGCAAATCCGCATCGATCCGGCGGCTTTTCAGCCGGCAGCCCCACATGTCCCAGCCGGGCACCACCAGGCCGGTGATGTCCCGGGCGTGGGCGATGAGCCGCTGCACCTGACGGCGGCTCATGGAAGACGGGATGCGTACGAAAACAGGTGTTCCGACACCGAAACGCAAGGATCGGATTCTCAGTTTCGCCGCTCCCAGCCGGTTCCAGGCCACCCAGCCGATGGCGCCCTGCCAGCTGCCGTGCAGGTAGACCGGTGTGACGGTCAGCAGGTTGCCGTCTAGACGGATCCAGACCCCGTGTCCCCTCTTGGTGACGGACAACCGGTGCCAGCTGCGGGGCGCCAGGGCGACGGGAAACGCCGCCAAGGTCTGCAAAACGTCCCAGTTGCGGAATTGCACGAACAGGGCTTTGGCGGTGCCCCCCACACGCCACAGCCGCTTTGAATCCCGGGAAGACCGCTGGACGATCCAGAACTGACCCAGCCCAACCAGCACCTGAGCTTGCATTTGCCAGCAGCGCGCCTGCCCGACGGCGGGAAGCCACATATCGGCCCGCGGCCGACCTTCAAGCGTATAGGTGTTGTCGCTGCGTGCAAGCGCTCCCGTCCCCGGCAGCCAGGGGAGATGTTCAGCGGCCTGGATGGCGCCGGTGCTGTGGCGCAGGCTGCGCAGTCCGCGCACATAGCGCCGCAGATCCCCCGGCCGCCAGCTGATGTCCAGGCGCAGGCGTGCAATGTGATAGGGGTCGGTATGGGCATCGTTGTACCCGAAACGATCGTCCTCGAAGGCCAGTTCATAGTTTTGTCGGATGGCCTCCTCGCTGATGGCCAACAGTTGCCGGTCCTTGATGGATCGCGCCAGATTCCCCACCGGAGCGCTGAAGGCGAAGGGCGCATCCGAGGCCAGCTCTGTGCCGATGCGTGCTCCGGCCTCTTGCAAGTCGCGGTGCACACGGCGGTGGTACTCGGCGTCGTTTTCCGGTCGACCCAACGTCGGCAGCCAGCGGCGGGAGGCCAGAAAATTCCCTTGACGCCCTGGGGCGGCTGTCGGCACGGTTTCGGCGGCCTGGTCTCCGCCGGAGATCAGCTCCCAGCGTCCGCTGTTGACCATGCGCTCAAGCCGCTTCCAATACAAAAACGAGGTGTTGCGTCGGTCAATGCGGCTGCAGCTGACGGACATGGCGGCCTTGAGCTTCATGGAGCGCAGCAGCGGATCGACGGCCTCAAAGGTCGACATGTAGCCGTGATCGAAAGTCAGCAGCAGCGACCAGCGCGGCAGCGGCCGCTTCTCAAGGAAGAAGCTGCGCAGATCGGAAAGTGCGATGGCCTGAAAACCCTCGTCGGCGAGTACCTGCACGAGGTCGTGCACCGACGCTGCGGTCATGTGCAAGCCGTCCGCTTCAGACACGATGCGGTCAAAAGCCAGCACCAAAATTCCCGGGTCGCGGCTGACGGGGCCGTTCCAGCGACGCACCGGCAGTGTACGGTGATGTTGCCAGTGGAAGATGCCGCCCGCTGCCGCCAGGATCAGCAGCCAGGTGACCATCCAGGCAATCCGGTCGGACCGAAAGCTGCGCGCCGGCGGCGTTCTTGTTTTTCCACCCATGGTCTCAGCGCGTGCCCCAGTGATTCCTGTGAGGAGTGACCATGGCGTAGTAGGTCTGCCAGACCAGCACCAGCATATAGAAAAAGCAAAAAGCGACGCCGTAAATCCACAGGCGGTCGCGGTGGTAACCGAGATAGACCAGGCTATAGAGAACAGCCATCAGAAAGGCGCCGTAAATGTAGAGATAAGAGATGCTGTATCCCAGAAAAACGGGCAGCACGGTGGCGTTTAAAACGATAATGGGCGCAACTACCGGAAACAGGGCGCCGCTGTAAAAGAAGTACGCCGCCAGAGGATGCCGCTTCCACATGAACCTTGAGGCGATCCAGGTCTCGCGGACCCACGATTTTTTCCAGCGCAGCTGCTGCCGGAAAAATACACCGTAGCGGCTGGGAACCAGGGTCGCACAGATGGCCTCGCAATCGTATATGACACGGTGGCTGCGCAGCATGAAATTGGTCAGGCTGCGGTCATCGCCGAATGTGGCTGCCACGCCCAGAAAGGATTGATGCAGCCAGGTATCGAGGATGGGCATGACATAGCTGCGCCGGTATGCCGCCAGGCATCCCGAGCAGCAGGTTACCGCCGAAAAAAGGGACTCGGCGGCCTTCATCACGCGGAACGCCACGAAGTAACGCACCTGCTGCATACGCGTCAGCGTGTTCTGTCGGGCGTTGCTGACATTGGCATGGCCGCAGACAGCGCCGATGTCGGGGTCGGCAAATCCCTGCACCAGTTTGTACAAGGTGTGTTCTTCCACGAAACTGTCCGAGTCGATGTAGATCAGGATTTCACCGCTGGCGCGCCGGGCTCCGGCCGCCATGCCGTGGCGTTTGCCGCGGTTTTCGGCAAAATCGATAATCGCCAGATCAGGGTGGCGCAAAGCCGCCTTTTGCATTTCGCGCAGAGTGCCGTCGGTGGAACCGTCATTGATCACGATCACCTCCAGCAGGTGCGCCGGATAATCCGATGCGTAAACGCATTCAATGGTCTTGCGGATGGAAGCTTCCTCGTTTTTACAGGCAATGATGACGGAAACCGGAACCAGCAGATTGCAGTCGGCCGGCGGCTTATAAAAAAACGCCAGGAAAAAGCGCGACAGGATATAAAAGGAGATCCCCAGGCTGTAAATGTTGAGCAGGGGATGATACCAGAAGAAAACGACGTTGACGCGCTTTAAAAAATAGACATTGACCGTGCCCAGCACAAAGAGGGCCGAGGCGATCAGCGGTGTATGCAGGTGCAGCCAGTATCGCAGCAGGTGCAACAGGCCCTGGGCATATTCGAGACCGTAGGTAAAGCGCAGCGTCTGTTCGCCGGCAATTCGGTCGGCCGTAATTTCTCTTACCACGCGGGCCTTGATATGCCTCATTTTCCAAAGGCGGTGGGGCATGTAGGCCGTATCGTGCGCAACCACCACATCGTTGAGACGTACATCCAGCCACTGGCCGACGCGAAGGGGGTGTTCTGAAACCGTTCGGGCCCCGATTCTGCTGGTTTCGATGATCCGCGAAACGATGGCGCTGCGCGTGCCGCTGGGAGCCGCCGGCAGAAGATGCGCCGCCACGTCAACGGTCGTCCGTGCGGCTCTGCGGCACTCATAGACCACGCCTTCCGGTGGCGTCATTGGAAAGGATTTATGCATGTAACGTATTGGCCGACTCTTCCATGCACATACGGTTAAACGCCGGGGTGCCTCTGCCGTTTTTTCGGGGTCGACCTTTCTATGGCGATCAGCAGGCCGTGCCTCGCTTGGGCAATGAAGCAAAAAAGATGCCAATGGAGGAAGCGGGGTGACGGCATCCTTGCGGGTGAAAAGGGTTTTGAGGCAAAATCCTCCGTATGCTCTCGGTTTCTCTGTTTTTCGCCGTTTTGCGATGGTGTTGGTAACCCCCCCCCACAAACGATTTCGATGAACACGAGGGTGATCCGGAAAAGAACGGGAGCTTCGGCAGGCGCGCAAAATTCGTAACCTGGACAGGAAAAAAATGGAGCCGCAGGCTGTTCAAGAGCTGCCGGCGAAAACGCTAGCGGCGGCCCGCGCCGCGCAGTATTGATGGCAACGGGGAAACGTTGGCGCACGGCCGCAGGCCGCATCGGACGTGGCGCTGTGGGAAGATTTTTTGTTCCGGTTATGACCTGAATCTTGCACAGACAATTTTGAAAACTTATAAAATTGTAATGTTATCTCATGGTTGTCTATGGATGCAGCGCGATAATTTTCAGCGTCATTGGTATGTTCGGAAACCTTCCATTTTGACTTC
>Ga0256841_1001469_pt1 | contig 20379 bp, 15 predicted proteins | sample 356308metaG_FD_185971 | JGI IMG/M metagenome (GOLD analysis project Ga0256841, IMG submission 185971) | Hydrothermal vent microbial communities from Mid Atlantic Ridge, Atlantic Ocean - 356-308 | ecosystem: Environmental > Aquatic > Marine > Hydrothermal vents | place: Atlantic Ocean: Mid... | reverse complement strand
GCCGGGACGATGTCCTCGCCGATGGGGGCGCCTTTGGGGAAGTGCAGGTCGTAAGAGTGATCGGCGGTGAAGATGAGCAGCGTCGGCGTGCCGCGGAGGCGGGCGGCGGCTCCCGGCGCGCTGCTGCACTCCCCGCAGGTTCACTTGACGAGGAGATCCACAGTGGTGGTGCCCGGCTGGCGGACCTTGAAGTAGACCTTCTCCCAGTCCTTGTGCGCCGGGTGGTCTGCGTAGACCTTCAGCGCCGCTTCGTCTTTCATCTCCATGCAGACGCCGTGGCGGCGCACGACCATGTTGACTTTGGCCTCGACGTCTTTCTCGCCGCCGCGGAGCCTCTTGGCCGTGGCCCGGTCCGCGGTGATGAGCCGCATGGGCCGGCGCAGGTCCCCGTACCAGACGTCGAGCAGGCCGGGGATCTTGGACGGCAGTTCGCTGGTGGCCTTGTAGAAGGCCTGCCAGTCCGCGCTCGTGGCGCCTTCCTGAGGGGTGAAGTAGAAACAGTGCATCAGCTTCCCGTCAGCGGCGGCGGCGAAGCCAGACGCGGCCAGCAGGCATAGAGAAACGATCCAAATCCGCATCGGGAATCCCTCCTGTCGTCGTGGTTCCGGTTTAGTTCCATTGTGCCGCGACTTCGGCGGCGAAGTCTTCGAACCGGCGCATCGGGTGGCCGGTGATCTTCTCGGAGCGGGCGAGCTCGTCAGGGGTGGCCTTCAGGCCGTGCCTCTGGAAATGCTCGTACATGATCCCCAGGTCGTGGACGAGATGCGGCGGCAGCATCAGCTCGGCCTGTTTCTCCCAGTTGTCCAGATCGTCGCCCACGTACTGGATCTCGCGCCTGAGCGCCTCACTCCAGACGCGGGCGCAGTCCTCGCCGGTGAGCACGTCCGGGCCGACGATCGGGTAGCCGGCGCCGGCGAAGCTGTCTTCGGTGAGAGCCCGGACGGCGGCGTCGGCGATGTCGCGGGCGTCCACGCGGCTGAGCCCCACCCCGCCCAACGGCTGCGGGTAGACGCCGAAGAGCCGGATGGGGTCTTCCAGTCGGAGGTCGTTCTGAAAAAAGTTGTTCGCCTCGAGGAACGTGTACTCGAGGCCGGAGGCGCGGATCGCCTCGACGATAGGGATCTTAGAGCCGAAGTGGGGAATGTGACGGCCCTCTTCCAGGCGGTGCACGGTGAGGTAGACGATGCGCCGGACGCCGGCCGCTTTCGCCGCCTCGACGCCATTGAGCCCTTGTTCGGTTTCGTCCTGGGCGAGAGGGGTGAGCAGGAAGACGGCGTCCACTCCGGCCATGGCGCGCGCCGTGCTGTTCTTGTCGGCCAGGCTGCCCTCGGTGATCTCGACCTTGCTGTTGTGCCGGGTGAGTTTGTGCGGCGACCGCGTCAGGGCGCGCACGGCGTGCCTGGTGCGGATCAGGTTGGCCAGGACGCGGCTGCCGACGGCGCCGGTGGCGCCGGTGACCAGAATCTTGAGCGATTTCATCTTCCCTCCCGTTCCCTTCAGTGTACGGCATCGCCGGCGGCGGACCACCGGTCGCGCGCGGCGCTCACCCGCGGGACTCTCCGGACCCGGGGGAGGAATCTCCGCCGGGCGACGGGTGCTCGAGCTTCCAGCGGATCTGCTTCAACATGCCGAGCCAGATCTCGGCGTCCCGGGCGCTGAGGCTCAGGCGGCGGACGAGACGGCGGACCTTCTCTTCGGTGGAGGACCCGATGCGGGGCTTCACGTAGCCGGAGAGGCTCAGCACCTCGAAGAGCAGAGCGGTGAGGCGCTCGAGATCCCCAGCCGAGGCAGGGCGGGCGGCGACCGGCGAGGCGGCGGCGGCCGCCTCACTGCGCATCAGCTCATAGAGGCAGACGGCGACGGCCTGGCCGAGGTTCATCGAGCCGTGCTCGCGGCGGGTGGGGATCCGCAGCAGCCAGTGGCAGTGACTGAGATCCTCGTTGGTGAGCCCATACTTCTCGCTGCCGAAAACGAGAGCCGCCGGAGCCGCCGCCGCGTGGGCGCGGATCAGCGGAGCGGCTTGTTCGAGACGCCGCAGCGGGTGGTGCAGCTCGCGGGAGCCGACCGAGCTGGCGCCCACGACGAGGCTGCAATCGGCGACAGCTTCGGCGAGGCTGGAGAAGAGCTCGGCGCGCTCCAGCACGTGGCCGGCGCGCACGGCGGAGCGGGCCTCGCGGAAGGCTACGTCATAGGCGTTGACGAGGCGCAGGCGGGAGAAGCCGAAGTTGCTCATGGCGCGGGCGACGGCCCCGATGTTCAAGGGATTGCGGGGCGAGACGAGGACGATGCGGAGCTCGTCCAGCGGGAACGTGTCGGCCTCCACCGGAGCCACCGGCGTCTTCATCGCCCCTCAAGATAACAAACACCCGGCACGGGGCCGGGCGTTCGGGAAAACGGCGGAAGCGCGCCGGTCACCGAAGTTCTTCGATGACGGCTTCCAGCGCCTCTTTCGGCGGGCGGACCTTGGCCTCCGGCAATGTGGCCAGCGGCTCGTCCACCAGATGCAGCAGGTCGGTGAGCGTGGGGGCGTGCTCGTTGACGTAGAGCACGCCGGTGACGACCTCGCCCTTGCCGGCGGCTTCGTGCAGCGTGCGGATGGCCTCGAGCTTGTTGGTCGGGTCGTAATCGCCGTCGAGCTTGCGCAGCACGAGCTTGGAGCCGTCGTGCATCTCGACCTCGCGCACCGAGCCCTCCTCCATCTCGATCTCGATCTCCTCGAAAGCGGGCACGAAGCCGACCTCGTGGAGGGGCTCGTCATGCTGCTTGACGTAAGCGTAACTCTTGGTAGAACCCTCGTGGTCGTTGAAGGTGGTGCAGGGCGAAATGACGTCGATGACGGCCAGGCCGCGGTGGGCGATGGCGGCCTCGAGAACGGCCTTCAACTGGTTCTTGTCCCCGGAGAAGGAACGGGCGACGAAGGTGGCGCCGGTCTCGATAGCCACCAGGCAGCAGTCGATGGGCGGCAGGTCGTTCACCGTGCCGTTCTTGAGTTTGGAGCCGATGTCGGCGGTGGCGGAGAACTGCCCCTTGGTAAGGCCGTAGACGCCGTTGTTCTCGATGATATAGACGAGCGGCACGTTCCGGCGGAGCATGTGCATGTACTGGCCGAGGCCGATGGAGGCGGTGTCGCCGTCGCCGGAAGTCACGAGGCCGATGAGCTTGTGGTTGGCCAGGATGGCCCCGGTGGCCAGCGCCGGGGCGCGGCCGTGGACGCCGTTGAAGCCATGGGAAAGCCCGAGGAAGTAGGCCGGCGCCTTCGACGAGCAGCCGATGCCGGAGAACTTGGCGACGTCCCACGGCGCGATGCCGAGCTCGAAGAAGGCCTCGATGATGCGCTGGGAGATGGAGTTATGGCCGCAGCCAGCGCACAGGGTCGTCTTGGCGCCCTTGTAGTCGACTACCGCGAGGCCGATGCGGTTCGTTTTGGGGGCCCGAGGCGGGCGCGTAGTGGTACTCATAATCCCTCCTGAGCGACGATCGCTTCGGTGACGGTGAGGGCATCGAGGGGGAGCCCTCCGTAGTAGCAGACGCTGCGGAGCTTGGCGGCCCGCTCAGGGTTCAGCGCCATCTTCATCAGCAGCCGCATCTGTCCGTCGCGGTTCTGTTCGACGACGTAGATGCGGGCGTGGCGGTCGATGAAGTCGAGGACTTCCTGGGTGAAGGGGTAGGCCCGGAGGCGCAGGTGGCTGGTCTCGAGTCCGTACTCCTGTTTCAACTGGTCGCGGCTCTCTTCGGTGGCGTAGACGGAGGTGCCGTAACAGATGAGCCCGATGGAGGCGTCCTCGTTGTACTCGACGACGGGGGCGGGGACGTCGCGCTTCATGTTCTCGAACTTGCGGGCGAGACGGTCCATGATGCCCATGTAATCGGAGGGCCGTTCGCTGTACTTGGCTTCTTCGTCGTGGCCGCTGCCGCGGGTGAAATAGGCCGCCTTGGGGTGAGGCGTGCCGGGCAGGGTGCGGTAGCAGACGCCGTCGCCGTCCACGTCGCGGTAGCGGGCGAAGCCGCCCAGACGGTCCAGGTCCTCAGCGGTGAGCACCTTGCCGCGGCGGATCGGCTTGTCGGGGTACTCGAAGGGATCCGACATCCAGTAGTTCATGCCGAGGTCGAGATCGGAGATCACGAAGACGGGGGTCTGATAGCGTTCGGCGAGGTCGAAGGCCTCGCTCATCATGGAGAAGCACTCTTCGGGGCGGGAGGGGAAGAGCATGGGGTGCTGGGTGTCGCCGTGGGAGAGGGCGGAAGTAAAGAGGATATCGCCCTGCTGCGTGCGGGTGGGCAGGCCGGTGGAAGGGCCCACGCGCTCGACATTGACGATGACGGCGGGCACTTCGGTGAAATAGGCCAGCCCGACGAATTCCGACATCAAAGAGATGCCGGGGCCGGAGGTGGCGGTCATGGCGCGGGCGCCGGCCCAGCCGGCCCCGACGACCATGCCGATGGCGGCGAGCTCGTCCTCGGCCTGCAAGATGGCGCAAGTGCTCTTGCCGGTTTCGGGATCCGTCCGAAGCCGCTTGGCGTAACCCATCATCGCTTCCACGAGAGAGGTGGAAGGGGTGATGGGATACCAGGTGACGACGGTGGCGCCGGCGAAGATGGCCCCGAGGGCGGTGGCGGCGTTCCCTTCGATCATGATCTTGCCCTGGGTGCGGTCCATACGCTCGATGCGCAGGGGATCGGTCTTCTCGAGGTTGTCGGCGGCGTATTGCGCGCCGGCCTGGACGGCCCCCCAGTTCAGTTCGGCGGCTTTTTTCTTGCGGGGTCCGAACTGCTTGAAGAGGGCCTTGTGGATTTCCTCGAGGTCAATCCCTAGCAGGTGGGCGAGCACGCCCACGTAGATCATGTTGCGCACCAGCTTGCGGAGCCGCACCTCCGGGCATACCGGGGCGACGAGCTTATCGAAAGGCACGGCGTAGGCGTGCACGTCGCGGCGGATTTCCGGCAATTTCAGAGCGGCGTCGTAGAGCAGCGTGGCCCCCGGGTGGAGGCTCTGGATATCCTCCTGGGCGGATTCGGGGTTCATGGCCACCAGCAGGTCCACCTCACGCTTCCGGCCGATATAGCCCTGTTTGGAGGCGCGGATCGTGAACCAGGTGGGCAAGCCCTGAATGTTGGAGGGGAAGAGATTCTTCCCGGAGACCGGCACGCCCATCTGGAAGATGGAGCGCATGAGGACCAGGTTCGCGGTCTGGCTGCCCGAGCCATTTACGGTAGCCACCTGGATGCTGAAGTCGTTGATGATCTCTTTGGGTAATCGGTCTTCACCCGCAGCAAGCGGGCTGAGTTCGGTAACGGACATGAAATCAGTTCCCTATGGTGGAGAGATGCAACAAAGAGCCCCTCGGTACCAATTATATGGGAAGCGCCGCATCGCTGTCAGGGAGGGGCTGTAAAGTCTCCGGTTCTGGGTTCAGAGGCGTTGTTAAGATAGTTGGAGGAGGCTGCCGGAGCAAACCCTCGCAGGAAGGCGGAGAGCACGCGAGGCGGGGCTTCGCAACCATCCGGAGAGCGAAACCGGGATCCCCCGAAAGGGCTATGGTGAGTGAGGGCCTCCTGGATAGAGAGTCTCCCATTGATGTCACAGCAAGCCATCGTCGAGAAGCCGACCGTAGCGGAATTCGCCGACCGGGTGAGGGAACAACTGATCCCGATCGTGAGCCGGTTTTCTTATTTCGCGGCCGGAGTCTCGCTGGCGGAGGACGACATCAAGGAATACCTGGAAGAGCCCGTGATGGCGTTGCCGCCGCGGCTGCGGGATGCCCTGCCTGAGGTCGCCGTGCTTCTAGTGCCGTATCTGAAGCGGGAAACCCGGCGGGAAGGCGGCACGGCGGTTTCCGAAGAGATCGTTTGTTTCGACGAGCCTGACCGGGACCAGATCCTCGACGCCGCCGTGACGACGCCGAATCGGGTCTACCTCGCGTTCGGAGTGAAAGGGCAGGATGTAGCCGAGTACCATTACCGGCTCTTCCACCGGCTGGCGGAGTTAGGCGTCTCCCGGCTGGGCAGCGAGTTGACCGAGCCGTTCTCCAACATCGTCCGGGAGGAGCTGAGCGCCGGCGTGCATGGTGAAGTGGACGAGGAGAGCTGGGAGCTGAAACGGGCTTTGCGGCGGCGCCAGAAACGGTATCACCGCCGGACGAAAGGATTCACCCAATACGCCCGGCAGGCGCTGACGGACACTCTGAGCCTCTACCTGCACGGCATCTGCTGCGACATCGACATCGAGACCGGGCCCCGGCAACTGCCGAGCCGGCACTTGCGGCGGCGGCTGGAGCTGCTGCAGGCGATCTGCCCCCCGCCGGGGGGCTACGCGGTGTTTCCGGAGGACCTGAAGGCGATCGAGGAAGCGGGTCCGCCGCCCGACGCGCCGGTGGTTTGAGAGCGGCGCGCCTCACCGGCCGGCGGGGCGTTTCTTGTCGGAGGGCTGAGGGGTGGCGGTGGCCTCCATCTCTTCGAGCCAGCGGCGGGCGGTTTCCGTCATCTCCCGGGCCCGCTCCGGGTAACGGGCGGCGAGGTTGTTCGTCTCACCCAGATCCTCGCCCAGATGGAACAGCGCAGGCTGCTTGGCGTCGCGTTCGCCGACAACGAGCTTCCACGGGCCGTCGCGCATGGCCAGGGCGCGGCCGGTGGACCAGAAGAGCGGGCCGCGGTCGATCGCGCGCCCGTGGAGCAGCAGCGGGACGAGGCTGACGCCGTCCAGGGGCCGTTCCTTGGGGGCGGCAACGCCGGCCAGTTCGAGCATCGTGGGCATCAGGTCGAAGCCGGCGGCGAGCTGGTCCGTCACCTGGCCAGGGCGGATCTTGCCCGGCCACCAGGCGATGGCCGGGACGCGGTGGCCCCCTTCCCACACAGTTCCCTTATGGCCGCGCAGGGGCCGGTTGCTGCCGCGGGGCGTGGCCCCGTTGTCGGAGAAGAAGAAGACGAGGGTGCGCCGTTCGAGACCCAAGCGCCGCAGCAGCGCCAGAATGCGGCCGGTGCTGGCGTCCATCTCCTCGACCATGACGCGGTAGCGGCGGCGGATCTCCGCCTCGTTCAGTTCTTGGCGGACGGACGGCTCGCCAGGGCGGCGGAAGCCCCGGGGATCGTCATCGGGGGTCTGGTAGGGGTAGTGGGGCGCTTCATGGGCGACATAGAGGCAGAAGGGCTCGCCGGCGTGGCGCTCGATGAACTCCAGCGCGTGGCGGGTGATCAAATGGGTGGAGTAGCCCTCTTCGAGGACGTTCTTCTCGTTGCGCCACCAGTCGTGGGTGCCGGCCTGGTCCACGTGGGAGAAGTAGTCCACGTTGCCGCTGACGTAGCCGCGGAAGAGCTGGAAGCCGTGGCGCACGGGGTTGTAGCGGGGCAGATATCCGAGATGCCACTTGCCGAAGATGGCGGTGGCGTAGCCGTGTTCGGAAAGCAGCTCGGCGAAGGTGACCTCGACGGGCTGGAGGCCGTCTTCGTGCTCCGGGCGGCGGGGGTCGGCGTAGACGACGCCCGGGATGCCGGCCCGCTGCTGGTAACGCCCGGTAACGAGGGCGGCGCGGGTGGGGCTGCAAACGGCGCCGTTGGAGTGGAAATCCGTGAAGCGCAAGCCCTCGGCGGCCAGGCGGTCGAGGTGGGGGACTTCGATCCAGCCGCCATAAGTGCTCAAGTCGCCGTAGCCGAGATCGTCGGCAAGGATGATGACGAAGTTCGGGCGTTCGGTGGCGGCTCCCGGCCGGGCGGCCGCCGGCGAGAGGAGCAACGAGAGGCAGAGAAGCAACAGAGGGAGGCGCCGCATAGCGCCTCGATTCTATCGCGCCGGTTCCCCGGACGGAGCGTCGAGGGCGTCGAGAATCCGCCGGGCGACCTCCTTGCCACGCTCGCCGACTTCTCCGACGGGACCGACGCAGCTCGGGCAGCCGGCCTCGCAGACGCAGGCCTCGATCAACTCACGGGCGCCTTTCAGTAAGCGCGGGGTGAGCTTGAAGAGCGGCGGGCTGAGGCCGACGCCGCCGGGGTAGTTGTCGTAGAGGAACAGGTCCGGCTCGTAGGAGGCCAGTCCGCCGGAGATGTCCTCGGTGATAGCCACGCCGAGGTCGCGGGGATCGCACATCAGTAGCAGGGCGGCGACGGCGCGCAACACGTTGCCGAGGCCCGTGAGGCCGGCCTGCTTCTCGGTGGGGGAGAGGTCGGGCAAGCGAGCCAGGAACTCAGCCGGGAAGTGGAGCCAGAAGGCGGTGGTCTGCATCTCCTGCTCAGGCAGGGAGAGGTTGCCGGCGCCGACGTTCTCCAACGTGTAGAACTTGATCTTCTTGAAGCCGACCACCTGGGTGTTGACGCGCACCTCGCCGTGGGCGGCCACGGCCCCGTTCAAGGGGCGGTCCTCGAAGCGGTCGATCTCCTTGACCTGGGTGTAGTCGATGGCGTCGGTGAAGTAGTCGCACTCGACCCGGCGCACGTAGGCCTTGCGGTTCTCGTAGTCCATCTCCTCGACCTGGTACTGGCGGGCCTCGTGCAGGTAGATGGCCTTCTCGTGGAGAGTGGTGAGGGCGGCGGGGAAGGAGACCTCGCCGATGACGCGGGGCTCTCCGGTCGTGTCGATGACCACGAAGTTGTCGCTGGTGACGGCGCGGAGGCTGACGGCGTCGGCGGGGTAGCTGTCCGAGGTCCAGTGCCAGGCCCCGGCCGAGTGGTGCAGCAGGCCCAGCTCTTCGAGGAAACGGCACAGCTCGGCGGTGTCGTGGGGGCCGAACTTCTCGCCGTCGCGGATGGGCAGCTCGAAGGCGGCGCACTTCAGGTGGCTGAGGAGCAGCTCGAGGTTGTCGGGATTGATGTAGGCATGCTCGGGCGACTGGCCGAAGAAGTAGTCCGGGTGCTCGATGATGTACTGGTCCAAGGGGGCGCTGGAGGCGACGAGGACGGCGACGGAAGCCGACTGGCGGCGTCCGGCGCGGCCGGCGCGCTGCCAGGTGGAGGCGATGGCCCCGGGGTAGCCGGCCATGATGACGACGTCGAGGGAGCCGATGTCGATGCCGAGCTCGAGGGCGTTGGTGGCGACGACGGCCCGGATCTTGCCTTCCCGGAGGCCGCGCTCGATCTCGCGGCGCTCCTTGGGCAGGTAGCCGCCGCGGTAGCCGCGGACAGCGTCCGGCCCCAGCCGCAGCTTCGCCGCCGCGTCTTTCAAATAGGTGACGAGAACCTCGGTGGCCAGGCGGTTGTTGGCGAAGACGAGCGTCTGCTGGCCGCGGTCCAGGAACTCGATAGCCAGCCGCCGGGCTTCGTGGAGATAGCTGCGGCGGATGCCGAGCTGGCGGTTGACCACCGGCGGATTGTAAAAGACGAAGTACTTCTCGCCGCTGGGGGCGCCGTTGTCGTCCACCAGCTCGAACGGTTTGCCGGTGAGGGCTTCGGCCAGTTCGCGGGGGTTGGCGATGGTGGCCGAGGAGCAGATGAACTGGGGCTCGGAGCCGTAGAACTCGCAGATGCGCTCGAGCCGCCGCAGCACGTTGGCGAAGTGGGAGCCGTAAACGCCGCGGTAGTAGTGCAGCTCGTCGATGACGAGGTAGCGGAGCCGCTCGAAGCACCTGGCCCAACGGGTGTGGTGCGGCAGGATGCCGGTGTGGAGCATGTCCGGGTTGGTGAGCACCACGTTGGCGCGCTCGCGGATGGCGCGGCGGGCGTCCTGGGGGGTGTCGCCGTCGTAGGTGAAGGCGCGGATGTCCGAGCCGAGGGCCTCGACGGCGGCGTGGAACTCGTGGAGCTGGTCCATGGCCAGCGCCTTGGTGGGAAACAGGTAGATGGCGCGGGCGTCGGGCTCGGCCAGCAGGCGGTTCAGGACGGGGAGGTTGTAGCAGAGCGTCTTGCCGCTGGCGGTCGGGGTGACGACGACCACGTTCTTGCCTGCCCGAACCAGATCGAAGGCTTGGGCCTGATGGGTGTAGAGCCGGCTGATGCCGCGCTTTTCGAGGGCGGCGCGCAGGCGGGGATCGACGGCGTCGGGAACCGGGCGCAGGTCCGCCTCGCGGGCCGGCTGGCGGCGGATCTCGCGGATGGGGGAGTCCGGGTCGGCGCGCCACCTCTCCAGACGCGCCACCGCAGCGGCGAGATCCTCCCGCCGGGTGAGGGCGGTTTCCAGAGTGCCGTTGCCGAAATCGAAAGAGAGGTTGTCCACGGCCCGCTTCTTCGCCTTTTCTTTGCCTAATGTAGCTGATTCTCACCGCGACTGCAAGCCCGGGCGCCCCCGCGGGCTCAGACTCACCCGGCGCGGACGATGCGGGCGAACAGGTCGCCGAAGATGCCGTCGCGGTCCACGTGGGTGGCGACGCGCACCGGATGGCGGCCCTGGGTGAGGCCCCAATGCAGGTCATCGGTGAGCACCGGAGCCGAGACGACCTTCGAGCCGATCCATTTCGGGTTGATCAGCCAGGCGACGGCGGAGATGTCCCAGATGACCTTCGACCAAGGCTTGGAGAAGTCCCGGCGGTTCTCGCGCGCGTGTTCGACGAAGATGTCGAAAAGGTAGTCGCCGATCTTCGACTTGCCCTTGATCCACTTCTCCAGCTCCGGCACGGTGGTGCGCAGCATCTCGCTGATGTTGGTGGTGGGCACGACCATGAGCCGCACGCCGGACTCGTAGAGGGTCTGCGAGGCGGGGGGATCCTGCTGGAGGTTGAACTCGTGGGCGGTGGGGAACTCGTAAGGCCGCCCGCCGAGCCAGACGACGGTGATCTTGTCTTTGATCTTGGGCTCGAGCAACAGGGCCGAGGCGACGTTGGTGGGTGCGCCGGTGGCGACGACGTAGAGCATCTCGTTGGCCGCCAGGGCCTTCTCGATGGTGTTACGGGCGGCGGGGCTTTCGACTGGCCCGCCGGCGTCCTTCATGAACTTGCCCGAGCCTTTCAGGACCTCGACGGCGCCCTTCTTGCCCAGGCGGTCGAGCACGCGGAGGATCTCCTCGTAGCTCTTTTCCATTCCGTCGCCGGCGCTGGTGGAGCGGCGGTTCAGGAACGGCGCCGCGTGGATGGCCTGAACCTCGAGCGCCTCGGGCGCGAGCATGGCGTAGGTGACGGCGAACTGGTCGTCGATCTCGTTGAAGGTGTCGGTGTCGAGGATGATCGGGACTTTGCCCGACGGCAGGGGGATGTCCGAGTGCGCGGCGGCGGCCATGGCTCCCAAGATACCGAGGAAGCCGCGCCGCGAGGTAGCGGGGGTTCTCATAGCAGGAATCAGGCTATCAGAATCGTTGCGAAAACGGGGCGGGCAGTTTCAAGGAAACGCCCGGCGGACGATCTCCATCACCTGCGCCTTGTAGCGCCGGGCGGAGGCGGAATCGTGGTTGCGGCCGGCGCGGATGACGATGTACTTCTGCAGCTCGTAGAGCAGGTAGAAGACCTGGCGGAGGCGGGCTTCGGGCGAGAGGTCGCGCGGGCGCCCGTAGCCCTCCCAGAAGGCGGGGACGCTGACGCCGCAATAGTCCAGGACGGCGAACTCGATCTCCGGATCGCCCCAGAGGGCGCGGTCCCAATCGACGATGCCGGTGACAACGCCGGAGCCGTCCACGAGGATGTTCTGGCCCCAGATGTCCATGTGCAGGAGGCTGGCCGGGACGGGGCGGTCGAAGAGGCGGATGGAGGCGTCCAGCAGGCGACGCAAGTGGGCGCTTTCCTCGTCGCCGTAATAGCCGACGGCGACGATGTCGTCGATGAGCTTGTTCCACATGACATGGAAGGCGTCCGCCCAGGTGGGCTGCGGCTCCATGGGACGGTGCTCGCCGAGGTAGCCGTAGCGGTCAGCGTGCAGGGCGTGCACTTCGGCAAGATGGCGGCCGACCTGGCGGAAGACATGGTCCGTGTCCACGTCCCAGGCTTCGGTAAGCGGGCGGCCGGGGAGCCGCTCCATGAGGATGTAGTCGCGGGGGATCACCGAGTGGGAGTCGTCGAAGGCGACGACCCGGGCGACGGGCACGGAGGTCTTCTTCCGGAGGAGAGCGTGGAGGCCGGGCTCCTGGCGCATCATCTCCCGCTCGTAGAAGCAGAAGACGGCGTCCGGGGGCGGGGCGATGCGCAAGACGTAATCGCCGCCGGCCTCGACGAAGTAGGAGGTGTTGAACTTGCCGGTCGGGATACGCCGGAAGCGGAAGCCCCGGGGCGGCCTGGCGAGATAGGGGCGGACGAGCTGTTCGAGGAGGGTTTCAGGGATGCTCATCGGCGGTCTCCATGGGCCGGGCTAACGGTAGGTGAGCAGGTCCCGGCGGCCGTCCAGATGCGGATAACGGTTGAATGCGCTCAGGCGCAACGAGCCGCGGGTTACGAAGAACTCGGTGAAGGAAGCGTTCCGGGGGCTGAAGGCCAGCTCGAGCGTCTTCCGGGCCGGGATGTCCAGGGCGAGGGAGGCGGCGACCGCGGTGGGCCCGCCCGAGGTGAAGACGACGGCGCGTCCGCCGGGCTGGACGGCGCGCAGCGCCTCTTCGACCGCCCTTTGCACCCGCGCATAGAACTCCGTCCAGCTCTCCACCTCGGGCGAAGAGACCTCCCCATCGACCCAGCGGAGGGCGACTTCGTAGAAGAGCCGGTCGAGAATGCGCTTGCGCTCTTGTTTGTCTCGGGCGTTCCGGAAAGCGGCGAACATTTCCCGGATATGGGTGTGGCGTTCGACGAGCGGCGGCCCGAGCCGGCGCATGATCTCCTCGCCGGGAAACTCGTCGAACTCTTGGAGGATGCGGACTTCAGGCCAGCCGAGGCCGTGTTCAGCGGCCGCGGCGGCGGCGATCTCGGCCGTCCGGCGGTGGCGTTCGGCGGGCCCCGAGTAGACGGCGTCGAACCGGACCCCGAGCCGGCCCCAATGCGCGCCGAGAAGCCGGGCCTGGCGCTCGCCGAGGGGCGAGAGCCGGTCGTAGCTATCGCCTTCTAGATAAGAGGCCTGGCCGTGGCGGACGAGGACGAGGGTGGTGACGGGGGGATCCAGCGCCCAGCTCATCGGGGTGAATCCTTCAGTTTACCCCCGGCGGGGCGGCAGGGGCGGGCTGGTCCGGCGCCTTCCTCGCGATAGTCTTTGACTTCCCCGCGGCTCGCTTGTCGGCCTCAGGAGACCCGGGCGTGAATCATGGGCGCCGGCCGGTGTTTCCGGGCGCTATACTGTGTGCTGAATGCTGTTGATCACCGGCCCGCCAGGGTCGGGCAAGACGCAGGAGGTTCTCGCTCCCCTTCGTGAATCGCTCCGCCGGGGCTCTGCCGAGATTTGCCTGCTCACGCCCACGGCGACGATGGCCGATCACATCCGGCACGAGCTGGCGCGCGAGGGGCTGCCGGTGCGGCCGCGATCCGTGCTCACGCTGCACCGGTTCGTCGAAGATCGCGCCGCAGGGTTCCCCCAGGCGCCGCGTCCGGTAGTGCGGCACGTCATCCGGCGGGCGCTGGAGGAAGATCCGCCGGAGGCCATCGAGCCGGTAGCCGGACTGCCCGGGCTGGTGGGTGCGCTCGAGGAACTGATCGGCGAATTGTCGCTGGCGGGCCTGGCCGGGCACGAGTTCGCCCGAATTGCGCCGGCGCTAACGACGGTTGCGCCCTATGCCGGGGCGGTGGCGGAGATCTACGGCCGCCTCCAGCAGGAGTTGTTGGAGAGGAACCTGGCGCTGCGCGCGGAGCGCATCCGCTCGGCTGCCGTCCGGATCGGCGAGGAGGGTTTCGAGGGTGTGCGGACCGTCCTGGTGGACGGCTTCTTCACTTTCCATCGCGTGGAGCTCGAGCTGCTCCAGGCGATCGCCGATCATGCCGAACTCCGGGTGACGCTCCCGGACTGGGATGGGGCGCAAGCGGCGCGGGAGACGTTGCTCGGGATGGGGCTCGAGGAGCGCCGGCTGCCGGAGGCGCGGCGGCATCCGAAACCGGAGATCGTGCGCGCCGGGACGATGGAAGACGAGATCGGAGAGATCGCCCGCCGGATTCTCGAGGAGGCCCGCCGGGGGCGGCCGTTCCGGGAAATGGGCGTCGTCGTTCGCAGCCGCTCTTCCTATGTGCCGGCGCTCAGGGGGACGCTGGAACGCTTCGGCATCCCGGCGCGCTTCTACTTCGGCCGGCCCCTGGTCTCGCAGCCAGCCGTGGAGCGGGTGTTGCTCCTCGTAGACGCAGCGCTGAGCGGCTGGGATTTCGAGAAGGCCCTGGCCGCCCTGCGGATGGGTCGGGCGAGCGCGGCCCTGGACCGGTTCGAGTTCGCTGTCCGCAGCCGGATTCCGGACGCCGGCCTGGACGCGTTGCGGGAGCTGGACCGGGAGGGGCGCTTCTACCGCGCGTGGGAGCGGCTGGCCGAGCTCGAGGGCTGGCGCAGCGAGCCCGCTCCGCCGGAGACCTGGGTGAAACGCCTGAGCGAACTTCCGTCAGTCTTCCCCCCGCCGCGATACGAGGACCACACCGCCTACGAAACCGTCGAGCTCCGGCGCATGGAGGCCGAAGCGTTGCGGCACTATCGCACGGCGCTCGAGGAGGCGGCCGGGGTCCTCTCCGCCGGGCGAGAGGTGGCGTTGGAGGAGTTCTGGCGCGAAGCGCGGGACGCGGTGGAGCAGACCGTGGTGCATACGCGCGACCGCCGCCGCAACGTGGTCCACGTGATGGACGTCTACGAGGCGCGGCAGTGGGAGCTGCCGGTGGTCTTCCTGTGCGGGCTCATCGAGGGCGAGTTCCCCCGGCGCCACGCGGCGAACCCGCTCCTGCCCGACGAAGCCCGCCGCCGGCTGCGCCGCAGCGGCTACTATCTGGCGGCGGCCAGTGACCGGGAGCGCGAAGAACGGTTCCTCTTCAGCCTGACCTGCGCGCGGGCGTCGGAGAAACTGGCGCTCAGCTATCATGCGGCCAACGCCAAGGGCGACCCGGTGACGCCCTCCTCGCTGCTCGAGGAATACCGCCGGGACCTGGGCCGCGACGCCGCCGGCGATGCGCGGGCGCGCCCGGTACGCCCTGAGCCGAGGCGGCTGCGCCCGGCGGTGCGGGAAGCCGTGATCCGGGCCCCGGAGCTGATCGAGCAGCTGGTTCCGGACGATGCGGCGCTGGCGCCCACGGCCATCGAGACCTATCTTGAATGTCCGTTCCGGTTCTTCAGCCAGCAGGTGCTCAGGCTCGAGGAGCCGCCGCCGGAGGCGCGGCGCCGTCTGGACGGCCGCGTCCAAGGCGACATCGTTCACGAAGTGCTCGCCGGCCTGGCGGCAGGCAAGGAACTCCATCCCCTGTTTGCGAAGGTCTTCGACGAGACGCGCCGTGAAGTCCGGGCCCCCGAGGGCTATCGCACCGAACGCATCCGGCGCGAGCTGCTTGAAAACCTCCAGCGGTGGTTGGAGAAGCAGGCGTTGCCGCCGGCGGTCGAGCAGATGGCCGAGAAGAAGTTCGAGCTGGCCATCGAGAGGGGGCTGAAGGTCAATGGCCGGCTCGATCTGCTTCACATTGGCGAGAGCGGCGAGGCTCTGGTCGTCGACTACAAATACGCGAGTGGCGACCGCGTAAGGAAATACCGCAAGGAGACCGAGGACGAGACCGGCTTTCGGGTCCAAGCGGGCCTTTACCTACTGGCGGCGCGCAACGAGTTGGGGCGTAGGCCTGCGGGCATGCTCTTCTACGGGTTGAAGGGCGAGCCGGTGTTCGCCGGCTGGTACGCGGGAAGCCGGCCGGAGCTGCAGCGCCACCACGTGATTTGCGAGCCCGAGGATATCCAAGCGCTGATCGAGACGGCGGTGGAGCGCGCGCGGCGGACGGCCGCGGCGCTGCGCTCCGGCACGATCGCCCCACCGAAGGAGGAAGTGGACGCCTGCCGCTATTGCAGCTTCCTTCCCGTCTGCCGGCGTGAAGAAGCGGCCGAGGAGGCCGGGGGCGCGGGCCGGTGAGCGCGGTTCCCAGACTCGACGAAGATCAGCGCCGGGCCGTCACCCGGGAGCGGCAGGACGTCTGCGTGGTGGCCGGTCCAGGGTCGGGCAAGACCCGCGTGCTGACGGAGCGCTACGCCTGGCTCGTCACCGAGAAAGGGATCGAGCCGGAGCGCATCCTGGCCATCACCTTCACCGAGAAGGCGGCGGCGGAGATCAAGAGCCGGCTGCTGGAGCGGCTCGGAACAGATCCCGACCGGCGGCGGCGTCTGGAGCGGGCGTACGTGTCGACGATCCATGGCTTCTGCTCCCGCCTGTTGCGGGAGCATGCGGTGGCCGCCGGCGTAGACGTCGGCTTCCAGGTAATCGAGGAGGCCGAAACCGACGTGCTGCTCGCCGAGGCGGCCGAAGAGGTTCTCGACCGCTTTTTCGCCGGACGGCCGGACGAGGCGCAGCGGTTGATGGACGCCATCAAGGTCTCCAGCGGCGGAGCCGGCTATGTCCCCGATCTGGCGCGGGCGCTTACCGACGTCTACCAGGCCCTGCGGGCCGCCGGCTGGGCTTTCTCCTCTCCGCTTCCGGCGCCCCCCGAAGGGTCCGGCCTGGCGGAGCTGATCGCGCGGTGCCGCGAGGCGGTGGAGGAAAGCGCCGCCTGGCACACGGCGAAACAGCGGGAGGAGCGGGAAGCGCTGCGGCAGTGGATCGAGAAAGCCGAGGCGCTGATCGGCGCACCGGTGAGCGTGGCGCACTTCGAGGCGGTCCACTCGTTCCATCCCAATCTCCAGCGAGTCCCGAAGCTCTTGAGGGGTATCCTTGCGCCGTGCCGGGAACAACTGAAGCCGCAGGCGCTCTCGGCGCTGGCGACCGAATACTACGCCGGCCTGCGCGGGGTGCTCGCCGCTCTGGTGAGGTCGCTCGACGAGACCTACAGCGGCCTGAAGCGCGGCGCCGGCAGGCTGGACTTCACCGATCTGGAGCAGAAGACCAGGGCGCTGCTCCAGGCCGACGCCGGCCTACGCCGCCGGGTGCAGGAGCAGTTCGATCACATCCTGATGGACGAGCTGCAGGATACGAACCCGCTGCAATGGGAGATTCTGGAGCTGATCCGCAGGCCGGGCCGGTTCTTCGCGGTGGGCGACATCAACCAGTCGATCTACGGCTTCCGCTACGCCGAGCCGGAGCTGTTCCGCAGCTACCGCCGGAAGCTCGAAGAGGCCGGCCTCGCGGTGGACGAGATCCCCTCGAACTACCGGACGAGGAAAGAGGTGCTGCGAGCCATCGGCTGGCTGGCCGAGGGGCGCCCGGGGCTGGAGGCCGGGCGCTGGCGCGCGGCGCGGGACGAACCGGCGGAGGGTCCGCCCGTGGAAGTGGCGATTGCATACCACGATGACCGGGACGAGGCGGACCGGATGGAGGCGCTCTGGATCGCCAACCGCATCCGCGAGCTGGCCGCCGCCGGACGGGACTACGGCGAGATCGCGGTACTGGCGCGGAAGTCGACCGAGATCGACCGGATCGCCGGGGCGTTGCGCGCCGCGGGCATTCCTTACGTGGTACGCGGGGGCAAGCGATTCTTCGCTTGCCGCGAGGTGCGCGACGTGCTGGCCCTGGTGCGGGCGATCGCCAACACCGGCGACGAGGTAAGCCTGGCGGCGCTGCTGCGGTCGCCGCTGGCCGGGCTGAGCATGGATACGATCTACCGGGCCAGGCTGGCTGGGGGCCGCCTTTGGGGCGGCTTATACGCCATGGCCGAGGAGGCGCCCGCGGAACTCGATGCCGAAGAAGCCGAACGGCTGCGGTGGGTCGTCGGGAGGCTGCAAGAGCTGCGGGCGATCCGCGACGAGGTTTCCACCGACCGGCTGGCGGCGCGAGTGCTCGACGAGACCGATTACCTGGGCGGGCTGGATGCCCAGGGCCGGGCCAACGTAGAGAAGTTGCTGCGGATGCTCCGGGAGCAGTGGGAGGCCGGCCCGCCGTCGATCGCCGCGGTGGTGGAAGCTCTCGGCATGAAGGAAACCGGCCGCGGCGAGGCGGAAGCGGTGACGGCGGCGAGCGAGGCCGCCGTGAGTTTGATGACGATCCACGCCGCCAAGGGGCTCGAGTTCCCGGTGGTCTTCGTCTCCGCATTGCACGCCAAGCCCAGAAACACGCCGTTGCCGATCAGCTACTCGAGAGAGTGGATGATCGGAGCGCACTGGCTCGATCCCCACTCGCGAAAAGGCGTAGGAGATCTGGTTTATGAAGCCGTCCGGCGGGATCTCGCCCGCCGGGCCGAGGGCGAAGAGTGGCGGCTGCTCTACGTGGCGATGACACGGGCCGAGGATCGCCTGATCCTCTCTTGGGCGCAGACCGGGGAGAAGACCGCCGGCTGGGCCGAGGCGCTCCGCCAGCAGCTCGACATCGACGTCTCCGGAACTACCGAGACCGTGACGCCCGTCTCGGGAGGGGCCGGCCGGGCCCGCGTCACCGTCGTTCGGGAGGCGGCGGTTCTCGACCGACCCCCGGAAGTCCCCGCAGGCCAGCCGGAAGCGCCAACCGTGCGGCGGCCGAAGCTCACCGACCAGTACGATACGGAGATCCCGGTCACCCACGTGGTGGAGTTCGCCGTGTGCCCCCGGCGGTACTACCTGCAGCGCTATCTGGGAATCGACCCCGGAACGGGCCCCTGCCGCAGCGAGCAGGTAGAGCGCGAGGCGACGCTGGAGACCGAGGCGGACGCCACCGAGGTCGGCGTCCAGGTGCATCAGATCCTGGCCGGAAGCCCGCCGGCCGATCCGGCTCCCGAGGCGGTGGAGCTGGCCCAGGCGTTCGGGAGGTGGGAGCTGGCGAAGCAGATGGAGCATGCCCGCCGCCTGGAGCGCGAGTTCGATTTCCTGGTGCGCTTCGAGCCGGCGCTGCTGCGCGGCCAGATCGACGCCTGGTTGGAAACCGAGCAAGGCGTGGCGCTGCTCGACTACAAAACGGACCGGTTCGATCCGGACCGGGAGCCCGAACGCGCCCGGCCCTACGAGTTGCAGCTCCGCTTGTACGCGCTGGCGCTGGAGGTTCTACTCGGCGAGCCGCCGGCCCGTGCCTATCTCTGTTTCCTCAGGACCGGGAAGGTGAAAGAGGTCTCGCTGTCACCGGACAAACTCGACGATGCCGCCCGGCAAGTGACCAGATTGATCGAATCCCAGGAATCGCTCGACTTTCCACTCTCGAAAGGGGAACCCTGCTATCGCTGTCCGTTCTACCGCGGCGCCTGCCCGGCGGGACGCAGCTGAGGGCTACTGTTTCCGCTCCTGCTCGTCCTTGTCCCCGGCTTTGTCGTTGGCCTGCGCTCGAGCGCGGCGTTCCATGAGCCGGGAGTGGATCCGCTCCATGAGGCGGCGGTGGACATCCTCGGGGATGTCCTGCGACTGGATACCCTTGAAGACCTGCAAGGTCTTTTTCGTGGTGTCGAACACCACCCAGCAGTTGGGACACTCCTCGATGTGCTCCTCGACTTCCCGGCGGAGAGCGGCGTCCTCGGTCTCGTCCAGGTACTCGTTCAGCGCCAGCAAGAAATCTTTACAAGTAAGCAAAGACATCGTCCCCTTTGCGTTTGAAGAATCGCGTCAACTTCTCGCGAAGTTGCAGGCGCGCCCGCAGCAGACGGCTCTTCACCGCAGGAACGGACAGCCCCAAGAGCTGCGCCGTCTCCTCCGTAGAGAGCTCCTCGATATCGCGCAACACGAACACCGTCCGTAAAGCGGGCTTCAGACTGCTGATCGCCTGATCGAGAATCGCCCTGATCTCGGTCTGTGAATGGCGCTGTTCCGGGTTGTCCTCCCAGACGGCCACCTCGCGGACGACGATCTCCTCACCTGTATCCACCCCTTCGTCCATAGAGACCGTCCGGTCGGACTTGCGCTTCCGTAGCTTCATCAGCGACTCGTTCACCGCGATCCGCACGAGCCATGTGTAGAATCGCGAGTTCCCCTGGAAACCACCCAGATGCGAATACGCCTTCAAGAACGTCTCTTGGAGGACATCTTCGGCGTCCTCCTGATTACTTGTGATGTTGCGGGCGAGACGGAAGATCTTTTTTTCATACTTCACGACGAGCTTGTCGAAGGCCTCGATGTCTCCCTGCTGGACCCGGGAGACGAGTTCGGCGTCGCCGTCCGAACCCACCCGCTGCTGTGGCTGGGACATTTCCTCCTCGTATTCTCCTACCGATCATTCTGACACGGGCGTGAGAGCCGCAGTCCGGCGGCCGGGCTCGGGCGGCCCCGCGGCTCATAACCGTATCCTCGTTTCGGAACGTCCGCTCGATCCCTTGGTGAGTCTGCCGGTGATCTTGCCCGGCGAACTCCACCGGCTCGCCGGCATCCAATGAACGCCCGGATCTGCTCCAGACTCGTCTTTCCCGGTTCCTTCCCGGTGGCCGTCAATCCCCAGCAGCTCGACCTTTCCCCCTCGGGCTCATGTTGCGTGAGACAAGACTCCGCAGCATTTTCCAATCCGAGAATGATCATGAAACCGAGGAGTGATTCCAACACAGGATGATCATGAAATCCTGGGCTGGGAAGGCGGGGCAGAGGTGGTGG
>Ga0256841_1001468_pt1 | contig 20384 bp, 18 predicted proteins | sample 356308metaG_FD_185971 | JGI IMG/M metagenome (GOLD analysis project Ga0256841, IMG submission 185971) | Hydrothermal vent microbial communities from Mid Atlantic Ridge, Atlantic Ocean - 356-308 | ecosystem: Environmental > Aquatic > Marine > Hydrothermal vents | place: Atlantic Ocean: Mid... | reverse complement strand
GGGTTCGCTGGTCAGACTTAAACTAAAAAAAGATCATCCATTAACTTACGGAATGGAAAACGAGGTTGGAATTTTCTTCCGGGCAAAACCTGTATTTACAACGTCAATCCCTCATTTCGATTTGGACCGGCGTGTAATCGGTTACTTTCCGGAAAAGGATATTTTGCTGAGCGGTTACGGTGAGAAAATAGAAAAACTTGGAAACAAGGCCGGTTTGGTCTGGGTAAAGAAAAACAAGGGACAATTGATTTTATTTGCGTTCAATCCGCAATTCAGGGCTTCTACGCAAAGTACTTACAAACTGTTGTTTAATGCGCTCTTGTTAAATTGATTTATAACTTACTCAATTTGACCGATGAATTTTATAAACCGTTAAAACGGTTATGAAATTAAGGTTTCCGGTGTCCTTAACCCACGACTTAAGTCATGGGTTAATAAGCAAAACTAATAAACGGTCAACTTGAGTAATTTATTTAAACCGGAGTTAAATAAAGCGGTTCTTAATAGCCGCTGCTTTCTCCGATAAATTTGTGCCATGTATTGCTAATTATATTAAATATTTTTATAATGATATCATAAAATTTAATAAGGTTTAAATGAAATACGAAATATCCCAAGAAATTTTTCGGCAAACATTAGAATGCGATCGAGATATTGAATGCTTAGTCCCCGGAAACCAACCCAGCTGTTCTATAAAAGATTGTGTAAATCAAAAAGTGCATTTTATTGCTAAACACAACAGACATTGCCCTTACCATTTGCATTTCGGAAATGAAATTATATGTACATGTCCCGTAAGAAAAGAGCTTTATAACAGGTATAAGGTTTAGCTATTTTAAAATCCGATTCATTTTGCCTAAATGACATATCTTTTAAAATAAATTTCTAATATTGGCTTAAGATTTAAAACTCAAAAAACTTCTTAAATGCTCATTTGAAGGTCGTAAGTAAAACGTAAAAAAGTTTTAGGACCAAGGCAGGATGTGTCTTACCGCTTCTATATGGAATCAAGCAACCGGTATTTCCAAACCGGTTTATTTCAAATTCTTCAATTATCGAACTCAGAATGCCGCATTTTTTTCATTCCGAAACATGAATGAATTCTAACTGGAAATTTTCTAAATATGGAATTATATAGTTTTTTACTCAAATCAAACTGCTGCTGCAACTATCCAATGATAAAAAAGCCCTGCAAATATTATTTACAGAGCTTAAAAGTGCACCCTGGGGGACTCGAACCCCCGACCAATTGATTAAGAGTCAACTGCTCTACCAACTGAGCTAAGGGTGCACCGCAAAAATAAATATTTTTCCAAAAGTAAACCACTTTATTATCGTTCTATTTTTAATGTTATTCATAGCTATATTTTGTAATTTGTATTATGGATGTTTTAACAATTATACTGATAATTTTAGGGTTATTACTTACCGTAGCGGGAATTGCCGGTTGTATAATTCCCGGCGTTCCTGGTCCCCCGCTAAATTATTTGGCTTTAATTTTATTGGAAATCGCCGACAATTCACTTTATTCAACTAAATTTCTTGTATGGTTTGGAATAATTACAGTTATTGTTTATTTCCTTGATTATATTTTACCGGTACTGGGCGCAAAGTTATATAACGCTTCTAAATACGGTATTTGGGGATCGCTGGCGGGAATGATAATTGGAATATTCTTTTTCCCACCTTTCGGAATGATAATAGGAATTTTTATTGGAGCAATTACCGGTGAATTGATTGCCGGAAAAGAACATTCGGAAGCGTTACGGGTTGGTATTGCAACTTTTATTTTCAGTATTGTTGTTATGGTAATAAAATTGGGACTATCCGTTACACTTACATTCTTTTTTCTTAAATCGGTTGTTGATATTATAGTTTCTTAATCTGAATTATTATGAAAAAATATATATTTCTTCTTTTCGCTATTCTGTTCAGTTGCAGGCAAAATCCAAAACCGCTTAATTATAAACCGGACACACTTGTCGACGATATCGGCGTATCTATTAAACTGAATAAAATACCGGAAAAGGTGATAACATTAGCGCCTAATTTAACGGAAATGATTTATGAACTTAACGAGGGTAATACGCTAATAGGAAATACGAAATATTGCAATTATCCCAAAGAGGCCAAATCGGTGGAAAAAGTCGGAGATATGCTTTCGGTAGATTATGAGAAAATTGTATCGTTGAAACCCGATTTAATTTTTATGACCGTCGTGGGAAATTCTAAACAATCTTATGAAAAATTAAAAGCATTAGGTGAAAAAGTCTTTGTTTCTAATCCCACTAATTACGCCGGAATAAAAAAAACTTTTCTTGATATGGGAAAAATTTTCCATAAAGAAAAACTTGCATTGCAAAAAATTGCAAAATGGGATTCGGTTATTAATAAAATTAATAATAAAACCAAAAATCAGAAACATCCCAAAGCAATGTTTTTGGTTGCAATAAAACCAATAATGTTAGTAGGGAAAAATTCATTTATAAATGATATCCTCACAATTGCCGGATTGCAAAACATTGCCAGCGACACAAAAGTGAACTACCCTGTTTTTAGCAGGGAAGAAGTATTAAAAAGAAATCCCGAATATATAATTCTGTTCAAGAGTAACTCCAACTCAATAAATCTAAAAAGCGTTTACCCCGAATGGAAAAATATTAATGCAATTAAAAAAGATCATGTTATATTTGTAGATGCTGATTTGTTTGCACGCCCCGGTCCCCGTTATTATTTGGCGGTAGAATTTCTCTACAACAAAATACACCGGCAGCATAAATAGACAGTTTAACGTTATGCGTTATATTTAGTAATAATAATGATTTAAATTAACGATAGTTTTAAGTCCTTTAAGTGATCTTGCCAAAATAATTTTTTGGACTTTATTAAATTAGAATTAGTTTTTTGCTGTAGTAAAAATTTCTGATGTTATTTTGAAAAATTAAACTCCGACCGGTAATCCCCGGAGACGGAATTTGCATTAAATGTTATTTGATTTGTTCCCGGTAATTCAATTGCGGTAGAGGGCTATTTTCCTCTACCGCATAAACGCATGAAGTCTTTGGCTGTTTATTTAAGCAATAGCATCTTGCGCGTCTGTGAAAATTTTCCCGCCGTTAAACGGTATAAATACAATCCGCTTGGCAAATTGCTTGCATCAAACGTTACTTCGTAATTTCCCGCTTTTTGTCTCTTATTTACTAATACCGCTACTTCACGACCCAATACATCGTAAACTTTTAGGTTAACAAAAACCCCCCTTGTATTCCCCCCTTTATCAAATGGGGGATTTAGAGGGGTTTTAATTGAATATTGTATTGTAGTTGTAGGATTAAAAGGGTTCGGGTAATTTTGGTTTAACGTATATTGCTTGACTATTCCTTTGGGATTTATAACTACAATTTCATATTCCGATTTCTTTTCAGATTCATCGCCAACAGCCGCATATACTTTTACATTGTAACCACAACACTGAATAATATTCTGTACTACAATTTCGTGTTTGGTAATTTTTACAGGTAAAAAGATTTCGGAGAGGTAATTATTGCCAATAAACATTGCGCTGATACCATCCGCCAAAAACCGGATTGTAAATTTGATTAATTATGAATTGCATAATTATTATTACTTAAATCTAAAAATGTCGATACTTATTCTATATGAATTTATAGATAAATCCAGTTATTTAATTTTAATAAAAAGTCGTTTTTTCAAATACTATGGTTTTTAGATCCGGTATGTCTTTGATTCAAACACTTTGTTTTCCGGGCAGAGGTTTTACCTGTAAAATTTCAACAGCTTATTCATTTTTCAAAAAAAGTTTGTAATATATATATTAAAATTTCTAAATTTTTATCTGTTACCGACCGGATTAAAATTATTGTCAATGATTAATTATTTATGAGAATGTTATGAAAAGTTTTATTGTAATTATCTTGGTAATTCTTTTTGTTTCTGCTTGTTCAAAAGAAGAAGAACAAAGGCTGCAATTGTTTACCCCCGAAGCTTTTGCTTACGATGTAGGAGATGCTTGGGAAGTAAACGTTACGTTTCATGCAAAAGGGTTTACCCAAAAAGAGGAAAATTCACAGTACTATTCAAAGTTAGATTACAGCATCGATCTTGTTACGCCGGATAAAGACACTTTAAAAAACATATTTTCAAATTCGGAAGAAGACACATTTAAAGAAAAAGCCGAAGATATTGAATTAGAGGCACAGTTCGATCTGGATTCAACTTACCGGTTGGGTAATTACAATTTATTAATTCATGTTAAAGACGAGCTATCAAACCGGACAGCAAAAATTTCGAAAAACTTTGAACTTTCTAATTGAAAAAGGAATAATTATGAAAATATCCAAAATTGTAAACGAAGCAAATAAAATTGCTAAGGAAGCCGGGGAAATAGGCAGATTAGCTGGAAGAAGCGCACGTAAACATTCTGCAATATTTAAAGATTCTTCAAAAAAAGCTAAAAAAAAGTTTGCAAAGGAAGCCAAAAGAGATATAAACGATTTAGAAAAGAGATTTAAGAAATTGAGAAAACGAGCGCAAAAATCATTCAAAAAAATAAAAAAAGAACTTAAAAATATTTAGCAAATGAATATAACCCGGTAAGCTATTTTAATCATGCCGGATTAAAAAATATTATTTTTCCGGATGAAAGCCTTTGTGATTACCTGTATCTGATTTCCCGTAATTATTTTTATCCATATCCTTTTTCATCATTTTCCATGGATTAATATCGCTATTCCAAATATCCTGTTGAGCCTAATTAAGTAACGGCAAAGATTTAAGAAACGGGATGGTATTATTATTTGCAGTTAGTTGCGGCAACATATTATATTAAATTTAGAATTATTAATATCTATGTAGTTAAAAATAAAATAGTCTCTAATTTAATTTTATATACTTCTCAACTGTATTCAATAAACTTCCGTTTTTTATGAGTGTTAGAATATTTTGTATGTCCTTATGAATTTCTCTGTCCTTATTTAACGGCTTTACATATTTCCTGATTATTTGATAAGCTTTACCGGTTCCCTTTCCACACTTTAACGGTTTTAGAAATTCGATACCTTGTGCAGCCGTTAATAATTCGATGGCAATTACTTTTTGAACGTTCCCTAAAATATCAAAGCATTTTCGTGCCGCAATTGAACCCATCGAATTGTGATCCTCTTGATTTGCGGAAGTAGGAATTGAATCGACGCTTGCCGGGTGAGCTAAAACTTTATTTTCGGAAACCAAAGCTGCCGCGGTGTATTGTGCTATCATCAGACCCGAATTTAATCCGCCTTTTTTAGTAAGGAATCTTGGTAAATTACTTAACGAACCATTCACAAGCCGTTCCGTCCTTCGTTCCGATACATTAGCAAGTTCCGAAAGTGCAATTGCCATAAAATCCATTGCCAGCGCAATAGGTTGACCGTGGAAATTACCGCCTTCCAAATGGTCTCCTTCTTCCGGGAAGATTAAAGGATTATCCGTAACCGAATTTAATTCTATCTCTACACGGGAGCAAACATAATCTATTGTATCCCTCGAAGCGCCGTGGATTTGTGGAACGCAGCGAATTGAATATGAATCCTGAACCCGCGGATCATTTTTTAAATGAGATTTCCGTATTTCACTGTTCTTAATTAAACTCAGCATATTTCTTGCCGTGGTTATTTGTCCCGGATACGGACGCAGTTTATGTAATCGCAAATCATATGCTTTATCCGTAGCTCTAAGCGCCTCGTGACTAAGCGCCGCGCTAATATCCGCATATTTAATTAACTCTTTTGCTTTAATACAAATATACGAAGCAAACGCCGTCATCATTTGAGTTCCGTTAATTAAGGCCAGTCCTTCCTTTGCGGACAGTTTAACCGGAGTTAAATTAAAATTTTTCATCGCAGTTTTCGAAGAAATTATTTTTGTTCTTTCAGCAAGCGGATTGTTTACATCTTTAACAATTTGAACTTTACCTTTCCCTATTAGAGCCAAAACCAAATGAGCAAGGGGTGCTAAATCTCCGCTGGAGCCAACCGAACCTTGCGAAGGAACTACGGGAATTATATTGTTATTAATAAAATTGATTAATAAACTTATTGTTTCCAAGCGAATACCTGAATGACCGCCGGCTAAAGCATTAACCCGTAAAAGCATCATTAACTTAACAATAAACGGAGGAAGCGGATTGCCTACGCCTGCTGCATGACTCACAATCAGATTTTCCTGCAATTGAGCTAAATTTTTATTTGAAATTTTTACGTTCGCAAACTCACCGAAGCCTGTTGTAACGCCGTAAATTACTTCGTCGGTTTCAACCCATTTATCAATTAAAGCCCTCGCACGTTTTATTTTTGTCTCTGCTTCCGCAGTTAATTTTACAACTGGATTTTCTTTTAAGAAAAAATCAATTTTTTCAAGAGTTAATGAATTTCCATTGATATACAAAATTTTTCTTTTCATTATTTTTCCTTTTTTTCCAAACCAAATTTTTCAAATAATATTAGTTTGATGCGCTTAATAAATTTATTATACGGTTATTATTTTCTATACTCGATCTATATTTAATTTTACACATATCGTCTTCATATTTAACAGAAATAACATCGGCTAATTTATGAATATTAGAAATTAATTTTGACTTTGATATATGAATTTGTATTGTATCTTCCACAAAATTTTGTTGATACATTTCGAGTAAAGTTTTTTTCAATTTGGAAATATTCATTCCTTTTTTAGCGGAAACAATTAAGCTGTTTCCGTATTTGTTTCTAACATATTCAATTTTGGATTTGTTATCAAGCGCATCTACTTTATTAAAAATATAAAGTTGCGGTTTTTTATTAACGGCCAACTCTTTTAAAGTTTTGTTCACTACCTCAATCTGATCTTCAAAATTGGGATTGGAAATATCTATAACGCGAAGAATAAAATCGGCTTCTTTTACAACCATTAACGTACTTTTGAACGATTCAATTAAATTATGAGGTAATTTTCTAATAAAACCAACAGTATCGCTTAACAGTAATGTTTTGTTCTTTCCTAATTCCAATGCCCTGGTCGTAGAATCCAGAGTGGCAAACAGCTTATTTTCTACCAACACATTTGCATTAGTCAGTTGGTTTAGCAAAGTGGATTTTCCAACATTTGTATAACCCACCAAAGAAGCTTTCAAAAAATTTTTTCTCGATAAACTTTTAGTTTCCTGTTGAGATTCAATTTTTTTTAACTTTTCCTTCAGTTTACTTATTCTGTTTCTAATAATTCTTCTGTCGGTTTCAATTTGCGTTTCACCCGGACCTTTCGTTCCTATGCCTCCGTATTGTTTGGATAAGTGCGTCCAGGCTCTTGTTAAACGCGGAAGCATGTATTGAAGTTGAGCTAATTCAACTTGAGTTTTAGCTTGATTTGTCTTTGCGTGCGAAGCAAAAATGTCTAAAATTAATCCGCTTCTGTCCAAAATTTTTCTGTCAATTAGCTTTTCCAAATTTCTTACTTGTGTGGGATTTAAATCATCGTCAAAAACTATTAATGAAATATCATTTAACTCCGCAAGTTCTGCAATTTCTTCCGCTTTACCTTTTCCTATAAAATAAGCCGGATCAATTCTGCCGCGCTCTTGAATAATTTTTATAACGGTTTCCGCTCCGGCTGTTAACGCCAACATTTCCAATTCCGTTAAATATTCTTCAACCGTTTTCTTTTGAAGCTGCCGGAACTTTATTCCAATAAGTATCGCCCTTTCATTGTTTTCTTGATATGTTTCTAACATTTATTTTTTATATTTTAATTTTACTTATCAATATTATTTAAATCACTTTTAGCACTTTTGGAAATAAACATTTCCACCAAAGCCAAAATCAATGCAATCGATAAAAAGTATTTCCATAGCTCAGTACCAAACCTGGACTGGTAAATTTCCCTTGTAAAATTTCCGTCAGCATCCAATTTAATAACGTTGTGTTTTGTTATTTCCGACAAATATTTTATTACAATATTTTCACCGGGATAATCATTTTCAGATTCTTCAGGATCAATATTTACAGTTGCATAATCTATCAATTTATTATCCGAATAAAATTTATAAAATCCGATTAAATCGGTTTTTTTATAAAGCGCATATTTATTGTTCTTTTCGTTACTAAGATTAATAAACTCCTCCGTTTTATCCGGACGAACCACTTTAATTTGAGGAATTGCAGCTTTTCTTAAATTAATTTCAACCGGATTTCCGGAAGTTACCGATTTGGTTTCTTTAACTTTTGAATTTATATAATAAACCGATTTATTTATTAGCGGCGCAAAAAGTCCTTTAACCGGAAAGTCGTTCCAAGTCATTATTGGAGCTGAGTTAAACAAAAGTATTTTTCCTCCGTCCGGTTCATATTCGCTTAAAAATGAACTCCCGTCAATTAAGGTTATTATCGATTTTCCTTTACTTTGTGGATTGATATTAAAATATTTGTATAAATCGGGCGAATCGATTTTTGGTTTGTTGTTCTTTGCAAATAGATTTTGGAATACAGGATGTTTAAAATCTATTTTATCGAATTGATTAACGGATTTTGCACTTCCTTTAATAAATGAAGTAGGTGGATTAATAGAAAGTTCTGCGCATAATTTTTTAAAATTACCAAGATTACTTTTCGAACCCGGCATTAAAATCAAGCTTCCCTTTTCGGAAATATATTTTTTTAATTTTTTATAATCGTTAATATTTTCCGATCCGATAACGAACAAAATATCATACTTACCCAAATCATAATTATTTAAGTTCATAAGATTTATATCTTTAACTTTTAAGTCATTTGTATAACTGTTTTGAAGCGCTATATTAATAAATTTTGCATCGCTTAAATCGTCGGCGGCAATTAAAATGTTTATTGTTTTAGGCACGAAAATACTTGTAAAATATTTATTATCGTAAATTATGTTATCGTCCTCAAGTTCGGTAAATATTTCCAACAAACCCGTTTCTTTTAAAGTGGTTTCAAAATTAATTCTTTTAGTTTCGCCCGGACTAATCTGTATTGTTGTTTGTCCTTTTCTTTTTCCGTTAATAAACAAGGAAATAATTGAATTCCCTATTGAAACATTGGAATTATTTTTTATAACAGATGTAAAACTTACAGGTTTATTTAATTCGAATATTTGATTGTTAACTAAAAGATTTGAGTTTGTTAAATTTTTAAGCTGTCCGCTTCCAAACTTAAAAATATAAATTTTTGTTTTGTCATCAGGTTTGATTTTAGAAAAAAGCAGGGAATCTGTTTTTTCAAAAGCCTGAAAATCCGAGAGTATAAAAATTTCCTTGTTAAAATTTTTTGATTTGTTAATAACCTTAATGGCTTTTAGAAGTGATTTGGAAACCGGTTTTCTTATATAAGAAATTGAAGCGGAATTCAGATTGTTTATTAATCTTTTTTTATCGGTTGAGAGTAAATTATTATTAAAGTTATTGCCGGAAGATAAAAGAACCGCGGCTTCGTCTCCGTTTTGCATATTATTAATTAAAATTTTAGCGGTTTTTTTTGCTTGATTGAACAACGAACCATTCCCGGTAACTGCACTCATACTATAAGAATTATCCAATAAAATCACGGAGGTTGTTTTTGCGGCGGATGAAAAATTTCCGAACGAAACGGTTTTTATTGTTGGGCGTGCAAATGCGCTAACTAAAAAAATTATTATTAATACTCTTATAACCAACAACAACCATTGCTTTACTTTAATTTTTCTGATTTTCGACTTTTGTAATTCTTTTAAAAACCGGAGAGTGCTAAACTCTATCTTTTTAAGTTTTTTTAGATTTAGCAAATGAATTAAGATTGGTATTGCAGCGGCAATAAGTCCTAATAAAACAGCGGGATTAAGAAAAACCATTCACTTCCTTAAATTATATCTATTCTTTGATACTTCGTTAACAGAGGTATTGTTTCCGTTCAAAAAATAACAAAAAAGAATATCATAATTATTTAAAATAAAAAAGACCGCCGAAATCAAATAAATGCTACGGCGATCTCTTGTTAAACGGAATTATGCTACGGTTGCGTTTAGCATCCAAATATTTTTTTCCAGCCACTGTACAATATCGTCAATCATATTGACCGTTGTATTATCTTTTTCTATGGAAGCAACATCCGAAGTATTGCGCAATTTTTTAACCAAATAGTTAAAATCGCTCAAAACGGATTTAAGAACCTCTCCGGTAGAAAAGTCATTTCCCGTTTCTTCTTTAATTGTTGCATTTTCCAAATATTCTTTCATAGAACTGAAAGGTTTACTTCCGAGCTGCAAGATTCTTTCCGCTAATTCGTCATATTTTTCCGCGAAGTACTCATAATAACTTTCGGTAACTTTATGAACTTCAAAAAACTGAGGACCTTTTACATTCCAATGATAATTATGAAGTTTAACATATAAAACGGCTATATCAGCCAAATTACTGTTTAGCGTGTTAATTAAATTTTCTTTCGACATTTTTTACTCCTTTTTACTATTTATTATTATGTAATAATTATTATTATTAAAGTCCGTTAAAAAACCGCGCTTCACTAATTATTAGTAAAACGCGGTAAATTGCTAACTAAGGTTTATGCTAGTTCTTTCTTGCTGAAATACCAGTCCACATAATCGTAGCCTTCGCCTGCTCTTTTTTCGGCGTCTTCTTGAGTTGCCGGAGGAGGAACTATTACTTTTTCTCCCGGATGCCAATTCTCAGGTGTTGCAACGCCAAACTTATCGCTTGTTTGAAGAGCTTCAACTATTCTAAGCACTTCGTCAATACTTCTTCCGTTAGTCAATGGATAATAAATCATTGCTCTTAATATACCTTTATCGTCAATTACAAATACCGCTCTTACTGCAGATGTATCGGCCGCTTCAGGATGAATCATACCGTACAGTTTTGCAACCTTCATATCGAGATCGGCAATTACCGGAAATGGAATTTCCACATCAAAGTTATCCTTAATATTTCTAACCCAAGCCAAATGCGAATAAATACTATCGATACTCAAACCTATTACTTTTGTGTTTAATTTTTCGAATTCATCGTTTCTTTTTGCAAACCCCATAAATTCGGTAGTACAAACCGGTGTAAAATCAGCCGGATGAGAAAATAGAACTACCCATTTTCCTTTATAATCCGACAATTTAATTTCACCGTGAGTAGTTTTTGCTGTAAAATCCGGCGCCGGTTCGTTTAAGCGCGGTAAGCTGAATACTTCTTGTTCTTCCATAGTTTTCCTCCTTAAAAAGATTATTTGTTACTATAAAATAAATTGATTATGAATGAATAATTAATTTGATTTAACCTCTTTTTTCCTGCATTCTTTACAAACAACATTAAACTGAATAGAATAATCCAAAAATTTATTTTCTTTTAAGACTTTTGAGGGAATAGCCAAATGTTCTAATTCCTCGTCTTCAATATCCATAACTTTTTTACACCTCACACATACAATATGGTGATGGTGGTGCGTTTTGGCATCATAACGCACGGTTTCGTGCAGCGGCGTTACAACCGAAACAAGTCCGTGTTTCTCAAACGTTTCAAGGGTTTTGTAAACCGTCGCTAAAGAAATGGTCGGATAATCTTTTTTAATTGCTTTGTAAACCGACTCGGGATTAGGATGGGTTTCATCACTAATTAATTCTTTATAAACAGCCAGTCTTTGCGGTGTAACACTTAATCCTTGCTGTTTACATCTATTAAAAAACTCACTTAATGCTTCTTGTGTATTTAACATATTGATAACTTCTACTAATTAATAATTTTTATTATGTAATAATAATACATTTTTTATTATTTGTCAAGTTTTTAGTTTAAAAACTTTATGGTATAAAATTATTTTCTCTGTCCGGTTAATATTAATTAGATTTTGTAATTGGAAGATTGGAACGGGAAAAACGAAAATATTTTAACGGTTGGTTTTGTTTTAACTAATCCAGAAATTATTTCAATTGCAAGCTCTTAATAACTTGTAACGGAAAAGACCTTATTGGTCTTTTCCGTTTTGCCAGTAAAAAGATTTTACTCAACTTTCAAGTTCGGTAACAATTCATTTCTGTTCCGCATTAAGTTCACTATGTTTTCACGTTTCAATATTAATATCGATAATGATCCGGTTTGTAGGGACCTTCAACCGGAACGCCGAGATATTCGGATTGTTCTTTTGTGAGTTTTGTTAAATGAACACCAAGTTTTTCCAAATGCAAACGCGCAACTTCTTCATCCAGATGTTTAGGTAAACGGTAAACATCCACCTTATAATCTTTTTGCCACAATTCAATTTGCGCAAGCGTTTGGTTAGTAAAGGAATTACTCATAACAAACGAAGGATGACCGGTTGCATTACCAAGATTAACGAGTCTGCCGTCGGATAATAATATTATAGAATGACCGTCGGGAAATTTATATTGATCGACTTGAGGTTTAATATTAATCCGTTTAATTCCCGGATAATTTTTTAGTTTTTCAACTTGAATTTCATTGTCAAAATGACCGATATTGCAAACAATCGCTCCGTCTTTCATTTTTTCCATATGTTCAATTCTAATAATATCTTTATTACCGGTTGTAGTCACAAAAATGTCGCCAATTTCCACAAATTCTTCCAATGTTTTTACTTCATATCCTTCCATTACGGCTTGTAATGCACAAATAGGATCAATTTCGGTTACGTGAATTCTGGCACCGAATCCTTGTAAAGATTTAGCCGAACCTTTTCCAACGTCGCCGTAGCCGCAAACAACAACATTTTTACCCGCTACCATTATATCTGTTCCGCGTTTAATTCCGTCTGCCAATGATTCTCTGCAACCGTAAAGATTATCAAATTTCGATTTGGTAACCGAATCGTTTACGTTAATAGCGGGAAACAAAAGTTTTCCGGCTTCTTTCATTTGATATAAGCGGTGAACCCCGGTTGTTGTTTCTTCCGAAACCCCTTTAATTTCTTTTGCTATCGAATGCCATTTATCTTTTTGTTTGTTATAAGTCGCTTTTAATTTTTTAAATAATTCAACTTCATCTTCAGAATGGTATTCTTTATCCAGAATTGAAGGATCATCTTCGGCTTCAACTCCCATGTGAATCATTAATGTGGCATCGCCTCCGTCATCTACAATAATATTAGGGCCAGATCCATCCGGCCAAGTCAATGCTTGTTCGGTGCACCACCAATACTCTTCAAGGGTTTCGCCTTTCCATGCAAATACCGGAATGCCCCGTTCAGCAATTGCAGCGGCAGCATGATCTTGAGTTGAATAAATATTGCAACTTGCCCAACGGACATCGGCTCCTAATTCTTTAAGTGTTTCAATTAAAACAGCGGTTTGAATTGTCATGTGCAGCGATCCCGCTATTTTAGAACCTTTTAACGGTTTTGACTCGCCGTATTTTTCCCGCAAAGCCATCAATCCGGGCATTTCCTTTTCTGCTAATTCTATTTCTTTTCTGCCCCATTCGGCAAGAGAAATATCTTTAATTTTATATTTTAGTGATTTAACGTCACTGTTTAATACGTCTTGTTCCATCATTTTTTCCTATTTATATTTTTTAAAAATTGGTACTAAATCTAATTTTTCCCAAGTAAATGATTTTTCCTTCCGGCCGAAATGACCATAAGCTGCGGTTTTTCTGTAAATCGGTTTTCTAAGATCGAGTCTTTTAATAATTCCATTCGGAGTCATATCAACTTCTTTTTCGATCATTTTTTCAATTTCGGCATCGGGAATTACACCTGTACCTTTCGTATCGACGTGAATAGATACCGGATCTTTAACGCCGATGGCGTAAGCAACTTGCACTAAACATTCTTTAGCTAATTTTGCACCGACTACATTTTTGGCAATATGCCGGGCTGCGTATGTTGCACTTCTATCTACTTTTGTAGGATCTTTACCCGAGAAAGCGCCGCCGCCGTGCGGGGCCCATCCGCCGTATGTATCCACAATTATTTTTCTTCCCGTCAAACCGCTGTCTCCGTGCGGTCCGCCAATCTCAAATCTTCCGGTAGGATTTATGAAATACTTTGTTTTTTTATCCAAATATTTTTGCGGAATAACATGTCTTATAACATGCTCAATTACATCTTTTTTTATTTGTTTTTGAGAAACGTTTTTATTGTGCTGGGTTGAGATAACAACCGCCGCAACTCTAATAGGATTATTATTTTCGTCATACTCAACTGTAACTTGAGATTTTGCATCCGGCGCAAGATAGGGCATTAAATCCGATTGTTTTTTTCTGATACCGGCAAGTCTTTTTACAAGTTTATGAGCAAAAACTATAGGCATGGGCATTAATTCGGGGGTTTGATTACATGCGTAACCAAACATTAATCCCTGATCACCCGCTCCGCCTTTATCAACGCCCATTGCAATATCAGGCGACTGGGAGTGAATAGCGTTCAGTACAGAACAAGATTCGGAATCAAATTTATAACCGGGTTTTGTATACCCGATATCTTTAATAATACTTCTAACAATATTCGGTATTTCAACGTAAGCGGTAGTTGTAACCTCGCCGCCTACAAGCGCTAACCCGGTAGATACAAAAGTTTCGCACGCAACGCGCGCATTAGGATCATGTTTTAATAGTTCGTCCAGAATTCCATCGGATATTGCATCGGCTACTTTATCGGGATGACCCTCGCTAACAGATTCGGATGTAAATAAATATGACATTAATATTCTCCGTAATGATAAAAATGTTATTATAAAACTTAAAACTTATACAAAATCAAATCTATTTCCAAATACAGATGGATTATCGATAAGTAAATAATTAATTTTAATTTTATTTAGAATAATTTGTAAATGAAATGGACAAAATTATGTTTTCCAAGAATAAAATTTCGCAATTATTTAAAATCCGTTATCCTATTATTCAAGCCGGAATGGTTTGGGTTTCCGGATGGAAATTAGCTTCGGCGGTTTCAAATAACGGCGGTTTAGGATTAATTGGGTCCGGTTCTATGAAACCTGATTTATTGCAAGAGCATATTAAAAAATGTAAAAAAGCAACGGATAAACCTTTTGGAGTTAATATTCCGCTTTTGCGCGAAGATGCCGGAAGTTTGATTGATACCGTAATAAATGAAAATATAAAAATCGTATTTACATCGGCAGGTCATCCCGGTAAGTTTATTGATAAACTTAAAAAAAATAACATTACCGTTGTACATGTTGTGCCTTCACTAAAGTTTGCATTAAAAGCCGAAAGCGTCGGTTGTGATGCGGTAGTTGGAGAAGGAGTTGAAGCCGGCGGGCATAACGGTAAAGACGAAATAACAACTTTTTGTTTGATTCCTTTACTCTCCGATAATCTTAATATTCCTGTTATTGCGGCGGGTGGAATTGCCGACGGAAGAGGAATTGTAGCTGCTCTTACTTTGGGCGCACACGGCGTTCAAATAGGAACGCGATTTGCCGCTACTGTGGAATCCTCCGCCAGTCAAGTTTATAAAGATGAAATTATTAAATCGGGCGATAATAATACTACTTTAATTCTTAAAAAAATAGGATTAACCAGAGTAATTAAAAACAAATTCAGCGAGATAGTTGCGGAAGCCGAAAATAAAGGCGCCACCGAAAATAAACTTTTTGAATTATTGGATAAAAAACGCGAACGCTTAGGCATTTTTGAAGGCAATAAAGAAGAAGGTCTGCTGGAAGCGGGACAAGGAGTTGGACTTATCAACAGCATTCTAACAGTAGAGGAATTATTTGATAAACTCTTGAAGGAAATTGAAATATCAATAAATGATTTAAAAAATAAGATTAATTTATTAAATTTATAACTACAATTTGAATTTTACTACATCGTACAATTTTATAAAGTATGAAAGAATTAATAATTTACAAATACGTATTTTTTTGCGAGAAGATGCAAAAAGAATTTGTTGTTAATATTGACTCATCAAACTTACAATTGATTGAACATGCGGAAATGGATAAACCGGACTGGGCAAAGTTGGATAAATTCAAATGCCCTAACTGTCCATTAAACATAGAGGAACACGAATATTGCCCTTTAGCGTTACAAATTCAAGATGTATTGTTATTTTTTAAAGAAGTTCCGTCTTATCAAAAAGTAAACATTAAAGTTATTGCAAGCGCAAGGACTTACGAAAAAGAAACCGATGTACAAACGGGAGTAAGCAGTTTGATGGGTTTAATTATGCCTACAAGCGGCTGCCCTATTTTAGGAAAATTAAAGCCCTTGGTTAAATTCCATTTGCCCTTTGCAAATATTGAAGAAACGGAATTTAAAGTTTTCTCGATGTATTTACTTGCTCAATATTTCAAAATGAAAAACGGGAAAACGCCCGATTGGGAAATGAAAAATTTAAATCAAATTTATGAAGATATTTCGATATTAAATAGAAACGTAGCCGAAAAAATTACTCAAGTTGAAAATATGGATGCCGGAATAAATGCCGTGGTGGTTCTGAATAATTTTGCCGATTCGGTTACTTTCGGACTCGATACGGCAGATCTTTCGCATATTGAAAAACTTTTTGAAGAGTTGATTTAATATTTTTGTCCGTTCCGCACAATTATAACCTTAAGCTCCAATATAAGAAATCAAGAATACCCATAATTTTTATTAAATTTATTTAGTATAATTATAGGTTTGAAATCTTTTAAAAAGCTATAATGAAACAAATTGCAATATTAGGGTCTACCGGATCTATTGGTTTAAACACACTGGAAGTGGTAAGAAATCTTAACGGTAAATTTACCGTAGCATCAATTACCGCAAATACGAATATCGATCTTTTGGAACAACAGATTAAAGAATTTTCTCCTAAAATTGTTGTTGTAAAAAACCGCCAAAAAGCAAGTGAACTAAGAAAAAGATTGGATAATAAATGTACTGTTTTAGAAGGCGAAGAGGGATTGGTAGAATTAACCAGAAATTCTGAGTACGATATTTTAATATCCTCGCTGGTTGGTTTTGCTGGACTAATTCCAACAATTGAAGGAATTAAAAGAGGAAAAAGAATTGCCCTGGCAAATAAAGAAACTTTAGTAGCCGCCGGAGAAATCGTTATCCAATTATCTAAACAATACAGCTCGGAAATTATTCCGGTCGATTCCGAACACAGTGCTATTTTTCAATGTTTGGTCGGTGAAGAAATAGATTCAGTAGAAAAATTAATAATTACCGCATCCGGAGGACCTTTTTTCAAAAAATCATTAGAGGAACTTAAAAATGTTACAGTAGCTGAAGCTTTAAATCACCCTAATTGGAATATGGGAAATAAAGTAACAATAGATTCCGCAACTATGATGAACAAAGGTCTGGAAGTAATTGAAGCGCATTGGCTTTTTAATCTTAATCAAGAAAAATTAGATGTTGTGGTTCATCCGCAATCAATAGTTCATTCGATGGTTGAATTTGTGGACGGTTCTATAAAAGCACAATTAAGTCTGCCGGATATGAAAATTCCTATTCAGTATTCTCTTACATATCCCGAAAGATTACCTAATAGTTTTGTAAATACTAACTTTCCTAAACTTCATCGTTTGTCTTTTTATGAACCGGATTTTGAAAAATTCAGATGCTTGAAGTTAGCGTTTAAATCGATGGAACAAGGGGGATTATCGACTTGTATACTAAATGCCGCAAACGAAATAGCAGTAGAAAAATTTTTAAATGACGAAATCACATTTTTGCAAATTTCTGAATTAATTGAGGAAGTTTTAAACAAAATACCGAACAGCTTCGATATAAATCTTGAAACCATTTTGGAATGTGACCGTCAAACTAGAAAATTTGCAAAAAATTTAATGAAATAGGAGATATCTTTTTAATGGATTATATATTTTATTTTATAATAACAATCGGAATTTTAGTTTTTGTACACGAATTCGGGCACTTTGCCGCAGCAAAACTTTCCAAAATGAGAGTCGATGTTTTTGCTCTTGGAATGGGTCAGCGTTTATTCGGTTACAATAAACTAACCGGTTTTACATTCGGCAATTTACCAAAAGATTTTGACGGTAAGGGTAATACGGATTACCGCGTAAGTCTTTTACCGCTTGGCGGTTACGTTAAAATAGCTGGAATGGTTGATGAAAGTTTCGATACAAAATTTGCAAACGAAGAGCCGAAACCATACGAATTTAGAGCACGACCCACCTATCAAAAAATATTTGTAATTACAGCCGGCGTTTTAATGAACTTGTTTTTAACCATTGCAATTTTCTGGGGAATTAATCTCTATAAAGGAAAGCAGATTATTAAAACCACCGAAATTGGAATTGTTCGGGACAGCAGCCTTGCAGCTAAAGCCGGCTTTAAATCCCACGATAAAATTATTTCGGTCAACGGACATAAAATTTTAAATTGGCAGGACTTGTCTTTGTCTTTTGTAGAAAACATTGGAAAGGAGATTGATGTTGAAGTTTTGAGAAACAATAATAAAGTTTCGGTAAAGTTTCCCAGCAGTTTAATTTCAAAAAAAGTTGTTAAAGATAATTCTTTTCTGCCAATGGCTCATATAGTTCCTTTCATAAGCGAGGTTATAAAAGATTCTCCCGCCGAAAAAGCGGGTATAAAAAACGGGGATATTTTTCTGAGTATCAACAATGTTCCCGTTAAAACAAGTAAAGACGCTATCAAAATAATTTCTTCTAATAAGAATAAAGATTTACCGGTAGAAATTTTAAGAGGTAAAGATACTGTTAACGTAACGGTTAATCCCGGTAGTGAAGGCAAAATTGGTATTTATATTGGAGATATTTACAACGGACCGGTTGAAAAAATTGATTATACCATTCCACAAGCATTTGTAAAATCTATTGCCGATATTGGTAGATATACGGCGCTTACATTTTCCATGGTCGGAAATGTAATACACGGCGATGTGGCTTTTAATCAGGCGTTCGGAGGTCCGGTAAAAATTGCCAAATTCGCTGCACAATCAGCTGATTCCGGAATGATAAGCTTTTTGTTCTTTTTAGCAATGCTTAGTTTGAGCTTGGCTATAATTAACATACTTCCTTTTCCGGCTTTAGACGGCGGACATTTTGTGATAATTTTAATTGAAGGAATAATGAAAAAAGAACTGCCGGTAAAAGCTAAAATAGCAATTCAAAATGCAGGTTTTGTAATCCTTTTAATGTTGATGGTTTACATAATTTACAGTGATATAATTAGTTTATAAAGATAAAATTACTTAACGGTTAATTTTGTTAAAGACGGCATCTTTATTTAAGACGCCGTCTCCGGAAGAGAATGTAAAACGAATCGGGTTTTTACTTATTTGTTTTCTTGATATTTGAATCTTTTAATTTAAATAAAATCGGAACAGAAACTTGTACTTTAACCGGTTTTCCGAGTTGTTTTCCGGGTATAAATTTAGTTTCTTTAACGGCTTTTATTGCAGCTTCGTCACAACCGGCGCCAATTCCTTTTATAACTTCAGCTGCATCAACGTCTCCATTTTCATTGATATAGGCTTTAATAAAAACCCTTCCCTGTATGCCTGCCCGTTTTGCGGCTTCGGGATAAACGATTTTATTTTGAATGGCAGCTATTCCGCCCACGGGTTGGGGCATTTTATCCACGGCAATAAAATACGGGCTTCCGGTTCTATCGGGTAACGGTGTTGATACTCTTAAATCCGTTCGTGGAAACGGTTCATACCCTTTCCCGGTTTTGAAATACGAAAATCTCATGTTGAATTTTAATTTTGCAGGCTTTCCTTCAATTAGTACAGCTAAATTCCAGTTTTTAATTTGGTCGGCAACAAAACGGTCGATTTCAGGCAACGGACTTTCCAGAACAACCAATTTGTCAACTTTTCCGTTTTCATTGATGTAAAGCATATAATCGAAATCTACGGGCTTTTGGGGATTGGCTGTATTAACATATTTTTTTTTGTTCAACATTTTTGCAATCCGGATATTCAAAGAATCCAACAATCCGGTTTGACTTTTATCGGTAAAATGCAACATTTGAATTGTAAGATACCCCTCATTCACGGGTCTTATAATTTCAACTCCGCTTTGTTCTTTACTACATGAGAACAGAACAAACGAAACTATTATAATTGAAATTAATTTCTTCATATTTCACCTCACATTTTTGGTGTTACTATTATTTGATTTTTTAAATATCCTTTAACTTCTGTAGTAGGTAAACTGTTAAACAATAATTGAATCATTTGCTGCTGCTTATTTACTTGCCAAATTGTAGCATCTAATTGCTCTTTATAATCTATTGTTTTGGAATAGAAGAAAAACGAAAGCAAAAGAAATATAACCGCAAATCCTGCCGAAAGCGCCGCAGGCAAATACTTTTTGATATAGTTTACGTTGCCGGAAAGTTTTTTTACTTCACCTATGGAGTTTAAAATCCGTTTTTCCAA
>Ga0256841_1001467_pt1 | contig 20384 bp, 14 predicted proteins | sample 356308metaG_FD_185971 | JGI IMG/M metagenome (GOLD analysis project Ga0256841, IMG submission 185971) | Hydrothermal vent microbial communities from Mid Atlantic Ridge, Atlantic Ocean - 356-308 | ecosystem: Environmental > Aquatic > Marine > Hydrothermal vents | place: Atlantic Ocean: Mid... | reverse complement strand
TAACGGATTGATCGATAAGGACAGGCCCGCTTGCCCTTGCCCGCGGACAGCGTTATCAGCCCTTGTTGTAGAATCACTACAACGGCGGTCTGATGCCTTGCCGCGAACAAGGGCAAGCGGGCTGAACGCGATATAGATTGTTGCCGAGTTAATAACTTCTGCCGAACTTGCTACAATCCTTGTTTCCACCGCACGGGCATGAGTCCGGACGGAACAGTATTGAATGAACTGGAGTAAAACATGGCCTGGAATGAACCAGGTGGCAACGATCAGGACCCCTGGAGTGGCAAGGGGAAGGATCAGGGGCCACCGGATCTCGATGAAGTGGTAAAGAATTTGCAGAAGAAAATGGGCGGTCTGTTTGGCGGCAAGGGCGGTGGCCGTTCCGCTGGCGGCAAGGGTGGCCCGGGCAACAGCAAGCTGATGATTGCTCTTGTCATCATTGTGATTCTGGTGCTGTTGGGTATCAAGGGCTTCTATATCGTCCAGCCCGCGGAGCGGGCCGTGGTGCAGCGTCTGGGAGCCTTTCACTCGGTGACTACTCCCGGACCACATTTTCTCATCCCCTTCATTGATACCAAGACCATCATCAATGTCGATCAGGTGAACAAGTTCGGCCATCGGGCGCAGATGCTCACCAAGGACGAGAATATCGTCGATGTGACCCTGACCGTGCAGTTCCGCGTTCAGGACGCAGCGAATTTCCTGTTCCAGGACGCCGACCCGGTAAAGACCATCTACAGCGCCGTGGAATCAGCATTGCGGGAGGTGACCGGAAAGAGCTCACTGGATGAGATCATTACCCAGAACCGTAGCGCGGTAGCGGCCATGGTCAAACAGAATACCCAGGAGCTGCTCAACACCTACAAGACCGGCCTGGTGGTCACCAATGTCAACATCCAGGACGCCAACCCGCCGGAAGAGGTCAAAGAGGCCTTTGATGATGCTACCCGCGCCATGGCGGACAAGGAACGGGTACAGAACCAGGCGGACGCCTATGCCAACGATATCGTGCCTCGCGCCCGCGGAGCCGCCGCCCGTCAGGTAGAAGACGCCAAGGCCTATGCGTTCAAGGTGGTTTCCGAGGCCCAGGGTGAGACCAAGCGTTTTCTCGCCCTGCTGGGAGAGTATCGCAAGGCGCCGGATGTTACCCGTGAACGTCTTTATCTGGACACCATGCAGGAGGTTCTGGCGGAAACCGGAAAGGTACTGCTGGACGTGAAGGAAGGGAGCAACACCCTGACCTATCTGCCCCTGGACAAGCTGATCCAGCCGCGCTCCCGGGCGCCCATGCCTGCGGCCCAGTTGCCTGGCTATGAAAGCCTTGAGGCCGAATCCGCATCCCGCAAGATCAAGGATGCCCGTGACCGGCGCGAGGAAGTACAGCGTGATCGAGATCGCGCAAGGAGGAATCGCTGATGAACTCCCCGAAAATGATGTTTGCCGCGGTTGTTGTGATCGTGTTGCTGATCGTGGCTTCCATGTCCCTGTTCGTGGTCAAGGAAAACGAGACCGCCCTGCTGTTGCGTCTGGGCAAGATCGTGGACTCCGATTTCAAACCGGGGCTGCATGTAAAAATGCCGGTGATCCAGACCGTACAGCGCTTTGACAAGCGGCTGCAAACCCTGGATGCCAAGCCAGAGCATTTTCTCACCAGTGAAAAGAAGTTCGTGGTGGTGGATTCCTATATCAAGTGGCGTATCGATGATACCGCCCAGTATTACCGTTCCACTCGTGGCGACATGATGACCACTTCCCGTCTTCTCGGAGAACGGATCAATGCCGCGTTGCGTGACGAGTTCGGCAAGCGCACCATTTCAGAAGTCGTGTCCGGCGAGCGCACCCAGATCATGGACGAACTCACCCGGCGTGCCGATGAAAGCTCCAGCGATCTGGGAGTGGAAATTGTAGATGTGCGTATCAAACGTATCGATTTCCCTCCCGAGATCAGCAACCGGGTATATGAGCGCATGCGTACCGAGCGTGAACGGGTAGCGCGGGAACTGCGCGCTCAGGGGGCGGAAGCGGCGGAACGCATCCGCGCCGAGGCGGATCGGCAAAAGACCGAGATACTGGCCAAGGCCTATCGTGAGTCCGAGGAAATACGCGGCAAGGGCGACGCGGAGGCTTCCGCAATCTATGCCAAAGCCTTTTCCACTGATGCCGGGTTCTACAGTTTCTGGCGTAGCCTCAAGGCTTACCGGAAAGTATTCGCCAATGGCTCCAACATGATGGTGCTGGATCCGGATTCGCCTTTCTTCCGCTATTTCAAGGGGAATACTGGCGAATAGCCTGCAACTCTGGGAAAATATGCAATTCGGCCGGGCATGTCCCGGCCTTTTCAGGTATTCGGAGTCGAGATGGCATGGCAGGATTTGTGGGCGGCCTTCGCCCTGATGCTGGTGCTCGAAGGCATACTGCCATTTTTGAATCCCGGGCGTTTTCGCAACCTGTTGCGGACCCTGGATGAGATGGATGACGCTTTGGTGCGACGTATTGGTCTGGTGAGCATGCTTGCCGGCCTGGGATTGCTGTATCTGGTGAGGTCATGAATTCACATAAACACTGGCTCCTGCCCGAGGGCATAGACGAGCTGCTGCCGGAACAGGCAGCGCGCCTGGAAGCCTTGCGCCGCCGTCTCCTCGACCAGTTCGCGTCCTGGGGCTATCAACTGGTGATTACGCCTTTCATCGAATATCTGGATTCCCTTCTTACCGGAGCCGGCAAGGATCTGGAACATCAGACTTTCAAGATGACCGATCAGATCAGTGGGCGGCTGTTGGGCATACGCGCGGACATCACCCCCCAGGCAGCGCGCATAGACGCACACCAGTTGTGCTGCGAAGAACCCAACCGGCTTTGTTACCTGGGGAGTGTGTTTCGCACCCGGGGTGATGGTTTTTCCGCCAGCCGCAGCCCGTTGCAGATTGGCGCCGAGCTCTACGGTCATGCCGGAGTGGACAGTGATGTGGAAATTCTCTGTCTGATGATGGCCACCCTGGACGCGGCCGGGGTGCAAAACGTGTTTCTCGATCTGGGGCATGTGGGTATCTTTCAGGGGCTGGCGCGCCAGGCCGGGCTCAACGCAGAACAGGAGAACGCCCTGTTCGCCGCCCTGCAGCGCAAGGCGGTGCCGGAGATCAGTACGCTGGTGGAAGGTTTTTCCCTGGATCGCAAGCTGGCGCAGATGTTCATCGACCTGGCTGGTCTCAACGGCAAGGCCGAGGTGCTGACGCGGGCGCGAGAGGTCTTGGCCGCAGCGGATGCCGAAGTGCATGAAGCCATTGCTTGTGTGGAACAGACGGGGCAGCGCCTGCAGGCCTGCCTGCCGGATCTGCCGGTGCATTACGATCTGGCCGAGTTGCGTGGCTATCGTTATCAGACCGGCCTGGTATTTGCCGCATTCGTCCCGGGTTCGGGAAAGGAAATCGCCCGCGGCGGCCGTTACGATCATGTAGGTGAAAAGTTTGGCCGTTCCCGCCCGGCTACCGGTTTCAGCGCCGATCTGAAGACCCTCATGCGTTTTGGCGGGGCAAGACCGCTGACACGGGGCGAGCGCATCCTCGCCCCGGCTGATGCAGATACGCAACTGGAAGAAGAGATTGCGCGCCTGCGAGGGAAGGGCAAGGTGGTGATCCGCTATCTGCCGGGGCAGCAGGGTGATGCCGCAAGCATGGGCTGTGATGCGGTTCTTGTGCAAAAGAATGGCATTTGGAAGAGCGAAAAAATTGAATGAGCGAAGCCTGGGCTTCCGTTACAAACACTTAAATTTACGAGATAGAAACCGATGGGCAAGAATGTAGTGGTAATTGGCACCCAATGGGGTGATGAGGGCAAGGGCAAGATTGTGGATCTGCTTACGGACAAGGCAGACGCCGTGGTGCGCTTCCAGGGTGGTCACAACGCGGGTCACACCCTGGTCATCGACGGCAAGCAAACCGTTTTGCATCTGATTCCCTCCGGCGTGTTGCGGGATAACGTACGTTGCCTCATCGGTAATGGCGTGGTGCTCTCCCCGGAGGCGCTGCTGCGGGAACTGGATGAACTGGAAGCCAATGGCGTAGATGTGCGCGCGCGTATCGGCATCAGTGAATCCTGCACCCTGATACTGCCCTATCACATTGCCCTGGATCAGGCCCGGGAGATCGCCCGGGGCAACAAGGCGATTGGCACTACCGGTCGCGGCATCGGCCCGGCCTACGAAGACAAGGTCTCCCGTCGTGGCATCCGTCTCGGTGAGATGATGGACGAAAGTCATTTCCGCGAGCGTCTCAAGGAAGTCATGGAATACCACAACTTTGCCCTGGAGCACTATTTCAAGCAGCCAGTGGTGGACTATGACGAGGTGCTGGAGGAATGTCTGCAGCAGGCAGACAAGCTGCGTGATCTGGTGGAAGATGTTCCCGGAACCCTGCACCGGCTGCGCAAGGAAGGAAAAAGCGTCATGTATGAAGGCGCCCAGGGCGCTCTTCTGGACATCGATCATGGCACTTACCCCTATGTCACATCCTCGAACACCACCGCCGGTGGCGCGGCCGCGGGAACCGGCACCGGCCCCCGCGAACTGGATTACATCGTGGGCATCGTCAAGGCCTATACCACCAGGGTAGGCGCCGGACCCTTCCCCACGGAGCTGTTCGATGACGATGGCCCGGGCAATCACATGGGCGTGAACGGTCATGAGTTCGGTGCCACCACCGGACGCAAGCGGCGTTGCGGCTGGCTGGATACCGTGGCCCTGCGCCGTTCCCTGGCCATCAACTCGGTCACCGGCCTGTGCATTACCAAGCTGGATGTACTGGACGGCCTGGATGTGCTGAAAATCTGCGTAGCCTATGATTTCGACGGTCAGCGGGTGGATATACCTCCCGCTGGCGCAGATGCTTTCGAACGCTGCAAGCCGGTATATATCGAAATGCCGGGCTGGAGTGGCAGTACCCGGGGCGCCAACAGCTTTGAAGAACTGCCCGAGAATGCCCAGGCTTATCTGAAAAAGATCGAGGAACTGTGCGAGACACCCATACATATCATCTCCACCGGCCCGGATCGGGAAGAAACCCTGGTGCTGGAGCATCCTTTCGCTTGAGCCGGGTGATGCCGGCTGCGTTTCCGGCTGTGAACCCAGCCTGAGCATTGCCGGGCTGCGCAGCAGCCTGTTCGACCGAGAATGAGAAACTGAATGGCCCCGGCCAGGAAAAAAACCGCGCGCAAGAAGAAAGCCGCCAGGAAAAAGGCGGTTGCCAGAAAGAAAGTGGCACGGCGCAAGCCGGCGCGAGGAAAAAAGCGCAGTAAATCCTCTCGCCGGGGTTTTCCCTGGTTCCGCTGGCTGCTGGGACTGAGCCTGCTGGGAGTGCTGGTGCTGGGCGCATATTCCCTGTATTTGTCCCAGATCGTAAGGGTCAAGTTCGAGGGCAAACGCTGGGCCATTCCGGCCCGCGTCTATGCCCGCCCGCTGGAGCTCTATGTCGGCGCAGACCTGGGCGTGGAGCGTCTCAGGGCGGAGCTGCAGGCGCTGGGATATCGCAAGGTGAAACAGGTGTCACAGCCAGCGCAGTGGAGTCAGTCCGGTTCGCGCTTTATCTTCCAGACCCGTGATTTTTTGTTCTGGGACGGTCAGGAGCCTTCCCGCCGGGTAGCTCTGCGTATCCGTGATGGTGCGGTAGCATCGCTCAGGGACGCCAATAGCGGAAAGGATCTGGACATCCTGCGGCTGGAGCCGCCCCAGATCGGTTCCATTTATCCCTCCCACAAGGAAGACCGGGTGCTGGTGCGCCGGGATGAGCTGCCCGATCATCTGGTGGCCGCCCTGCTGGCAGCCGAGGACCGGGACTATTTTCGCCATCACGGGATCAATCCCCTGAGCATCGCCCGGGCGGTGATGGCCAATATCCGGGCGGGAAAGACAGTGCAGGGAGGCAGCACCCTTACCCAGCAACTGGTGAAGAATTTCTTTCTCACTCCGGAACGCAGTCTGTGGCGCAAGTTCAACGAAGCCCTCATGGCCATCATTCTCGATGCGGGCTATGACAAGGATGAGATTCTCGAAGCCTATGCGAATGAAGTGTTCCTCGGGCAGGACGGTGAACGGGCCATCCATGGCTTTGGTCTGGCGGCGTATTTCTACTTCAATCGTCCCCTCACCGAACTGCGCCTGCATGAAACCGCCCTGCTCGTGGGCTTGCTCAAGGGCGCTTCCTATTATGATCCGCGCCGACATCCCAAGCGGGCCCTGAAGCGCCGCAATCTGGTTTTGCGGCTCATGGCGGATCAGGGATTCATCGACCAGGCCACAGCGGATCAGGCCATGCGCCGGCCTTTGGGCGTGGGCAGGAAAGGACGCCTTTCCAGCGCCCGGCATCCGGCCTTTATCGATCTGGTGCGCCGCCAGTTGCGCCGGGACTACCAGGAAGAGGATCTGACTTCGGAAGGCTTGCGCATATTCACCACCCTGGACCCCTGGGCGCAGCGGATACTGGATACACAGATTGCCCAAGGGCTGAACGCACTGGAAAAGGCCAGAAAAAAACTCCCCGCGGGAAGTTTGCAGGCGGCCATGGTGCTGGTGTCGCCCCAGGGTGGAGAGATCCGGGCCCTGAGCGGCGGACGGAATGCGGGTTTTGCCGGTTTCAATCGCGCCCTGGATGCGCTACGCCCCATCGGTTCCCTGATCAAGCCGGTAATCTATCTGCTGGCCCTGTCCCGGCCTCAGGAATATTCTCTGGTTACCCTGCTCGAAGATGAACCGGTCAGTCTGACCGATGCCAGGGGAAGCGTCTGGGCGCCAAAGAACTACGATCACAAGTCGCATGGGCTGGTGCCATTGCATGTGGCGCTGGCGCATTCCTACAATCTGGCCACGGTGCGCCTGGGACTGGCGCTGGGGCTGGAGCGCGTGGTGCGTCAGCTCAGGGCCATGGGTGTGCGGCGTCCGGTTCGGCCCCTGCCATCCCTGCTGCTGGGAGCCGTATCCCTGTCGCCTCTGGAAGTGACCCAGTTTTATCAGGCGATTGCCGCCGGTGGTTTCCGCACCCCCCTGCGCGCCATTCGGGAAATCACCGACCGGCAAGGCCGGCCCCTGCAACGCTACCCCCTGCAAGTGGAGCAGGTCGCCGAACCGGGACCTGTGTATCTGCTCAGCCGTAATCTGGTGGAAGTCATGCGTGAGGGGACGGGGCGGAGTGTGCGCCGTTATCTGCCGCAAAACCTGGAAGTGGCGGGCAAGACCGGCACCACGGATGAGCTGCGCGACAGCTGGTTTGCCGGATTCAGCGGTGACTGGCTGGCGGTGGCCTGGGTGGGGCGGGATGACAACAAGCCGGCGGGTCTGACTGGCGCGTCCGGCGCCCTGAGTCTCTGGGGGCGGGTCATGAAAGCCCTGCAACCCCGGCCGCTGGGCTTGCTGCCTCCGGATGACGTGGTTTATGTCTGGGTGGATGCACAGACCGGCTATCTCAGCGCCGAGGACTGTGAAGGCGCGGTTGCCATGCCTTTCATCCGTGGTTCCGAGCCCCGGCTGCGTTCGGACTGTCTGGAAGAGAGGGAGCAGAACCGGGGTTTTCTCGATCGTCTGTTTCAGTGAGCAGCGGGCGAATTCTCCCTGCCTGAGCAAACATTATCGGGTATCCTTGGTCAAAGAATTACCTTTACGTTTTATTCCAGAGTCATGTTCAGACAACTAGCTGCAATATCTGTTTTACTGCTGTTGCTCGGCGGTTGCGCCACCACTCCAGTGCCTGAGCGGTTGCCTTCCCGTAGCGGAGCAGAGCCTCCCGAAGCCAGCAGTGGCCGCTATCAGGCGCCAGAGATAACCCCTTACCGGGAACCTGCGGTGCCAGCCTATGCCCGGCCGGCGCCCGGGCGTGCAGTACAGGCGCTGATGGCCAGAGCGGAGCGGCAGGGCGAGTCCGGGGAACTGGTGGCGGCCGCCAGCAGTCTGGAGCGCGCCTTGCGCATCGAGCCAAAGAATGCCGAGCTGTGGAATCGCCTGGCGCATGTGCGCTTCAGACAGAAACAGTATTCCCTGGCTGCCAGCCTGGCCGCCAAATCGAATTCCCTGGCGGGAAACGATGGCGCATTGCGCGCCGACAATGATGATCTGATCCGCAGGGCCCGCAGCCTCTGATGATCGATGTGGATGCGGTGCTGGCTCCGGATGGCCTGTTGTCCCGGGCCCTGCCGGGCTTTTCCTGGCGGCCCCAACAGCAGGAGATGGCCGAAGCCGTGGCCAGTTGCATCGAGCTGGGGGGGCGTCTCATCGCCGAGGCGGGCACCGGAACGGGAAAAACCTTTGCCTATCTGGTGCCGGCCCTGTTGTCCGGCGCCAAGGTGATTGTTTCCACCGGTACCCGGAATCTCCAGGATCAGTTGTTCATCAAGGACCTGCCGCTGTTGCGTGAGGCCATGGCCAGTCCGGCCAGTGTTGCCTTGCTCAAGGGACGCGCCAACTATCTGTGTGTGCATCGCATGGAGAACGCCCTGCAGGATGTGCGCGGCCATCGCCGTGAGCTGGCCCGGCATCTGCGCCAGGTTCAGAACTGGTCCCTGTCCACCCGCAGTGGGGATATTGCCGAGCTGTCCGATCTTCCGGAGGATTCACCGGTATGGCCGCTGATTACCTCCAGTGGTGACAACTGCCTGGGCAGCGACTGCCCTTCCTTCAGCAAATGTCACTTGCTGGAAGCGCGCAAACGCGCCCAGGAAGCAGATATCGTGGTCATCAACCATCATTTGCTCTGCGCGGATTTCTCCCTCAAGGACGAAGGATTTGGCGAACTGCTGCCGGCGGCGGATGCCTATATCATCGATGAGGCTCACCAGTTGCCGGACGTGGCGAGCAACTTTTTCGGAATATCCGTTGGCACACGCCAGTTTCTGGAACTGGCCCGGGACAGCCGCGCCGAATATGTGCGCGAAGCTGGCGACCTGCCCAGGGTTCTGGAGCAGATCGATCATCTGGAAAAAGCCGCCAGGGATTTTCGTCTGGCCTTCGGCGGTGATGGTCAACGTGGAAGCTGGGAAGAAGTCGGGAACAATGCGGACGTGATCAACGCCCTGGAGTACCTGCAAAAAGAACTGGAAACCCTGCATGGCCTGTTGCGCAGTATTGAAGGCCGTGGCAAGGGGCTGGACAGCTGCATGAACCGTGCGCAGGCGCTCATGGCGGATTTGCATCAGGTGATTGCCCCGGAGGATGCGGACCAACAGGTGCGCTGGTTCGAGGTACACACTCACAGCGTGCGTCTGCACAGCACCCCGCTGGACGTGGCCGGTCTTTTTCAGGGGCAGATGGCCAGCCATCCCGCCGCCTGGATCTTTACTTCGGCAACCCTGGCCGTGGGCGAGAGCTTTGCGCATTTTCAGCAGCAGCTTGGACTGTCAAAAGCGGAAACCGCTCGTTGGGACAGCCCCTTCGACTATCAGGAGCAGGCCCTGTGGTTTGTGCCCAGGGGTTTGCCTGATCCCGGCGCGCCCAGCTATACGGAAAAGGTCATGGAGTTGGCCTTGCCCATGCTCGAAGCCAGTCAGGGAAGGGCGTTCCTGTTGTTCACCAGCTATCGCGCCCTGAATCTGGCGTCTGCCTGGCTGGAAGATCGCCTGGACTATCCCCTGCTGGTACAGGGACGTGCACCCAAAGCCGAGTTGCTGCGCCGTTTTACCGAGCATGGCAATGCGATACTTTTGGGGACTTCCAGCTTCTGGGAAGGGGTGGATGTTCGCGGAGATGCCCTGTCGCTGGTCATTATCGACAAGCTGCCTTTTGCTTCTCCCGGTGATCCCGTACTCAAGGCGCGCCTGGACGCCATGCGCAAGGCGGGGGGCAATCCCTTCATGGAATACCAGGTGCCCCAGGCGGCCATCGCCCTCAAACAGGGCGCGGGGCGCTTGATTCGCGATGTGACCGACAAGGGAGTGCTGGTGCTCTGTGATCCGAGATTGTTGCGCAAGAACTACGGCCATACCTTTCTCGATGCCATGCCGCCTTTCGCACGCACCCGGGAGCTGCAGGATGTGCTGGACTTTCTTCGCGCCTGATCAGCCAGATCCCGTTTATCTGCTTTGTTCTGCTTCGCGGCAACGCAATATGCCATGCCCGGCGCTGACCGCCAGAACCGCGTTTTTTCCCTTGCGCAGCAACAGGGTTTGGCGATCCTGGCTGATGTAGCGTTCTCCCTTCATCTGTGGCTGCCGGGGCAGATCCAGTATGCGGTCATGGAGAATGACGCGGGCGCTGTGTGCTGACAGCTCCACCTGCATGCGGTAATCATTGTCGCACTGGTAGTCGATATGGCGTGGCGGGGGCGCGCTGCTGCAGCCACCCACGGCGAACAGGAGCAGCAGCGGGATGGAATGCAGGCGAATCATGTGCGCCTATTTGATTTTCATGCCCGGCGCAGAGCCATCATCCGGGGCGAGAAGGAAGATATCCTTGCCTCCGGGGCCGGCGGCCAGCACCATTCCTTCGGAAACGCCAAAACGCATCTTGCGCGGGGCGAGGTTGGCGACGACCACGGTCAGGCGCCCTTCCAGTTCTTCGGGTTGGTAGGCGGCCTTGATGCCGGCAAAGATGTTGCGCGTTTCATCCCCCAGATCCACGGTAAGAGCGAGCAGCTTGTCTGCTCCTTCCACGGCCTCGGCCTTGATGATGCGGGCCACGCGCAGATCCACCTTGGCGAAATCATCGAACTCGATGGTGTCCGCGATGGCATCCTGTTTTTTTCCGGCGGCTGGGGCTTTCTGCGGTTTCGCCTGCATGTCTTCCCTGGAGGCTTCCACCATGGCCTGGATCTTCTTCGGATCGACGCGTGTCATGAGCGCCTTGAACTTGCTGATTTGATGCGCGAGCAAGGGTCTGCCGGCATCCTCCCATTGCAGTGGGGAAACATTGAGGAAGGCTTCGGCATCTTCCGCAGTGCCGGGAAGGATAGGCCGCAGATAGACCATGAGCACCTTGAACAGATTGATGCCCATGGAACAGATATCCTGCAGTTCCCGCTCGCGGCCTTCTTCCTTTGCCACCACCCAGGGCTGTTTCTCGTCGATATACTGGTTGGCTCTGTCCGCCAGGGCCATGATCTCGCGCACGGCGCGGCTGAACTCGCGTTTCTCGTAGTGTTCGGCAATGGATTCGCTGGCTTCGGCGAAGCTGTCGAACAGCTCTGGCTCGGACAGGGCGTCGGAGAGCTGGCCGCCAAAGCGCTTGCTGATGAAGCCAGCGCACCGGCTGGCGATGTTCACCACCTTGCCCACCAGATCGGAATTGACCCGCTGCACGAAGTCTTCCAGATTCAGGTCGATGTCATCCACGCCGCTGCCCAGTTTGGCGGCAAAGTAATAGCGCAGGTATTCCGGATTCAGGTGTTCCAGATAGGTGCGGGCCTTGATAAAGCTGCCGCGGGACTTGGACATCTTCTGACCATCGACAGTGAGAAAGCCGTGGGCATGGATGGTGGTGGGCTTGCGGAAGCCCGCGCCGTGGAGCATGGCGGGCCAGAACAGGGCATGGAAGTAAATGATGTCCTTGCCGATGAAGTGGTACAGCTCGGTGTCGGAACCCTCCGCCCAGTACTCGTCGAAATCCAGGTTGTTTTTCTGGCAGAAATTCTTGAAGCTGGCCATGTAGCCAATGGGCGCGTCCAGCCAGACATAGAAATACTTGCCTGGATGACCGGGAATCTCGAAGCCGAAGTAGGGCGCATCGCGGGAGATGTCCCACTCGCGCAGCCCTGCCTCGAACCACTCGTCCAGCTTGTTGGCAACTTCAGGCTGTAAATGGCCGCCGCGGGTCCATTCCCTGAGCATGTCTTCGAAGTCCGCCAGGCGGAAGAAGTAATGTTCCGACTCCTTTTCCACGGGTTTGGCGCCCGAGACCACGGAATAGCTGTTCTTCAGCTCGGTGGGGCTGTAGGTGGCGCCGCAGACTTCGCAATTGTCTCCATATTGATCTGCCGCGCCGCACTTGGGGCATTCGCCCTTGATGAAACGGTCTGGCAGGAACATCTTTTCTTCCGGGTCGTAAGCCTGCACGATGGTTCGGCTGGTGATATGTCCCGCCGCCAGATTGCGTTTGTAGATCAAACTCGCCAGTTCCCGGTTTTCGTCGGAGTGGGTGCTGTGGTAGTTGTCGAAACCGATGCGGAAGTCGTGGAAATCCGCCTGATGTTCTTCGGACATGGCCGCGATCAGCGCCTCGGGAGGGATGCCTTTCTGGCGGGCGTGAAGCATGATGGGTGTGCCATGGGCATCGTCGGCGCAGATATACCAGCATTCGTTGCCGCGCATCTTCTGGAATCGGGACCAGATATCGGTCTGGGTATATTCCACGATGTGGCCGATGTGCAGGGGCGCATTGGCGTAGGGCAGGGCGCTGGTAACCAGTATTTTTCTCATGAGATTTGCCGGCTTGGAAAATGAAACGGGAAAGCCGGTAATTATCCCACAATATTCCTGTTGCTTGTCCATCTTCGGCGTGGTTTCTGTGCTATTGGGTACATTCTGAGGGGATAATGTCCGAGTAATTTGGTTGGTATTAGCCGGGCAGTGGTGTAAAATCGCGCCCAGTTGAAGAATTCGTTTTGCCCCAGGGCAGGAGTAACAATCATGTCGGAAGTGACCAAAGAAGCAATCGAAGAAGCCCTCAAGGCTTATGTCCAGGCGGATCTGGGCAAGGATCTGGTCAGCACCAAGATGGTCAAGGACATCCAGATTGACGGCGGCAAGGTCAAGCTGACCGTGGTACTGGGTTTTCCCGCCAAGAGCGTGGCCGAGGAGATCCAGGCCGGTTTGTGTGAGGCGGCAAAGTCGGTGGATGGTGTAAGTGACTGCGAAGTGGATCTGAGCTGGAAAGTCGAGTCCCATTCCGTGCAGAAATCCCTCAAGCCCATCGACAATATCAAGAACATCATCGCCGTGGCTTCCGGCAAGGGTGGCGTGGGCAAATCCACGACTGCCGTCAATCTCGCCCTGGCGCTGTCTCAGGAAGGCGCGAAGGTCGGGATCCTTGATGCGGACATCTATGGTCCTTCCCAGCCGCGTATGCTCGGTATCTCCGGTCAGCCCGAATCTCCCGATGGCAAGACCCTGGAGCCGATGAACAGCTATCACTTGCAGGCCATGTCCATCGGCTTCCTCATCGACGAGGAAACCCCCATGATCTGGCGTGGCCCCATGGTCACCCAGGCTTTGGAGCAGCTGCTCAATGACACCAACTGGTCGGATCTGGATTATCTGATCATCGACCTCCCCCCCGGTACTGGCGACACCCAGCTGACCCTGGCGCAGAAGGTGCCTGTATCCGGTGCCATCATTGTCACCACCCCCCAGGACATTGCCCTGCTGGATGCGCGCAAGGGCTTCAAGATGTTCGAGAAGGTGGAAGTGCCCGTGCTGGGTATCGTGGAGAACATGAGCATCCACATCTGTTCCAACTGCGGTCACGAAGAGCATATCTTCGGTGAAGGCGGTGGCAAGAGCATGTCGGATCAATATGGCGTGGACTTCCTGGGCGCTTTGCCTCTGGAGAAGCGTATCCGCGAGGAAACCGACTCCGGAAAACCGACGGTGGTGGCGGAGCCGGATTGCCGTACTTCCGAGATCTATCGCGAGATTGCGCGCAAGGCAGCAGCCAAGCTGGCCGTGCAGGCCAAGAGCTATGCGGCCAAGTTCCCCAATATCGTAATCCAGAACAACTGATAATGGCTGTTTGAAAAAGTCCTTTCTGGACTTTTTCATTCACTTCCCGGCGTGTTGGCCAAGTGCCGGCATCGTTCATTGGCAGAATCCTCGTCACTTGTGGTGGCGGGGATTTTTTTGTGTTTGTCCAGTAATCTTGTAGACGGCCACGGGCGATGGTGGCAAACTTAAAAGATGATAAGAAGAATATCCTGCCTTTCTGGCACAATCATTTTACTGTTGTTTTTGTCGAAAAGCTGGGCGGTGACGCCACCTCCTTATCCGAAGGAGCCCCTGAACGGCCTGCAGATCGCCGAGCAGGTTTATGCGGTTTCCCACGGGTTGCTGGTGAAGAACGCCATGAGCCGCAAGCAGGGCAAGGATATTGCCATGCTTGTGAATCGTGCCCCCCTTGAGCGCAGAAAGAATGGACGACGCCCCGTCGTCAATACTTTTGAAACTTATGGCAACAGCCATCCACAGAATCCGGAACTGGATTCCATGCAGATGGCAATCATCAAGTCCGGCAAGGCCAAGGGAACCGGTATTCTCTTTGTCAGCTATACGGATGAATCCCGGCCTGGAGTCATGAGCGTATGGCTGCCTGCGCTGCGCAAGATCCGGCGCATCAATGAACCTTCCTACGAGGATACCTGGGTTGGCACCAACCTGACATATGGTGAACTGGTGCTGCGCAAGCCGGCTGATGAAACTCACGAGCTTCTGCGCGAGGATACATTGCAGGATTGTTTGCCGACGATGGTGCTTACGCCAAAAGAACTCAATCGCTACACCCGACAACTGCCTGGCTCGCAGTGCGCTCACAAGGGGCGGCCGGTGTATGTGGTGAAAAGCACCACCAAATTCGTCAACTGGTGGTATGACTACCATATCAGTGAAATCGACAAGAAAACCTTTGCCATCTACCGCACGGTGTATTTCAAGGATGGCAAGAAGATCAAGACCATAGCCATTGACTGGCAATCCCTGGAACAGGAAGATCCGAGAATTCAGTATCCCCGATATATCTATGCCATCACCCATGACAGCGGTGTTGACAGCATGGTGTATGTACCGCGCAGCACGGTTCTGCTCAACCAGGATCTGCCTGATGATTTCTGGTCAGAGGATACCCTGAAGAAATTCGGCAAGCGTTGAGAGGCAGGTGCCGGATGGCGAAAGGGCCCATTGCTGATCGATATGCCCGTTTTGTACTGCGTTACAAATGGGTGGTGATTGGGATTATCTTCTTTTTTACGCTGGTTGCCGGGTTCTACATCAAGGATGTGAATCTGCGTAACGATCCGGATTCCCTGCTGCCTCTTTCCAATCGCTATATCGCCACCAATCTGTATGCCGAACGTGAATACGGCATGGGCAATATCATGGTCTGGGGGTTCCGGCTCAAGGAAGGCAATATTTTTGAGCCCTGGTTTATGCGCATGCTGGATCAGTTCTATGACGAAGCTGGCCGGCTGGCCTATGCCAATGAAGACAATTTTATCGGCTTGCCCTCACCGCGAATGCGTCATCTGGGCCTGTCCAGGGAAGGCGGGCTGGATTTCAAGCGCCTGATTCCCGCTTCTGGTTTGTCCACCGATCCCGATATCTTGCAGGAGCAGATCGCGTTCGTGAAAAAGGGTATTCAGACGCACCCGGTACTCGAACCTCTGCTGGTGTACTACGAGGATGCCAAAGGCAACAAATGCAATCTGGTAGATGAAAACGGAATACTGTCCAATGCTTCCGTGGCCTATGCGCACCAGCACTGCATTCCCAGGGCCACCTTTATCGTTGGTGATTTCAGCAACGGGTTGAAGGACGATTATCTGCGCTGGATCCAGTCTGTTCATGAGCTGCAGGCCCGATATGAACAGCGCTATGGTGATCGGGTGGAATTCATTGTTTCCGGTGAGCCCTATTTTCTTGCTGCAATGGTGGAAGAGGTCTGGGACAAGGCCTGGCTGTTCGGCATTTCCCTGCTTATCGTATTGCTCGTCTTGTGGTACGAATTTCAGCACTGGAACTGTTCCGTGTTTCCGCTGCTGGGAGTGGGCATAACCATTGTTCTCACCCTCGGGCTGATGGGGTTTACCCAGTTCAAACTGACCACCATGATGGTGCTGACGCCCATGCTTCTGCTGGCCATCGGTATTGGTCATGCCATGCAGGTGACCCGTCGTTTTACCCAGGAGCTGCATCAGAACAATGATGTGGAAAAAGCAGCCTATGAGGCCATTCGGCATACCATCGTTCCGGCGTCTCTGTCCATCGGTACGGATCTGCATGGTTTTTTTGCCATCTCCTTTGTGGATATTTCCTTCTACAAGGCCTATGCCTACTTCGGCATCTTTGGCATGGCCACTCTGATCCTGACTACCACTACCCTGATTCCTTTGCTGATGACCATCATTCCGCCAAAACTCGGTAATCATGAGCCGGCGGGAAAACACTGGGAAAATCGTTTGGCTGTCGCTGTTACTTCCCTGCTGACAGGGAAACTGAAATGGATTCCTTTGTTCCTGGTGCTGGGGTTGCTGTGGGTTTCTGCTCACTATGCGCAACTGGAAAGGGGGGTGGCGGCCTTGCTTGCCGGAGAAGAAGGACGCTCCGATCCGGAGGTGGCCCGTATCCAGGATGAATTCGACATCATGCCGGGGGCGGAGAAGGGAATCGACTATCCACGCGCGGCATTCAAGGACGAATATCTGCTGGGGAAACTCTTCGGTTCCGGGGAGGTAAAGGAAATTGCTGATCTGAACCGTTTTTCACGGATGATGCCAGGAGCCATCACGGCCAATATGATTATCCGTTCGCGCAAGGGAATACTGCCTGAGTGCGGCGATGATTCCCGGGATGCCGATGGTAATCGCATCATCGGGCCTGATCGATGCCATGACGAAATGGAAGATCCTCCTCAGGGTATCTACAATGATGTCAGCGTACTCCAGGCGCTGTCCGATTTTGAAGACTGGCTTCGGCGTCATCCGCATGTGGGTTATTCCACCTCCTATATTCAGTTCATCAAGACCATCAACCTGATGCTGAATACCCCTGCTGGCGAAGCGCCGATGCAGCACATGAATCTGTTTGCGGTGCCTACGCGCGAGCACATGATGGCCAATCGCTACGCCTATGCAGACCCACAGGATCCCGACTACTTGCCAGTACCGGCAGAAACCGTGCAGTATTACAACGCCATGTTGCTCAGCAGCAGCGGCCCTGGCGAACTGGATTCTTTCGTCAATACGGATACCTGGGATGAAGGGGTCATTGTCAGTTTCATCAATACCATGGATCCGGTGGAGACCCATCAGACGGTCGTCGATATCCAGAACTATCTGCGCGAACATGCCAATGATCCAGGCATGGATCAGCTGCGCATCGGCATTCAGGCGGGAGAAGAAATACAGATCAGATATGGGGAGACAACCAAGACCATCGTCACGGAAGACAGTGTTCCGGACGAAAAAGCCGCGATTGGCGGATTTCTGGGGATTACCGAAGCCACCAGGGATGTGGCTTTTGCCGAGTGGCTGCATGCGCCGGCAATGACTTCCATGACCGTGTTCCTGATGACGGCGATCATGTTCCGCTCCTGGACTGTGGCCTTGATGCTTGTCAGTCTGTGTTTCATCACTCTCATGTCCCAGTATGGCCTCGCCGGTTACATGAGTTCCATCAAGGAGTGGTCTGCCAATCTGGCTTTTCATGTGCAGGTGGCGCTGAGCATTGCCATGGGGCTGGGTATCGATTATGGCGTGTACATGGTATCGCGGCTGCGTGAAGAAATGCTCGCCAATGGTTCTGACTGGACGCTCGCTCTGAAAAATACCGTTCAGACCACGGGGTCAGCCATTGTCATCTCCGTAGTGGTGTTGCTGGGAAGTGTTATTCCCCTGATGAACACCAAATTGGCCAATACCTGGTCCGTGAGCCTCTATGTGGCCGAAGCCCTGATTCTGGATGTTCTCATCGCCCTGCTGTTCCTGCCCCTGCTGGTAGCTTGGCTGCGGCCCGCTTATGTGTTTGCGGGGGCGGGAAAAAAACAGTAATCCTGCTGGAGGGCGGTGTGTCACGATTTGGTCACGTTGAGAAATAACGGAAGTTATAGAAAAGAAAAAAGGCACTGAAAATTATAAATTATTCAGCGCCTTGGATGGTGGGCCCTGTAGGACTTGAACCTACGACCAATCGATTATGAGTCGACTGCTCTAACCAACTGAGCTAAGGGCCCATAAAAAGAAAATCTGAATGAACGGCCTGTGAGGAAGCCGGGAAACGCTTCTTCAGCCGCCTGCTGCGAATCAATCGCCGTCCAGGAAGCTGCGCATTTTCTCCGAACGGGTGGGATGACGCAACTTCCGCAAGGCCTTGGCTTCGATCTGGCGGATACGTTCGCGGGTGACATCGAACTGTTTGCCCACTTCCTCCAGGGTGTGGTCGGTGTTCATGTCGATACCGAAACGCATGCGCAGTACTTTGGCTTCACGGGGCGTAAGCCCGGCGAGCATGTTCTGGGTGGACTCACGCAGGCCTTCCATGGTGGCGGAATCGATGGGCGAAATGGCGCCCTGATCCTCGATGAAATCCCCAAGATGGGAATCTTCATCATCGCCGATGGGGGTTTCCATGGAAATGGGCTCCTTGGCGATCTTCAGCACCTTGCGTACCTTGTCCTCGGGCATTTCCATGCGCTCGGAAAGCTCTTCCGGAGTGGGTTCGCGGCCCTTCTCCTGAATCATCTGCCGGGAGATGCGGTTGAGCTTGTTGATGGTCTCGATCATGTGTACCGGGATGCGGATGGTGCGCGCCTGATCCGCGATAGAGCGGGTAATGGCCTGACGAATCCACCAGGTGGCGTAGGTGGAGAATTTGTAGCCCCGCCGGTATTCGAACTTGTCCACCGCCTTCATAAGGCCAATATTGCCCTCCTGGATCAGATCCAGAAATTGCAGGCCGCGATTGGTGTATTTCTTGGCGATGGAGATCACCAGGCGCAGATTGGCCTCCACCATTTCCTTCTTGGCGCGGCGCGCCTTGGCTTCGCCGATGGACATCTTGCGGTTGATTTCCTTGATGTCGGCGATGCTCATACGGCAGTTCTGTTCAATACTGGCGAGCTTGCGCTGGGCGCGGGTGATGTCCTCTGCACGCTCCATGAGCTTTTCCTTGTATGGCACCTTGCCCTTGCATTGTTCCTTCACCCAGTCCAGATTGGTTTCATTCTTGGGGAAGTTGGTGATGAAATCGCGGCGTGGCATGCCGGCCTGGTTTACGCACAGGTTCAAAACAATGCGTTCCTGTTCGCGAATACTGTTTACTGCCTCATGCAGCGTGTTGCCCATGTGAATGAACAGCTGCGGGTTGATCTTGAGTTCCGCAAAAATGTCCACGATCTTGCTGTTCAGTTTCCTGGCCTTGGCATCGTTGCCGTTCTTGTCCAGGTGGCGTTGCCAGCTTTTGAAGGCTTTGGTCAGCTGCTTGGCCTTGTCGATGATGAGCTGGGGATCAGGGCCGGTATCCACGATGTCGTCGCCATTCTCGTCCTTCTTTGCCGAAGGTGGTGCGGGAGGCGTGGTGATTTCGGCTTCGTTGGGATCGATGAGGCCGATGATGATATCGGACATCTTGGCTTCTTCGGCTGCTTCGTCGGCCAGGCGGTTCACCAGATGCTCGACGGCAGGGGGGAAGGTGGCCAGGGCGGCGGCAACCTGATTGAGGCCATCCTCGATGCGCTTGGCGATGTGCAGCTCGCCCTCGCGGGTAAGCAGTTCCACCGTGCCCATTTCTCGCATGTACATGCGTACCGGATCAGTGGTGCGGCCAAACTCGCTATCCACGGAGGCCAGCGCCAGAGCAGCCGCTTCAGCGGTTTCCTCGTCCGTGGGCACGGCATCGGCATTGATGGTGGCGTCGTCCTTGTCCGGAGGCGTTTCGTAGACAGGGATGCCCACTTCGTTGATCATGCGAATGATATCTTCAATCTGATCCGAGTCGACAATGGTGTCGGGCAGATGATCGTTTACCTCGGCATAGGTCAGGAAACCCTGTTCCTTGCCGCGGATAATCAGGTCTTTGATTCGTGATTGAGATTGTTGCTGATCCATAATGCTCGCAGATTATTCCTGAAGTCAGGCACTCAAAAGAGAACTACGCATTGTACCGTGTATCGTAATTGCCATGCAATACAAGGGCGTCCCGAATAATCGAGATGCCCGCGTGGGACAGGGATGTCCCACCATTTTCAATCACCACAAGTGATTGAAAATGTGAGCAAAGAGGAAATCGCATTTTCTCTTTGCGACGAGAAAAATTCCATGGAAGGAATTTTTCGAGGTTCCCACAAGTTATTTCCATGGATTTTTTCAACCCGGAACCGGAAAACGTGATTTCCCGGTTCCTTCATTTTCAATGGCTTACCGCCGTTGACAATGTCGGTATATCCCCATCCCGCACGCCGGCTGCCGAAAAGCTGTGTTTTTCAATAGTCGGCTAACCCGAATATTGCACCAGAACGTGCAAAATGTGGGTTTTTTACCATGAATTACAGCATGTTGCATGACGAGCATGCTGGATACAGTTTGTGCCTGTCATGCTATCCGGTTTTTCCCGGGATCTTTTCACCCAGCTTGCCCGAACGCCCTGCAAGCCGATGAATAACATCGGCTTTTGTCCGTTCGAACAATCTGGGCAAAAATCTCTCCGGGAAAATT
>Ga0256841_1001466_pt1 | contig 20398 bp, 20 predicted proteins | sample 356308metaG_FD_185971 | JGI IMG/M metagenome (GOLD analysis project Ga0256841, IMG submission 185971) | Hydrothermal vent microbial communities from Mid Atlantic Ridge, Atlantic Ocean - 356-308 | ecosystem: Environmental > Aquatic > Marine > Hydrothermal vents | place: Atlantic Ocean: Mid... | reverse complement strand
AACCAGGCCGATCAATGGGCGGGTGGTTGTCGTGCGGGTTTTTGCAAGGATGTCGCCGGCGGGCGGATGGGCGATCAGCATGTCGGGCCGTTCTTTTCTGTCTCGGGTGCAGGTCCGGCTGCGGTGATTTCAGCCATGATCTTTTGCCATTGTTCCGGCCGCTGCGCGCCGTTCAGCACATAGTGTCGGGCCAGAATGAAGGTCGGCACCGCCGTTACGCCCATATCGCGGGCGGCTTTGTCCTGCGCGCGTATTTCCGCTTTGTCCGCGTCACTTTCCAGCAGGCGCAACAGCATCGCCCGGTCCATTCCGGCAGTTTCGCCGATCTCTGCCAGCACATTCGCATCGCCAATGTCGCGGGCCTGGTTGAAATAGGCCCTGAACAGCGATGCGGCCACCGGGGTCTGGCATCCCTCAAGGCCGGCCCAGTGAATGAGGCGGTGCGCATCCAGTGTATTCGGCGTGCGCTCGATCGCGGCGAAATCAATGTTCAGCCCGGCCTCTTGCGCGGTTTTCAGGATGGGCGCATAAGCCTGAACGGCACCGCTCTGCCCGCCAAACTTTGCCTCGAGATAGGCAGCGCGCTCCATGCCGTTCTTTGGCATGCCAAGGTTGAGCTGAAAGGGGCGCCAGCGCAGATCGAACGGTTGGTCGGGGGTGCTTTCCATGGCACGGCTCAGCCAGGTCCAGCCAATATAGCACCAGGGGCAGATGGGATCTGAATATAGGTCAAGCTGTATCATGATCTGCCTCGAACTGTTGCCGCAAATGCCGACGCAAGAGTTTACCGTTAGCCCCTTTGGGCAGTTCTGTCACGTGGCAATAAATACGGGGCTGCTTGTAGCGTGCCAGCCTGCTGGCGATGTAATGGCTGAGCGCGGCGTCGTCCAGAGCGGCAGGCCCGCTATAAAAGGCCGCAATCACCGTGACCCCCTGTTTGACGGCAACCTCAACAGCGGCGGCCTCGGTGATCTCGGGATGCGTGCACAGTGCCTGTTCAACCTCGATCGGTGAAACCCGGTAACCGCCGGCATTCATCATGTCATCGGTTCTGCCCATGTAGCGGATCGCACCATCCGGGCAGAGCAGGCCCGAGTCGCCCGTCAGGAACCAGTCGCCGCAAAACCGTGCCCGTGTTTCGGTTTCGGCTTGCCAGTAGCCCAGCATCAGCCCCGGATCGGAGCGGTGAATTGCAATGGTGCCTTCGCCGCCCGGCTCCAAGGGGGTTCCGTTTTTGTCCACGATTGCAACATGCCGGCCCGGTTGGGGAAAGCCAAGGGTGCCTTCCGGTGCAGGCCGGGCCGGTGAGCCGGAGATGAATGTCGAGCACTCAGACATGCCGAAGGCCTCGTATATCGGGGTGCCGGTGGCATCGGCCCATTTCCGACGCGTCAGATCCGGCAGCTTTTCACCGGCAGACAGGCCATGCCGCAGATCGGGCAGGGTCAGTTTGTTGCAGGTCTTCAGCATTTGCCGGTAGACCCCCGGTGCCGCGGCAAAAATGCTTGCCCCATGGGTTTTCATCAGTTCGGGGAGGTCCTCGCTGCGGCTGCCGGGGGCCGGAACGATCGCGGTGGCGCCTGCACTCCACGGATCCATCAACCCGGTGCCCAGAGTATAGGTCCAGTTGAAGGCACCCGCGTGCAGCATCCGGTCATCCGGCCCCAATCCATACCAGCCCTGCCACATCATCCGGCGGGCCCAGACCGCGCGATGGGCGTGGCACACAGCCATGGGTTTGCCCGATGTCCCGGATGTATAGATGATGTATCCCAACCTGTCGGGATCGCCAAAGTCATAGTCCGCCGGAGGAAGGGCATGAAACTGTTCCAGCCGGCTTGTCTGCACGATCGGGCAATCGACCGGGCAATCGGCGCGCGTGGGGCAGGGGACGTTTGGCGCGGCAACGATCAGCGCGGGGGCCAGTTCGCGGATTATCCGCTGCACTTCGGGTTCTGTCAGGGCGGCGGAGGTTGGCACAGGGACCGCACCGATGGCCAGTGCGGCAAGAAACGTCAATGGAAACTCGACGGTGTTGCCCAGCCGCATGAGTATCCGCTCACCAGGCCTCAGCCCCTGTTGCAGCAGGCCGGTGGCTGTGCCGCGTATCGCTTGCTCCAGTTGCGAATAGCGCCAGATTTCGGCGGGTTGGTCGCGCTTGGCGATGATCAGCGCGGGTTTGTCCTGCAACCTTTCTGCATGTTGCAGGACATGGGCGGCCATGTTGAAGGGCGCCGGGCATCGGGTGGAGTCACGGGTCATGCGGAACGTGCTACGATGCGCGCGGGTCCGTTGCAAGACGGGCTGTTCAGTCTTCGTGTGGAAAAAGCCGCGGCAGTATCATCGCTGCGACGCAGACCCCAACCAGTTGCATGGCAATGAACATGACAACATTTTGTGGCGCAATGCCCGCAAATGTATCGGACAGTCCACGCGCGATGGTCACAGCCGGGTTGGCAAAGCTGGTTGATGAGGTGAACCAATAGGCGCCGGTGATATACAGCGCCACCAGTGTGGGCACCGTATCCGGGCGATGGCGAATGCCACCAAAGATGACAAACAGCAGGCCAAAGGTGGCAATGATTTCACTGCTCCACAGACCGGTGCCGGTGCGCAGGTGCACCGACAATTGCAGAATCGGCAGGTCAAACATCAGATGTGTCAGCCAGACCCCGAGAATGCCGCCGGCGACCTGCGCCAGGACATAGGGGACAAAATTGCGCCAGGCATGTTCCTTGCGCAGGGCAAAGGCCAGGGTCACTGCCGGATTGAAATGCGCGCCGGACACCGGGCCAAGCGTTGTGATCAGGGCATAGAGGATGCAGCCGGTTGCGATGGCATTGGCCAGCAGGGCGATGGCGGTGTTCCCCTGGGCAAGCGTTTCCCCCATGATGCCGGATCCGACCACGCCGATCAGCAGAAACATGGTGCCGATGAACTCGGCAAGAAGCTTTTGCGTCACATTGTTTTGCATATCGTCAACCCGGCAAACCGTTATCCATTCGTCAGGTAAACCGGGTTAAACGATCTGGGGCAAGTGATTTCACAACATGTTGTTGACTTTGCGTGCGCCGGCAGAAATATCGCGCCCCATCCCTTCGACAGTGGCGCAGGCCGAAAGCCCCAGCAGGGCTGCGATCAGAAAAAGACGTATCAGCATGGCGCGTTACTCCTCATACCACCAGACATCCGGCAGAAAGCCGATCCAGTCACCATAAATCGGCAGATGTTCAGGATAATGCAATTGCCGGATATGGGCCAGACGCGACACATTGGAATACCAGAACGGGATCACATACCGGCCGCTGGTCAGAACCCGGTCAAGCGCCCGGGTTGCGGCGCGAAAATCCTCTTGTGTCGGGGAATTCAGGATCGTGTCGATCAGGGAATCCGCCGCCGGGGAATTCATCCCCATCCAGTTGCGCGTGCCGGGTTGGGTAACCCCTTTGCTGCCCCAGTACAGGCGTTGTTCGTTGCCGGGGCTCAGCGAAAGGCTGCGCCGGTAATAGGTCATGTCAAAGTCGTATTTGTCGGTGCGCTCCTTGTATTGCGCACTGTCGATGATGGTGACGGTCGGTGTGATCCCCAGCCGCTTCAGGGCCTCGGTATAAAGGTCGACAATCGCGCCGTTCTCACTTGCACCCTGCCGCAGCAGGATTTCAAAGGCGAAGGGCTCTCCCCTGGCATTTTTCATCACCCCGTCCTGAACCGTCCAGCCGGCCTGTTCCAGCAAACCCATGGCGCGGCGAATGTTTTTCCGGTTTCGCTCGCTTCCGTCCGATACGGGAAATGTGTAGCCCTCCAGCGCCCCCGGCAGCAGGCTGTCGGCAAAAGGCGCCAGCAACTGCCTGACTTTGCCCTCGGCCGGCCCCGGACGCATGCCCAGCACGGAATTTGCGAAATAAGAGGTGATGCGCGGCAGAGGCTTGCCGTTCAGCGCCGCGTCGATGAATTCAAAGTTGAAGGCCGTGATCATTGCTTCGCGCACGCGCCAGTCCTTGAACAGATCGCGGCGCGTGTTCATGACCAGCCCGCGAATGCCGGTCGGGCGCTGGTGCGGGATTTCAGACTTGACGATGTCACCTGAGCGGATGGCCGGAAAATCATAGCTGTTTTCCCATTTTGCGGCACTGCCTTCCCGGAACACGCTGGTTTCTCCGGCCCGAAATGCCTCAAAAAGGACGGAGGCATCTGCATAATAATCATAGCGGATGACATCCAGGTTGTTGCGGCCCCGGTTGATGGGCAGATCCTTGCCCCAGTAATCCGGGTTTCGCTTGAAGGTGATGAACTCACCCGGTTTGAAACTGTCCACCACATAGGGGCCGGATCCGACGGGCACGATGTCCACGCCGCTTTTTGAAAAATCATGCCCCTGCCATTGCGCCTTTTTCAGTATTGGCCGCAGTCCCAGAATCAGGGGCAGCTCCCGATCAACCGTATTGAATGTAAACCGGATACTGCGCGGGCCGGTGGCCTCGGCCTTTTCGATTTTTGACCAGCTTTTTGAATATCGCGGGTGGCCTTTCGTGCCGAGGGTTTCAAACGACCACAGGACATCCTCGACCGTAACCGGGCTGCCATCGGAAAATTTTGCCTCGGGACGCAGGGTGAATTCGACCCATTCGCGATTCGCGCCGACTTCGATCGATTCGGCCAATAAACCATAAAGCGAGAATGGCTCGTCCCAGTTTCGCCCCATAAGTGTCTCGACAACATGGGCGCGAATGCCCCAGGGGGCACGGCCTTTCAAAATGTAGGGATTGAGTGAATCAAACCCGCCGGCCTCGCCAAAAATGATCTTGCCGCCCTTGGGGGCATCCGGATTGACATAGGGAAGAGACACAAAATCCTGTGGTAGGGCAGGGTCTCCATACATAGCTATGCCATAGCGGGGCGCTGCATTGGCCGTGCCGACCAAAGCCAGAATGATGAAACCTGAAAAAAATGTGGGTAGTGCGGCGAGAAACTTTGATTTCATTTTGGCAACAATCCTTGCGGTTCTGCGGCTGATTGACCACGAAGCTAACAAGGCTTTCCAGAGTTTTCAAACTTTTAGCTTGGACATGGGCGGCCGAAGGCTTATAAAGACCTTACTGCTCGATAGGTTTCTTGCCTGTATGAAACCTGCCTCAATAACTTGACGCCGGCCTTGTGCCGGCGTTTTTTTTATGCGCAGTTTTTGCCGCTGATCGAAAGCAAAGCAGAACCCTCCCGGGCGCACCGGAAGGCAGGTTCAATAGCAAAATAGCATTATATACACGCAGGGACAGCCACAGCAGACGCTGAAAGAAATGCCTTGTTCCGCAATTTCAAGCGACTGCTAATCCAGCCCACCCAGTCCACCACCTCCACCGGATGAACTGGCGGCTGCTGCCAGCAGAATCACCAGAAAAATCGGAATGAGCAGTCCGCCGCTGCTTGTTGCTGCCGTATCCTCGGCAATGACTTCCGGCTCTATGACCGGCTCGGTCAGGTTACCGGCAAAGCTGGCATTTGCAGATACCATCAAACCAATTATCAGTGCGGTCGGTTTCATTTTTTTGCCCCTCCATGGATTCTATAATGTGATCCGCAATCAGCATAGCACAGGAGCCGGATGCAAGCAGTATGAATTTGCATATGATTGTTCTTCAGGTGCTAATAAAAACGCCCCGAAGCGGAGCGTTTTATTGTGTGGGTCGGGTGGATGGAATTAACTGCCCCAAGTGCGGACCTGACCGCAATCCATATGCACGAAATTGGAACGGGAATATTTGCCGACGCCGCCGGCGCCACAGGCCAGGCCGGCCCTGTATATCTGGCTGACCGAGCGTGATTTCAGGCGCAGGTCATTGGCTTCGCCCTTCATGTGCAGGGAATGTTTGGCGACTTTGCGTGATCTGGACCGCAGCATCGCATTGGTTTTTGGCGTTCTATAGCCTGACAACAGCATGTAGGGTTCGCTCACATCCAGCAGCGCATGCGTTGCGGCCACGATATCGACAGTGCGCGTATCAATGCTGATCACCGCGTCTTCGCGCCAGTCGCGCATGAAATAGTTGATCTCTTTCAGGGCATCTTTGATATATTTGCCCTCAATCCAGTAGATTGTGTCGATTGCTTCACCAGTGCGGCCGGAATACATGCGAACGCGGCGGATGTCGCCTGCGCCCCGCAGGAACCCGGCGGCTTTGGAATATGTCGGTGCGGCGACCAGTGTTGTGGCGGCAAACGCCCCCAGCAACCCACGCCTGGTCATGCGAGATTTTGTCTGTGATATCATCGTGATAGCGCCTGTCCCAATTGCCCTATGCAACGTGCTTTCAACACGCTGATTTTTCATCTTGTCCCCAGATGCAAGGCCGTTATTGCACAGATCGAATCGGCAACCAACCCTGAATTGACTGAATTTCCCTGGCGCAAGGAAAATAGGCAAAAAATTGCTGAAACTGACAGGGTGTCATGACGGACAGGCCTTTTTTGGTTTTGTGTTGCCAAAGCATGACAGATCTGGCTTTTGTCACGATTGTGAGTGGACTTGTGACACGCAAGGCCGGAGTGTGTACCACACGTTGCCCGTAGGGCAGTGGGTGGTATTTGACATATTCAGAGGTACAGGATGACGGGCATTCAGTCACACCTGCGGACATATCAGCGTTTCATGACGGTTCTGGCGCTTTTGGGCGCGTTCTTTTTGTCGGCGGCAACAGGGCAGGCGGAAACAAGAGTTACCGCTTTCAGTCAGGCCGTGGCCGAGGCGGCCGCGGGCGACAAGGCGCTTGCCGAGTTTTACCGCGCGCGAGGCTACAAGGGAATCTGGACATCCCGCGGGGGCAAGGACAGTTCGCGCCGTCGGGCGTTTCTGGCGGCCCTGGCCAAGGCGGGGGATCACGGATTGCCGGTAAAACGTTATGATCCCAAGGTCATCAAGGCGGCGCTGAAAGCGGCACGCACACCGCGCGAACGTGGCAAGCTGGAAGTCCAGCTCAGCAGAATGTTCCTGCAATATGCCTCCGACATCCGCTCGGGCATCGTCAACCCACGCCGGATTGACAGTGGAATTGTCCGCAAGATTCCGCGGCATGACCGGCTGTCGACCCTGAATGCCTTCGCCAAAAGCTCGCCTGCCGGCTTTATCAAGGCCCTTGCGCCCAAAACGCCGGAATACCTGCGGCTGATGAAAGCAAAGCTGCAACTGGAAAAAAAGCTGGCCAAGGGCGGATGGGGGCCAAAGGTTGGCGCCAAATCCCTGAAGCCGGGGCAAAGTGGCGCCCAGGTTGTTGCCTTGCGCAACCGTCTGGTAGCCATGGGCTACATGCGTCGCTCAGCCTCGCAAAGCTATGATGCGGCCCTGCAAAAGGCTGTGCAACTGTTTCAGTTCGAGCACGGCCTGCCGGCCGATGGTGTGGCCGGCAAAAGCACGATTGCCGAAATAAACAAACCCGTTGAAAAGCGCCTGCAGCAGATCATCGTGGCAATGGAGCGTGAACGCTGGATGAATTTCCCGCGTGGCAAGCGCCATATTCTGGTGAATCTGACAGACTTCACCGCCAAGATCATCGACAATGGCAAGGTCACCTTTTCCACCCGGTCGGTTGTTGGCAAAAACGAAAATGACCGCCGCTCGCCCGAGTTTTCGGATGTCATGGAATTCATGATTGTAAATCCCACATGGAATGTGCCGCGCTCTATCGCCGTCAAGGAATATCTGCCCCTGCTGAAACGCAATCCGAATGCGGTCAGCTATCTCAAGGTAGTTGATTCCCGCGGCCGTACAGTCAGCCGGAGCGGCGTGGATTTCTCGCAATATAATGACAAGACCTTCCCGTTCAATCTGCAGCAGAAACCGTCGAACCGGAACGCGTTGGGGCTGGTGAAATTCATGTTCCCCAATCCCTATAATATCTATCTGCACGACACGCCGACGAAATCACTGTTCGGGCGCAACGTCCGGGCCTTCAGCCACGGCTGTATTCGCCTGCAGCAACCGTTCGATTTTGCCTATGAACTGCTGAAAAAGCAGATGTCGAACCCCGAGGCCTATTTCCAGTCGGTCCTTGCTACCGGAAAAGAGACCAGGATAGATCTGAAAAAACCGGTGCCGGTGCACCTGATTTACCGGACGGCTTTTACCACGGCCAAGGGGCGGATGAACTATCGACGCGACGTTTACGGGCGGGATGCAAAGATATTCAACGCGCTGGCCAAGGCCGGGGTGGCATTACGGGCCGTTCGGGGCTAAATCTTTCCCGAAGGTGGCCACAACCGCCACCATGAGGGACCGGGATGAACTACAGCATCAGGGAAATTGCTGCCGCACTTGGGGCCAAGGCCGTCGGTGCGGTTGATCTGAAAGTCAGATCCGCCGCCGAACCGGCCGGGGCCGGCCCCGACGATCTGGCCCTGGCGATGGATGAGAAATACGCAGGCGGTCTGACGCAGGGGCAGGCACAGGCCGCCATTCTGTGGCCGGGTGCCGATTGGCAGGCTCTTGGGCTGAAGGCCGCAATTTTCGTACCGCGTCCGCGTTATGCAATGTCGGGTGTCACACAGATTCTGGATCCGGGGCCGGGTATTGCAGAGGGCATTCACCCGACTGCCGTCATCGACAAAACCGCCAGCATAGGCGAAGGCGCCTGCATCGGCCCCTTTGTCGAGATCAAGGCGGGGGTGCGGATCGGGGCGGGGGCGCGCATTGACAGCCATGTCTCCATCGGCACAGATGCCGTCATAGGGGCGTGGGCCTTGTTGCTTTCCGGTACGAAAATCGGGGCGCGGGTGGTGATCGGAGACCGGTTCATCGCCCAGCCCGGTGTGGTTGTCGGGGCCGACGGATTTTCGTTTGTCACTCCGGAAAAATCAACGGTCGAGCAGGTGCGTGACAGTCTTGGGGCCGATGTTGCGGCAACACAGCAGAGCTGGACGCGTATCCATTCCCTCGGGAATGTGGAGATCGGTGACGATGTGGAACTGGGCGCGAACACGACGATTGACCGGGGCACGATCCGGGCAACCCGCATCGGTCGGGGCAGCAAGCTCGATAATCTTGTGCATATCGGCCACAATGTCGAGGTAGGCGAAGACTGCCTGCTTTGCGGTCAGGTTGGTGTTGCCGGATCCTCGCGCATTGGCAGCCGGGTGGTTCTGGCAGGTCAGTGCGGTGTCAGTGACAATATTTTCGTCGGCGATGATGTGGTTGCCGGCGGGGCAACCAAGATTTTCACCAATGCACCGTCGGGGCGGGTTCTCTTGGGCAGCCCGGCGGTCAGAATGGAAACCCAGATCGAAATACAAAAAGCCCAGCGACGATTGCCGAAAATGATGAAACAAATCGCCGAAATTCAGAAAGCGGTTTCAAAACCGGCTCGGAATGACTAAATACGCCTGAGCAAAGGGACAGACGACCATGGCAGACACGGTAAAAAGCAAAGTGATCTCGATTATCGCTGAACAGGCGGCGCTGGATATATCCGATGTAAAGCCGGAGGCTTCGCTTGAAGATCTGGGCATCGACAGCCTGGCGCTGGTCGAATCGATTTTTTCGATCGAAGAGACTTTTGACATTACTGTTCCCTTCAACGCCAACAATCCCGAGGAAAGTGAGTTTGACATTTCTTCGGTCTCGTCCATCATCAAGGCGGTCGAGGGGCTGGTCGCTGCACAGGCCGCATGAAGCGGGTTGTCATCACAGGGCAGGGCACGATCAATGCGCTGGGGCGGAATGTGCCCGAGACATTGGATGCGATGCGGGAAGGCCGGTCAGGTATTGGCCCGCTTGAATTCCGTGATGTCGAGCGTTTGTCCATTCGCATTGGCGGTCAGGTGCGTGATTTTGTGCCCGAGAAGGAATTCAACCGCCAGCAGATTGCGCTTTATGACCGGTTCACCCAGTTTACCCTGATTGCGGCAAAAGAAGCCCTGGAGCAATCCGGGATCAGCTTTGAAGGCGAACTTGCCGCGCGGTCGGGCGTGGTGCTGGGCACGGCGGGCGGCGGGGTGAATACCTGGGATGAAAACTATCGCACGGTTTATGAAGATGGCAAGAACCGGGTGCATCCCTTTGTCGTTCCGAAACTGATGAACAATGCCGCCGCATCCCATGTTTCCATCACCTATAACCTGCAGGGGCCCAGCTATACGGTTGCCACCGCATGTGCCTCGTCCAACCACGCGATGGGACAGGCCTTCAACATGATTCGCAGTGGCATGGTGCCGGCAATGGTGACCGGCGGGTCGGAATCGATGCTCTGTTTCGGCGGTGTAAAGGCCTGGGAAGGGCTGCGGGTCATGAGCCGCGATGCCTGCCGGCCTTTCTCGGCCAACCGCAACGGGATGGTACAGGGGGAAGGTGCCGCTGTTTTCGTGTTCGAGGAACTGGAACATGCACAGGCGCGCGGTGCGGATATTCTGGCAGAGGTGGTCGGGTTTGCCATGAGTTCGGACGCGGCCGATATCGTGATGCCATCCAAGCGCGGTGCGGCAAAGGCCATTTCCGGGGCGGTTCGCGACGCAGGGGTCAACCCCGAAGAGATCGGATACATCAACGCCCATGGCACCGGCACCGCAGCAAATGACAAGACGGAATGCGCCGCCGTGGCCGAGGTTTTCGGGCGCCATGCGGACCGCCTGATGATCTCATCGACGAAATCCATGCATGGCCATCTGATTGGCGGCACCGGTGCAGTGGAACTGCTGGCCTGTGTCATGGCATTGCAGGAGGGCGTGATTGCGCCCACCATTGGCTATGAAGAACCCGATCCGGAATGCTCTCTGGATGTCGTGCCGAATGTGGCGCGCGAGGCAAAGGTCGATGTTGTTCTGTCAAACGCGTTTGCCTTTGGCGGGTTGAATGCCGTGCTGGCGCTGCGCAAATTTCCCTGAACGGAAAAAGCCGCCCGGTCAAAGGGGCGGCTTTTGTATAATTGCTCAGGCAGGCGCGATCTATTCGTGCGTGTTCAGTTCTTTGACCGTATCATAAGCCTTGGTGAAACCGGTTAGGGAAACCGGCAGTTTGATTTCCTTTGTCGGCGCCACGACCGGAACAATGGTGATGGTGGCCTTTGCGCCGCGCTTGAAGCTTGCAACATCCGCATTGCTGAATCCGATACGCGCATAGCATCCGTTGGCCGAACACCAGGTGAAGGGATAGCGTTTTGTCGGCCCGCCATCGACGGCAAGTGTCAGTTGCCTGGTCAGCAGGGTTTCCAGCGGTGTGATGATCGTGGCCCCTGCAGCGGCTTTCTGGCCTTCGGGCAGGGCAAACATCGTAATTTCGGCAACCGGCGCGTTGTTTTCGGTGTCACGAAGCAACTGATAGATCAGGCAGGGCTCTTTTTCGCCTTCGGGAACGCGGGTGCAGCGGATCTCCCAGTCTCCGACCTTTTCCTTGACGTAGACCGTGCCGGGCGCATTTTCATCGACAACGGTTTGCCCTTCCTGCAGGCCGAGCGGATTGCTTTCGCTTGCAGGCTGGCGCAAGTCGGGTTTTTCGGTGTCGGCAGCGGGTGAGTCCGTACTGCCGGCCGCGGGCGTCTCGGTCCCGGCCGCAGGCTGTGTGTCTTGGGCAAAGGCGCCGCTGGCAAAGGCAAGCAGGCTGATTGTCGAAAGAATTTTCAAAGATTTTGACATGGTTTTCCGTCACTCCTGGTGGTCGTCCACGGTGATTTAACACGTCATAAAGGCGAAGTCAGGTGCCATTTGCCTGGTCTTTGGGGACACTGCGCTAAACTTTGCCACATCGGCAAGGGCCGCACCGATAATCAGATGAATTTCAGAAGATCAGAGAAAGAAAAAGGGCCCTGTTGACAGACCCTTTCCCCAAGATTTTCTCCCCGTCGGACTGGCCGACCTCATCGTAGGGCCGAAACTACGGCGTTTCGTCGCACCGGTCAACAGGAAATAATCCGCATATGGTCTTGAAATCCGCATGAAAAAGGGCCGCACCAATTTTGGCGCGGCCAGTCTGACAGGGAGGAAGTAAGTTCCTGCGCCCGAGGACTGGGCCCATGAACAGGGTAACACTGGCAAAAACTGATTAAGAATGTATTTTCAAAATACAAAGTTTTTCAAACGAGGGAGTCGGGTGTGCCGGGTGATCAAATTTTCGTTGGTGGTGGTGGAACAGACTATAAAGAGCCGCAAAACCTGATTCTCAGATACGCAAACCGGCACGGCCTGATTGCCGGTGCAACGGGCACGGGCAAAACCGTGACCCTGCAAATCCTGGCCGAAAGCTTTTCGTCGGCGGGGGTGCCGGTTTTTCTGTCGGACGTAAAAGGCGATCTGTCGGGGCTGGCCCAAGCGGGCTCTGCGGATTTCAAACTGCATGATGCCTTTACCAGCCGGGCAGAAAAAATCGGGTTTTCCGATTATCGCTACGAATCCTTTCCGGTCACCTTTTGGGATCTGTTTGGCGAAAAGGGCCATCCGGTGCGTACGACGGTTGCCGAAATGGGGCCGCTGCTGCTGGCCCGCATGCTTGAACTGACCGAGGCACAGGAAGGGGTGCTGAATATCGCTTTTCGTATCTCCGACGAACAGGGGCTGCCGCTTCTGGATCTGAAGGATTTGCAGGCGTTGCTGGTCTGGCTCGGTGAAAACGCGGGCGACGTTACACTGCGATACGGCAACGTTTCCCCGTCCTCGATCGGGGCCATTCAGCGCCGGTTGCTGGTGCTGGAGAATCAGGGGGGCACGCATCTGTTCGGAGAGCCGGCACTCGCACTTTCCGATCTGATGCTGAAGGATGACACGGGCCGGGGCCGGATCAACATTCTGGCGGCTGACAAGCTGATGAGTTCGCCCCGCCTTTATGCCACATCGCTGTTGTGGTTGCTGAGCGAGCTGTTTGAAGAGCTGCCCGAGGTGGGGGATCCCGACAAACCGAAGCTGGTGTTTTTCTTTGATGAGGCGCACCTGTTGTTTGACGGTGCGCCAAAACCGCTGGTTGACAAGGTCGAGCAGGTGGCGCGTCTGATCCGCTCAAAGGGTGTTGGCGTTTATTTTGTTACCCAGAACCCGGATGACATCCCCGAGGACATTCTTGGCCAGCTTGGCAACCGGGTGCAGCATGCCTTGCGGGCTTTTACCGCGCGCGATCGCCGGGCCCTGATGCTGGCGGCGGAAACCTATCGCGACAATCCGCGGTTCTCGATCGAGGATGCCATTCGCGAAGTGGGCGTGGGCGAGGCTGTCACCTCGTTTCTCGAGAAGAAAGGCATCCCCGGCATGGCCGAGCGCACGTTGATCCGCCCGCCAAGCTCCAGGCTGGGGCCGATTGATGACAAGACACGCAAAGCCGTTATCGATGCGTCACCAATTCAGGGAAAATACGAAAGCGAGATTGACCGGAATTCCGCCTTTGAGATGCTGAAGAAACGTGCAGAAGAGGCGGCCAAAGAGGCAGAGGAAGCCGAGCGAAAAGAGGAAGAGGAAAAAAATCTGGCCTTGCGCGAATTCAAGACCGGCCGACGCTATTCCGGCGCGCGGGTGGGGCGGTCGACCTCGCGCAAACCCCGGCAGGAAGACGGGATCGGCGCCGCGCTGACCAAGGCCTTCATCAAGGAAATGAAGGGTACGACCGGCCGGCGCATTGTGCGGGGTATTTTTGGCACCCTTTTCAAGGGAAGGTAACAGAGGCAGTTTTTAACCTTTTCGCAGGAGAAACGAATGGATCAAGCCAGCAAGGCCCGGAGCTTCAAGGCGCTTCACGTCAAATCGGATCCGGTGATCCTTTATAATGTCTGGGATGCCGGAACCGCGAAAACCGTGCAGTCGGCCGGGGCCAGGGCCATTGCCACGGGCAGTTGGCCGGTGGCTGCCGCACATGGGGTTGAGGATGGCGAAAAAATTCCGCTGGAGGTGATGCTTTCAAACCTGCAACGGATCGTCTGCGCCGTGGATCTGCCGGTCACGGCCGATATCGAAGGTGGCTATGGCGTGTCACCGGAAATCGTTTCGCAGACTGTGGAAAGGGTCATGCGCACCGGGGCGGTCGGCTTCAATTTCGAGGATCAGATCATTGGCGGCGAGGGCCTGCATGACATTGATATTCAGGTCAGGCGCATCGCCGCCGCGCGTCATGCGGCCGACCGGCACGGCAATGATGTTTTTCTGAATGCACGCACGGATATGTTCCTGAAATCAAAGCCTGCCGACCATTCGCCCAAAATGCTGGAAGATGCTCTGGCACGGGCGCGTGAATATGCCCGCGCCGGTGCCAACGGCTTCTTTGCCCCAGGGTTGATTGACAAAAAACTGATTGCCCGTTTATGCGACTACAGTCCGGTTCCGGTGAATATACTGGCCTTGCCTTCCGCGCCGGAAGCATCTGAACTGGCCGGCCTCGGGGTGGCCCGGATCAGTTACGGGCCGGTCCCGTACAGGAAAATGGCCGCATGGTTTGAGCAACAGGCCCGGGCCGCGATCCACTACCGGCAGGGCTGACAGCAAAATTACAATGGTTTGATTTTCAGCATTTTGATCCGGTTGGCCTCACGTTTCACGATTTCAAAGCGGAAGCCGTGGAATGAGAAGACCTGGCCCTCGTTCGGAATGGTCTGGGCTTCGTGAATGACCAGCCCGGCAATGGTATTGGCTTCCTCGTCCGGCAGGTTCCAGTCCATCGCCCGGTTCAGGTCGCGGATGGTCATGGCGCCATCGACAATGACCGCCCCGTCGTCTGTTCGTTGAATGGTATCGGTTTCGCCGGTGTCAAACTCATCGGTTATCTCGCCGACGATTTCTTCCAGAATATCCTCAAGGGTGATCAGGCCCTGCAAGGCGCCGTATTCGTCGACCACCAGGGCAAAATGGGTTTTCCGGCGCAGAAACTGGCGCATCTGGTCGTCCAGTGTGGTTGTCTCGGGGACAAAATAGGGCTTCATGGCCACATCTGTCACCCGGAACTGTTGCAGTGCAGCGGGCGAGGCATCCGGCCCCATCATCAGGTGGTACATGGCGCGCAACAGGTCTTTGGCGTGGATGACGCCGATGATGTTTTCCGGATCACCACGATAGACAGGCAGGCGCGTATGCGATGATTTCAGACATTGTTCCAGAACCTTTTCCGGCTTGTCATCCGCGTTGATCATTTCAATCTGCGACCGGTGCAGCATGATTTCCTCGACGGTGCGGTCGCCCAGATCGAGGGCGCCAAGCAACCGGTCACGGTCTTCCTTTTCAACGGCCCCTTCCGAATGCCCCAGGCTGATGGCGCCGATGATTTCCTCCCGCACCGCCAGGATTTGGCTGTCCGGGTCGGTTTGCACCCCGAAAAGACGCAACACCAGCCGCACAAAGGTGCGGATCAGGGAAACAACCGGGGAAAACAGCCGCACGATCGGGGCGATGAGCGGGCTGACCTTTGCCGCGGCTTTTTCCGGGTCGCTGATGGCATAGGTCTTTGGCAGCACTTCGGCAAATACCAGCACAAGGAATGTCATGACCAAGGTTGCCAGGGCAACGCCGCTCTCGCCGAAAAGACGGGTGAACAGCGCCGTGGCAAGAGAGGCCGCAAGAATATTCACCAGATTGTTGCCCAGCAGAACGGCCCCGATCAGCCTCTCGCTGTCCTCGGTCAGGGCGATGGCGCGTTTTGCCCCGCGCTGGCCCTTGTCGGCCTGCGCCCGCAGTTTGGCCCGCGAGGCTGCGGTCAGCGCGGTTTCGGCACCGGAAAAGAAGGCCGAAAGCGCCAGCAGCATCAGAATGGCGCCGACAATGATCCAGAAAGCTGTGTCGAAATTGAGAGACCCGGACGTCATGACCCTGTTACTTCCCTGTGTTGCGTATCATTTATGGGGCGGGAAACGTCGCCGCGCAAGCGCGATGCCGGTTTTGCCGGTCGTAGATTTGGTAAGCCGCGCGCCCGTTGGGCAAATGTGGTGGATCTGCGGGCTGTCAATGCTGTCATGCGGCCGGTTTCATTCATCCCTGGCAAGCGGGTGATGCCGCAATACGAGGTCTTTCAGCCGGGCATCCAGCACATGGGTATAGATTTCGGTTGTCGATATGTCCGCGTGTCCCAGCAATGTCTGGATGGCGCGCAAATCCGCCCCGTTGGCCAGCAAATGCGTGGCGAATGCGTGCCGCAGCGCATGCGGGGTCACCCGGTCCGGCGCCACACCGGCGGCCAGCGCGATTTCTTTGACCAATGCGTAAAACCGGTGCCGCGTGAGGTGGCCGCTCTTGCCATGCGAAGGAAACAGAAAAGCTGATTCCGGCTTGCCCCTGGCGCGATCAGAGTCAGCGCGCCGGTCGCGCAGGTCCAGCCAGGCCGACAAGGCCTGCCGCGATGGCGGCGACAGCGGCACCATGCGTTCCTTGCCGCCTTTGCCACAAACCAGCAACATGCGCGGATCGCCCCGCGCGGCATTGACCGGAAGCGCAACAAGTTCGCTGACCCGCATCCCGGTCGCATAGAGCAGTTCCATGAGGCATGTGTTGCGCAGGCGGTCAGCCTTGTTCCTGCCGGTTGAGCGCGCGGCGGTCAGCAGCCGCTCCACTTCCTCCTCGCTCAGGGTTTTGGGCAGGGTTTTGCGCCGTCCGGGGCCATTGATCTGAATCGCCGGGTTTTCCTTGCGCCATCCCTCTTCAAAGGCAAAGCGGAACAAGCCCTTGATGGAAGACAGGCGTCGGGCGCGTGTCGAATCGGCCAGCCCCTGGGCATTGCAATGGATGAGATAGGCCTCGACATCAGCACGGCCCAGCGTGTCGAAATCCAGATCGCGCTTTTGCAACCAATCGCTGAAATCCATCAGATCGCGCCCATAGGCCGCCAGGGTGTTGGGGGCTGCGTCCAGTTCGGCGGCCTGCGCCTCAAGAAAAGCTGAAATACGGCGTTGCATCATCGGCATGGTTATCCGTGCCTGTTCAGCAGCAGAACCTGAAACGCGGTCTGCCGGGCAATGTCTTCCAGCCCGACCTGTCGCAGCAGGGCCAGCGCATCGCTGAGATCCTGCAGGTCACCGGCTGCCCCGGTCTGCAACAGGGGCGGCACCTTCAGCAGCGCTTCGCCAAGCCGGCCATCCCGAAGCAAGGCCGCAAACCCTGCCGGTGGTTCCTTTTTCAGAAAACCGTCCCGGACCGCGCGCTGCAAGGCGGTTTTCGCGACCGCATCCTCCATTTCGCCCTGCGCCAGACTGATCAGAAAACGGTCATGCCCGTCCGATGCGGGGTGTTTGCCGGCAATTTCCTCATAGGCCGGTGACAGCATGGCAATGCGAAAGGCCAGCTTGTCGGCGGTCCCGGACAGCGCCAGCCTGGCCAGGCTTTCCGCGTATAACCTGGCAAAAGGCACTTCCAGTTGTGCCTGGCGCATCGCAGTCCAGACCCTTGGCAGGGTGGTGGCAACCGCCTCGGTATCATGCGCCTGTATTGCCGCATCAAATTCCTGCAGGGCTTTCACCCTGTCCCAGACCCCGCCAGAGGCCGCGGGTTTGTTGGCAGTGTAAATGCCCAACAGGCGGGTTTCGCCTATGGCGCCGGTGCGGGCCAGCCGCTCGGCGGCCTCGATCTGTGATTTCCAACCGGCATTTGTGCGCAGATCGGCCTGGGCAAAGGCCAGGGGCAGGGGGGCGGTCGGAATGGGTTCTCCAATGGCTTCGCGCATACGAAACACGAGCGGAGTGACGCGGCTGGGCAGCGGCAGGGGCGGCTCGCCCTCAAACAGCTCCGGATCCAGAAAACGTGCCAGCAGGGCGTCTTCCTCTTCTGAAATGAAGCCCAGTGCCTCGGCTGTGCCCAATGTCAGCGCTGCGGCGTCCCAATCACCATTGCGGGCCAGGCAGAAAATTCGCGCCGCGTAGGTTGGTGCAATATCCGCGTGATCACGCAAGGTGGCGCAGGCCCGGTCCTCGGTTCCGGTCAGAAGCCCGACATCAAAGGTGCGGCGGAACAGCTCCGGTGTGTCGGATGACGCGCGTTCCAGCAGGGCCTGGGCCTGCTCCAGGGCACCGAGATCCAGCAGGCGGTCAATGCGTGCCAGAAAAAGCCGGCCCCGGCCGTCTGCATCAAAGGGCGGGTCAAGCTCGGCCAGCAGTAACAGGTATTGCAGCGATTGCATGGCCGGCATTGCCTGGGCCGGCTCGGCCCGCAGCAATCGCACCAGATCCGCACTGTTGCTGCTGCCCCAAAGATCGCGCGGCAGGCCGGTGACCGATACCGGCAGCAGGCCGACGGCGTCTATTTCCGGCCCACCCAGCGTGGTCACCGTTATTTCATCAACCGCGGCGGATTTTGTAACATCTGTGTTATCTTGCGGCGCCGGCGCGGTTTCGGGCGGCATTGCCACCGGAGTCGCGACAGAATCAGACAGCCAGTCGATCGCCGACATGGGTGTTTGCGCCGCGATCGGCGAAGTCAGAAGCGCCATGCAGACGCAGGGGATTGGTAACTTTTTACTCAACATCCAGTTTTACCGGCTGACGGACATCCTGCTGATTGGGTGACAGATCACCCAGATAAGCATAGCCTGTAAGCCCGACAAAGCCCAGAACTACAAGGATTACCAGCAGTTTCAGTATTCGCAACATTGCCACTCTGCCTTATTTCGGGTGTTATTGGTGCCGTCTCTTGGCCGGCTTGCCGCCGATTGTATATGGTCTTTTGCGAAAGATCACGCCATTCAGGGCAGGAAATCGAAGAATAAGCGAGGCGTCGCCATTTCGCGCTATGAATTACATAAGACAATCGTGCTGGTGGGGCTGATGGGCGCCGGCAAAACCGCTGTTGGCAAATGCCTGGCGCGGCAGTTGGATGTTCCGTTTCTTGATTCGGATGATGAAATCATCCGGGCCGCCAACATGAGCATTGCCGAGATTTTCACCCGCGATGGCGAGGCCTTCTTCCGCGACCGGGAAACCCAGGTGATCAGCCGTCTTCTCGCGGCGCAACCAGGGGTTCTGTCCACCGGCGGCGGGGCGTTTCTGTCGCCTGTCAACCGGCAGCTTATTCATCAGGCGGGTGTGTCTGTGTGGTTGAAGGCGGATGTCGATCTCTTGTGGCAGCGCGTTCGCCACAAGAGCACCCGCCCCCTGTTGCGCACCAAAGATCCGTTTCAGACCCTGAAGGGGCTGTTGCTGGACCGCGCTCCGCTTTATGCGCAGGCTGACCTGACCGTCATATCCGAACCGGAATTTTCGATCGAAGAGATGAGCAGCCGGGTGCTGGATGTTCTGCTGAGCCAGCGTCCCGATGTGGTTGAGGAAAATAAACATGGATGAAACCGTAAATGTTGACCTGGGGAGCAGGGCCTATGACATCCGCATCGGCAGCGGGCTTTTGCACCGGTCCGGAAAAGAAATATCCGCACTTCTCAGCCGCCCGCGTGTTGCGGTGGTCAGCGATGAAAACGTGGCGGCCCTGCATCTGGACAGTTTGCGGCAGGGGCTGGAAAAGGAGGGGATCGAGGTTGTTTCGCTGATCCTGCCCGCCGGCGAGGCCACCAAAGGCTGGCCACAGTTCAGCCGCACGGTTGAATGGCTGCTGGCACAAAAGATAGAGCGGCGCGATATCGTCGTGGCCTTTGGCGGCGGGGTGATCGGCGATCTGGTCGGTTTTGCCGCCGCCGTTTTGCGGCGCGGCATACGGTTCGTGCAGATACCGACAACGCTCCTGGCCCAGGTTGACAGCTCTGTCGGTGGCAAAACCGGCATCAATGCCCCGCAGGGCAAGAACCTGATCGGCGCCTTTCACCAGCCCAGTCTGGTTCTGGCCGATATCGATGTGCTCGATACACTCGCGCCGCGTGATTTTCTGGCCGGCTATGGCGAAGTGATGAAATACGGGGCCCTGGGGGATGAAAGCTATTTCCGCTGGCTGGAGCAAAACGGGCCGGCGATGGCGGCCGGCGACAAACGGTTGCGGGCACAGGCCGTGAAACGCGCCTGCCAGATGAAGGCCGATATTGTTGTGCGTGATGAAACAGAGCAGGGCGATCGCGCGCTGCTCAATCTCGGGCACACCTTCGGGCATGCGCTGGAGGCGGCCACAGGCTATGGCGCGCGGCTGCTGCATGGCGAGGGTGTGGCCATCGGTTGTGCGCTGGCCTTTGAACTGTCGGCCCGTCTGGGATTTTGCAGCCAGGAGGATCCGAGCCGTCTGCGGGCGCATTTGAAGGACATGCACCTAAAATGCGACCTGTCCGATATCGCCGGCGATTTGCCGGATGCCGATGGGTTCATGGCCCTGATGGCGCAGGACAAGAAAGTCCAGGACGGCGAAATCCGCTTTGTGCTGGCCCGCGGGATCGGTGAAGCCTTTGTTACCGGTGATGTGCCGATGCACGCGGTTGAAACCCTGCTGATGGATGCCTTGTCGCGGCGCTGAAGCCAAGGAAGGAAGGGGGCGGCCACTCAACGGGCGCGCGCCAGATGCCTTCTGCGGCGCCCGCCCAATGGGGTTATAGGTCTACGCCCTA
>Ga0256841_1001465_pt1 | contig 20404 bp, 18 predicted proteins | sample 356308metaG_FD_185971 | JGI IMG/M metagenome (GOLD analysis project Ga0256841, IMG submission 185971) | Hydrothermal vent microbial communities from Mid Atlantic Ridge, Atlantic Ocean - 356-308 | ecosystem: Environmental > Aquatic > Marine > Hydrothermal vents | place: Atlantic Ocean: Mid... | reverse complement strand
GCCGAAGTATTCTTGGGATTACCGAGATCTTTCAACTTGGGTGTTTCCGTTACTTTTTAATTCTTACTCAAGTTATTAAAATTATAAAGTCCGGCTTTATGCCGGACTTTTTTTTGCCTTTTTTACCGGCACTTGTCACCCGGTCAGCTTACAAATCAAGTGAAAATATTTGTCATTTAATTAAATTTTAATCCCACACCGTTAATTTGGCCATTACAAAAAATCCCGTAAATTTTATAATCCGAAGCAAATTTTACGGGAAAATTTTATTTATCTTTACAAATATATTTCACAACTAATCCGTAAATACAGATGAGAAAATTTTTAATATTGTTATCAATTATCTTTTATACACTATCGCTAACGTATGCACAATCACAACCTTATGTTCTCCTGGTCTCTTTCGATGGATTCAGATGGGATTATTTGAACAGAGGTTTAACTCCGAATTTAAATCGCTTGGCGCAAAACGGAGTAAAAGCATTATCACTAAAACCGGTTTTCCCCTCAAAAACATTTCCCAACCACATTTCCATAATAACGGGAATGTATGCGGAAAACCATGGCATAATTGCCAATCATTTCGAAAATCCGTTTACCGGTGAAGTTTACAAAGTGGCGAGAAATTCCAAATCGGTTTTGGAAAGTAAATGGTACTTAGGCGAAGCTTTTTGGACAACAGCCAGAAGAAACGGAATTGTTACCGCTTCCTATTTTTGGCCGGGTTCCGAATTGGAAATTGAATACAGAAGACCAAACTATTTCCAACATTACGAGCACAACCGTCCTTACAAGACAAGGATAGACGGCGTAATGGATTGGTTGCAATTACCATACAAAAAACGGCCGCATTTTATTACGCTTTATTTTCACGAGACAGATTCCTACGGTCACGGTTACGGTCCAAATTCTCCGGAAGTAAACAACGCCATTAAATTGCTCGACAGCTTGACGGGTTATTTGACAACCCGTTTGCAAGAAATCGGTATGAGAGACAGTGTAAATATAATTTTTGTATCAGATCACGGAATGACCGGAATTTCACCCGGCAAAACAATAAACATCGAAAACATTCTGAAGGGTTTTCAGTATAAAATGGGTGGTGAAAAACCATTCGTTATGATTGAGCCAGAGAATGAAAAAGATTTAGATTTGATTTACAATGTTCTGAAAAAACATGAAAACCATTATACGGTTTATAAGAAAAAAGACTTGCCGGAATATTTTCATTACTCCAAACACCCGTTTATTTCTTCAATCATAGTTATTGCCGATCTCGGCTGGTCTCTTGTAAACAATAAATGGTTGGAAAGGTTCAAAAGAAACAAAAGCAAAGGAAACCACGGGTATCCCAACTACGAAATGGATATGCACGGGATTTTTATTGCCAACGGTCCGGCTTTCAAAAAAAGTTTACGTACCGGAACAATTCAAAATATCGATATCTATCCTTTGTTGTGTAAAATTTTCAACATTGAGCCTAGAAGCAATATTGATGGAAAACTGGAACGGATTGGATTCATTCTAAAATAATTATGGGGAGCAGCAACAGTTGTTCCCCTTTTGTAATCCAAATTTCCGGAATTATGTTAACTTTACTACAGCAACCTCATTCAACATACAATTAAATCTCATCATTAAATTTTATTTTGTTAGTTTTGTGAATCCACTAAATTTTTTTTGTAGATATGAAAAGTATTCTGAATATTCAGTACGAAAAATTCAAGTTGAAAAACAACCTCGATGTGGTTCTTTATCAAGACAAAACTTTACCAATAGTAGCGGTAAACATCTGGTATAAAGTCGGCTCGGCAAATGAGAAGCCTGGTAAAACCGGACTCGCACATTTGTTCGAACACATGATGTTTCAAGGTTCACAACACGTACCGAAAGAAATGCATTTCCGCTATATTCAAGAAGCGGGCGGCACATTGAACGGTTCGACAAGCATAGACAGAACGAATTATTACGAATCAGTACCGAAAACAGCTCTGGAAATGGTTTTGTGGCTCGAATCCGATAGAATGGGGTTTCTTCTTCCGGCATTAACTCAAGAAAAACTCGACAACCAGAAAGGCGTTGTTGCAAACGAGAGGCGGCAGAATTACGAAAATCAACCATACGGATTGGCGTGGGAAAAACTTTTCGCCGCGTTGTATCCTGCAGATTATCCGTACCATTGGCCCACAATAGGCTGGATGGAAGATATTCAAAGTTACACGTTAGACGACGTCCGGAATTTCTTTGAAACTTATTACAGTCCCCAAAACGCAAGTCTGGTAATAGGCGGAAATTTTGAATTGAATGAAGCAAAAGAATTAGTGGAAAAATATTTCGGTGAAATTCCTAATAATACCGTTGTGCCTGAATTAAACGTTGAGTTTCCGGAACTTGACGAAACTAAAAAAATCATTCATAAAGACAACGTTCAACTTCCCAGAATTTACCTTGCGTGGATTTCGGATAAGTTATACGGACCGGATGATGCCGCTTTGGATATTTTATCAGATGTATTAACTGGAACGAAAAATTCACGGATATACAAATCGTTAATGTTCGATAAGCAAATAGCACAAGATGTAAGCTCATTTCAATATTCGGCAAAACTGAACGGATCGTTTATCATCATGTCCACACCAAAACCCGGCGTTGAAATTCACACGATACGCGAAGAAATCTTTACACAAATTAAATCCGTAATTGAAGACGGGATAACCGACGAGGAATTACAACGTTCTGTTAACAGTTTTAAATCTTCATACATCTATTCTTTGCAAAACTTGAATAACTTGGTTGATCAAATAAACAACTATAATTGTTACTTAAATGAACCGAATTCTTTTTTGTATGATATCGAACGTTACGAAAAAGTAACAAAAGAAAAAGTCGTTGAAGTAGCAGATAAATACCTTAACAAAAATTTTGTTGAATTGAATGTTGTACCCAAATAAATAATTGATAAATTGTAGATTCCAGCCTTTGGAACTTTTAATTGAATGTAATGTTAAATAAAAGAAGTTGCAACAATCAAATCAATTTTTTAACTTTTAACTACAAAATCATCTCCCCTTAGGTTTTTATACCAAGGGTGCAGGGTCACTTCGGTGACCCTTGCTTCTATTTTTATTTTTATGAGAACTATAATTTATATCGATGGATTCAATTTTTACTACGGTGCTGTTAGAAAAACACCATATAAATGGCTTGATTTCAAAAAATTATTTAATTTGCTTTTGAATGACTCAAACCGGATTATTAAAATTAAGTATTTTACTGCCATAGTTTCAGGAAAATATGATAAATCGAAACCAGCGAGGCAAAAAATCTATTTGAAAGCTCTGCAAAGTCATATTCCGGAAATTGAAATTTACTACGGTCATTTCCGCTCCAACGAAAAACGAGCACCGCTGGCAAATCCCACTCAAAATAATAAATATGTTAATATAATTAAAACCGAAGAAAAAGGCTCCGACGTTAACTTGGCTGTTCATCTACTTAATGACGCATGGCTCAACCTATATGATTGCGCAGTTGTAGTATCAAATGATAGTGATTTAGCTGAAGCAATGCAATTGGTGAAAAGACATCATCCTGAAAAAATTTTAGGATTAATTCATCCTGGTAAATCTCATCCTTCATACGAGTTAAGAAGACATGCGGATTTTTTTAAACGGGTCAGAAAAGGAACTCTTAAAATTGCACAACTGCCGGAGACCATACCGGGCACAAAATTTTCCAAGCCTAAAAATTGGTGACTCATGATAATCGACAGAACAAAAAAACCTGCTGAAAAAGGCGAACTGAACTTTTCACTGCCCGAAATTAAACGTTTTTCTTTAAAGAACGGATTGAATGTAATTTTTGTAGAGAAAAAAAACTTGCCCATCACCCAGTTATTATTGTTTGTTAACGGTGGAAGCAAATCGGATCCAGTGAATAAAAAAGGACTCGCTTTCCTTACTTCAATGCTTATTGATGAAGGTGCAGGCGGTTTGGATGCTCTTGCTCTCGATAACGAAATAGAATTGCTCGGTTCAATTTTGAGATGTTCCGCTAATCAAGACGGTTTCTCGGTTTCAATGCTAACTTTATCCGAAAATTTTGACAGGTCCCTTGAACTTTTCTCAATGGTGGTTACGGGACCGCACTTCAATGAAGGCGATTTTGAAAGAGAGAAGAAAAAACAGCTGACCAAAATAATTCAACTTCAAGACGATCCGGAATATATTGCCAATACCGCATTCAGAAAAATTTTATTTGATAAGACTCCTTACCAACCGCCGGTAATAGGTTTCCATGAAACCGTTGAAAATATTACGGTTGAAGACGTAAGGAATTTTTACGCTAACACTTTTACAGTGCAAAATTCCACTTTGATAGTTGTAGGCAACATTTCCCAAAGCGAGTTACATAAAAAACTAGACCTCCAACTAGGCGGTTGGAAAACCGGGGATGGATACAAAATAGACTTACCGGCGATAAAAAAACCTGAAAGAGCAACTTACTTTGTGCACAAGGAAGGAGCAGCACAAAGCGAATTACGAATCGGAACAATTTCACCGGGGAGAAAATCCCCGGATTTTTACGCAAGGACAATAATGAATTCTATTTTAGGTGGGCAATTCTCAAGTAGAATTAATTTAAACTTAAGAGAAGATAAAGGTTTTACTTACGGAGCACATTCCAGCTTCAATTTTAACCGGAAAGCAGGCTCTTTCGTGGTTTCAACCGGTGTTGAGAGCGAGCATACCGAAGAATCGGTGCGTGAAATTTTTAAAGAATTCGACGGGATAAAACAAAAAGTTTTACCCGAAGAATTGGAATTCAGCAAATCTTACTTGATAAAGCGTTACCCGTCAATGTTTGAAACTTATTCACAAGTTGCAGGAAATCTTTCAATGTTGCCCTTGTACGATTTGCCGGACAATTATTTCAACACCTACATCGAAAAATTAAGAAGAGTAACTTTAGAGAATGTACTTGATGCTGCAAGAAATACACTAAGAAATGAAAACATTGTTACGGTAATTGTTGGAGATAAAAAAATTCTCAACGGGCAATTCTCAAATTATCCGGAAAAAATAATAAAGTTGGATTCCGCGGTTATTCTCTCACCCGGTTCTATTTAAGAATACGCGCGGGATATTTAACACTATTGCCTTTTTTGGTAAATGTGAGGATTTCTCCCAAAAGGTTTTCAAAATCCGCAGCATCAACCAGAAACACTTTCCCGTTTTTACCCGATACGTTTTTCAAGTGAAATTTTAACAGGGAACGCAAATCCTCATTACTATCACCTTTCAATTTGATGAAGTCTTGCAGAAAATAAAGCTTTTTCAAATTTCTCCTAAGCAATTTCGCAATATACTCGAAAACCAATGAGCGGTACAGTTCCGATTTCTTATCAACAACAAAAAATTTCCCCCGCTTATAAAAATCGAATATATGTTTCAAATGAACTCTGAGAACCTCTTTAGTAAAATCTTCGTTAAGCTCGTATCTTTCGTCATCTATATTTTCCGAAAGCAAAATGTAAAATTGTTTATTGGCTTCAGATATTTTGTTTATAATTCCTTCGATCTCCCTGTCCGGTGTAATCAACAAACCGAATTGAAGAGGTATACTCAACAAATGAGCAAGCTCGTCTTCACTCAAATCTTCAATACCGGTAAGTATAAATCCTATGTTAACCCTTTCCGTTTTCAAATCTTTCGAGTAAATAAATTTTGCAAGCAGTTTTATATTCTTATTAGTTAAAATTTTAAGAGTTGAATTACCGAAATTATTCTGTTCTTCCGAAGTTATTATAACATCTTCACCTGCAAACAATTTGCTTAAATCTTTAATTAAATTCGGAATCAAAACGGATTTTGGTATTTTGATTTTATAGTAATATTCGAGCGAATCCGTTTTGTTTTTTTTCTTCAGTTTTCCTTTTTTAATCCATTGGGGTTTGATGTCATACAAAGTCAAAACTTTTTTGAACTTATTTTCAATCTCCGGTTTGGTTACCAACCGAGAAGATGAGGAAGAATAACGCGGTTTATCTGCATATTTTTCAACCAGCAGATTGGCAATCAACAACACAACGGTTACAGCAATCAAAGTATAAATGATTTTCTTTTTTATCAGCATCAACTCACTACAAAAGCATAATTAACGTTAATTATTTCCCTTTGAACCCGGGTTTTCTTTTTTCCAGAAATGCGGATGTTCCCTCCTTGAAATCTTCGGTTCCGGTTGTTAAAGCAAAAAGAGATGCTTCCAAATTTAATCCTTGTGAAATACTTAAATTGTTGGATGCAACAACTGCTTGCAGAGCATAGCGGACGGCAATTTGCCCTTTGGAAACTATGACGTTGGCAATTTGCAATGCTTTATCCATCAGTTCATCCGGTTTATAAACTTTATTTACCAAACCGATTCTGTATGCCTCGCCGGCGTCTATCATCTCTCCGGTTAAAATTAGTTGAGCGGCGCGACCCGAATTAATTTGTTTTGCCAAGCGCTGCGTTCCGCCGTACCCAGGAATTATTCCCAAGTTTACTTCCGGTTGCCCGAATTTTGCATTTTCCGAAGCAATCCTGAAATGACAAGCAAGAGCAAGCTCACAACCACCGCCAAGTGCGAACCCGTTTACCGCTGCAATTACCGGCTTGCCTAAATTTTCGATTAAATTAAAAACACCCTGTCCGAATTCAGAAAACTTTTTGGCGGAAATTGAATCTAAACGGTTCAATTCGTTTATATCCGCACCGGCAACAAAAGCTTTCTCCCCTTCTCCCGTTAAAATTGCAACGTAAATATCATCGTTGTTTTTAATTCCTGTGAAAACTTCTTTAAGTTCCAACAGCGTAGCTTCATTCAACGCATTTAATTTTTTGGGCCTGTTAATTTTAACAATTGCCACTTTGTCGTTAATCTCAAATAAAATATTTTGAAATTCCATTTCAACCTCGGTTATATTGTTGCAAAGATCGGTATTCTTATTCTCAAGTCGAATGAAATAAACTGATTATCCGGGGAAAAATGATAATAACCCATCACATCTAAAAGAAACATCGAGAACCCTGCTCCGGCATGAAAGCCGAATTTGGTTAATGTTTCAATTATATCATTCTTATGTAAGTCGAATTTATATTGATGTAAATTTTCCAGAACGGAAAACGACAAACCCGCTTCCAGAACAGGCATTAAAAGTACAATGTTTTTTATTACCGGTTCGAAATAATAGCGGGCTCCTACATCCATGCTTATAACATTGGTGGAAAAATTACTGTAATCCGATATTCTGTAGAAATCTTGATCGCCTGCATAATGTTGATAACCGAATTTAGAATAAAGAAAAACGGGAAGGACTTTATTGTCGGTGTATGAAAATCCTACATCTATCCCTTCACCCAAACTCAATTTCTCGGCAAAAGAACCCAGCGGGAAACGTGGACCGACACCAATTGACATGAATAATCCTTTCGCTTCACCGAATTTAAATATTTGCGCGTTTGTTGATATAACAAACAAAAATAGTAACGGAATAATTTTTTTCAATCCGGTTTCAACCTTTACTTAAAAAGTTTAGTACCAACTCCGAACTCGTAAACCAGCTTGCCACCGTGCTCGCCGGTTTCGTAAATTAATAATAAACCAATAACCGCTAATATAACAAAAGTTACTTTCAACATTTTGGTAAACTTTTTCTTATTGGTAAGGTAAAACCTTCCAACAAGTAAAAACGTAAAATACCACATTGTTATGGTTGCATAAGTTTCGTGTTCTTCTATCATTTCTTTAAGAACAACGGGTACGTTAAAAAATCTTTCGACGTTTTCAGCCGCTTGGTTTCCCGTAAGTACAGCTGCTACTCCGGCAATCACACCCAATAGCAAAAATCCGTTAACCATCTTATGATATTTCGGATCTTCATAGAAGAGATTTATAAATTCGAACAGAACGTAAAGTGAAAACATTGCTACCGGGAAATGAATAATTACCGGGTGAATTTTCGATAAAATTTCCATATTAATACTCTATTTTGTATAGAAATAGACCTTGTGGCGGAGCCGTCTGCCCGGCGGCATCTCTGGTTTTTGCTTCCAAAATTTCTTTTATTGTTTCTACCGGCGATTCGTTACCGTACAAATCAAGTATTGTCCCAACCACAGTTCTAACCATTCCGCGCAAAAATCTGTTTGCTTCAATTCTGAAAATAACGAATTTATCATTACCGCTCCATCTTATTTTTGTAACGTTGCAAAGGCGGTCGGGTGTTTCAATTTTTTTTCTCGTGAAAGAAGTAAAATCGTGTTCGCCCAATAATACTTGGGAAATATTGTTAAGCCGGTTCAAATCCAACTCTTGAAATGTGGTGTTGAACCAAGAGTACTTTAAATAAAACGGTGATTTAAATTTCGTCAACAAATAAAAATAAGTTCTTCTTTTTGCATAATACCTTGCGTGAAAATTCCAATGTGCTTTTTCGGCTTTCAGAATCGAAATATCGGACGGCAAAACAGCATTGAGCGAATGTTGAAATTTATATAAATCCAATTCAACTGGAATTCTGAAATTCGCTACTTGTCCCAAAGCATGAACTCCGGCATCGGTTCTTCCGGAGCCTGTTACTTTCACCTCTTCGGTAGTAATTTGTTTAATGGCAGCGGTTATTTTGTCTTGAACCGTATTGCCGTGCGGTTGGGATTGCCAACCGTTATATCTCGTGCCGTCGTATTGAATTATAAGTTTATAATTATACATAATTGTTTTTTTAATAAATGCAAATCTACAAAAAGCATATAAATATTGTTTGTCAACCGTATTAAAAATTAATGTCAATCTACAACAGATACAAAAAAGCCCGACTTTTTATAAGTCAGGCTAACAAACAAAAGTTTAACATTAATAAAATAAATTTTTTGAAATTTAATTAAAATCTTTTGCTAAAAATCAATTCAAATGTTGATGGCATTGCCGGCGGGTTTTTGACACCGAACGATAAATTCCAACTGACGTTTTGTTCCAGATTTTTGTTATATGCCGCAACCAGACGAACAGCATTAATTGCGCTTATTATCCTGTTCAAAATCAAAGCACCGGCGGCAAACCGGATATTGTTAAATGCATTTTCGCTTGAAAGCCAGATATTTCTGAATTCCCTTCTCTGTGCATCGCTTTGCCAATGCCAATAATATGTTTCCGGGTCGTAAGTTTCATCGAACTGCCGGTTAAGTTCCTTCTCCGTGTTGAATTGATTTACATCGTTGTAATAACCGATATCGGCGTAGAACTGATCGTCTTTGTTAGAGGGATTGATTCCGGCACGTGACTGTGCAAATGCGATATAATTATCTTTTTGGAAATTTCCGTAAATATTAAATCCGGCAACGGTTCCCCATAAAACGGCATCGGCAATTGTGAAATACTTTCCTTTCTCAAATGAACCGGCGTATAATTCTCCCATTCCCGGTAACAACAGAGAATATAAAATTGCCAGCATGGGTTTTTTCTTTTCGAATTTTACGCCCAAAATGTTTTGTCCTTGAATTTCTTTGTCAATACGGATTTGACTCTTAAGTTTTAATAAATTTTCTTGCGGGAGCTGGGCAAATACCGAATAGGTAAAAACCGAAAAAATTAAAACAAAAATTTTCATAACTTATCCGTTTGATACTTCAGAAAATATTTTACTGTTGTCAAGTTCGACCAAGCAACCGTTATTTGTTACTTCTGTAATATTAACTGTTTTAAAATTATTAACCAAGGCAGAATTAAATGGATATTTCACCCTGATGTAATTTGAGGTAAACCCGTAAATAAAGCCATCTTTTTCCGCCGCTTCGAATAACACTTCCGCTTTTTTTCCTTTCATTTTTTCATAAAAGGCAGCTCTTTTCTTTTCGCTTAAAATTCTCAACATGTTATTTCTTCTACGCCGTTCATTTACAGGCACTTGATTTTCCATCTTTATCGCTTCGGTGTCCGGGCGTTCGGAATATGTAAAAACGTGGAGGTAAGAAACCGGCAATGATTTAATGAAATCGTAAGTGGCGAGAAAATCTTCTCCGGATTCGCCCGGGGAACCGACAATCACATCAACACCAATTCCCAAATCCGGAATTTTTTCCACCGCTTTGTAAATCAAATTTTCGTAACCGGCGGTTTTGTATCTTCTGTGCATCAATTTCAAAATCTTATCACTTCCGCTTTGCAACGGGATATGAAAATGATTGGCAATTTTTTTGGTGGAAGCAGCCAATTCCAAAATTTCATCCGAAAGCAAGTTGGGTTCTATTGAACTTATTCTGATTCTGAATTCACCATTGAGATTAACAAATTTTTCCAGCAAATCTATTAAGCGGGCATTGATATTTTTACCGTAATCTCCAACATTAACTCCGGTTAGAACAATTTCCTTATAACCTTTATCGAGCAGAGCCTTAAAATTATCTACGGCTGTCTGAATATCAACGCTCCGGCTTTTACCGCGTGCAAGCGGAATTGTACAAAAAGAACACTTGTAATCGCAACCGTCTTGAATTTTAAGAAACGCTCGTGTACGGGAGTCGGCACCGGTTGAATATGCAGGATGGAATTGACTTAATTTATCCGAGGGTGTAACATGTATGCAAGAAGGATTCCCTTCTTCAAGTTGATTGAGATGATTTATTATCTCAAATTTTTCATTACTGCCAAGAACCAAATCCACGCCGTCAATTGCCGCAATTTCTTCGGGTCTGAGTTGGGCATAGCAACCGGTAACAACAATTTTAGCACCGGAATTTAATCTGAGTGCACGCCTAACAACTTGCCGGCATTCTTTTTCGGCATTTTCCGTAACAGTACATGTATTTATTACATAAACATCCGCTTTGTTCCGGAAATCAACAATCTCATAACCTTCCTTCAAAAATTGATTCCCAATTGAGGATGTTTCTGCAAAATTAAGTTTACAACCCAGTGTGTAAAATGCTACTTTGTTCGGCATTATAATTAATTTTTTATTTATAAAAAAAGGCTGCAAAAGAAAATTTTCCCATGCAGCCTCAATTTATCAAAAAATGCGATTACTTGCTTTCGCTTTCTTCTTCGGTTGAAGATCCGGATTCGCCTTCACCTGCTTCAGTTTCTGCCGACGCTTCCTCTTTGGATTCGGTTTCCGTTTTTTCTTCCGCACCGGTGGTTTCTCCCTTTGCTTCTTCCGTTTCCGTTCCGGTTTCTTCCGCTTTGGCTTCATCAGCTACGGCTTCTTCTTTTGCTTGTTCCGCTTTCTCTTCAGCAGGTTTTGCCGCCGGAGCTTTTTGTTCCGTATGTTCGTAAGCGTTAAATACCGAAGAATCGAATTTCTGGGTTTCGGCATTACGGATATCTTCAACTTTAACTTTATCAAGTTTATGTGTTTTGATGTATTCTTCTATTTCTTCATCCGTTTTTTCCTTAAGTGCAGCCAGTGAACTCAATACGATTCGCTTTTTATCTTTATTGAATTCAATCACGATTAAATCGAGTTCGGTACCGACCGGAAAATTGAATGAAAGATTTTTGATTTTGGAAGTTGAAAGCTGTGTAGCGGGAACAAAACCGTCAACGCCTTCGGGTAACTCTGCAATAACGCCTTTTTCAATTATTCTTACAACCTTTCCGGTCACTTTCTTTCCGACGGAATAAATCGTTTCGAAATTGTCCCAAGGATTGTCTTCCACTTGTTTGTGTCCGAGGGAAATTTTCCGTTGTTCGGCATCGATACTGAGAACCACAACTTCCAATTTCTCACCTTTTTTAACTATTTCTCCGGGGTGGCGTACTTTTTTCGTCCAGGACAAATCGGAAATGTGAACCAGTCCGTCTATACCCGGTTCAAGTTCAACAAACACACCGAAATTGGTAAGGTTTCTCACCGTTCCCACATGTTTTGAACCGATTGGATATTTTTTCATCAGTTCTTGCCAAGGGTCGGGGGTAAGTTGTTTCATTCCCAACGAAATTTTCTTTTCGTTTTTGTCCAGGCTTAAAATAACCGCTTCGACAACTTGCCCCATCGAAACAAATTGTGAAGGATGACTTATGTGTTGAGTCCAACTCATTTCCGAAATATGAATTAATCCTTCAATACCTTTTTCGATTTCGATGAATGCCCCGTAATCGGTAAGGGAAACAACGCGACCGGAGACTTTATCGCCAACTTTGTATTTTTCGTCGATATTTTCCCAAGGATGCGGAACCAATTGTTTCAGACTAAGGGAAATTCGTTTTTTCTCTTTGTCGAAATCGGTTACCACAACTTTTATTTTTTCATCAAGTTTAACAACTTCGCTCGGATGATTGATTCTTCCCCAACTCAAATCGGTAATGTGAATCAATCCGTCCACACCACCAAGATCGACGAACACTCCGAAATCGGTAATGGCTTTAACAATTCCTTCAAGAATTTGACCTTTTTCCAGTTTTTCGAGAATTTCTTTTCTTTGATCGGATATTGTTTCTTCAATCAATGCTTTATGCGAAACCACAACGTTTTCGGTGGGAATATTTATTTTCACAATTTTGAAATCCATGGTGCGACCGACGAAAGCATCGAAATCCCGCACGGGTCTTATATCGATTTGGGATCCGGGCAAAAATGCTTCTATTCCCATTAAGTCAACAACCATTCCGCCTTTAATTCTTTTTAGAATTTTACCGGTGAGAATAGTTTCATTTTCGTAAGCTTTAATAATTTCAGCCCAAACTTTCAGGAAGTCGGCACGTTTTTTACTCAATACCAAGTTTCCTTCGTCATCTTCCACGCTTTCGATAACAACATCAACTTTAGCGCCAACGGTTAGGTCTTCGGTTGATGAAAAATCGGATTTGGGAATTGTGCCGTCGGATTTGAATCCAACATCAATTACCACATTATCGCCTGCAAAGCCAACAATTGTTCCGGTGATAATTTCACCTTCTGTAAAATCGCGGAATGATTCGTCGTATAGTTTTGCCAGGGTTTGTAATTCTTCTTCCGAATATTCTTCGGCGTTCATAAATTTAAGGTTATCCAGTGTCGATTCCTTCTTTTCATCGAGAGCTTTTTCTTTTTCTGCTTCGCTCATTTAACCTCCTAAATAATAATTGCTGTAATCACTAATTCCGCCATCAAAAATTAGTATTACAGTGTTTAATTTGGTTTAACATAACAACTATCGATGGCTTTGTTAATTTTGCATTTCTTTTTTTGCTTTAATCTCTTCCACTTTTTTTATAATGTTTTCAATCTCTTGTTCAATAGTCAAATCCGTTGTATCAAGTTCATACGCATCTTCGGCTTTGGAAAGCGGACTGACTTTACGTTGACTGTCAATCGTATCCCGCTTTTTCAAATTTTCTTTCACTTCATCAAAACTTACGTTGTTTCCTTTTTCTTGGTATTCCAAGTGGCGCCTTGTTGCCCTTTCATCCAAATCGGCTGTTAAATAAATTTTCAAATCCGCATTGGGAAATACAACGGTTGTTGTATCCCTTCCCTCGGCAACCAAGTTTCCGTTCTCCCCCATCTTCCTTTGAATTTTTACAAGTTCTTGCCTTACTTCGGGAATACGGCTAACCTCACTTACTTTTGCGTTCACTTCCGGTGTTCTGATATGCTCGGTAACTTCTTCGCCGTTAATAAATACTCTTGTTAAACCGTTTTCAAATTTCAACTCGATTTTAATATTTTTCACCAAATCAATTACTGCATCGACATCGTCAACAATATTTTTCCGGATGGCAAGGTAAGTTATGGCTCTGTACATTGCACCGGTATCCACGTAAGTAAACCCCAATTTCTCAGCCAAATTTTTTGCAACCGAGCTTTTTCCCGATGCGGCAGGACCGTCTATTGCTATAACTATTTTTTTACACATAGATTTTAAAATTAAGCATTTCTTTTTTGAGTATCAATAAAAATTTACCTAAATTTATTTGCTATCTGTTTGTAATATAATAACTTAGTTTTTATTTCATTGCAAAGGTTTATATGAGTTTTCTAAGTTGGATTTTTGTAGGAGCAATTTCAGGTTGGCTGGCAAATGTTATAACAAATAACAAAAAACGCCCGGGATGCTTTTTTAACATTGTGCTGGGAATAATAGGTGCTTTCATCGGTGGATTTTTGATAAAAATTATGGGTGGCCGCGGAGTAACCGGATTCAATTTGTGGAGCATAATTGTTGCAACCTTTGGCGCGGTCGTTTTGATTTGGGTTGTCCGTTCAATTCAAAGCGATTAATTTTCCAAAAGAATCTTCATCATTTTCTCATGCACGTATCCGTTGGAAGACAAAAATTCGACTGAAAAGATAGAAACCTCTTCTCCCTTGAAATTCGTTACTTTGCCTCCGGCTTCCTCAATAATTAACTTGCCCGCACAAATATCCCACGGATGTAATGACACTTCCCAGAAGCCGTCGAACACACCTTCGGCAACATAGCAACAATCGATAGCCGCAGAACCCAACCGCCGTACGGCACGGGAATTTTTAAGAAATGCAATAAATTTTCCGTAAACGTTATTCGGATTTTCCGATACGTTATACGGAAAGCCCGTGACTAATAAACTTTTACGTAAATCGGAGTTTTTGCTTACACTTAATTTTTTACCGTTTGCAAAGGACCCGCTTCCCTTTTCAGCCGAATAAATAACATTTCGCATAATATCGTAAACCACACCGGCAATAATTTCCCCGTTTTTCACTACACCGATTGATACGGCGAATATCGGTAATCCGTGCGCAAAATTTGTGGTTCCGTCAACCGGATCGATTACCCACAAATAATCGGAATTACCTTCTTTACCGCTGCCTTCTTCCGATAGAATATTGTGCGATGGGAATTCTTTCTTTATAAAATCAGTTATTAACTTCTCCGATTTTTTATCGGTTTCGGTAACCAAATCGGACAAATTGGATTTATATTCAACCGAATGATGCTTACCGAAATCCGCTTTTATCAATTCACCGGCTTCCTTTGCCACTTCAACAACTTTTTGCAACATTTTTTACTCCGGATTTTATAACATAAAAATATTCTATTCCTATTCAATAAACAACTTGTGGGAATCCCAATACTAATTTCTTGATAGCCCTTGCTAATTTTGGTATATTATTTTTCTTAATTAATTAAAAAATGTGATTGATATGAACGACGAAATAAACGTAAATTCAACGGATGAGACCGTAGTTGAAGATATACCGAAAGTACTGCCCGTATTACCTTTAAGAGATACAGTTATTTTTCCTTATATGATTTTCCCCGTGCTTGTAGGCAGGGAACAATCGATAAAAGCGGCAAATTATGCACTGGATAACTCAAAGTATATTTTTTTGGCAGCCCAGAAAAATCCGGCGATTGAAGAACCGACCGCAGACGATATTTACCGGGAAGGTACGATTGCCAAAATTATTCAAATTTTGAAACTGCCGAACGGATTAATAAAAATTTTGGTCGACGGTGTAATCCAAGGGAAGATAAAAAAATATAAGAAAAACCCGGATTTCTTCGAAGCGGAAATAGAAGTCATTATACCACCGAAAGAAGACGAGAAAGAAATCAATGCACTTATAAGGCAATTGACCGCACAATTTAAAGAATATGTAAAGATTAACAGAAATATTCCCCCCGAAGCCATTAACGCTTACGAAAATATAGAAGAGACCGATAGAAAAGTTTTTTACGTTGCCGCAAACATTAATCAACCTATTGAAGCAAAGCAATCCATTCTGGAAAAGATTTCGCTGAAAGATCAAATTTTCACACTAATCAAAATTCTCAAATCGGAAATTGACATACTAAAAGTTGAAAAAGAGATTGAGAATAAAGTCCAGGAAAATATTTCAAAAACGCAGCGAAAATTTATAATACAAGAACAAATCAGAATATTACAAGAAGAATTGGGCGAAGATGCCGATGTTTCACCGGAATTTCAAAAGTTAAAAGATAAAATAATTAAAGCTAAAATGCCAAAAGCCGTACAGGAAAAGGCTTTCGAAGAGTTAAACAAGTTGAAAAAAATTCCGCCCAGTTCCCCAGAAACCACAGTAATAAGAAATTACCTCGATTGGCTTTGCGATGTACCGTGGTACAAAAAAACAAAAGACAATCTCGATATTAAAAACGTTAGAAAAATTTTGGACGAAGACCATTTCGGATTGGAAAAACCGAAAGACCGGATTGTGGAACACATTGCGGTATTGAATTTGGTTAAAGAAATGAAAGGACAAATTTTATGTTTTGTAGGTCCTCCGGGAGTTGGAAAAACATCACTCGGTAAATCAATTGCCCGGGCACTCGGGAGAAAGTTCGTACGGATAAGTTTGGGCGGAGTAAGAGACGAAGCGGAAATCCGTGGACACCGCAGAACCTATATCGGTTCCATGCCCGGCAAAATAATTCAATCGATGAAAAAAGCCGGAACAGTAAACCCAGTTATGCTTCTGGATGAAATAGATAAAATGAGTATGGATTTCCGGGGCGACCCTTCCTCTGCCATGCTAGAAGTGCTTGACCCCGAACAAAATCACAGCTTTATGGATCATTACCTCGATACGGAGTATGATCTTTCCAAAGTTATGTTTATTACCACCGCCAACGTGCGGTACAATATTCCTTTGCCGTTACAAGACAGAATGGAAATTATTGAACTTCCGGGTTATTTGGAATTTGAAAAATTGGAAATTGCAAAAAGGCATATCATTCCAAAGCAACTTAAAGCGCACGGACTTGATAAATACGATGTGAGTTTTACGGATGAAGCGCTGAAAAAAATCATCAAAGAATATACAGCCGAAGCCGGAGTCCGTAATTTGGAACGGGAAATTGCCACTAATTTGCGTAAGACCGCACGCGATATCATTTTAACACAATCGGGTAACGGAAAAAAGGGCAAGAAAAAAATCAAATATGTTATTGATGAAAAGAAAGTTGAAGAAAATTTGGGTGTTCCTAAATTCAAACAATCGAAAATAGAAAAGGAACCCCAGGTAGGAAGCGTTACCGGCTTGGCATGGACAAGCGTTGGCGGCGATATTTTACCCGTAGAATGCACAATTATGAACGGAACCGAAAAACTTACCCTTACCGGTCAACTCGGTGAAGTGATGAGAGAATCCGCACAAGCCGCCTTAAGTTATTTACGCTCGAACGCTAAAGAACTCGGAATACCGCAAAATTTCTACAAGAACAAAGAAATCCACATCCATTTGCCCGAAGGTGCAATACCGAAAGACGGTCCTTCTGCCGGTATTACAATGGCTATGGCGATGTATTCTTCAATTACAAAAAAACCTGCGAAATGCGACGTGGCAATGACGGGCGAAATTACCTTGCGCGGTAATATTTTGGCAATAGGCGGACTGAATGAAAAACTGCTTGCGGCAAAACAGAGCGGAATTAAAAAGGTCTTGATTCCCAAAGATAATGTTAAAGACCTGGCAGAAATAAAAAACGAAGTAAAAGACGGTCTTGAAATAGTGCCGATTAAAACAATCAAAGAAGCAATCCCGCACGTTTTCACTATAAGAAAATCAGCAAAGAAAAAAACAAGTACACGCAAAAAGAAATAATGTTTGTCGAAAACACAAATACAGGAATAATTCCGGAAAAAGAAATATTTGAAAATCTTCTGAAAGATATGGAATCGTTATTGGAAGAAAACACGCCTCCTTTATCCAACATATCGAATTTCATATCGTTAATTAATGATGCATTTCGGAAAATCAGTTGGATTGGATTCTATTTTGCGAAAAACGATATATTATATCTCGGACCTTTTCAAGGTAAAGTGGCTTGCACAAAAATTAAAATAGGCAACGGTGTTTGCGGAACCTCGGCGGAAAAACGGGAAACAGTAATTGTGGAAGACGTTCACAAATTTCCCGGACACATTGCATGCGATAGTGGTTCCAATTCGGAAATTGTAATTCCGATTATTCAAAATTCCCGTTTAATCGGCGTATTGGATTTGGACAGCTACAGTTTCAGCGCCTTTTCGGAAATTGATAAAATTTATTTGGAAAAATTAGTTAAATTATTAACCGACAAAGTTAATTTTGAATCGTTCACAATTTAAAATTACGGGAGAGTAAAGTTGGCATTCATTGTAACAGCACGTAAATGGCGACCTCAAAGATTTGATGAAGTTATCGGTCAAGACCATATAACCCGGACGCTAAAAAACGCAATTAAGAAGAACCGGATTGGTCACGCTTATTTATTTGCCGGACCGCGTGGAGTAGGTAAAACAACAACCGCCCGAATTTTAGCCAAAACATTGAACTGTTTGAATCCTGTTGACAGTGAACCGTGCAACGAATGTGAAATGTGCAAAAAATTCGATTCTTCCCAAACCCTCGATATTATCGAAATTGACGGTGCCTCCAACAGAAGGATTGAGGAAATACGTACTTTAAGGGAATCGGTTAAATATGCCCCGACGGTCGGCAACTACAAAGTTTACATTATAGATGAAGTTCACATGCTGACTACCGAATCGTTTAATGCGCTTCTTAAAACCCTCGAAGAACCTCCGGAACACACAATTTTTATTTTTGCAACAACCGATGTTCATAAAGTACCGTTAACAATTGTTTCACGGTGCCAAAGGTTCGATTTCCGCAGAATCGAATTGAAAGAAATTAAATCGGTTCTTAAAAAAATAGCTGATGCCGAAGGGATTAAAATTGATGACGAATCTTTAACCATTATTGCAAAAAAAGCCGACGGTGCATTGAGGGATGCGGAAAGTATTTTCGATCAAGTCGTTTCCTTCTCAGGAAATGAAATTTCCGCAGACATAATCAAAAAAATGATGAATTTGATTGATGAAGAAATTTATTTTAAAATCTCGGATGCACTGCTCGGCAAAGACTATTCCGCCGCCTTCGATATTACGGAAGAAATTTACAGCAAGGGTTGGAATTATATAGATTTTATTAACGGATTAGTGGAACATTTTCGAAATATTCTTTCGGTAGTAATCAAAAAAAACAATTCTCTTATTGAAGCAAGCGAATCAACAAAAGAAAAATATCTTGAATACAAAACCGAATTCGGCGAAGGCGATTTGTTAAGAATTTTAAATTTTCTGAACAAAGTGCAATACGAAATAAAACAAACACAAAACGTGAAACTGAAAGTTGAAATTTCGCTCTTTCATTTAATAGGTTTGGAAAAATCCTCAACTATTACGCAAATTTTGGAAGAGTTAAAAAAAAAGGATAATCGCATAAGTTCTCAAAGTGTAAATCAAACCAAAGCTACAGAGAAACCTTCCGGCACAAAAATTTCAGGTAAAGCGAAAAATATAACCGTGAAAGAGACCATTTCGCTGGAATCTCCAACCATAGAGAAAACACTTAACAAAAGCGAGCTTGATTTCAATACAATTGCTCAACATTGGGAAAAGTTAATAAATACAGTTACTCAAGAAAAATTTATTTTAGGTGGAATTCTATCGTCGGTTAAACCTGTAGGATTCTCAAACAATGTTATAAAAGTAACTGTAGAGCATGAAGACGACATATCGATACTGAAAGAAGAATGCAACTATCTTCACCAAAAAACGAATGAAGTTTTCGGTACAAAATTAAAATTCGATTTTTCGAAAGATTCCGGAATAACAAGCGCTTGGGGAAAAGCCGAGCCTACCTCCGGAAAAAACGGCATTGAAACATCAAACGAAGATGACCTTTATGTAAAAGAAATACTAGAAAAGTTCGGCGGAAGGGAAATAAAATAATTCGATTTAAAATAAAAAATCCGGCATAAAAGCCGGATTAAAATAAAAATCTGGCAACTACCTACTCTCCCACCATTAAAATGGCAGTACCATCGGCGTTTAGGGGCTTAACTTCTCTGTTCGGAATGGGAAGAGGTGTATCCCCCTAGCTATAGTCACCAGAAAACTTAAAAATCGCAAAGCGAATAAAAAGTTCACACAAAATTAATAAGATTGAATGAGTAAGAATCCGAATCAAAACCATCTTTTAATAAATTTTATGGATAAGTCTCACGACCAATTAGTACTGCTCGGCTAAATACATTACTGCACTTACACCTGCAGCCTATCAACCTCGTCATCTCCGAGGGGTCTTCAGTGCCAAAAATGGCAGGGATACCTAATCTTGAGGTGGGCTTCGCACTTAGATGCTTTCAGTGCTTATCCCTTCCGAACGTAGCTACCCAGCGGTGCCGCTGGCGCGACAACTGGTGCACTAGAGGTTCGTTCACTCCGGTCCTCTCGTACTAGGAGCGACTCCTCTCAAGTATCCTGCGCCCGCATAGGATAGGGACCGAACTGTCTCACGACGTTCTGAACCCAGCTCACGTACCGCTTTAATTGGCGAACAGCCAAACCCTTGGGACCTTCTTCAGCCCCAGGATGCGATGAGCCGACATCG
>Ga0256841_1001464_pt1 | contig 20406 bp, 21 predicted proteins | sample 356308metaG_FD_185971 | JGI IMG/M metagenome (GOLD analysis project Ga0256841, IMG submission 185971) | Hydrothermal vent microbial communities from Mid Atlantic Ridge, Atlantic Ocean - 356-308 | ecosystem: Environmental > Aquatic > Marine > Hydrothermal vents | place: Atlantic Ocean: Mid... | reverse complement strand
CAATACGATTTTACAGAAAAGCCCCGCATAATCATACATGATTATCGGTCCTACAAATATTCAACATAGCGTACTTTGTAAATATATGAAAAATAAAAGAAAAATAGTATTACGCAAAAACTGGTATGTGACGATCCTTAAAATATATGCTATTTAAGATCATAAAAAACGCAATACCAGTGGGATAAGTGTAGAATGAATATGACGTGTATTATAATGATACGTATACGGTGCTTGATGGTTGGGCGGGTATAGCGGCACCCCGTAGGGTGGGGTTCCACCCCACCACTCCGGCCTCGCCACCAACCCAACAATTATCGACATGCGGTGGGGTAAAACCCCACCCTACGGCCCAAACCTCCCCAACCGCATATCCCGATGGGCGGACAAGTACTCACAAACTATTGACGCCTTTCGTTTCCCGCATCGCCCGTATCCCGTGCCGGGGCCGCCACCGCCCCGAATGCCGGGTCCCCGCGGCAGGGCAGGTCACCGGCAGCGCCCGGGCGCGCTGGCGCGGTGGACACAAACCGGTTTGCGGGCTAAGCAAATCATGTTCGGGTTCGATGCGGATATTCGGGTTCGGAACCAAAAACATTGATTTGCAACCCTGACAGACGGGTTGTTCAATTGCGACACGGAGGAGACACCATGCTCAAGAAGACCATCCTCGCAGGGTTTGCCCTGGCGCTCGGACTCTCGGCCTCGGCAGCCCTGGCCGAGTACCCGGAAAAGGCGATTACCATCGTCGTCCCGTCAAAGGCCGGAGGCTCGACCGACCGCACCGCGCGGTTGTTCACCGAACTTGCCGAAAAGAACTACGAGGGCTTCAAGTTCGTGATCAAGAACGTGTCCGGCTCGGGCGGGCAGAAGGGGTTCGAGGAGATCGCCCGCGCCGCGCCCGACGGTTACACCATCGGACTTGTCTTCACCCCGCAACTGGTGGCCCATGTGGTCTCGGGGCGCGCCAAGTACACGCTCGACAGCTTCCACATCATGGGCAACGTGGCGCAGGACCCCGGTATTGTCGCCGTGCCCAAGGACAGCCCGATCAAGACCATGGGCGACCTTGCCGAGGCCGCGAAGGCCGGCTCTCTCACGGTTGCGGTAAACGGTATCGGTTCCGACGATTTCCTGGCCGCCAAGCAGTTCGAGGAGGCAGCCGGCGTTACCTTCAACCTGTTGCCGACCAAGGGCTCGACCGAACAGAAGGCCGCGATTCTGGGCGGGCATGTGGATGCCGCCTTCATGAACCTTTCGCAGATGATCAAGCAGCACAAGGCGGGCGACGCCCGGATCATCGCCCTTCTGACCGAAGAACGCGACGAACATCTGGCCGACATGCCCACTGCCAAGGAACAGGGCTATGACGTGTTCATGCGCGCCACGCGCGGCTTCGTGGCTCCGGCCGGGATCGACGGTGCCATTCAGGGCCGGCTCGACACCATGTTGAGCGAGATCATGGCCTCGGACGAGTTCAAGGCCAATGCCAAGACCGGCTCGATCTTCCTGCTGCCGATGTCGGGGGCCGACTACCTGGCCTATCTGCAGGATTTGCAGAAGCAGACCAAGGCGGTATACGACAAGGCCCCCTGGTAGGCCCGCATGAGCCGAAAATGGGCTGATCGCGCGCTTCTTGCGCTGTTCATCGGCATGGCCGTGCTGCTTTACCTCAGCACGGCCAGCTATCCCGGCATTGCCAGGACCACATCGGCGCGATACGTCCGGTTTCTTGCCGTGTTCATTGGCGCGCTGAGCGCCCTGCAACTGGGCTACAGCTTGCTGAAGGATCGCAGCGCCGGGCGCCTTTCTCTGACCGACCACCTGCCCCGGTTCCTGGGGCTTCTGGCCGCGCTGGCCGCGTTTGCCGTGCTGTTCGAGCGGTTCGGCTTCTTTCTCGTGGCGGGGGTGTTCATTCCCCTTGTTGCGTGGCTGCTCGGCTATCGCCGCAAGTCCGTGATCCTTCTTGTCACACTTGGCGTGCTGCTGTTCGTGTGGCTGGTCTTCGTGCAGCTTCTGAACGTGAATCTGCCCGGTCCCACCTTCTGATTTCCCCTTCGTTCGAAAGCCGCGCCAATGCTTGAATATCTCCAGATCGTCTTCGGCTTTCAGTCTCTGGTCACGATCTTCATCGGCACCGTTGCCGGGGTGGCCATCGGCGGCATGCCGGGGCTGACGGCCACCATGGCGGTGGGGCTGCTGGTGCCCTTCACCTACACCATGGACCCGACCGCCGGGCTGATGCTGCTTGGCGGCATCTATTGCGGTGCCATGTATGGCGGCTCGATACCGGCAATCCTGCTGAATACCCCGGGCACGCCCGCGGCGGTGGCCACGGCCATCGAAGGCTATCCGATGAGCCGCCAGGGGCGCGGAGGGCTTGCGCTGAAGGTATCGGTGATCGCCTCGTTTTGCGGCGGCACCTTCTCGGCCTTCGTCCTGCTGCTGTTCGCGCCCTTTCTGGCCCGCCAGGCGCTGGCCTTCGGGCCGGCCGAAACCTTTCTGCTGGCCCTGATGGGGCTGGCCGGAATCGTCTCCATTGCCGACGAGAACACCTCGCTGATCAAGACGCTGATTGCCGGGGTCCTGGGCATGGTCATTGCCATCATCGGCACCGACGACATGTCGGGCAGCCTGCGCTATACCATGGGCTATGTGGAACTGGTGGACGGGATCAACTTCATGCCCGCCCTGATCGGGCTGTTCTCGATGATCCAGATGCTGGAACTGGCGGGCCAGCGCCACCACAAGATCGACACCACGGCGCTCAAGCGCAGGCAGAAAAGCGAGCCCCTGCCGGCGGGCATTGCCCGGCCGATCGCGCTTGGCGCCGGCACCGGCACGGTGATCGGCATCCTCCCGGGCGAGGGAGCGACGATTGCAGCCTTCATTTCGTACAACATTTCCAAACGGATGTCGAAGATGAAAGAGCTTTTCGGCAATGGTAACCCGGAAGGAATCGCCGCTGCCGAAGCCGGAAACAACGGCTGCGTGGGGGGCTCGCTGGTGCCTACGATCACGCTCGGGATTCCGGGAAATTCGGTCGCCGCGGCGCTGATGGGCGCCTTCATCATCCACGGCATGATTCCCGGCCCCGACCTGTTCACCGATTATGCCGCCCACACCTATCCGTTCATCCTGTCGCTGTTCGTGGCCAATGCCGTCTTTCTGGTCGTCGGCCTTGTCTTCGCGCCCTATCTGGCGCGCATCGCCCTGGTGCCGCCGGCGCTGATGGTGCCGGTGGTGAGCGCGTTTGCGGTGCTCGGCTCCTATGCGCTCAACGGTTCGGTCTTCGATGTCTATCTGATGATCGCCTTCGCCCTTGGCGGGCTGGTGCTGAAGAAGCTGGGGTATTCGCTCGAGGCGCTCATTCTCGGGCTGATCCTGGGTCCCATCGCCGAGGGCGGTTTCACCCAGGGCATGATCATCGGTCACGGTTCGCCCCTGGTGTTCTTCGAAAGCACGATCGCAAAGGTCATGTGGGGGCTGATCGCGCTGCTGTTGCTGCCGCCGCTGCATGCCTACTGGAAACACGTGCACAAGCCCTCCCGCCTGTCGGCCGGGCAGTGAGCGCGCGCGATTGCCCGCCGGGCGCTTCACACCGCCGGGCAATCGTGCAAGGGTGGGCACGGCCGCGGCCCGGGGCAGCTGCGCCGGGCCGGTGCGCCGGCACACCGGGGGCCGATGCGCCCGGAGCACAGGACGAACGAGACGCACATGCACGACATCTGGCGCGGACTGATGGAAGCGGGGCGGCTGGTGGTGACGCTCGATGCCGATCTCTATGAAATCATCGGCCTGTCGCTGCGGGTGACGCTGAGCGCGGTTCTGGTGGCGTCGCTTGTGGGCCTGCCGCTGGGCGCCTGGCTGGCGGTCAACCGGTTTCGCCATCGCCGCCTTGCCGTTGCCACGCTGAATGCGCTGATGGGGCTGCCGCCGGTGGTGGTGGGCCTGTTCGTCTACCTGTTGCTGTCGCGCAGCGGCCCCCTTGGGATGCTGGGGCTTCTGTTCACGCCGGGCGCAATGATCATTGCCCAGGCCATCATCGTGACCCCGCTGATCGCCTCTATCGCCCATCAGGCGATCCGCGAACTCTGGGCCGAGTATCACGACCTGCTGATCTCGATGAACGCCACCCGCGGGCAACGCATGCGCACGCTGCTGTGGGACGGACGGCGGGCGCTGCTGACGGCGATGCTGGCCGGTTTCGGACGCGCCATCGGCGAGGTGGGGGCGATCATGATCGTTGGCGGCTCGATCGAGCATTCCACGCGCGTTCTCACCACCGCCATTGCGCTGGAAACCAGCAAGGGAAATTTCGAATTCGCCCTCGGGCTCGGACTGGTTCTGATCGGGCTTGCCCTGGCGGTGAACCTGCTGATCCACGGGCTGGGGCGGACCGAGCGGGGCAGCACCTGGTAGCGGCGATTCGCAGGCCCGTCGGCGCCGCGGCCGCCCGTGCCGCCGGTCCCGCCAGTGCCACGGCCCGGCGGGAAGAAACCGGCCTTCTCGCCCGGCGGGACCGGGTGCCGCACAGCTGCCCGCGGACGATCCGGGCATGCGACAGGACAGATTGTCCGCGCCGGCTGCGCCTTGCGCCCGGCTTTCGGACAGAATGTCCAGCCCGCCGGCAGGCCGGGCGGAAGATCGGGGCGGGCCTCTGATTTTGCTGGAAAATTTCCGGCACCACGGCATAATTCCGCACATGCTACCACTCTGACGGAGCCGATATTGGCCACGATCGAAACCAGCCCCGCACCCGCCGGCGCGCTTGTCGGAACCCCGGCACGGGCGCGCGGGCGGGTGCAACGCGCGCTGTTGCCGCTGAGGCTGCGCGGCGCGACGGCGCGGGTGCGCGGCAAGACATTGCTCGGGCCGGTCGATCTGACCATCGCGCGCGGCGGCACGACCATCGTCCTTGGCCCGAACGGTTCGGGCAAGACCACGCTCTTGCGCGTGATGCACGGGCTGCAGCGCCTGTCGGCGGGCAGCATGACCTGGAACCTGCCGGCGCCGCTGGCACGCGAGCGGCAAGCCTATGTGTTCCAGACGCCGATCATGATGCGCCGCTCGGTGCTGGACAATCTTGCCTATCCGCTGCTCCTGCACGGCATGAGCCGGCGCGAGGCACGAAAACGCGCGGCCTGCTGGGCCGAACGCGTCGGCCTGGGCGCGGCCGCCCGGCGCCCGGCGCCGGTGCTTTCGGGCGGGGAAAAGCAGAAACTGGCCCTGGCGCGCGCGCTGATCCGCGCCCCCGAGATCGTCTTTCTGGACGAACCCTGCGCCAATCTCGACGGCAACGCGACCCGCGAGATCGAGGCCCTGCTTGCCGATGCCCGCGCGGCAGGCACCCGGATCGTGATGGCAACGCACGATCTGGGCCAGGCGCGCAGGCTGGCCAGCGACGTGCTGTTTCTTCGCGGCGGACTGCTGCACGAAAGCGCGCCGGCAGACCGTTTCTTCGATGCCCCGGATACCGCCGAGGCAACCGCCTTCCTGAGAGGAGACATCGTGCAATGACACCGGGACTTTCACTGCGGTTTTCACTGCGGTTTTCGCGCGCCGGGCGGCTGGCGGCGCTTGTCGCGCTGCTCTTCGCGCTGCTGGGCTTTGCTGCGGCGGCCGGGGCCGGGACCGGGGCAGGGAATGGGGCCGGGAATGGGACCGGGACCCTGCGCATGGCGGTCACGACCTCGTTCGAGAACTCGGGCCTGTCGCATGTCCTGTTGCCGCGCATCAAGGCCGATACCGGCATCGAGGTGCAACTGATCGTGGTCGGCACCGGGCAGGCGCTGCGTCTTGGCGCGGCGGGCGATGTCGATGCGGTTCTGGTCCATGCCCGCGCGGCCGAAGAAAAATTCCTGGCGGCCGGCCACGGCACCCATCGGCGCGAGATCATGTATAACGATTTCGTGCTGATCGGCCCGCGCGATGACCCCGCCGGCGCGGCCGGGGCCAGCAGCGCCACCGATGCCCTCTTGCGGGTGCGTGCGGCGCGCGCGCCCTTTGTCAGCCGGGGCGATGACAGCGGCACCAACAAGAAGGAACTGGCGCTGTGGAAGGCCGCCGGCGTGGGCACGCCCTCGGGGGGGTGGTATCGCCCGGTCGGGGCCGGAATGGGGGCGGCGCTGAACGTGGCCAGCGGCATGAATGCCTATGTGTTGTCGGACCGGGCAAGCTGGCTGAAGTTCGCCAACAAGGGAGACCTGGCGCTGCTCTATTCCGGCGATCCGGTGCTGTTCAACCAGTATGCCTATATCCCGGTCAACCCGGCACGCCACCCCGATGTCAAAAGCGCCCTGGCCGCGCGGCTGGAGGACTGGTTGACCAGCGATCGGGCGCGGGAGCTGATCGACGGTTACCGGCTTGACGGGGAACGGCTTTTCACGTTCAACGCCCGGCCGTGACCCTGCCGTCCTGCGGGCCTGCGCCATCTCCGGGGCGCCCCCCCCCGGGGATGATGCGGATGCAGTTCGCAGCCGGCATGTCGCCGCCGACAGCTGGCCCCCCGGCACGTTGCGTCAGACCGCACCTGTTTCAGACCGCACCTGTTTTCCGTTTCGCCCGGCCCGCGCGCGCCTCCCGTGCATCGGCCCGCCCGCGCATCGGCCCGCCCGCCCGTCGTGGCGCGGGCCCGCGTCCGGCGTGACGGCGCCGCCCCGCTTCCTTGTGGGCGGCCCCGTATCCAGCCTTGCGCGACAGGGTCTAGGTTTCGGGCGTGGCGTGCATGGCCACCTGTTCCAGACGGGCATCCGCCGGGCTGATCACCCGGTAGGCCTCGTTGACGCCGGCCTCGGTCAGGCTGCGCGATACCGTCAGAAGGGTGTTTGCCGGGTGGCCCGCGCACAGTTCGGCCATATGGGCAAGCTCGTCTTCGGCGACCGGGCGGGCGGCGGCCAGAGACGGGGCGCCGTAGACCTGCACGAAATGCTGTGCCAGCGCCGCGCACAGGCGTTCGTATTCATGCGTCTGGATGCGGGTGACGGCCACGAATGTCACCCGCCCGAAGCTTGTCAGCCCCAGCCAGCCGTTGGCAAAGGCCTGCCGTGCCTTGCCGGCCAGGTCGGCCTCGGTCCAGTTGGAAAACTCGAAGCCGCCGCTGATTGCCCATTCGCCGCTTTCGGCCGGGGTGTGGAACACCTGAGCGTCGCTGTCGTCGAAATGGATGGCGCGGGCAAGGTTCAGTCCCGCGTCGCTGATGGTCTTGCTCATCGTCGGCTGTCCTTCCCGATATCGTTTTCAAGCAGCGCGGCCAGGGCGAGCGCGCGGGTTTCGTCGCCCGCGCGCAGCAGCATGTTGAAATGCTCGTCCACGCCCACGAAGCGGCCGCGCGCCGGCCGCCCGGCGATGCGCTGTTCGATGTCGTGGCCGATTTCCTCGACCAGACCGCGCCACTGCTCGTGCAGCGCCGCGCGCTCTCCCGTTTCCAGGCGGTTGACCCAGACCAGCACATGGCGTGCCCAGGCCTCCAGCAGGCGCGCCGGGGCGACATCGCTGCAGCCTTCGAGGTAGAGCGCGGTCTCGTCAGGCGTGTGGCCCGGGTCGTCTTCGGTGGCCGGCAGCAGCCGCAACTCCAGCCCGACCACCAGCCAGCCGGGAACCTGCGTCGCCTCGTCGGTATCGGCCGCCACGCGCAGCCGTCCGCAACGCCCGCCGTTGACGCGGATGGTGCCGTCCCAGGTCAGGTGCACCGCGACCTCGGGCGGGGCAAGCGCGCCAAGCGCGTTCTGAAACCCCACGCCGCAGGCCGGCAGCACTGCCAGGGCGCTTTCCAGCGCTTCCTCGGGGGCAAAGACGATGGCCGCGCGCAGCATGTCGGCGCCGATGGCATGCACGATCAGCCCCGCATCGCAGCCCAGCGCTGCCCTGGCGCAGGCATGCGCGAAGGGATCGTGCATGCCATCGCCCAGATCCTGCCCGCTGAACAGCGGTGGGAAGGTGATCGGGCGCGGCGCCTCGAACAGGTTTTCTCCGGCGCTCATGCCAGGCCGTCTCCGATCATGCGCCGGGCCAGGTCGCGAAAGGCGCGTGCGGGCGCGCTGTCGGGGGCCGAAGCGACCAGCGGCGCGCCGCCGTCCGATGCCCGCCTGAGCGCGATGTCCAGCGGCAGTTCCGCCAGCAGCGGCACACCAAGGCGTGCCGCTTCCTCGGCGACGCCGCCATGGCCGAAGGTGTGTTCCTCGTGCCCGCAGTTCGAACAGACATGGGTGGACATGTTTTCGATCATCCCCAGGATTGGAACACCCAGCTTGCGGAACATGTCAATCCCCTTGCGCGCATCCAGCAGCGCCACGTCCTGCGGTGTCGAAACCACGATCGCCCCGCTCAGTTCGGCTTTTTGCGCCAGCGTCATCTGCACGTCTCCCGTGCCCGGCGGCAGATCCACCAGCAGCACGTCCAGCGTGCCCCATTGCACCTGTGCCAGCATCTGCTGCAGCGCCCCCATCAACATCGGGCCGCGCCAGACCACGGCTTCGTCCTCGCGCGTCATCAGTCCGATCGACATCATGGTGACGCCGTGGTTGCGCAGCGGCAGTATGGTCTGCCCGTCGGGCGAGGCCGGGTGGCCGCTGATGCCCAGCATCCGCGGCTGGCTGGGGCCGAACACATCGGCATCCAGCAGGCCGACGCGCCGGCCCTCGGCGGCAAGCGCCACCGCGAGATTGGCCGACACGGTGGATTTCCCGACCCCGCCCTTGCCCGAAGCAATGGCGATGATGCCGGCGATCCCGGGCAGTTTCTGCGGCCCGGTGCGGGCCCCGGCTGCGCCCGCCGCCCGCCCGGAGGCCCTGAGGTCGGGCGGCGGGGGCGGGGTGCTGTGCGCGGTGAGCACGACGGAGACCCCGGACACGCCGTCCAGGGCCTCGATGGCCGCCTGCGCGGCCGCACGCACCGGCGCCATGGCCTCGGCCTGTTCGGGGGCGCATTCGAGCACGAAGCGCACCGTGCCGTCATCGCCCACATCAAGCGCGCGCACCATGCCGGCGGCCACCAGGTTTTCGCCGCCGGCGGGCGGGCGTATTCCCTTGAGCGCTTCAAGGACGGCCTCGCGTGTCAGTGCCATGTCCGTGTCTCCTGTCTTGCCCGTCCCGGCGCGGCGGCGCTGCGGGCGGGCCGGTGCGCTGCCGCGCCCGTCATGTTCGCCGCACCCGTCATGTTCACCGCACCCGCCGCGTTCGCCGCGCCCGTCATGTTTGCCCGCCATGCCCGGGCGACGCCCCCGGGCCGCGGGCCGCCCGCATCACCGGGCCCCGGCGATGCTGCCTTCGACCACATGCTCAAGTCCCAGTTCCTCGATCGTCAGCACCGCGCGCACGGCAAAGCGCCTGCCTGCGGTATCGCCGGCCTCGCGCATGGCATCCTCGATGGCGCGCTGCGAGGTCACGCCCACCTGCTTGAGGAACTTGCGCATGGTCATGTTGAAATCGTCGCTCATCACGGTTCTCCTTTTCCTGGTCCTGTTCGACGGGTGCAATTGACCCGAATGCCCGGGCGTGGATACACATGGGCAATGACACTTTCTTGTGCCTGTCTTCCATGGAGTCGTCCACGGACCGGTCGGGCCCGGCGCAGCGCAACCGGGGCCCCGGCGCGCATTCCGGCGGCCCTGCGGGCGGGGCGCGTGCCGGCGCGGGGATGCGGGCGGGTGCCGCGGTTGCGCTTGCTGCTGGCGCTGATCGCCCTGGCCGGCGCGCTGCTGGCGGCGGAGCGGGCGCTGGCGCAGGCGCAGACGCAGGAATCGGAACAGGACCAGGCGGCACAGGTCGTCTTCGCCGTGCCGCCGGCGCCAATGCACGACGGGCTGTTCCGCTTTCTGGTGCCGCGCTTTTCGCTCAAGACCGGGGTGCCGGTGCGTGTCGTCGCCCTGGCGCCCGATGGCGCCCCCCCGGCCGATGCGGGGGTTGTCCTGGCCCCGGCGCCCGGCCCCGCCCAAAGCGAGGCCACGCCGCTGCTGGCGGATGCGGCCGGGCAGCGCTACGTGCTTTATGTGACCGCGCCCCGGACGCACGGCGGCTGGCCGACTGGCTGTTGTCGGCGACCGGGCGGCGCACCGTGGCCCAGTTCCGCCTTGACGGTCGGCAGGCGTATTTCCCGCTGGAAAAGGCAGCTGCCCGGGCCGGCGGACGGCGCTACGGCGGCGATGCCGCGCGCGGCGAGCGGATGGCCTACGCGGCCTGCGGGCGCTGCCATGTGATCGGCGAAAGGAACCGGATGAAGGGCATCGGCTCGACCCCGTCTTTCGGGGCGCTGCGGGCCCTGGGCAACTGGCGCGAACGCTTCGAGACCTTCTTTGCGCGCAATCCGCACCCGGCAATCGTGCAGCTTGAAGGGGTGACGCCGCCGTTTGCCGCCGCCACGCCGCCGCCGATGGCCCCGGTGGTGATCACGCGGGCCCAGTTCGACGATATCCTGAGCTTCGTCGAGGCGCTGACCCCCGCCGATCTTGGAGCCCCGATCCGCCATCAGTGATCCTTGCGGCGGGAAAAGTAATCCTCGGTGGTGACCACGCGCGCGCGTGCGCCGCCCTGCAGCGGGTTGTCCGTGGAATGATACTGCGCGCGCACCCGGCAGTCGTCGCACATCTGGATCAGCCGGGCGGTCTCGGAGGTGGCGAACATTTCGTGCTTGCCGGCCAGTTTTTCGGTGATCTTCTCGATTGTCGCGCGCACGCCGAACAGGGCGCCGCATTCGATGCAGGCAAAGGGCTCTTCCTCGTTCAGAACCCGCTGCGAAAGCGCGTCGTCGCCAAGGTTCAGCCGCGCTTCCAGGCGCAGCGCGTTTTCCGGGCAGGCGCGCGTGCACAGGCCGCACTGCAGGCAGGCGTCTTCCTGAAAGCGCAGCTGCGGGGCGTCGGGGTTGTCGCCGAGCGCGCCGGTCGGGCACAGCGACGCGCAGGCCAGGCACAGCGTGCAGGCGTCGGTGTCCACATGAACCGTGCCATAGGGGGCCGCCTCGGGCAGCGGCACCGGTGCCTCGGGCTTGCCCAGCAGCGCCTGCGCCGCCAGCCGCGCAACCTGCCGGCGGCTGCCCATGGCCAGGATCGGGGTTGCGGCCGGGTTCTCCGCCCCCGCAGAGTCGCGCAGCACGCGGGCCAGTTCCTCGGGGTCGGCGAGGTCCAGCAGGCGGATGGTGTCCTCGCCCGAAACCGCGCAGGCAAGGGCCTGTTCGCGCTCGATCGTCGCGGTTTCGCTCAGCGGCGAAAGCAGCAGGTCCACATGCCCGAAACCGGCGGCCAGCGCGGCCAGCATCTCGGCATGGCCGAAACCCGCCAGCGCCGGCACCGCCAGCGGCACGACATCGGCCGGCAACCCGTGCGCATGGCGCGCCGCAAGCGAGATCATCTCGCCGCCGTGCTCGTTGTCGTGCACCAGCAGGCGCGGGCCCGGGGCCCCGCCGGCAGCGCGCCAGGCCGCGGCCATGGCCTCGATGCGGCGAAAGGTGAAGGCCCCGTCAGGCGCATCGTAGCTGATCGCGCCGGACGGGCACAGGCTGGCGCAGCCGCCGCAGCCGGCGCAGATCATCGCATCGACGGACACGAAATCGCCATTGGGCGCCAGCGCGCCGGTGGGGCAGTTGTCGATGCATTTCGAACAGCCGGCGATCTCGGCGCGCTTGTGGGCGCAAAGCTGTGGTTCGATGCGCATATGCAGCGGTTTTTCGAAGGTGCCCACCATCTGCGCCGCCTCGATGGCGGCCTCGGCCACGGCGTGCGGATCGCGCGGGTCGGCGCGCAGGTAGCCGTCGCGCTTGTGCGGGGCGGGAAACAGGGCCGGGCCGCCGCCAAGATCGATGAGGATGTCGCAACTGCTTTTCGCCCCGTCGCGCGGCGCCCCGAACGCGGGCGCCCCGCGCCCCGAGCGCTGCAGCTGGCGCAACCCGTCGATGCGCAGATCGAAGCCGCCAAAGGCGCCGCGCGCGCCCGCAAGTCGGCCCAGGACCACGTCGAAGCTGCGCTCCATGGGTGCCTCTTCGGCCTCGTCCTCGTGCAGCAGCACCGTGACCGCCAGCACCTCGGCCAGGCGGGCGGCGAGCGGCAGCGCGACCTCGGCCGGGCCGAGGATCAGGCAGCGTCCCTGGCTTTCCACATCGACCATCTTGATCATCGGAGCGTCCAGCAGGGCGTCGGCGACCAGGGCCGCCATCTTCGGCCCGGCGCGTTCGGCCTCGTCCGACCACCCGGCGCGGTCGCGCAGGTCCACGAACAGGGGCGGCTCGGCCCCGATCTCCTCGGCCAGATCGCCGAACAGAACCCGCTCCTGCGTGCAGGCGATGATCGCATCGCCGTCGCCGATCTGCGCCGCCGCGGTTTCGATTTCGGCTTCGCACAGGTTCGAATGCACGCGCGAGCAGGTCACCCCCTCAAGCGTCGAAAGGGCCTTCAGGTCGAAGGTCTGCGTTTCGGAACAGTTGCACAAAATCAATCTCTTGGGCATGGTTTCTCACCTGTTTTCCGGCAGTTCCGACGGACACGACCGCCGACAGCGCGCGGCCGTGCACCGGCTCAGTAAGGCGTGAAACGGCGCCAACGTAAAGCGCTTTGCGACAAGGTGATTCGCTTTTTTGGGGGCGCGGAAATACCTGACAAGACCGCTCGCTTTTTGCATGTGGACAAAATGTCCGCCTGTTCGGGGCCGCCCCGGGGTTGCCGGACGAATTGTCCAGAATTTCCGCCCTGCCGGCAACGAATCGCGCCGCGCATCACTTTTTCTTTGATCGCGGCAAAACGGATCGTGCACAGTCCGCTCAGGGCGCGGTTGCGCAGGAAAAAGACGACACGGTGGGGAGGTCAGCCGGCGAATGCCCGAGATCAGCATCTCAATGCCCCTGGGCATCGTGATTCGCAAAAGCCCCGGCGTCACCCGCTGGGCGGGCTGGAACTGGAGCTGTCCGGCGGTGCTGCCGGGGGCCGGAGAGGCCGACTGGAAGCCGCTGCGCCGAGAGGGCGATGCGGTCGAATATCACGCCGCCACCGTGGAACTGGAACTCTGGCGCAAGGAGACCGAGGCCTACCTGGCGGAACTCGCCACCCGCAGCCCGTCTGTCTATGTCATCTTGCGCGAGACGCTTTGCCATGAACCCGGGATCGAGGTGGTGCTGGCCACGGTTTCGCCGTTCGAGGCGCAGGACTACGCCGACACCGGCGAGGAAATCGTCGAACAGGTGCCGATGCCCGCGGCGCTGCGCGCCTGGGTCGGCGATTTCGTCGCCCGCCATCACGTCCCGGAACGGTTCATCAAGCGCAAGCGCGACAAGCTGCGCGTGGATCTGGTGGAGGACGGCATCGGAGATGCGCGCATCTCCCAGCCAAGCGACGTCTATCGCGCGCCGTCGCGCCGCGGGCGCCGGGACCGGCGCCAGTCCCAGCGCAGGGTTCTGCCATGAACGGCGCCGGACACGGTTCGCAGGGCCGGGCGCCCGGCAGGGCGCTGGACAGGGCGCCGGACAGGGCGTCGGGCAGGCCGCTGGACAGGTGGTCGCGCCGCAAGGCAGCGGTGCGCGCCGAACAGGAGGCGCTGGACCGGGCCCGGGCCGAACGCGCCGCCGCCCGCGCCGCCCGCGCGCGCGAGGCAGAGCTTGCCGAAAGGAGCGACGAGGAAATCCTGCGCGCACTGAACCTGCCCGCGCCGGAGAGCCTGAGCGGGACGGACGATTTTCGCGCCTTCATGGATGCGGCCCTGCCCGAGCGGCTGCGCCGGCGCGCGCTGCGCTGGCTGTGGCGCAGCGATCCGGTGCTGGCCAACGTGGACGGGCTGGTGGACTATGGCGAGGACTTCTGCGCCGAGGCCGGGACCGGCGAGGCGCTGGCCACCGCCTATCGTGTGGGCCGGGGCATGCTGGCGGATGCATCCGATGCAACGCCTGATGCGCCTGATGCACCCGATGCGCCTGATGCAAAAGCACCGGTTGCGCGTGCAGACGCGGCGCTCGCCCCGCCGGCGCCGGCACTCTCGGAGGAAGACGGGATTGAATCCGAGCCGGGCGCACCCCGCGCAACCGCCCTCTGCGGCGCGCGGACCCCTGGCGCGCGGACCCCTGGACCCGGCGCGCGGCCGGCACGGATGCGCTTCGTTTTCGAAACCGGCCCCGAAGGCACCGGCCCCGAAGAAACCGGCCCCCAGGGCGCCCGGGCGGCTGCCTCGCGGCCCGGCACCTCTGCACCCGGCAAACGCATTCCCGGCAACATGGATGGCGAAAGAACATGACAACCGACACGCTTGAGGCCATTTGCGAAGAGGAACGCCTGCGCGCGCAGGTCTACGATTTCCTGGCGCGGATGCTGGCCGGGCCGCCCGATGGCGACCTGCTGGAGCGCACGGCCGCGCTCAAGGGCGACGACAGCCCGCTGGGGCAGGGGTTCGAGGCGCTCGCCCGGGTGGCGGCGCTGACCACGCCGGCGGCCGCCGAGCGCGAGTTCACCGCCCTGTTCATCGGCGTCGGGCGTGGCGAGCTGCTGCCCTATGCCAGCTACTATCTGACCGGATTCCTGAACGAAAAGCCGCTGGCACTGCTGCGCCACGACATGGACGCGCTGCGCATCAGCCGCGCGCCCAACGTCTACGAGCCCGAGGACAACATCGCCAGCCTGCTGGAAATGATGGCGGGCATGATCCTGGGCCGCTTCGCCGAGCCGGTGCCCCTGGCGCGGCAGGGCGAATTCTTCAACCGCCATCTGGCGCCTTGGGCGGGCCATTTCTTTTCCGATCTGGAGCGGGCCGAAGGCGCGCTTCTTTACGCGCCCGTGGGCACGGTCGGGGGCGCATTCATCGATATCGAACGCGAAGCATTTCGCATGAACGCGGCCTGACCGCACCAACCCGGCCCCCTGGGCCTGAAAACGAAGGAAAGGAGGAGGAAAGATGAGCAGGATGCCCGAAGACGGCAAGACAAGCCGGCGCGATTTTCTGAAACTCGCCTCGGTCTGCGCCCCGGCGGCAGCCGGCGCGGCCGCGCTGAGCGCCACCGCCACCGCCGCCGAAGCCGAAGCCTCGGCCGAAGCAGCCGGCGGGCTGCGCGATACGCCACACACGCGCGCCTATTACGAAAGCCTCAGGTTCTGAGGATCGCAGCAGGGCAAGGGTAGCGAACGGCCCCGGAGCCCTGATCATTCAATCCGGCGGTTACGGTGCATGGCCGGACCGCCTACAGGGAGAAACACATGCTCAGGAAAAAGACCAACGGGGTTGCGAGACGCCCCCAGCGGACAAGCATCCTGTCTGACATCACCCGCAGGCCGGTGGACCGGCGCGCGTTCCTGCGCGGCTCGGGCCTTGCGGTCGGCGGACTGGCGGCGATCGGTGCCACCGGCGGAACCGTGACGGCGGCCTCGGCGCAATCGGCGGTGGACAAGGCCATCGAGACGGTGAAGAGCGTCTGCACCCACTGTTCGGTGGGCTGCACCGTGATCGCGGAGATCGACAAGGGCGTCTGGATCGGCCAGGAACCGGGCTGGGACAGCCCGTTCAACCTCGGCGCCCATTGCGCCAAGGGGGCGGCCGTGCGCGAACATGCCCACGGCGAACGCCGGCTCAAGTATCCGATGAAGAAGGAAGGCGGCGAGTGGAAGCGCATTTCCTGGGACCAGGCGATCAACGAGATCGGCGACCAGATGCTGAAGATCCGCGAGGAAAGCGGGCCTGACAGCGTCTACTGGCTGGGCAGCGCCAAGCACAGCAACGAACAGGCCTACCTGTTCCGCAAGTTCGCCGCCTACTGGGGCACCAACAACGTCGATCACCAGGCGCGTATCTGCCATTCGACGACGGTTGCGGGCGTGGCCAACACATGGGGCTACGGCGCCATGACCAACAGCTACAACGACATCCACAACAGCCGGGCGATGATCTTCATCGGCTCCAACCCGGCCGAGGCGCATCCGGTGTCCCTGCTGCATATCCTGAAGGCCAAGGAGCAGAACAACGCGCCGCTGATCGTGGTGGACCCGCGGTTCACCCGCACCGCGGCCCATGCCGACGAATATGTGCGCATCCGCTCCGGCACCGACGTTGCCTTCATCTGGGGGCTGCTCTGGCACATCTTCGAAAACGGCTGGGAGGACAAGGACTTCATCCGCACCCGGGTCTACGGCATGGACGAGATCAAGGCCGAGGTAAAGCGCTGGACCCCGGACGAGGTCGAGCGTGTCACCGGCGTGCCCGGCAGCCAGATGGAGCGGGTTGCGCGCACGCTCGCCAACAACCGCCCCGGCACCGTCGTCTGGTGCATGGGCGGCACCCAGCACCACACCGGCAACAACAACACGCGCGCCTACTGCATCCTGCAGCTTGCACTGGGCAACATGGGCACATCGGGGGGCGGCACCAACATCTTCCGCGGCCACGACAACGTGCAGGGCGCGACCGATGTCTGCGTCCTGTCGCACAGCCTGCCCGGCTATTACGGGCTTTCGGCCGGGGCCTGGGCGCACTGGGCGCGGGTCTGGGAAGAGGACCTCGACTGGCTGAAGGGCCGCTTTGCCACCATCAAGGGCAAGGACGGCAAGGACAAGCCGCTGATGAACCTCAAGGGCATCCCCGTGTCGCGCTGGATCGACGGCATCCTGGAAGACAAGGACAACATCGACCAGCCCGACAACGTGCGCGCGATGGTGCTCTGGGGGCACGCCCCGAACAGCCAGACCCGCGGCGTCGAGATGAAGAAGGCGATGGAGATGCTCGACCTTCTGGTCGTGGTGGACCCCTATCCGACGGTCTCGGCGGTGATGCACGACCGCACCGACGGCGTCTACCTGCTGCCGGCCTCGACCCAGTTCGAGACCCGCGGCTCGGTCACCGCCTCGAACCGCTCGGTCCAGTGGCGCGATCGTGTGGTGGAGCCGGTGTTCGAAAGCCGCCCCGACCAGGACATCATGGCGATGTTCGCGGCCAAGCTGGGCTTTGCCGACCGGCTGTTTCGCAACATCGCGATGGACGGCGAAAACCAGCCCAATGTCGAGGACATCACCCGCGAGTTCAACCGCGGCATGTGGACCATCGGCTATACCGGCTGGGCGCCCGAGCGCATCAAGGCGCACATGGCCAACCAGCACACCTTCGACCGCACCACGCTGCAAGCGGTCGGCGGCCCGGTGGACGGCGAATATTACGGCCTGCCGTGGCCGTGCTGGGGCACGCCCGAGATGAAGCACCCCGGCACGCCGGTGCTCTATGACATGAGCAAACCGGTGGCCAAGGGCGGGCTGACCTTCCGGGCCCGTTTCGGGGTCGAGCGAAACGGGGTGAACCTGCTGGCCGAAGGGGTCTACAGCCAGGGCTCGGAAATCCAGGACGGCTATCCCGAGTTCACCATGGCGATGCTCAAGCAACTTGGCTGGGACGGCGATCTGACCGACGAGGAACGCGCCACCATCGAGGGCATCGCCGGCGACAAGACCAACTGGAAGACCGACCTTTCGGGCGGCATCCAGCGGGTGGCGATCAAGCATGGTTGCGCGCCGTTCGGCAACGCCAAGGCGCGGGCCGTGGTCTGGACCTTCCCCGACCCGGTGCCGATCCACCGCGAGCCGCTCTACACGCCGCGCCGCGATCTGGTGGCGGATTATCCGACCTACCCGGACAAGCATGCCTACCGGCTGCCGACGCTCTACGAATCGATCCAGAAACAGGATTTCTCCAAGGACTATCCGATGATCCTGACCTCGGGCCGGCTCGTGGAATACGAAGGCGGCGGGGACGAGACGCGCTCGAACCCGTGGCTGGCGGAACTGCAGCAGGAAATGTTCGTGGAAATCCACCCGCGCGATGCCAACAACCTGGGCGTTCGCGACGGCCAGCAGGTCTGGGTCGAAGGCCCCGAGGGCGGGCGCATAAAGGTGGCCGCAATGGTGACCGAGCGCGTCGGCCAGGGGGTGGCTTTCCTGCCGTTCCATTTCGGCGGGCATTTCCAGGGCAAGGACCTGCGGGACAAATACCCCGAAGGCGCCGACCCCTACGTGCTGGGCGAAGCCGCCAATACGGCCCTGACCTATGGCTATGACAGCGTCACCCAGATGCAGGAGACCAAGGCGTCGCTCTGCAAGATTACCGCAGCCTGAAGGAGAGATGAGAAATGGCAAGAGTAAAGTTTCTCTGCGACGCGGAACGCTGCATCGAGTGCAACGGCTGCGTAACCGCCTGCAAGAACGAGCATGAGGTGCCCTGGGGGATCAACCGGCGACGGGTGGTCACCATAAACGACGGAAAACCCGGCGAGCGCACCATCTCGATGGCCTGCATGCACTGTTCGGACGCCCCCTGCATGGCGGTCTGTCCGGTGGATTGCTTCTACCAGACGGAGGACGGCATCGTGCTGCACTCCAAGGACCTGTGCATCGGCTGCGGCTATTGCTTCTACGCCTGCCCGTTCGGCGCGCCGCAATATCCGCAGGCCGGCAACTTCGGCAGCCGCGGCAAGATGGACAAGTGCACGTTCTGCGCCGGCGGCCCCGAGGAAGACGGCAGCGCGGCCGAGTTCCAGAAATACGGCCGCAACCGGATCGCCGAAGGCAAGCTGCCGATCTGCGCCGAGATGTGCGCCACCAAGGCGCTGCTGGCGGGCGACGGCGACGTGGTTTCGGCGGTCTACCGCGAACGCGTGGTGTCGCGCGGCTTCGGCTCGGGCGCCTGGGGCTGGGGCACGGCCTACGGTCAGAAAGGCGGCTGAGGCGCCGCGCTTGTGAACATGACCCGGCACGGGGCGGCGGCGTTGCCGGCCCGTGCATCCCTCTTCGAGCAACGGGACTGGCCTTATGTCGCTAAGCCGCATTCTTTCATTCATCCTGTTCCTGGGTCTGAGCGTCGGGCTGTCGGCCACGCTGGCCGGGCCTGCCCTGGCGCAGGCGCAAGTGCCGTCGCAACCCGCAGACAACCCGCGCGCGGCAACCGGCGGCGCGCAGACGCTGGAGGAAATCATGGCCCGCCAGCGTGGCGAGATCGGCAAGATCGACCTGGGCATCCGCACCGAACGCCCGCCGGCAGAGACCCCGCCGGTCGCCGGCCCGCTCGGCCCGCGTGGCAACCTGCCGCTGTCGGATTTCTGGGACAAGCTGCGCGGCGGCGACCCGCTGGATGTGCTGAAACCGGCCAGCCCCGAGGCGGCCATGACCACCAGCGGGCAGCAATGGCGCCTGTTGCGGGTCAAGGTGTTGCGCAAGTATCTGGGCTGGGCGCCGCTTGCGGTGATCGCGCTTCTGGCGGTGGTCTATCTGCTGCGCGGGCCGATGCGCATTTCGGGCGGGCGCTCGGGGCGGACGATTGCGCGTTTCGACCTGTTCCAGCGCGTGGCCCATTGGCTCATGGCCTCGGTCTTCCTGTTTCTGGGCACCACCGGGCTGCTGATCCTGCTGGGGCGCGAGCTTCTGGTGCCGCTGATCGGCAAACAGGCCAACTCGATCCTGCTGACCGCCTCGATGCAGGGGCACAACCTGTTCGGCCCGATCTTCATCGTTTCGCTGCTGTGGATGTTCTTCAAGTTCGTGCCCGGCAACTTCTTCCAGATGGTCGATTTCAAGTGGATTCTGAAACTGGGCGGGTTTTTCGGCGGCCATGTCAGTTCGCGGCACTACAATTTCGGGGAAAAGGCGTGGTTCTGGCTGGTCATGCTGGCGGGGCTCGTGCTCAGCGTCACCGGTATCGTGATGCTGTTTCCCTGGCTGCTGGCCGACACCCGCTGGGTGCAGCTTTCCAACGTGCTGCACGTGATCGGGGCGGTGGCGCTGATCTCGGTTGCCTTCGGCCATATCTACATGGGCTCGATCGGCATGGAAGGGTCGCTCGATGCGATGACCCGGGGCGAGGTGGACGAGAACTGGGCGAAAGAGCACCACGACCTCTGGTATGAAGAAGTCAGGGGCGCGTCCGACACCATGAAGGAGGCCGCCGAGTGATCACCGAGTTCACACCGGCTGGCGCGGCCCTGGGCGGGGCGCTGCTGGGGCTTGGGGCCGGCGGGCTGATGCTGACGCTCGGCCATATCGCCGGCTTCAGCGGCATCACCGAGGAAACCCTGCCGCCCTGGCCCGAAGGCGAAGACAACCGCTGGCGGCTGGGCTTTGTGCTGGGGGCGATCCTGTCGCCGCTGGTCTATCTGGCGGCAATGGGCAGCTATCCGCCGCTGGAGTTCTCGACCCCGCCCTTGCAACTGCTGGTCGCGGGGCTGCTGGTGGGCTTTGGCGCGGCTTTCGGGCGCGGCTGCACCTCGGGGCACGGCCTGTGCGGGCTGGCGCGGCTGTCGCGGCGCTCGTTCGTGGCGATTTCGCTGTTCATCTTCTGGGGCGCGGTGACGGTTTTCGTGCTCCGCCACCTGGGCGGAGGGGCGTAAGATGAAGGGCTTTTTCATTGCCTTCGTCATGGGCACCACCATGGGGCTGGGGCTGCTTGTCAGCGACATGAGCAACCCCGCCAAGGTTCA